>Ga0207864_1000146_pt1 | contig 113212 bp, 79 predicted proteins | sample HigsolmetaAR202D_FD_184834 | JGI IMG/M metagenome (GOLD analysis project Ga0207864, IMG submission 184834) | Ionic liquid and high solid enriched microbial communities from the Joint BioEnergy Institute, USA - AR20-2-D (SPAdes) (version 2) ...
AGCGGATGGGGGGAGCGGAGGGGACGTGGCGCGACGCCGAGGACGGGGTGCTGGGGCGGAACACGATCAGCCAGGGGTCGGTGGACGCGACGGTCGGCTTCACGCTGGCGGTGCCGGCGGGGGGGGAGGCGTCGGCGGTGTGCTGGCTGGCGTGCGGGGACTCGTACGACGCGGTCCGGGCGAGGAACAGGACGATCCGGGACAAGGGCCCGGAGCGGATGATGTCGCGGACCGAGTCGTACTGGCGGCTGTGGGCGCTGAAGGAGAACGTGGACACCTCGCCCCTGCCGCGGGAGGTGCGCGATCTTTTCGTGCAGAGCCAGCTGATCGTGCGGACGCAGGTGGACAACCGCGGCGCGATCATCGCGGCCAACGACAGCGACGTGGCGCACTTCGCGGGGGACCACTACTCGTACTGCTGGCCGCGGGACGGGGCGCTGGTGGCGCACGCGCTGATCACGACGGGGCAGAGCGAGCTGTCGCGGAACTTCTTCCGGTACTGCGCACGGGTGGTGCACCGCAACGGGTTCTTCATGCACAAGTACACGCCGGCGGGGCACCTGGCCTCGAGCTGGCACCCGTGGCTGCTGGACGGCAAGCAGGTGCTGCCGGTCCAGCAGGACGAGACGGCGCTGGTGGTGTGGGCGCTGCGGGAGCACTTCGAGGCGTTCCGGGACGTGGAGTTCATCAAGCCGCTGTACCAGCCGCTGGTGGTGCAGACGGCGAGCTGGATGCTGGAGCACCGGGACCACAACGGGCTGCCCAAGCCGAGCTGGGACCTGTGGGAGGAGCGGCGGGGGGTGCACACGTTCACGGTGGGGACGACGATCGGGGCGCTGATCGCGGCGTCGAAGTTCATGTCGGACTTCGGGGACACGGATCGGGCGGAGGCGTGCCGCGAGGCGGCCGAGCGGATGCGGGCCGCGCTGGTGAAGCACCTGTGGCACCCGGAGTTGAAGCGGTTCGCGCGGATGGCCACGCCGCTGGAGGACGGGGCCGAGGCCGGGGGGGAGGGGGGCTACCGGCTGGACATGACGCACGACTCGGCGAACTTCGCGGTCTTCTACTTCGGCGCGTTCGATCCGGCGGACCCGCTGGTGGCGGGGGAGATGAAGGCGCTGCGGGAGCGGCTGTGGGTGAAGACGGAGGTGGGGGGGTTCGCCCGGTACGAGCGGGACTACTACCACCAGGTGGAGCGGGACAACACCGAGATGGTGCCGGGGAACCCGTGGGTCATCTGCACGCTGTGGCAGGCGCAGTACGCGATCGCGCGGGCGACGACGATCGACGAGCTGGCGCCGGCGATGGAGTTGATGCAGTGGGCGGTGAGGCGGGCGCGGCCGTCGGGGGTGCTGGCGGAGCAGTTCCACCCGTACACCGGGGACGCGATCAGCGTCAGCCCGCTGACGTGGAGCCACGCGACGTTCGTGCTGGCGGTGGTGCAATATCTGCGCAAGTATGCGCGGCTGGTGGCGGAGGCGAACGCCCCCGGCGGGTACGCGGGGGCGGGGATCGCGTGAGCGCTGGGAGAGGGAAACGGGAGAGTCATGAGAAGAGAAGCGACCGGACATCTGGGATTGGAGATCTGAGACTGGCGAGCGGGGGCACGGCCGGCCCGGAGCGGCCTGCCGTGGCGCCCGGTGTGAGAGGTCTTTGACACGATGGAGGGGGGGACTAGACTGGCGACCGCGGCGTGGACCGATGTTCGTCGGGCCATGGTCTGTCGCGGGTCGCCGCCGCGATCGGGAGTGAGCCGCCGATGGGAGTTGCCGACTTGAAATACGTCCCCGGGCGGGCGCCTGAGGGGTTTGTCGCGGCGCCGATCAGCGCGGCGCAGGCTGGTGCGCCGCTGCGGGTGTGCGTCTTGGTGCGCGCCCGAGAGGAGGGGGCCGGAGCAGCGGGGGACGCGGGCCGGCTGGTGCTGCTGCGCGACCAGATCGAGAGCCGCGTGTACCTGGGGTGCCTGGCGGATGCGGCGGGGCAGGTGCGGGAGTGGGTGGAGGTGTGGGTGCAGAGCGTCGCCGGGCTGGCGGAGACGCCCGCCGCGTACCGCGAGGCGCTGACCAACGCGAAGGTCGATGAACGCTGGCGGGCGCAGGTGCGGGCGTTCGAGCGGATGGACCGCGGGGGGCGGCCGCTGCTGGTCCGGACGGGGTGGGAGGGAGTGGAGTCCGGAGAGCAGGGGGCCTCGCGGCCGCTGCCGATCCTGCTGGATGCGGAGCACGGGGGCGCGGTGCATCCGCGGGACCGCGAGTCCGGGGATCAGTGGCGGTTGTGCGAGGACGATGGGGTGCTGGAGAAGGCGGGGCTGCCGCGGTATTCGACGTCGTTGCACCGCTACCTGTACCTGCCGGAACTGGGGGCGGAGGGGCCGTTCGTTCCGGTGACGCCGGGGGCGCCGACGTCCGGCACGACGCGGCCGATCGAGACGCTGACGGAGGGGGCGGAGGGGCTGGTCCCGCTGAACGTGGAGGGGGGGTACGTGCTGGTGCGGGCGTGCGCGACGACGGGGCTGGAGGCGTTCATCGACGTCCTGGGGGGGGCGGCGTGGCCGGGGGTGCCGCACGGGCGGACGACGCTGGACCTTGAACTGACGCAGCGGAGCACCGGGTCGCCCGCGCCGGGGACGGGGGGCGACGACCTGGGCGTCTTCCTCGGGCGGCACGGGAAGTGGGGGCGGCTGGTGGAGGCGTTCCACCTGAAGCTGCGGGTGCTGGCGGATGTCGTCGCCGCAGTGCGAGGGGCGGTCGAGGCGACGCGGCGGCCGCTGCTGAACCTGGATCCGGAGAGTTTCCGCGTCCGGCTTGGGGAGTGGGCGCCGGGGCTGCCATTCCTGTGGACGGCGCGGGTGACGCTCGTGAGGCCGGGCAGCGCGGTGGCGCTGCCGGTGGGGGCGGGGGACGCAGAGTACTACCTGCCGGCCGAGTCCGGGGCGATGTCGATCTACCGGCCCGCGGTCCACAGCGGGGCGACGAGGGGTCGGGCGTCGGTGCGGATCCGCGAGGTGCTCAGCGAGCGGGGGGAGGACGTGGTGCTCGAAGGGACGCTGACGACCGCGGAGCGGCTGGAACTGGGCCGGAGCGACCTGGTGTGGGTGCGGCTGAACGTGGGGGGAGAGCCGCTGGACCTGTACGCGACGCTGGAGTCGAAGGAGGCGATGGCGGCGGGGGAGTGGCGGATGCGGACGCTGCCGCGGCGGTGCACGCCGGCGGAGGCGGCGGCGCTGAAGGAGGCGGCGGGGGTGCCGCTTCCGGAGGCGCCGTTCGAGGTGATCCCGCTGCTGAGCACGCCGTTCGACCTGTACTCGCTGGGGGTGCTGGCGGTGCGGACGCTGGTGAGCGGGCCGGGGACGGCGCTGGCGGTGGCGCTGGACGAGGTGCTGAGCCTGGCGCGGCAGGCCGCGGCGGACGCGGGCGCCGATGTGCCGCTGGAGGCGCGGATCCGGACGCTCTTCGAGCGCGATCCGAGGTGGATCCTGGCGCTGGGGCCGCAGCGGCTGACGAGCGAGCCGATCGAGCCGGGGGAGGCGCTCGACCTGATCCCGCCGGAGCTGTGGTGGGAGACGCTGGCGATGATCGTCCGGATGTTCCCCGGGATGGGGCCGGACAGCACGTGCGCCGACTACGGGGACGCGAGGCCGGAGGGGCTGCACGTGGTCTTCGATCGTGCGGCGGCGGACCTGGACCGGCTGCTGCGGCGGTCGCGGAGCCTGATCGTGATCGACTGGAAGTTCAACCGCGAGATCCACTCGGTGGTGCGGAAGTACCTCACGGGGCTGGACGGGGCGGTGAAGGGGGCGAGGGCGGGGCGGTGAGGCGGGGGGCGTTGGTGCAAGCGAACGATTCAGATGGGATCGAAGGAGCGTGGCATGCGATCGATGACGATGGGACTGGTGGCGGCGGCGGTGCTGGCCTTTGCGCTGGTGTCCGGCGGGTGCGGCGGGGCGCGGATGGGCAGGTACGACCTGCGGGTGTCGATGGACCCCGCGCTGGCGAACATGCCGGGGGGCGCGCCGGCGGTGACGGTGAACCTGGTGGGGGTCAACGAGAGCGCGCTGCGGCAGTGGAACGAGAAGGACATGGGCGAGTACTGGCGGCCCAACGACCCGCTGCGTGCGGACGCCGAGAGCAAGTACGCGTACGTGATGCAGTTCGGCCCCGGCCGGCCGACGGAGCAGGTGCTGAAGAAGGACGATCCGATCTGGGATCGGTGGCAGAACGCGACGCACCTGTTCGTGCTGGCGGACCTGCCTGGGGCGTTCGAGTCCAAGCCGGGGAGCGCGGATGCGCGCCGGCGCGAGCTGCCGCTGGACCGGAACCGGTGGCGCGGCGACGTGATCGAGGTCGAGCTGCAGCGGAGCTCGGTCTTCATCAAGACGCCGATCGTGCCCGAGAAGAAGTGACGGCCGGCAGGACGCGGGCGGACGCGGCGGGCGGGCGGCTGCGGATGGGACACGGATGAGACAGTTCGGAAACTACGAGACGGTCCAGGAGCTGTTCCGCGGCGGGCTCGGTTCGGTCTTCTCCGCGCGCCCGGCGGGGGGGACCGGCGGGCCGACGGTCGCGATCCGCACGTGCGAGCCGGTGGCGGAGATCATCGGCGAGTCGCAGGCGAAGGAGGCGGTGGCGCACTTCGTCGCCGCGGCCGAGGTGCAGCGGCAGGCCGCGGCCTCAGGCGGAACGGGCGACGGGGGCTCGCACTGGGCGCCGGTGCACGAGATCGGCGAGACGCCGTACGGGGCGTACTACGTCACCGACCTGTTCGAGAACGGCTCGCTGGAGCGGCTGAGCCTCGGGCGGGTGAGGATGGACGCCCGCGCGCTGCACCGGCTGATGAGCGGCGTCGCCGCGGGGCTGGCGGAGATCCGGCGGGCGTGCGGACGGCCGCACGGGAATCTCAAGCCGTCGAACATCCTGGTGTCGTTCACGGGGGGGCTGGAGTCGGCGCGGGTCGCCCTGGCGGACCCGCTGGCGCCGGCGCTGGTGGACGCGGAGCGGGACGCTGCGGAGGATCTGCGCGCGCTGGGGCGGGCGATGTACCTGGCGGTGTTCAACCAGCCGCTGCGGGAGGGGACGGTGCTGCCGCTGCCGCCCTCGCCGCAGTGGTCGGCGCTGGGGAAGGCGGGCGACCGGTGGCGGGAGTTGTGCTCGGCGCTGCTGGAGCCGGAGCGGCGGACGCCGCCGATGACGTTGGAGGCCGCGGCGGAGGAGATCGAGGCGCTCGGGCAGATCCGCGCCGGGAGCGCGAACAAGACGGTGCTGATCGCCTCGGCGGCGGCGGGGGTGGTCGTGGTGGGCGCGGTGGCGGCGGTGCTGCTGAAGGGACCTGCGCCGGCGGATCCATCTGGCCCGGAGCCGGGGCCGGTGGTCGATCCGGGGTTCAGCCTGGAGACGTGGCAGTACGTCTGCCGGGCGTGCTGGGACTGGTTCGCGACGTTCGCGGAGGACATCGAGGACCCCGCCGTGCGGGAGGTGCTGTCGCGGGATGCGCACATCGACGCGCTGGTCAAGCGCATCGACGCGGCGAAGAAGGCGGGGGTGAAGCTGCACCCGAAGCAGTTCGCCGGCCTCGAGGATTTCCGGCTCGGGTCGCAGTCGTCGAAGGAGGATGCGCCGGAGGCGGCGAAGACCGACGCGGCGGTGCGCGACACGGCCGCGGCGGCGGAGGTGATCCGCGCTGTGGAAGAGGGGCTGGCGGAGGGGAAGTGGCCCGCGCTGGCGGCGATGAAGTCGGCCTCCGCGGCGTTCGGGGAGCGTGGGTGGGACGAGGGCAGGCGCGCGCTTGATGCGCTGATCGCCGGGGCGGCGCCGAGCCCGCGTTCGGTGCTGTCGGTGGGCCTCGAGAGGCTGATCGAGGCGGCCCCGGTCGTGTCGGCGATCCAGTCGGACTGGGCGGAGGTGGAGGGGGCGGAGCCGGAGCTGGCGAAGACCGGGGACCAGGTGCTGGCGAAGTTCATGGAGTGGGCGAAGGAGCACGCGGCCGGGGGAGCATCGGCGGACGCGTCCGGGAAGGCCGGGATCGAGGTGATCAGGGCGCTGGCCGCGAGGGTGGCCGAGGTGGCGGACCTTGCGGAGGACCTGGAGGAGTTCGCGGTCGGGGAGTGGGAGACGATCGACGCCGAGGAGTTCTGGGCCAGGAGCGACCTGCACCGCGACCTGGATGGGCGCAAGCCGGATGCGGCGATGTTCAAGGAGTGGCTCTTCCACGCGCCGAGCCACCGCGCGCTGTCGCGCGAGGCGGACCCGCGGCGCGGGTGGGTTGACGAGCCGCTGGAACTGGCCCAGGCCCGCGAGGTGGCGGTGCAGATCAGCGAGTACCTCGCGTCGAAGAACCGCGAGCCGGAGGAGGAGGACAAGCAGCGGGCACGCGAGTTGGAGGAACTGGCGGAACGGGTGAAAGCGCTGAAGGAGCTGCGCTGGAGCGTGTCGAACCGCGCCGCGATCGAGACGGAGACGCCGCGGGTGATCCGTGAGGCGGCGGATCTGAAGGTGAGGCTGGAGCGCCGCCTGACGGACATGCGGACGGACGACATCCAGGGCTTCGCGGATGCGCAGGCGAGGCTTCGGGAGCGGCAGAGCGTCACGGCGTCGGCGGCGCTCAACGAGGCGTGGCGGGTGCGGCGTGATGCGCTGATCGCGGAGGTGGCGGCCGCCCCCGGCGGCGGCGACACGGCGACGCTGCGGCGGCGGGCGCGGGAACTCGAGGAATCGATCGTGGCGCTCGACACGGCGGTGGAGCCGGCGGAGCTGCCGTCGGAGGTCGGCGGTGGGGCGTGGATCGGCGCGATCGGTGCGGCGGTGGCGGAGCAGCGGGAGAAGGTGCTCGCGGAGACGCTGGCGTCGCTGGCGCCGGGGGCGTCGCTGGAGTCGGCGGGCGTCGCGGCGGCGGAGCGGTACCGGGTCGTCCGGGCCGAGTTGCTGGCGCTGGCGGCGGATGCATCGTCGCTTCAGCGGCTGCTGGACCTGGGATACGGCCTGCAGGAGCCGGCGGGTGAATCGGATGCGGCGGGAGAGGTGCTGGCGCGGCTCGAGTCCGCGCTGGCGGATGCGCCGCGCGGGGTGAGGGAGGCGATGGCGCCGCTGCTGGAACGTGGGGCGCAGTTGCGGGCGATCGCGGCGAGCGAGGACCGGGGCGGGCTGGCGGAGATGGTGCGGGAGGCGCGGGCGGATGTGCCCGAGCGGGCGCTGGCGGCCTGGCGGCGGCTGGGGGGCCTCGGCTGGCCGCGGGGGCTGGCGGAACTCGAGCAGGAGCGGGCGCTGCGCGAGTCGCTGGGGCGTGTCGTGGGGGCGCTGCGGGATGACCAGCGCCGGACCGCGCTGGAGGCCGAGTTCGCCTCCGAATCGCTGGCACGGTTCCAGCGGGCCGCGGTGGGCCTGACGACGCCGGAGGAGATGGAGTCGGCGCTGGCGCTGATGGGCGACTTCGGGCTCTCGCCGGAGCGGCTGACGGACCAGGGGCTGAAGTTCAACGTGATGCTGCGCGCGCTGCGGCGCGAGTTGGCGCAGGAGGGCCTCGAAGAGGCGCGAGCGCAAGAACTGGTCGGCGAGTTCATCACGCGGGCGAGGGCGGAGGCGGGCGATGCGCTCGCCGCGAGCGATGCGGCTCGCGGGGTGGTGGACCGGCTGGTGGCGGCGCTGGGCGCGGCAGGAGCGCCGCGGGAGCGGCCGCCGACGGACTTCTCCAAGCTCGGGCCGGGGGCGACGGGGCCGGGGTGGCAGGTGCAGGTGCTGGGGGACGGGGCGGAGGTGGTGTACTCGCGCGAGGGGGTTCGCGGCGCCGGTGGGCGCGGGACGGGGAGGCTGGAGCTGAGGTTCGTGCGCGTCCCGACGGGCGAGGGGACCGGGGTGTACCTGCTGGCCAACGAGTTGAGCCTCGGGCAGTTCGTCGGGATCATCAGCGCGGCGCAGCGCTGGGAAGAGATGGCGGAACTGTTGCGGGCGGAGGATGGGCGGCGGGCGCCGTGCGTGTGGGAGGCGGACCGGGCGGGGCTCTCGGCCGCGAGGTTCTGGACGCAGAACCACCCGCTGGTGTCGCCGATGCGGCCGACGTACGCCGACGGGCTGCGACCCGAGGGGCTGGCGCGCAGCAACGACACCGCGCCGAACTCCGCGTACAACCAGATCAGCCCCGAGCAGGGGGCGCCGTCGCTGGAGATGCCCATGCAGCAGGTGCCGATCGGCGCCGCCATGTTCGCGGCGAGGCTGGCGGGGTGCCGGCTGCCGACGGAGGCGGAGTGGCGGGCCGCGCTGGCGCAGGATGGGGGCATTGGCGACCTTCAAGGGTGGAATCTGCGCGACGCGACGTGGGCGCGTCAGCGTGACCACGTCCGGAGCGTCCGCGAGGAGATGGTGCGGTCGAACACCAACGGCTCGCAGCGGTTCCTGTGGCCGGATGATGCGAGCTTCGGGCTGTCGGTTCTCGGGCTGACGGAGGCGGTGCCCCGGGAGGCCGAGGCGGTGGCGCACCCGCACGACGATGGGCGGCTCTGGTTCGCGCCCGCCGCGGATGGGGCCGGGGGGCAGCGGAGGTTCAGCCACCTGATCGGGAACGTCGCGGAGTACGTCTTCGAGGATGCCGCGGCGCTGGAGGCCCAGGGCGTCGAGGACGCGCTGGAGTTCGAGTCGCTCGCGGACCGCCACGCGGACAAGGTCGGGATCATCGGCGGGTCGTCGATGTCGCCGCCGAATCTGGCGCTGGATTCGGCGTACCGGCCGAATCCGGACGACTGGTTCACGGGATTCGCGGATGTCGGGATCCGTCTGGCATTCAGCGCCGACGGCGCGATGGGGCCGGAGCGGTTCAATGTCGTCGCGCTGCGTGCCGCGGACCCGTCGGGGTACGTGCTGGGGCGGTAGCATGACCCCGCCGCCCCCGCTCCTGCGGGGTCAGCGGACGGGGACGGTGGCGTAGACAGCCGCGTTGGGGCTGTTCATGGGGCCGATGGCGACGGGGCTGGCGAAGAGAGCATGTCCGGCGTTGTCGCCGGCGGCGAGGGAGGTGGAGGGGCGGACCGCGGCCGTGGGGGCCACGGCGGTGGAATCATCGGTGGCGGTCGAGGCGCAGCCCGCGGCGACGAGCGCAAGCGGCGTGAGGGCGAGCAGGGCGACGGTTCGACGCTTCATGGACACCTCCAATCGGGGCGGCGCGGGGAACAATGGGGTCCGCTGCTTTTCCAGCATCGAGAGGGGAGAGGCCGATCTGGAGGGAGGGCGCCGGAAGGGGGCGGGTGCGGGAGCGGGGGCGTCGCTACGGTCCGCGCTGATGGCCCAGGCGGCGCGATCCGTTCGGGCATGACGCCCGAGAACGACGGGACAGATCGCCGATAAGTGGCATGATTCGGCCCCCGGGCGATACGGTGAATGCCCTATAATGCGCGTCGGCACCGGCGCGTCGCGGGGGTGAAGGGGGTGCGGTGGTGCGCAAGGGTGCTGGACGTGAGCGATCAGAACAGCGAACTGGCCAAGAAAGTCGCAGCGACGGCGAACCGGCTCCGGCTGGTCCAGATGGACTTCGCCGACGACGACGAGGACACGCGGCAGGAGCAGCTGGCCGAGGAGGTCGAGCGGGCCCTGGCGACGATCATCCCCGAACAGCGGCGGGAGTTTCTGGAGATGCTGCGGGATCGCTTCCCCTCGTGGGACGCGAACGTGCGGCTGGCGGACTCGGCGTCCGCTGACGGGCAGGCCGGGGCGGCGCCCACGCAGTCCGCGACGGATATGAAGGAACTGAAGGACGCCAGCTTCCTGGTGAACCGGCTCATCGAGGTGAGCAGGGCGCTCCCGGAGCAGGAGCGGCAGGCTGTGGTCTCCGCGCTGTCCCGGGCCGGGCTGGCGCCCGCGGCGGGCGGGGGGGCGGAGGTCAGCGAGGCCGTGCTGGACGAGGTGGGGTCGCGCCTGCAGCTCTCGGGGCAGCAGCGGGCGGATGCGGAGCGGGTGGCGGAACTGGCGGCGCTGATGGGGGAGGTGCTGGGGAGCCTGGACCAGGTGGTGTGGAACACCTGGCGGATGCTGTCGCCGAAGGCGACGATCCGGCGGCCGGCGCCGCTGCCGCGGACGATGGGCCGGTACGCGGCGGGGGATCCGGAGATCGGCAAGGCGCAGGTGAAGCAGGAACTGGAGCAGCTCCGGAAGTTGACGGCGGCGCTGATCTCGGCGGTGAGCCAGGCGGGGCGGGCGTTCGCGCAGCGGCATTCGGACCGGTTCTCGCCGGCGGCGATCGAGGCGCTGGCGAAGATGGCGCCGGGCGGGCTGCTGGTGAGCAACGAGGTCAAGTGCTGGCGCAAGTACGTGGAGCTGGCCGGGCCGATGGACGCGGCGACGATCGAGGCGGAGTTCCTGCAGGCGATCTCGACGTTCGCCGAGTCGCTGATGAAGGGGACCGGGCGGTAAGCCGGCGGCCCGGCGGAGGGAGTGAGCGATCGCATGGCACTGAACGGACACGTCCACTGGCACGAGGGCCTTTTCCTGCAGCCGCACCACCTGCAGACGATGCAGCGCGGGGTGATGGAGGCGCTGGCGTCGGAGCGGCGGCTGGCGTGGGCGTACCCCTACGGGCTGGTGGAGGCGCGGCTCTCGGGGGACGCGCTGGAGAACATGCTCGTCCGGTTCGACCGGCTGCGGGTGATCATGCCCAGCGGGCTGGAGGTGAACTTCCCGGACAACGCGGACCTGCCGGCGCTGGACATCAAGAAGGCGTTCGAGTCCGGCAGCCAGGGGTTCACGGTGAGCCTGGGGGTGCCGGTGTGGTACCCGAGCCGCGGGAACTCGATCGAGCTGGGGGCGGAGGGGGACCACCGGGTCAAGCGGCTGTACCGCGTGGCGGAGACGCAGCGGGCGGACGAGAACACCGGGGAGAACGTCCAGCCGGTGCTCGTGCGGCGGATCAACGCGCGGCTCATGCTCGACTCGGACGACCGGACGGACATGGAGACGCTGCCGCTGCTGCGGATCGCGCACGGGACGGGGCAGGACGTGGGGCTGCCGCGGCAGGACCCGCAGTTCGTGCCGCCGTGCCTGGTCCTGGCGGGGTCGCCGACGCTGCGTGAGCAGATGCGGGACCTGGCGAACCAGGTGGAGGCCAGCCGCAAGGAGCTGGTGATCCAGCTGACCCGCGGGGGCTTCAGCGTGGACATGATGCGGGGGGTGCAGTTCGAGCAGATGCTGCGCCTCAGGACGCTCAACCGCTTCAGCGGGCGCCTGCCGAGCCTGGTGGCGGCGCCGGGCGTGACGCCGTTCGAGATCTACCTGGAGCTGCGGGAGCTGCTCGGGGAGCTGGCGGCGCTGCACCCGGACCGCGACCAGTTCGAGGTGGCGAGGTACGACCACGACAACCCGGCGGTCTCGCTGGGCGAGCTGTCGATGAAGATCCGGGGGCTGCTGCGGGGGTCGGTGGCGGCCAGGTTCATGTCGCTGCCGTTCACGAAGGAGGGGGGCATCATGGTGGCGACGCTCACGGACGAGCACCTGTCGCAGGCGACGGAGTTCTTCCTGGGCGTCAAGTCGCGCGAAGACCCGCGGGCGGTCGCGAAGCTGGTGGAGAACGCCGACGAGTTCAAGCTCATGGCCCGGAGCATGGTCACCAGGAACATCTTCGGGGTGAAGCTGGAGCTGGAGCGGACGCCGCCGCTGGAGCTGCCGTCGCAGACGGGGCTGACGTACTTCCGGCTGATGCGGTCGGAGAGCGCGAGGATGTGGGAACGGATCAGGGAAGAGAAGGAGCTGGCGGCCCGGTGGCCGGACGCGGAGTCGTCGGACTTCAGCCTGACGATGTACATGACGGTCGCGGAGTGACCGGCGCGGGCCGACGGGCCCGGCGCGGGGCCGCGAGAGAGGCGAGTTATGAATCTCCTGGAGCTGTGCGAGCCGCTCTTTCAATACATCTGCCGCCTGAACCGCTCGGCGCGGAAAGGGGTCCGGGCCGAGCCGTCGCAGGTGCGGACGGAGGTGAGCCAGATCCTGGCCGACCTGCGGTCGCGGGCCGGCGCGGATCGGGCGCTGGCGCTGCAGTACGAGAAGGTCGAGCTGCCGCTGCTGTTCTTCGTGGACTTCATGGTCAAGGAGTGCGGCGGGGCGCTGGGGCGCGAGTGGCGCGAGCTGGCGCACGAGCGGAACGAGCTGGCCGGGGACGAGAAGTTCTTCGACCTGCTCGACGAGGAGCTGAAGGAGCCCGGCGACGCGGCGGCCGAGCGGCTGGCGATCTACTACACGTGCATCGGGCTGGGCTTCACGGGGTGGTACACGGGCCAGCCGGAGTACCTGCGGAAGAAGATGATGGAGATCGCGCCGCGGATCCGCGGGATGATGGATTCCGACCAGTCGTCGAAGGTGACGCCGGAGGCGTACGAGCACGTGAACACGGCCGACCTGGTGGTGCCTCCGGGGACGAAGCTGGTGGGGGTGGGGATCGCGATGGTGGGGCTGATCCTGGTGATGTTCGCCGCCAACGTGACGCTGTACATCCAGACCCGGCGCGACCTGCGACGCGAGCTTGATGCGATCATCCGGCTCGACGGCGCGACCGCGTCCGAGGTCGCCGCCGGACGGGAGGGAGGACGATGAACCAGCTGCTGACCTCGATCCAGAACCTGTCGAACCCCGTCAAGATCGCCGCCGCCGCGATCGGCGGGGGCGGCTTCGTGGGGGCGCTGGCGCTGCTGAAGTGGAACCCGACGGCGATCGCGGTGGTGATCGCCGGGCTGGCGCTGGTGGCGCTGCTGCTGGCCCTGTACCGGCAGGTGCTCAAGCTGCTGGCCAAGCGCAAGGCGGCGCCGATGGCGCAGGCGCTGACGAGCAACTCCGCGGCGGCGCCGCAGGGGATCAGCGACCCGGCCCGGCGGGCGAGGCTCGACGACCTGCGGAGGAACTTCGAGAACGGCGTCGAGAAGTTCCGGGCCGCGGGGAAGAACCTCTACAGCCTCCCGTGGTACCTGCTCGTCGGCGAGCCCGGCTCGGGGAAGACCGAGGCGGTGCGCCACTGCAACGTCGGCTTCCCGCCGGGGCTGCAGGACCAGCTCCAGGGCGTGGGCGGCACGATCAACATGAACTGGTGGTTCACCAACCACGCGGTCATCCTGGACACGGCCGGGCGGCTGATGTTCGAGGAGGTCGAGCCGGGGACCACGAACGAGTGGCAGGAGTTCCTCAAGCTGCTCCGCAAGACCCGGCCCAACTGCCCGATCAACGGGATGCTGCTGGTGATCCCGGCCGAGAGCCTTATCAAGGACACGGCCGACGCGATCGAGCGCAAGGGCGGGAAGATCGCGCAGCAGCTGGACCAGATCCAGCGGGCGCTGGGGGTGCGCTTCCCGGTGTTCGTCGTGATCACCAAGTGCGACCTCATCAACGGCTTCCGCGAGTTCTTCGACGACATGAAGGACCCGCAGCTGCAGCACCAGATCCTGGGGTGGTCGAACCCCGCGCCGCTGGACGAGCCGTTCAACGCCGAACTGATCGAGCAGCACCTGGCGTCGGTGCAGAAGCGGCTGGTCCGCCGGCGGCTGGGGCTGCTGCTGGACCCGGTGCACACCGAGGACCCCTCGGCGCGGCGGACGGATCAGGTGGACGCGCTGTTCGCGTTCCCCGAGGCGCTCATGAAGATCGCGCCGCGCCTGCGCCGGTACCTGGAGATGATCTTCGTGGCCGGCGTCTGGTCGGCCAAGCCGCTGTTCCTCCGCGGGATCTACTTCACCAGTTCGATGCGCGAGGGCTCGGCGCTGGACGCCGACCTCGCCGAGGCGCTGGGGATGCCCGTCGATGCCCTCCCCGAGGGGCGCGTGTGGGAGCGGGACCGGGCGTACTTCCTCCGCGACCTGTTCATCGACAAGATCTTCCGCGAGAAGGGCCTGGTCACCCGCGCGGTCAACACCAGGGCGCAGCAGCGGCAGCGCCGGGCGGTGCTCGCCGGGGCGGCGGGCATCGGGGCGATCGCGCTCGCGGCGTTCACCTACTTCGGCTCCCGCGGGCTCGACCGCGACATCGTCGCGCCCAAGGAGTTCTGGGAGCAGGCCGGCGCGCTGTACGTGCGGGGCGGCGTGCCCAACATCATCGACGACGACGGCGCGGCCTACCTCTGGCCGGTCGTCTCCCCGCAGGGGGCCAACTCGGAGGTCTTCAGTTACGACGGCGGCGTGACGACCGGCTTCGACGAGTTCGAGCGCATCCCGGCGGAGCGGCGGCGGCTGGCGCGGTTCCCCGAGCAGCTCCGCGAGGGCGCGATCGCCGAGGTGCCGGTGCCGTGGGTCTTCCTGCCGGTGGCGCTGGTCACGGGCGACGCGGGGCTGAACCTCGCCGAGTCGGAGCGGCGCGAGGCGGCGCGGGTGCTGGTCGAGGCGAGCGTCGTGCGCCCGCTGGTGGACGCCGCGGCGGAGCGGATCCGCATCGAGACCACCAAGGGCCAGCCGTGGACGGCGCAGGCGACCGAGGCGCTGGCCCAGCTGCTCCGCCTGGAGGTCGCCCGCGTCACGGGCAAGGCGCCCGAGGGGGGCGTCTCCGTCACGCCGCTGCTGGCCTACGCGGTGATGAGCCGCGACGCCTCCGCCCCCTACAGCAAGGAGGACGCCGAGTCCCTCGAGCGGGTGGTGCGCTGGCTCTACTCCGACGCCGGCGCGGGCCTGCCGCCGCCGGCGTCTGGGCCGCTGCTGGAGTGGGTGCAGGCCGGGGTCGGCGCGTTCACGGGCACGTGGAATCCGGAGCGCCCCGGGTCCGGTCCGCTGGCGCGGGTGCTGGCGCTGCGGGATGCGCTGGTGGAGTTCCGCGATGCGGAGGCAGAACTGCTGCGGATCGCGGCCCGGCACGGCGCAGCGCGGAACTACGACGCGGCGCTGGAGGAATGGGGCCCGCGCTTCGCCGCGCTCAGCGAGGCCGCGGCACGGGTCGATGCCGGCTTCGAGGCGCTCGGGGAGCGCTCGCTGCTGCAGGCGTACCGGGAGGACCTTGAGAAGTTCCGCGCCAGCGCCGAGGTGGCCCATGCGCTGCTGCTGCGGGAGCTCGAGCCGGTGAAGCCGGCGGAGGGGGAGCGCGAGTCGGAGCGGACCGTCGCCCTGCGGCCGCTTCGCGACCTGCGGGACCGGATCGAGGAGAACCTTGCGAAGGTGAAGGCCGACGGCGAGAAGGTCGCTGAGGTCCGCGCCCAGATGGCGGAGCTCGACGCGCTGCTGGTGGGCAGGACCGCCGCCGGGGAGCCCGCGTACAAGGCCCGTTTCGCCGCGTACTCGGCCGTGAACGAGCAACTCGGCGAGGGCGGGGCGCAATCGCTGGCCCTGGGGGGCTTCGGGCCGCGGTTCGAGGAGGTCGCCGGCGCGATCGACGGCGCGAGGGTGCAGGTGAGCGCGAAACTCGCCGGCGGCGCGGCCGGCGCTCCTGGGAACCCGCTTGCCCAGCGGATGGAGGAGGCCCGGGGCCTGTGCCAGTTCGGGCTCGACGTCGCCGCCCGGCGCTGGCAGAAGGCGCTGCTGCTGCGCCTGATCGCGGTCGCGCCCGACAGCGCGGACCGTTTCGGCGAAGAAGTGGCGGTGTACGCGAGGGCGAACAAGCTCTCGATGCCCCGCCCGATGATCCCGCTCACCCGCGCCGCCCGCGACGGCAGGACGGAGTTCGAGCCGCGGTTCAGCCCCGCGGGCGCGGCGGCGCTGCTGCTGGACGTCGTCCGCGCCGGCGCGGCCGCGGCCGAGCGTCCCGGCGAGCCGCCCGTGCTGGACAACCCGCAGATGCGCGACCAGTTCCGGCGGATCCAGCAGGCGGCCAGCGAGTACCGGAGCCGGTTCGTCGCGTACTGGCGCGAGGGGCACCTCGAGGAACTGGAGATCACCGAGACGGAGTGGTCGAAGATCGCGGCGGAGCTGAAGGCGGCCCCGCAGGGCTTCGCGTACAACACGCCGCTGAAGGCCGTCGCTGAGGCGATGCTCACCGCCGCGAGGCTCACCGAGACGGTGCTTCCCGGCGAGGACGTCGCGGCGATCCGCGAGCGGGCGCAGAGCACGCTCAACATGATCAACCAGGACTTCGGCAAGACGTGCGACCGCGTGCTCGCGAGCTGGAGCGGCGTGGCGGTGCTGGACCTGGCGACCGACGGGCGGACCAGGCTCCTGCAGGCGGCGCAGGCCGGGACGTTCGACGAGAACTACGTCGTCTCCGGCACGACCGGCGGCGGGAACTTCGCGGCGGAGTTCTGGGGCCAGCTCTGCCTGCAGTCCGTCAAGGCGCTGACCGCCGCGGCGGAGCAGGAGTCCAAGCGGGCGTACGAGCGGCTCCGTTCGGAGGCGGCGTTCCCGCTGGCCCGGCTCGTGGACGACCGGTTCATGGCCCCCGAGAGCGTCGCGGCGGCCCGGGCGAGCGTCAAGACGATCCTGATGCGGGGCGCCGCCGGCGCCGGGGCGCCCTCGGCCCTCTCCAAGAACGCGGAGTTCAAGACGGCCCTCGAGCGGCTCGGCGGCCAGGGGCTGCTGACCGGCGACGACCGGCAATGGCTCGAGCGTGCCAACGCGGTGCTCGATGCGCTGCCGGAGGGCGACGCCCGGACGCTGCAATGCCGCATCAGCGTCCTGGGTGGGCGTGCCCCCGGCGACGGGGAGCGCCCGCTGGAGTACGACTTCCAGTCCTTCAGCGTCGTCCAGGGCGCCGCGCCGTGCACGCCCGCGCTGCGGCTCGGCCGCGGCGAGGCGGGCGGGTCGGTCTCGGTGAGTTTCCCCGGCGAGTCGGTGCGGTTCTGCTTCTTCACCGATGCCCAGCGCGACACGCCGGGGGCGACGCGTGAGTTCGCCGGCCCGTGGGCGGCGCTGCGGATGCTCCACGAGCTCGGCGCCACGCCGGTGAAGGAGAGCGGCAACAAGGTCTGGGAGGCGAAGATGGATTTCCCCGGCGACGGCGGCGTGAAGCGCGTGCTCTGGGTGCAACTGGAGTTCAGCCGGGCTGTCCCGGACCTGGACAAGTGGCCCGAATGACCCCGGCCGCCCGTCCGGGCGGCCGGTCCTGAGGAGGCGGACCTATCAGAGGCTTCCTGCAACGACTCTTCGGCACGGGGTCGCCCGCCGTTTCGGACGCCGGGCCGGCCGTCCATGTCGCCGCGTTCGGCAAGCACCCCGGCTGGAACGATCACATCGACGACATCGGGCTGGAGACGGCCCGGCTCGTCGCCGTCAAGCGCGTCCTCTACCTCGAGGGGATCGGCGCCTCCGTTGACTCGGGCGCGTGGGACAAGCTGCACGAGTCCCAGCGGCTGCCCGGCTTCGGCCACGTCCTCCTCTGGCGGACCGCGGACGACGCGGTCATCGCGCGGATGTGGTCATCCAGCGACGGCAAGGGGCGGACGAAGTACCCGATGATCGTCTGCGTGCAGGTTCGCGGCGTGCCGCTGCCCACGGCGCTGGACCGCGTGCTCCCCGAGTTGGAGGCCGTGCAGCGCTCCTGCGAGGCGACGACCTCCGCGGACGACGTGCGATCGATCCTGGCCGCGGCGAGGGACCGGCTTCGGGCGTCGCTGGCCGCGCCCCCGGGCGAGCCGGAGGTCGTCGTCCCGGCGGACGCGATCAAACGCCTCGCCGACGAGCCGGAGTTCGCCGGCTCCGGCGAGGGCCTGCTGCGCGTGCTCTACCAGGTCGAGCGCGAGATGTCGGGGTTCCTGAGCATCGGCCCCGGGGGCAAGTCGCGCATCGGCACCGTCCCGGCGGGATCGAAGACGAGGATCGGGGACCTGCGGCCGCAGCAGATCCGCGTCCCCGCCTGCGGGCGCGAGCCGGGGGAGGTCGCGCTGCGCTGGATCCGCTTCCTGCTGGCGATGCTCGATCCGGTCGCGCCGATGGTGGTGATCGTGCCGATCGGCGAGGCGTGGGCGGACCTGATCGTCGGCGAACCGGTGGGGTCGCAGTTCTTCTGCATCCGGGCCACGCCCAAGTCGATCCCCCTGACGAGCGACATCCCGTACACGCTCGATCCGGCGTTCGTCGCATCGGCGCGGCGGCTGCTTGAGTCGCCCCTCGATGATGGCGACATTGTGGTGCGCCGCCCGTCGGGGCACATGGCCGCGCCGCTGGGGAACGTCGCCGCGAAGCTGGGGTGGTCGCGCCAGGCGAAACTGCTGGGGCTGGGAATCGGCGCCGCGGTGCTCCTGGGCGTGCTGGCGGTGACGCTGCGCCCGTCGTCGCAGCAGGGTTCGCCCGCGGAGACGAGGACGCCCGTGCGAAGGACGGAGCGGCCCGCGCACGCCGCACGCCCGCCCTCGCCGAGCCAGGGTACGACGGCGGGCACCGCCGCGCCGGCGGCCCCCGGTGAAGGGGAGTTCGATGACCGTCCTTGGCGTGCGCTGTGCGAGGAGTACCAGCAGTGGGCGGGGCAGTTGCTGCGCAAGCTCGATGAGTCCCGCCGGGCGCGGTATGCGGCCGATCCGGGGCTTGCGCCGGTGCTGGCGTGCTTCGGCGACGCCAGGGAGCCGGCGGACCCGTGGAGCATCGCGGGCGTCGCCCGCGGGCCGATCTCGCACCTGGTCCGGAATCCGCCGGATGCGGTCCGGTCCGCTGAAGGCGTGCGCCGCACCGCGCAGGCGCTCGAGCGTGTCCTGGCGGCCAAGCGGGCGCTCTCCCCCGACGGCTGGCGGCGGCTCGCCGATCTTCAGCTCGCCGGGCACGCTTTTCGGGAACGTGGCTGGATCGCCGCCCACGAGCAGGTGACGGCGGCGGTCAAGGGCGTGTCGCCGGAGGCGGGGGCCGACGTCGCCGCGGCGATCGACACCGTGCTCGCGCTGGGAGACGTGGTCGAGTCGGTCCAGCGGCGGTGGGGGGCGATCGAGGCGATCGCGCAGACGCTGAGCGAGACCGGCGACCCGGTGCTCGCGGCGTACCGCGGGTGGGCGGCGGGGCTGGGCGCGGCGGCGAGAGTGGGGGGGGCAGGGGGAGCGGAGGACCCGGCCTCGCTGCTGCGGGAGATCGATCGGCGGCTCGCTGAGGCGCAGTCGCTGGGGGAGGAGTTGGCGGCATTTGTCCGAAGCGGGGGCTGGGCCTCGCTCGACCACGCGGCGTTCCAGCGTGGGAGCCGGTCGCACCAGTCGCTCGCGTCGGGGCGGTCGCCGGATGCGGCGATGTTTCGCAACTGGCTCTTCGAGGCCCCGAGCTACCCCGCGCCCGATATGTCGGCGGACCCCCGCCGCGGGTGGCAGGAACTCGGCGGCACGCGCGGGCCGGAGGAACTCGCCGCCGCCACCAGGGGTGTGGAGGAACTGCGGGCCTATCTCGCCAGGCGCGGCGCATCGGTGCAGGAGCAGGACGAGGAGATCTTCGCGCTGCTCGACGAACTGCGCGCCCGGGCGGCGGAGCTCTCGGCGCGGCGCTGGAGCGCGGCGGAACGGGGAGAGATCGAGGCGCAGGCCGCGAGGCTGACGGATCGGGCGGCGGAGTTGACGCGGGCCGTCAACCGCCGGATCGCGCACCTCCGGAACCAGTTCGAGCAGAGCTTCGCCGATACGGTCGCGCGGCTGCGGCGACGCGACGAGATCACGTCCTCCGCCGCTCTGAACGAGGCATGGCGGACGCTGCGCGACGCGCTCATCGACGAACAGACCGCGGCATCGGGGTCAGGCGGGGGCGGCGACGCCGCGGTGCTGGTGGAGCGTGCGACGGCGCTGGAGGAATCGATCGACGCCCTGGATCGGGCCGCACCGATGCCGGAGTTGCCGGCCGGCGCGGCCGCCGCCCCGTGGGGATCGGCGATCAAAGCCGAGATGGCGCGGCAGCGCGAGTCGGTGCTCACCGACGCCGCGGCCCGGCTCGTGCAGGGCGCGGACGCGGACGACGTTGCACGTGGTCTGGCGTCCTCCCACCGGGTCGCGCAGGAGCGTCTGGTCGCGCTGGCGTCGGACGCGGCGGCGCTGGAGGGGATGCTCGGGGCGGGGTGCGGGCTCCGGGAGCGTGCGCCGGCGGGCGAAGGCCCCACCGTCGCCGACGTGGCGGCGAGGATGGAATCATCGCTCGCACACGCCTCCGATGGCCTGCGCACGGCGCTGGCGCCGTTGCGGGACCGGGTCGGCAGGCTTCGGTCGATCGGCGAGAGCAGTGACCGCGCGGACCTCGCGGCGATGGTCCGTGGCGCTCGGGCCGATGCGCCGGAGCAGGCGCTCGCGGCATGGCGGCGATTGGGCGAGATCGGCTGGCCCGCGGGCCTCGACGAACTGGAGCAGGAACTGGCGCTGCGCGAGTCGGTCGAACGCGTCGTCGGCGCCGTGCGTGATCCCGATCGACGGGACGCGCTCGCGGCCGAACTGGCGGCGGAGGCGGCGGTGCGGTTCGAGCGCGGCGCCGCCGCGATCGGCGATGTCGCCCAGATGGACGCGGCGCTGGCGATGTTGGAGCCGCTCTCCCTGACGTCGGACGATCTGCGGAACCCCGCGCTGCGGCTGAACGCGCTGATCCGGGGGCTGCGGCGCGACCTCTCGCGCCAGGGGATCGACGAGGCGGGAGCACGAGAAGTCGTCAGCGCCTTTGTCACCCGTGCTGCGCGGGACGCCGCGGCGGTCCTCTCCGCCGACGAGGGCGCCGCCAGGCTCGTGGCCAGGCTCGAGGAGGCGCTCGCCGCCGCCGATGCGCCGCCGCAGCAGCCGCAGGTGGACTTCAGCACGCTCGGCCCCGGCGCGACGGGCAACGCGTGGCGCGTCGAGGTGATCGACGGCGGCGCGGAGTTGGTCTATCGGCGCAGCGTCGATCGGGGCGGGCGGAACGGCGGCGGGAGCGAACTCGAACTCCGATTCGTTCGCGTCGCCACCAGCGACGGCGCCGGCGCGTACCTGCTCGCCAACGAACTGAGCCTCGGGCAGTTCCTGGGGATCATGCGGACCGCGGGCGACTGGGAGGACTTCTCCACCCTGGTGCTCACGTTCATCGGCTCGACCGATCCGCGTCGCGGCCCACGCGTCTGGGAGTGGGAGGAGAACTCCCGCGGCCTGGTGCTGGCCGTTCGGCCCGCTACCGCGTGGCTGCGGGAGGTGCGGACGATGGAGTCCACCCCCGCCTACCTCGCCGGCTTGAACCCGGGCGTGCCCACGCTGGACCATCCGCTCCAGCAGATCCCCCCTGATGCGGCGGTGTACGTCGCCGCACTCGTCGGGTGCCGCCTCCCGACCAGCGCCGAGTGGCTCGCGGCGTACGAGGCCGAGGGCCGGGCTGTTCCGATGGACCGGCGCAACCTCCGCGATGCCGCGTGGAAGCGGCAGCAGGCGTACGTCGAAGAAGTGCGCCGTTCGGGGAAGCTGCCGCAGTGGCCCGATGACGGGATCTTCTGGCCGGCGGGCTCGCGATCCGAACGCCGCGGCCTGACCGCCGAGAGTCATCCCTGGGACGACGGCACGCTGTGGTTCGAGCCCGCGATTGCCCCAACCGGGGTGAACCACCTTGTCGGCAACGTCGCCGAGTACGTCTTCGAGGACCCATCCGTCTTCGCCGGCCTCGCGTCGCCGGAGCCCGCGGCGATCCGGGACCTGCTGGAGGCGAACGCATCCAAACTCCGCGTGATCGGGGGCTCAGCGCTCTCGGCGCCGGAGATCCCGGTGGATGAGCCGCAGGCGCTGGACCTCGACGCCGCGATCGACCTCGGATTTGCCGATGTCGGAGTCCGCATTGCCTTTTCGGTGGATGGGAACGCGGGAGCGCCCGTGGGGGTGCTGGGGACTGCACGGGCGCTGCTCCGGTCGCCCCCGTACGTCCTCAATCGCTAGCGCAGTGTTTGCGCATTCCCACGAGATTTGTGGTCACCTCACCCTTATCGGGCGTCTCTGACTTGACGGCGTCGTGCCGCCCCTGTTAGTTTTCCCGGGCTGGATGAGATCTGGTTCATCGCCGCCAGGGCGGTGCGGCGTTGCAGCTGCGCGCGTCCGCCCCAGGACGCCCTTACACGGACCTATTCGACGGGAGGCCTTGCATGGCCGGATTGGCTCGTGGCCGACGATCCGATGGATGTCACTGTCTCTGGGCGGCGCTGTCGATGACCGCGCCGGTGACCGCCGCGGCGACGCTGGCGCTCGCCGCGGGCCAGCCTGTGGCGAACGTGACCGACACTCCGGCGACGCAGCCGCCGGTGAACGTCACCGAGGCTCCCCGCCCCGCCTCCGAGCCGGCGCCCCTGCCCGTGGAGGACGGCCCGAGCTACCCGATCAGCGGCTTTAACCTCCGCTACGCCCAGGATCCGACGGGCCTGCCGCTGCTGGAGGAGATCGCCCGGACCGAGGTGGTCCTTGGTCGTGTCGAGGGCGGGTACGTCGAGCCGCGGCCGGGGGTGCCGACGGTGCGGCTGCGGATCAACGAGATCGCCGACCGTGGCGTGGAGCGCTACTACGCCAGCGCGATCACCGCCGTCAGCCGCGCCATTCTGCAGGCCTTCGCCGACCGGCACCTGATCGCCGTCCTGGTCTCCCCCTCGCCCGACCAGATCCCCAGCGATCCGATGGACCAGTACTTCCAGCAGGATCTTCGCCCCGCGGGGCAGACGGAGCTGGAGATGGTCATCCGCGTCGGCGTCGTGACCGACGTCCGGACGCTCGCCTTCGGCGACCGAGTCCCCGTGGAGGAGCGGATCAACAGCCCGGCGCACGCGAAGATCCGCGAGCGCTCGCCGGTGCAGCCCACCGGCGCGGGCATCGGCCGGCGCGACCTGCTGCGCCGCGACCTGCTGGACGAGTTCGTCTTCCGCCTGAACCGTCACCCGGGGCGTCGAGTGGACATCTCGATCGCCGCGGCGGACGCCGAGGGGGGCGTGGCGCTCGACTACCTGGTCAACGAGAACCGTCCCTGGCTGGTCTACGGCCAGATCTCCAACACCGGCACGAAGCAGACCAACGAGTGGCGTGAGCGGTTCGGGTTCATCAACAACCAGCTCACCGGCAACGACGACATCCTCAGCCTGGATTTCATCACCGCCGGCTTTGAAGAAACCAACGCGTTCGTCGGCTCCTACGAGGCGCCGGTCTTCGGCTCCGACCGCCTCCGCTGGCGGGCCTACGGGCAGTGGAACGAGTTCACCGCCTCGGACGTCGGCTTCGACGAGGACTTCACCGGCGACGGCTACCAGATCGGCGGCGAGGTCATCTACAACTTCTACCAGGCCGGCGAGTTCTTCCTCGACGCCTTCGGCGGGGCGCGCTACCAGCACGTCAGCGTCACCAACCCGGCGGTCGGCACCGGCGAGGGGAACTTCTTCATCCCCTACTTCGGGGCGAGGGTGGAGCGGACGACGGACCTGGAGTCCACCATCGGCTCGATCCGGATGGAGTTCAGCATCCCGGACATCGACGACGATGACCTGGACCGCCTCGGCCGACTGAACACCGACGACGACTGGGTGGTCCTGCAGTGGGACCTGACTCACGCGTTCTACCTCGAACCGCTGATCAATCGCCGCCGCTGGCAGACCGACCCGCGCGCCCAGACCCTGGCGCACGAGCTGGCCGTGAGCTTCCGCGGCCAGTACGCCTTCGACAACCGCCTCATCCCCAACGCCGAGCAGGTCATCGGCGGCCTGTACTCGGTCCGCGGGTACCCGGAGTCGGTGGCGGCTGGCGACACCGTGCTGGTCGGCAGCGTCGAGTACCGCTGGCACATCCCCCGGTCGCTGGCGATCCAGCCCGACCCGTCGCAGACGCCCCTGTTCGGGCAGCCCTTCCGATTCTCTCCCCAGGCCCCGTACGGCCGGGCCGACTGGGACCTGGTCTTCCGCACCTTCCTCGACGTCGGCCGGACGATCACCAGCGACCGGCAGGGGATCGAGAAGGACCAGACGCTCATCGGCACGGGCGTCGGCGTTGAGCTGCTTTTCAAGAGAAATCTGAGCGTCCGGGCCGATTGGGGCATCGCCCTCGAGGAGGTCGATGGAGAGGTGGACTCCGGCGACAGCCGCGTGCACTTCTCAGCGACGATCCTTTTCTGATTCACCGCGTATAGAGACGGCCTACCGCCCGCTGCCCGCGCGGGCGCCGATTCCGAGGAGTATCCGATGAAGACGGCTAGCGACACGCGTTCCCGCATCCGGGGCGGCGTCATCGGTCTGAGCCTGGGCAAGTACGCCTTCGTGGGCGGGGGTGTGCTCACCGTGTTCGCCGGCGTCGCCCTCGCCGGTCCGGAAGGGGAGCAGGTCGTCCGCGGCAGCGCCACCTTCACGCGGAACGGGCCCAACACGATCATCGAGGCCTCGCACAACGCGATCATCAACTACAGCCAGTTCAACATCGGCCGCCACGAGTCCGTCCAGTTCATCCAGCCCAGCGCCACCAGCCGCGTCCTCAACCGCATCAACGGCGGGATGCCGACGGCCATCGAGGGCTCGCTGACCGCCAACGGCATCGTCTACCTCGTCAATCCCGCGGGGATCATGTTCGGGAAGGACTCGGTGATCAACGTCGGCGGCATCTACGCCGCGGCGGGGAACATCTCCGACGCCAACTTCCTGAACAACGTTGACCACTTCACGAACGTCCAGGGCTCGGTGGTCAACCACGGCACGATCAACGCCGGCGTCGCCCACCTGATCGGCCGGCAGGTCGCCAACAGCGGCGTCATCCTCACCGACGACGCCATGACGATGGTCGCCGGCGACGACGTCTACATCGGCCGGCACCACGACCGGATCATGGTGAAGGTCAGCGCCGACCCGTCCGCCGACGCGCAGGCCCAGGCGGTCGGCGTCAGCAACTCCGGCACGATCAAGGGGCGCCGGGTTTCGATGGCGGCGGGGGACATGTACTCCCTGGCGATCCGCAACACCGGCCGCGTGTCGGCCCGGGACATCCAGGTCCGCGCCGAGGGGGCGGGCAAGGTGCAGGTCTCGGGCACGCTCGACGCCTCCGCCGCTGCCCCCGGGCAGACGGGCGGGCGCGTCGAGGTCCTCGGCGGCGAGGTGACGCTCGACCGGGCCGTCGTGGACGCCTCCGGCGCGGCCGGCGGCGGCACGGTGCTGGTCGGCGGCGATTTCCAGGGCCGCGGCGACACGCCCACGGCCTCGCGGACCGTCGTCGGCAGCGGCACGACCATCCGCGCCGACGCTACCCAGGCCGGCGACGGCGGCACGGTGATCGTCTGGTCCGACGACCGCACCGCCTACGCCGGGCACATCAGCGCCCGCGGGGCCCAGGGCGGCAGCGGCGGCTTCGCCGAAGTCTCCGGGAAGGAGACGCTGGTCTTCCGCGGCACGGCCGACCTCGGGTCCGATGCCGGGCGCGGCGGCTCGCTGCTGCTGGACCCCCGCAACATCGTCATCGCCAACGCCGGCGCGGGGACGATCGACGACGCCGACGCCTTCGGCGACGGCGTGGGCACGGACGTGACGATCGCCCCCTCGACGATCACCACCGTCACCAACACCGGCACCTCGGTGACCCTCCAGGCGAGCCAGGACATCACCGTCGCCGACGCGATCGTGACGGACAACCCCGGCGGCGACGGCGGCGACCTGACGCTCCAGGCGGGCCGCTCGATCTTCATCAACGCGGACATCTTCACCGACAACGGCAACCTGACGCTCATCGCCAACGAGACCGCCGGCGCCGGCGTGGTGGACGACGACCGCGGCGCGGGCGACGCCGTGATCTCCCAGGCCGCGGGCGCGACGATCGACACCGGCACGGGCAACCTGCAGATCACCCTCTCCACCGGCGCCGGGCTGACCAACTTCGGCAGCGGCAACATCACCCTCGGCACGATCAACGCCGGGGACATGCTCGTGGTGAACCAGGGGCCGACGGCCGGCAGCGGCATCCAGCGTGCGGACGCGGGCTCGCTGATCACCGCGGCCTCCGCTGCCTTCGAGGTCTCCGGTTCCGGCGGCGGCGGGGCGATCGGCTCCGCGGCTTCGCCGCTGCGCCTGGCGGTCGCGAACGTCGAGGCCGCGTCGCAGGGCGGCGGCGTCTTCCTCGACTCGCCGACGCAGGGCCTGAACATCGGCGGCGCCGCCCTCGGCGGGCTCACCGGCATCACCACCACCGACAACGGCGAGATCGCCGTCACCGCCCAGGGCGGCGTCACCAGCACCGAGGCGATCACCGGCGCCGGCGCGGTGACGATCCGGGCCAAGGACGGCGTCAACCTCGGCGGCGACCTCGAGTCCGCCAGCGCCACCGTCCTCGACACCGACACCGACGGCGACGGCAACGGCGGCCTCGGCGTCGAGGACGGCTTCGCCATCCGCACCAACGGCAACACGCTGGCGATCAGCGGGTTCAACATCAACCTCAACACCACCGGCGCGATCGACACCGGCGCGGCGGCGACGACGATCACCGGCACGAACAACGCCTCCGTCGGCCTGGGCGACGCCGCGGGGGACATGCAGATCTCCGGCTCCGAGCTCCAGCGGATCACCACGGGCGATCTGACGATCACCAGCAGCGGCGATTTCGCCGTGGACAACGTGACCGCCGCGAACTCGGCGAACATCGGCGGGACGCTGAGCCTGGTCGCCACCGGCTCGGGCTCGACGATCACGTTCCTCAACGCCCCGTCGGAGTTCGGCGCGCTCACCGCCCGCGCGGCGGACGGGATCGACGTGCAGGTCAACCTGACCACCGGCGGCGCCGCGGCGTTCGACGCCGACGCGGACGGCGACGGCACGGGCCAGTTCGCGATGTCCGCCTCCGCGACCCTCGACAGCAGCGGCCACTCGATCGAGATCATCGCCGCCTCGCTCGCGATCGACCCGGACGCGGCGATCGTCAGCGGCGCGGGCGACGTCGTCCTGGCGCCCAAGTCCGCCTCCGCGCCCATCGGCATGGAGGACGCCGCGCAGGCCTTCAACGTCACCGGGGGCGCCCTCCGCGCGATCGACAGCGTCGGCATCGTCTACATCGGCCGGGCCGGCGGCGCCCACGCGCTGACCATCGGCAACGACAACCCGATCTCGCTGCTCGGCACGGGGTACGACCTGCTCCTCCGCGGCGGCGACGTCACCTTCACCAACAACGGCATCACCGGGCGCGACAACGGCATCATCAACTTCGTCACCGGCTCGGTCACCGGCCTGGCCGCGGGGACCTCGGTGACCATCGGCGGGGGCGCGGGGGACCTGCGCTTCAACACCACCGGCGACGTCACCCAGATGCGCACGGCCGTGGGGCGGCTCGGGCCGGGGAGCGTCGGCGGCAGCCTGAGCATCGTCAACGACGGTGCCCTTGAACTGGACGCCTACGCCATCGGCGGGAATCTCACCGTCGTCGCCGGCGGCTCGATCACCGACAGCGGCGCCCTCGCCGTGACCGGCGCCGCCAGCTTCACGACCCGCAGCGACGCCGCGGCCGACATCACGCTCGACGAGGCCGGCCACTCCTTCGCCGCGCTGCTGCTGGACGTCCGCAACGCGGCCGGCGACGACAACGGCACGGGCAACATCTCCGTCCTCGAGAGCGGGCAGATGGACGTGTCGCTGGTTCGCACGGGCGGGAACGTCTCGCTGCGGTCCGGCGGGGCGATGAACATCGCCAACGTCTCGGCGGACGGGACCGGGTCGTTCATCGCCGGCGGCGACATCAACGACACCGGCACCATCACGGTCGCCGGCGCCACGACGTTCAAGACCCTCAACAACGCCGGCGCGGCGATCACGCTGAACAACACGGCGTCCAGGTTCGGGGCGCTGACGCTCCAGTCCCGCAACGCCGCGGACACGGCCGACGCCTCCGGCGACATCACCGTCTTCGAGAACGCCGCCATGGACCTGGCGAGCGTCCGCACGACGGGCAGCGCCCGGCTCGAGGCCGCGGGGGCGATCACCGACAGCGGCACGCTCACCATCGGCGGCGCGGCGACCTTCCGCACGCTGAGCAACGACGGCGCCGACATCACCCTCGACGATCCGTCGTCCACCTTCGGCCCGCTGACGGTCGAGTCCCGCAACGCCGCCAACACGGCGGACATGGGCGGGTCGATCGTCGTCTTCGAGAACGGGCCGATGAACCTCGCCAGCGTCCGCACCACCGGCTCGGCGTCGCTCTCCGCCGCGGGGGCGATCACCGACAGCGGCGTGCTGGTCATCGGCGGGGCCGCCTCTTTCCGGACCCTGAACGACGCGGGCGCGAACATCACGCTGGACGAGATCGGCTCCACCTTCGGCCAGCTGACCGTCCAGAGCCGCAACCAGGCCGATGACGCCGACGCCGCGGGCGTGATCGACATCCGCGAGAGCAGCACGATGGACGTGGCGCTCGTGAGCACCACCGGCTCCGTCACGCTCCGCGCCCCGGACATCAACATCGGCGTCGGCGGCATCAGCGCCGGGTCCTCCTTCGTGACCCTGCGCCCGCTCGACCCCGCCGCCGCCATCGCGATCAACGACGCCTCGGGCGCCTTCTCGCTCACCGCCGCCGAACTCGCCCGGATCAACACCACCGGCGTGGTCAACCTCGGCGCCAACGGCGGCGCCGGCGCGGTCGCCATCGGCTCGCTGGGCGCCATCGACCTCTCCGCCACGACCTACGACCTGAACATCCGCGGCGGGGCGACCACGTTCTCCAACAGCCTGACCCTCGGCGACGGCGCGACGCTGACGATGACCACCGGCGCGATCACCTCCGCCGGCGCGGGCCTCGATGTCGCCATCGGGGGGATGGGCACGCTGATCCTGAACACCACCGGCGCGGTCGGCTCGGCCGCCAACCCCTTCGCCACCAGCGTCGCGTCCCTCGGGGCCAGCAACGTCGGCGGCGACCTCTACCTCGACAACGGCGCGGCCGCGCTGACCATCGGCGGCGCGCTCAACGCCGGGGGCAACGCCGTCACCATCAGCACCGACGAGATCAAGGTCGCCTCCACGATCACCGCCGGCGCCATCACGCTCCAGCCCTCCTCGGCCGGCACCACGATCGGCCTCAACGACGCGTCGGGCGACTTCAACCTCACGTCCGCGGAACTGGCGAACCTCAACACCGCCGGGCCGGTCGTCATCGGCCGCGAGGGCGGCGCCGGCGCGATCTTCATCGGCTCGCAGGGCCCGCTGAACCTTTCCAGCAAGGCGTACGACCTGACCATCCGCGGCGGCGACCTGACGTTCGCCGACACGCTCACGCTCCGCGACAACGGCATCCTCCGCCTCTTCACCGGCGCGGTGACCTCCGCCGCGGCGGGGCTGGACGTGGTCATCGGCGGCGACGGCTCCCTGCTGCTGGACACCACCGGCGCGATCGGCTCCGCCGTCAACCCGCTGGCGACGGACATCGCCAACCTCGCGGCCCGCACGAGCACGGGCGGCGTCTACGTCGCCGACGTCAGCGGCCTGACGATCGCCTCGATCGGCGGCGTCGCGGGCGTTGACGCCGCGGGCGCCGTCGTGATCTTGGTCGCCGCCGGCAACCTCGATACCGAGGCCGGCGCGACCATCGCCGGCAGTTCCGTCGCGCTCGCGGCCGGCGCCGGCAAGATCGGCGGGGCGGGCGCCGTGGCCACGCGGACCGGAATGCTCATCGCCGCCGCCGACACCGGCATCGACATCGCCAACACCAACGCCACGCTGACCGCCACGCTCAACTCGAACAGCGGCATGGCCCGGCTCACCACCACCGGCCAGCTCTTCAGCGGCGGCGCGTGGTCGGCGGACACCATCGACCTCTCCGCGACCGGCCTGATCCTCACCCACGCCCTCACCAGCACGGGCGAGACGGCGATCCGCCGCTCGTCCGCGGGCACCATCGGCGTCGGCGACGGCGCGGGCGACATGGTGGTCAGCGGGTCCGAGCTGCAGCTGATCACCGCCGGCTCCCTGACCATCGGCGGGGCGAACACCACGGCCGTCACGGTGGACGGCGTCACCAACGCCGACACGGCGAACATCGCCGGCCTCGTCACGCTCGACGCGGGCGAGATCACCTTCAGCGGCGCGGCCTCGACCTTCGGCAGCCTCCAGGCCGACGCGGCGGGCCCGATCGTCGTCGCCGCGGACCTCAGCACGCACGCCGGCGGCCTGGCGCTGACCGGCGGGAGCATCGCCTTCAGCGGCGGCCGCACCGTCGAATCCCTGGGCGACATGACGCTGACCGCCGGCGGCGGCATCCAGAGCCAGGGCGACCTGGTCCTCCGCGCCGCGGGCGCGACCTCCGACCTGAGCGTCAAGAGCGCGATGGACGTGGACGGCGCCCTGACCATCGGCGCCGGCCGCAACGTGATGATCGCGGCGGACACCTCGTCCACCGGCGCCGCGGCCATCCGCGCGGACCTGACCGGCGGCGGCACGGGCACGATCACCATCGCGTCCGGGGTCACGCTCTCGACCGCCGACGCCGGGATCACCCTCAGCGCCGACGGCCTCGTCCTCGACGGCTGGGTGAACTCCGGCTCCGCGGCCACGACGATCCGCCGCTCCGCCGCGGGGACCATCGGCGTCGGCGACGGCGCGGGCGACCTCTCCCTGTCGCGGGACGAGCTCGCGCGGATCACCGCCGCCTCGCTCGACGTCGGCGGGACCAACACGACCGGGATCGACGTCTCGGGCGTCACGCTCGATGACCTGGCGAACATCCGCGGGCTGGTCCGCCTCGACGCGGGCGGCGCCGGCGGCGTCGTGCAGTTCGGCGGCTCCACCTCGGTCTTCCGCAGCCTCGAGGTCGCGGCGGTTGACGGCGTGAGCGTCAACGCCTCCGTCGCCACCGCCGCGGGCGGCTCGCTCACGATCAACGCCGACGCCGACGGCGCCGGCGCCGGCACGCTCTCGGTGGCCAACGGGGCGTCGATCACCGCCAGCGGCGGGCCGATCTCCATCACCGCCGCCGACCTGGCCCTCGACGGCATGCTGAACGCCGACAGCGTCGCCATCGCCGTCAGCAACAACAACGACATCACCCTCGGCGGCTCGACGGCGCCCGTCGTGGGCCGGATGACCATCTCCGACGCCGAGTTCGGCCGCATCAACGCCCGGACCCTGAGCCTCGGCGACGCCGCGGCCGGCGGCTCGATCACCGTCGAGGCGATCACCACCGGCCGCTCCGACACCGCCCCGGACTCGGTGACGCTCAACGCCACCCGCAACGGCTCGCACGTGGACATCAACGGCGACCTGCTGGTCAAGGGCCTGACGATCCGCTCCAACAACGGCATCGTCGTCGGCGGCAACATCGACGCCTCGGGCGACCTGAGCCTCAACGGCGACACCGACAACTTCATCGACAGCGTTGACGGCATCACCATCGCCGCCGGGCGCACGCTCACCTCCGGCGGCCTGATGACCCTCGCCTCCACCACCGGCGGCATCGTCGCCACCGGCAACATCACCCTCAGCGCGGCGGACCTGGAACTGGTCGATGCGCTCCACGCGGCGGGCTACACCGTCACGATCTCCCGCTCCACCAAGGGCACGATCGGCCTCGGCACGGCCGAGGGCGACATGACCATCACCGGCGAGGAGCTGGCCCGCATCACCGCCGGCGACCTGGTCCTCGGCGGCGATACGACCACCCTCATCACCGTCAGCGGCGTCAGCGCCGAGGACAGCGACAAGATCTCCGGCGTGCTGCGGCTCGACGCCCTGGCCGATGCCGGCAAGATCCGCTTCGAGGACGGCGCCTCCACGTTCAACGCCCTCGAGGCCAATGCGAACGACGGCATCCTCGTGGCGGCCCGCATCACCACCGACGTGGGACGGCTCGCCCTCGACGGCGACGCCGACGGCGAGGCCGGCAGCGACGACCGTGTCACGCTCGAGGAGGGCGTCAACCTCACCTCCGCCGGCGGCCTCTCCGTCCTCGCCCAGACCGGCGGCATCCTGCTCACCGGCGGGGAGCGCTCCGAGAACGTTCTGACCGCCCAGGGCGACCAGGACGTCACCCTCGGCAACGTCACCGCCACCAACGGCGCGAGCCTCTCCATCTTCGCCCAGCGCTCCGTCACCCTCGGCAGCGTCAACCTCGTCAGCGAGACCGCCTCGGGCGACCTCGCCGTCCAGGCCGACGCCAACAGCAACAACGCCGGCGCCACGCTGACCATCGGCGGCAGGGTGACCGCGGGCAACATCTCCCTCGCCGCCGGCAACGACGGCAACGACACCATCGAACTCGGCGGCAACGTCGTCGCGGGCGGCTCGCTCACCATCAGCGACGCCGAGAACGTCCGCCTCGCGGCCGGCGTGAACCTCCACTCCGCCCGCAGCCTCAACATCGCCTCGGGTGTCACCGGCATCACGCTCACCGGCGGGGCGGACACCGAGAACATCATCCGCGGCGCCTACGCCGGCGGCGACGGCGCCCAGGTGGCCCTCGCCCCCATCTCCAGCACCGGCGCCGCCGACCTGACGATCCTCTCCGGCGGCGACCTCACCCTCGCCGGCGCCAACGTCGGCGCCGGCGACCTGGTCATCACCGTGGACGAGGGCAACCGCGGCACCCACACCGGCACCATCGGCGCCCTCACGGCCGGCTCCGTCGTCGTCTCCGCCCCCGGCGGCAACGACACGCTGACCTTCAGCGGCCGGATCCAGGCCTCCGGCCCCGGCGGCGTGGACCTCAACGCCGGCGCGATCCTCCTCGGCGGCGACATCGTCGCCCAGGCCGGGCCCGTGGACCTTCAGGGCGCCATCGTCATCAACGCCGGCCTCACCATCGACACCGAGGGCGGCGACGGCGACGTCACCTTCCTGGGCCCGGTCAACGGCGGCAACACGCTGACCGTCAACGCCGGCGACGGCGTCGTCCGGTTCGAGGGCGCCGTCGGCGGCACGACCGCCGTCCGCGGGATCGACCTCGACGCCGCGGGCGTGGAGTTCGTCAGCACCGTCAACACCGGCGTCGACGGCCTCAACGTGGACGCCGACTCCATCACGCTCCGCGGCGACGTCGCGGCGGTCGGCAGCGTCAACTTCAACGGCCAGGTCGTCCTCGGCGGCAACCTCGCCGTCACCGGCGCCAACGTCACCTTCGCCTCGACCGTCGACTCCGACACTCAGACCCGCTCGCTGAACGTCGGCACCACCGAGAACGGCGTGATCACCTTCCGCGGCGTCGTCGGCGGCACGCGCCCGCTGGGCTCCCTGACCACCCGGACGGTCGGCTCCGGCGGGACCACCCGCCTCAACGAGGACATCTTCACCACCTCTGGGATGATCTTCGCCAACGCGGTCGTGCTCACCTCCGACATCCTGCTCCGCGACGACGGCCCCGGCGTCTTCTTCGGCAGCACGATCAACAGCGACGCCGCGACCTCGCTCCGCAGCCTCGACATCGTCGTCAACCGCACCGGCGCCGACCCGATCGCCGAGAGCATCCCGGTGATCTCCTTCGGCGGCGACGTCGGCAACGCCGTGCCGCTGGCCAACCTGCGGCTCAACGCGACCGAGGCCACGCGCGTGGTCGGCGTCCCCGCCACCATCGTCGCCCGGCCCCTGACCGCCACGGGGCAGCTCGTCGATGTCGCCGACATCCCCGCGAACTTCGGCGTCCGCATCAACGTTCACGACAGCTTCGTGATGGGGCAGAACGAGAAGTTCGTCTCCCTGGGCTCGCTGGCCATCAACGTCGCCGACTCCGGCGGCGTGGCCCGCCTGGGCGACCTCGCCGCCGTGGGCGACCTCTCCGTCAGCGCCCCCTCGATCGTGCTCCAGCTCCGCGACAGCGGCCCGATCCGCGACGTCTTCAGCACCCAGATCATCAGCGACACCGGCCTGGACTTCATCGGCCGCACCATCAGCTTCAGCACCACGCCCGTCGTCGAGGGCGTCGGCGGCCCGGTCACCTTCGGCACCGAGAGCGGCGTCGCCGACACCGCCGGCACGCTCGGCGGCTTCCTCTTCCGCAAGTTCGGCGAGATCTCGCGCCAGCAGATGGTCTTCAACAACGCCGTCGTGGACGTCCGCTCCGCCGGCCCCTCCAACACCAACATCGCCACCACCATCGCCGGCGCCATCCCGCGCGACACCCAGAGCGGCGACGTCTCGCAGGACACCACCGTCGGCCAGGCCCAGCGCGACGAACTCACCCAGCTCGGCGTCTTCGCCCGCGGCCTGGGCCTCGACGAGCTGCTCACCTTCCTCGTCGGCCGCTCCATCTACGACGACTACCCCGACCGCCCCAACCCCAGCGAGCAGGCGGGCGACTACAAGGTCGCCGTCAACCGCCTCGACGCCAAGCGCGTCGCCGAACTGCTCCGCGCCTACGACCGCGTCTTCAACCGCGACGCCGTCGACGCCGAGGGCAACCCCGTCTTCTCCGAGTCCGGCGCCCGCCTCCGCCAGCCCCGCACCGAGGAGATCAGCGAGAGCCTCCAGCGTGCCTACCAGGACTACCGCGGCACCGGCCCCAACCGGCGCGAGTTCGACCCCGTCGCCTTCTACGCCTTCCTCGAGGAGTCCCCGGAGCACGCCGAGGCCCTCGCCCACATCAACGGCATCCGCGAGGTCTTCCGCCAGCTCTCCCTCATCGGCCTGACCCCCCAGGAGTTCAACATCGCCAAGCAGACCCTGCTCAAGGACGTGCGGCCGGGTATCCTGCGGCGCGAGCAGCTCGAGTCGCTCGTGCTCCCGCAGCCCGCGGGCGTCTCCTGAGCCCCATCCCCGCCGAACCCTCCCAGCCCTCGCGAGGAGCGCCCCGACGAGCCGCCTATGCCATCACTCGACATCGACAGCATGCTCGCCGACATCTCGCCGGACGCCCCGTGCGGCGAGGACCTCTCCTACGACCCCGCCTATCTCGAACTCCAGCGGCTCGCGCAAGGGACGCCCGAGCAGCAGATCGGCGACACCGTCATCCCCGCCGAGGAGCCGAACTGGCGGGAGGTGCGGCAACTGGCTGCCGAACTCTGGGGCCGGTCGCGGGACCTGCGGCTGGTCCTCTATCTCACGCTGGCGGACCTCCGCCTCCAGGGCCTCCCCGGTCTGGCCGGCGGCCTGGCCCTCCTGCAGGCGCTGCTCGAACGCCACTGGGACGGGCTCTACCCCCGCCTGGACCCCGACGACGGCAACGACCCCACGGAGCGGCTGAACATCATCGCCGCCCTGGCCGCCCCGCCGGAGACCTTCGGCGACCCGATGATGTTCCAGCGGCGGACCCTCGAGGCCCCGCTGGCGGAGTCGCGCCAGCTCGGCCGCTACTCCATGCGGGACCTGCTCATCGCCCGCGGCGAACTCCCCGCCGCGAACGCCGACGGCGAGGGGGCGCCCTCGGAGGAGGTCATCAGCGCCGCCTTCGAGGATACCCCCGGCGAGGTCCTTCAGGCCGCGGCCGAGGCAGCCGATGCTGCTCTGGCGAGCCTCCGCGCCATCGCCAAGACGCTGGACGAGCACGTCGGGTTGGGCAACGCCCCGAGCCTCCGGAACTACGAATCGCTCCTGGCTGGAATCAGTAAGGAGCTCGCCTCACGCCTTGCCGCGAGAGGAATGGGGGAGGCGCCCGCCGCCGATCCGTCGGCGGACGGCTCAGGCGACGGCGCCGCCGGGTCCGTCGCGGCGTCGGGGCCGGCGCTCTCGGGAGAGATCCGTTCCTCCAAGGACGTCCTGCTGGCCTTGGAGAAGATCTGTCGTTATTATGATCAAGCGGAGGTCTCCAGCCCGGTGCCGTTGTTTGTGAGGGCGGCACATAAGCTTGTGTCGAAGAGCTTCCTGGAAATCCACCGGGTCCTCTCCTCAGACCTTGTTCGTCAACTGGAGGAGGTCGCCAATTACGGCGATCAATCTTCGGAGTGATCCCCGGGTGGGATAAGGAGTCTGGTTGGTCGGCGGCGGGTTGACCCGCCGGTCCTCTGATTGTGGATCGCACGCGGCGGCCCCGGGGCGTCGGCCCGTCTGATCGAAGATGAAAGGGTTGCAATGGCAAAGGCAAGCTCGCAGAAGTTCATTGCCCGGAATCGGGCTCCCCGCGTGCAGATCGAATACGACCTGGAGCTCTACGGCGCCCAGAAGAAGATCAACCTCCCCTTCGTCATGGGCGTGATGGCGGACCTGTCGGGCAACCCGGCGGAGCCCCTCGCCCCCGTGGCCGACCGCAAGTTCCTGTCGATCGACGTGGACAACTTCGACGAGCGGCTCAAGAGCATGAAGCCCCGCGTCGCGTTCCAGGTCCCCAACACCCTCACCGGCGAGGGGAACCTGGCGGTGGACATCACCTTCGAGAGCATGGACGACTTCTCCCCCGAAGCCGTCGCCCGCAAGGTGGACTCGCTCAACAAGCTCCTGACCGCCCGCACCCAGCTCTCCAACCTGCTTTCCTACATGGACGGCAAGAGCGGCGCCGAGCAGCTCGTCAGCAAGCTCCTGAGCGACCCCGCCCTGCTGCAGGCCCTCGCCTCCGCCCCCAAGCCCGACGCTTCCACGGAGGGACAGTAAACCATGTCTGAGACCAACCCCCAGATCCAGTCGGCCGCCGGCGAGACGATGGAGGTCAGCGCCTTCGAGGAGCTCCTCCAGAAGGAGTTCAAGCCCAAGACCGATCACGCCAAGACGGCGATCCAGACCGCGGTGCAGACCCTCGCCGCCCAGGCCCTGGCCGACACCGCCCTGGTCAGCGACGACGCCGTCAAGACCATCGAGGCGATCATCGCCGAGATCGACCGCAAGCTCACCGAGCAGGTCAACCTCATCATCCACCACCCCGACTTCCAGCAGCTCGAGGGCGCGTGGCGCGGCCTGCACCACCTGGTCACCAACACCGAGACCGACGAGACGCTCAAGATCCGCGTCCTGAACATCTCCAAGAAGGAGCTCGGCAAGACCATCAAGAAGTACAAGGGCACCGCCTGGGACCAGAGCCCGCTCTTCAAGAAGCTCTACGAGGACGAGTTCGGCACCCCCGGCGGCGAGCCGTACGGCTGCATCGTCGGCGACTACTACTTCGACCACTCCCCGCCGGACGTCGAGATCCTCCAGGGCATGGCCCAGATCGCCGCGGCCGCCCACGCCCCGTTCATCAGCGGCACCTCCCCCGCCCTGCTGAACATGGACTCCTGGCAGCAGCTCTCCGACCCGCGCGACCTGACCAAGATCTTCCAGTCCGCCGAGTACGCCGCCTGGCGCTCCCTGCGCGAGTCGGAGGACTCCCGCTACATCGGCCTGACGATGCCGCGCGTCCTCTCCCGCCTCCCCTACGGCGCCAGGACCAACCCCGTCGAGGGCTTCGCCTTCGAGGAGGACACCGGCGCCGCCGACCACTCCAAGTACACCTGGATGAACGCCGCCTACGCCATGGCGGTGAACATCAACCGGGCCTTCAAGCTCTACGGCTGGTGCTCGCGCATCCGCGGCGCCGAGAGCGGCGGCATGGTCGAGGGCCTCCCCGTCCACACCTTCCCCACCGACGACGGCGGCGTGGACATGAAGTGCCCGACCGAGATCGCCATCACCGACCGGCGCGAGGCGGAGCTGGCCAAGAACGGCCTCATGCCCCTCTCTCACTGGAAGAACACCGACTACGCCGTCTTCGTGGGCGCCCAGAGCCTCCACAAGCCCGCCGAGTACGACGACCCGGACGCCACCGCCAACGCCAACCTCGGCGCCCGGCTCCCCTACCTCTTCTCCACCTGCCGCTTCGCCCACTACCTCAAGTGCATCGTCCGCGACAAGATCGGCTCCTTCAAGGAGCGCGAGGACATGGAGAAGTGGCTCAACAACTGGATCATGCAGTACGTCGAGCCCGATCCCGCCAACGCCTCCGAGGACGCCAAGGCGCGCCGGCCCCTGGCCGCGGCCGAGGTCCGCGTCGAGGAGGTCCCCGGCAACCCCGGCTACTACACCTCGAAGTTCTTCCTCCGCCCGCACTACCAGCTCGAGGGCCTCACCGTCTCCCTCCGCCTGGTCTCCAAGCTCCCCTCGCAGAAGAAGTAGACCCTTTCTCGCGACTGTCAGACAACCGGTCCCCTCCGATGTGGGAGGGGGCCTCGATCGAAACGTTCGGCCCGCACCTGATTCGGAGGCTCATTTATGGCGTTCGACGCATACATCAAGATCGACGGCATCCCCGGCGACAGCACCGACAAGAAGCACGAGAAGTGGATCGAGGTCCAGGCCTTCAACCACTCGATCTCGCAGATCGGCGGCGGCTCCTCCAGCGCCCAGGGCACCCACACCGGCGGGAAGGCCGATCATTCCGAGTTCCAGATCACCAAGGCCCTCGATAGCGCCTCCCCCGTGCTCGCGGCCTACTGCTGCGACGGCAAGCCCATCCCCAACATCACTCTGGAGCTCTGCCGCGCCATGGGCGATAAGGTCTGCTTCATGAAGTACGTCTTCAAGGACTCCATCATCTCCTCCGTCCAGGTCGGCGGCGGGGCCGGCGGCAGCGACATGCCCGTCGAGTCCATCTCCATCCGCTACGGCCAGATCCTCTGGGAGTACACCCCCACCGATCCCAAGACCGGCGGCAAGACCGGCGCCTCCATCAAGCAGGGGTGGGACACCTTCACCAACGAGAAGGTCGGCGGCTGATCCTCTGCGCGCCCCCCGGCGCGCGTCCAGATCCACCCACCGGGGCGCCGGCGAGAGCCGGCGCCCCGGATTCCCCGGCGCGTCCCCCGACTGGTATCGTCCGTCCGCGCCGTGCAAGAGAGGGACCGCCCCATGCCCGCCCCCCAGCAGCTGGCCGAGCAACTGCTCCGCGAAGGCCGCCTCGACGAGTCGCTCAAGGAGCTTGAGGCCGCGATCCGCAAGAACCCCGCGGACCCCAAGCTCCGCGTTTTCCTCTTCCAGCTCCTGTGCGTCCAGGGCGCCTGGGAGCGGGCGATCACCCAGCTCAACGTCGCGTCCGAGATGGACCCGGCCAACCTGCTGATGAGGCAGGTCTGCGGCCCCGCCCTCCAGTGCGAGGCCCTCCGCGCCCAGGTCTTCGAGGGCAAGCGCACGCCCCTGGTCCTCGGCGAGCCGGAGGAGTGGGTCGGCTGGATGATCCAGGCCAACCAGCTCGCCGCCGTCGGCAAGCACGCCGAGGCCGCTCCCCTGCGCGAGAAGGCCCTCGAGGCCGCCCCCGCCGTCTCCGGCTTCATCGACGGCAAGCCCTTCGAGTGGCTCGCCGACGCCGACATGCGCCTGGGCCCGATTCTGGAGGTGATCGTCGAGGGGCGGTACTACTGGGCCCCGCTCTTCCGCATCGCCCGCATCGACGTCGAGCCTCCCAAGGACCTCCGCGACCTGGTCTGGCTCCCCGCCCAGCTCACCTTCACCAACGGCGGCTCCGCCGTCGCGCTGATCCCCACCCGCTACCCCGGCTCGGAGCGGAGCCCGGACGCGGCGATCCGCCTCGCCCGCAGGACCGAGTGGGTCGAGGGCGGCGAGGAGGGCTTCTTCACCGGCCTCGGCCAGCGCCTCCTGGCGACCGACCAGGGAGAGCACGCCCTTCTGGAGACCCGCCTGATCGGCTTCGGCGCCGAGCCTCCCGTCCCGCTGAGCGCCGAAGGCGGGGAGCAGGCGCAGGCCGAGCCCGCGGAGGCGACCGATGGCTGAGCTGACCACCCGCGAGCGGCGTCAGCCCTGCCTCCTGGACCGCCTCACCGACGACGAGCCCGGCGTGACCCAGGAGAGCCGCGACCGCCGCGTCATCTCCGTCGCCCAGCTCCGCCGCGGCGTGCTCCGCGACATGGAGTGGCTCCTCAACTCCTCCTGCCGGCTGACCCCCGAGGAGGCCGAGGAGTTCCCTCTCGCCGCCGCGAGCGTCATCAACTACGGCCTGCCGGACCTCTGCGGCCTGACCGCCTCGAGCGTGGACCCGGGCCAGATCGAACGCATGGTCCAGAACGCGATCCTCACCTTCGAGCCCCGCATCATGCGCCGCACCGTGTCGGTGAGCGCCGTCGCCCATCCCGACGAGATGGGCCCCAACGCCGTCGCCTTCGTCATCAAGGGCCAGCTCTGGGCCCAGCCCATGCCCGAGCCCCTCTACGTCAAGACCGACGTCGACCTCGAGACGGGGCACTGCGCCGTGGAGGACCGCCCCAATGGATAGGCGGCTGCTCCGCTACTACGAGCGCGAGCTCCGCCACCTCCGCGAGTCCGCCGTTGAGTTCGCTCGCGAGTTCCCCAAGGTCGCCGGCCGGCTCGGGCTGGACCCCACCAAGCCCGACGAGTGCCCCGACCCCTACGTCGAGCGGCTCCTCGAGGGCTTCGCCTTCCTCTCCGCCCGCGTCCAGCTCAAGCTCGACGCCGAGTTCCCCCGCTTCACCCAGAGCCTCCTCGAGACCGTCTACCCCCACTACCTCGCCCCGACGCCGTCGATGGCGATCGTACAGTTCACCCCCGACCGGACCGAGGGGGCCCTCGCCGAGGGGTTCGAGATCCCCCGCGGCCGGGCGATGCGCTCCATCATCGGCAAGGGCGACCAGACGGCCTGCGAGTACCGCACCGCCCACGACGTCACCCTCTATCCCATCGAGGTCGCCGACGCCCGCTACTTCACCCGCGACCTCGCGACCGCCCAGCCTCCCCCCGTGGAGGGGGCCAAGGCCGGCTTCCGCATCCGCCTGCGCTGCTTCCCCGGCGTCACGTTCAAGGACGTCAAGCTCGACCGCCTCTGCCTCTATCTCGCCGGCTCGGACGCGATCCCCATGCGGATCTACGAGCAGTTCTTCGCCCACGCCGCGGCCGTGAGCGTCCAGCCCGTCCGCTCGCCGGTCACCTGGCGGCACGTCGTCCCCGCCGCCGCCTCCATCGCGCGCGTCGGCTTCGCCGACGAGCAGGCCCTCCTCCCCTACGGCGCCCGCTCCTTCCACGGCTACCGCCTCCTCCACGAGTACTTCACCCTCCCCCAGCGATTCATGTTCGTCGAACTCTCCGGCCTGGCGCCCGGGCTGGCCCGGTGCGAGGAGTCCGAGATCGACGTCATCGTCGTCACCCGCCAGGCCGACCTCGACCTCGAGAACAACGTCGACGCCTCCAACTTCCAGCTCTTCTGCACCCCCGCGATCAACCTCTTCCCCAAGCGGGCCGACCGCATCCAGGTCACCGAGCGGACGCACGAGTTCCAGGTCCTCGCCGACCGCACCCGCCCGATCGACTACGAGGTGTACCAGGTCCTCTCCGTCACCGGCTACGGCGAGAGTTCGGAGATGGTCCGCGAGTTCCGCCCCTTCTACGCCTCCAAGGACGCCGACGCCGACGGCCAGGCCGACGGCGTCCGCGCCCCCGGCGCGTACTTCGCCGTCAGCCGCGTCCCCAGGACCCTCTCGGCGCGGGAGCGGCAGTTCGGCACCCGGTCCAGTTACACCGGCGCCGAGGTCTACATCTCGATCGTCGATTCCACCGCCGCCCCCTTCTCCCCCGGCGTCCGCCAGCTCGGCGTGGAGACCCTCTGCACGAACCGCGACCTGCCGCTGCGCATGCCCGTCGGCCGCGGCCGCACCGACTTCACCATGGAGCAGGGCGCCCCCGTGGAAGCCGTCCGCTGCATCGCCGGCCCCACCAGCCCCAAGCCCTCCTTCGCCGAGGGGGAGTTCACCTGGCGCGTCATCAGCCACCTCTCCCTCAACTACCTCTCTCTGACCGATTCCCCCGGCGAGGGCGCCGCCGCCATGCGCGAGCTGCTCAAGCTCTACGCCGACACCGCCGATCCCGCCGTCCGCAAGCAGGTGGACGGCCTCAAGAGCATCAAGCGACGGCCGATCACCCGGCGCGTCGCCACCCCGGGGCCCATCGCCTTCGCCCGCGGCCTGGAGCTCACCGTCTGCCTCGACGAGCCCGCCTTCGAGGGCACCGGCGTCTTCCTCCTCGGGGCCGTCCTGGAGCAGTTCTTCGCCAAGTACGTGTCCATCAACTCCTTCACCGAGACGGTCGTGACCACGCCCGACCGCGGGGAGATCATGCGTTGGCCGGCGAGAGTGGGCCTCAGGCACATCCTCTGATCCAGAAGCTGCACGACGAGCCCTACGGCTTCGACTTCTACCTCGCCGTGCGCCTCCTGGACGCCCTGCGCCCCGACCACCCCCGCACCGGCGACTCCGAGCACCCCTGGGAGGACAACGCCCGCTTCTGCCAGGAGCCGTCGCTCGCCTTCGCCCCCAGCACCGTCTCCGCCGTCCGGCCCGCGCCGTCGCCCGCGCTGGAGCAGGGGGAGCAGTGGGGGGGTGAGGCGGAGGCCGACGGGGCGACGGCCGAGGATGAGACGCACCGGCCCCCGCGCGTCTTCGTGAACTTCTTCGGCCTCCTGGGCCCCAACGGGCCCATGCCCCACCACATCACGCAGTACGCCCGCGACCGCGAGCGCAACGCCGGCGACGCCACCGTCGCCCGCTTCTTCGACCTGTTCAACCACCGCCTGACGTCCCTCTTCTACCGCGCCTGGGCCGCGGCACAGCAGACCGTCAGCGCCGACCGCCCGCGCGAGGACCGCTTCGCCGTCTGGATCGGCAGCCTCTTCGGCATCGGCGCCGAGACGCTCCGCAACCGCGACAGCGTCCCCGACGACGCCAAGCTCTTCGCCGCCGGCCACCTGGTCTGCCAGAGCCGGCACGCCGAGGGCCTGTGCGCCATCATCGGCGAGTATTTCGGCGTCCCCACCCGCATCCAGGAGATGGCCGGCGTGTGGATGGACCTCCCGGAGGACTGCCGGCTGCGCCTGGGCGAGTCCCCCGCCACCGGCACCCTCGGCTCGACCGCCATCGTCGGCTCCCGCTTCTGGGACTGCCAGCAGAAGTTCCGCATCCGCATGGGGCCGATGTCCCTGCGGGACTACCAGCGGCTCCTCCCCACCGGCGCCGCCATGAGACGCCTGGTGGACTGGGTCCGCTTCTACACCTGCGACGAGTTCACCTGGGACCTGCGCCTGATCCTCCTGGCCGACGAGGTCCCCCGGATCCAGCTCGGCCGGCTCGGCCAGCTCGGATGGACAACCTGGCTCCGCAGCAAGCCGATGACCCGAAACGTCGAAGACCTCATCCTCCGTCCCCCGGCCTGATCCGCCGGGGTGACGCCCCCGAACCCCTGATCCCCGATCCGCTGGAGATCACCCCCCATGTCCGAGATCGCACGCACCGCACTCTTCGGGAAGCTCAACCCGCTCGGTTACAAGTCCATCGAGAGCGCCACCGTCTTCTGCAAGCTCCGCGGCAACCCGTACGTCGAGCTGGTCCACTGGATCCACCAGATCCTCCAGAACCAGGACTCCGACCTGCACCAGATCGTCCGCCACTACGGGATCGACCCGTCGCGCCTGGCCGCGGACATCACCGCCGCCCTGGACAAGCTCCCCCGCGGCGCGACGTCGATCTCCGACCTCTCGCCCCACCTCGAGGACGCCGTCGAGCGCGGCTGGGTCTACGGCTCCCTCATGTTCGGCGAGATGCAGGTCCGCACCGGCCACCTCATCGTCGGCATGCTCAAGACCCCGGGCCTGAAGAACGTGCTCCTGGGGCTCTCGAAGGAGTTCGCGAAGATCAAGCCCGACGACCTCGCCGAGAACTTCGCGAAGATCACCGCCTCCTCCCCCGAGAGCGCCATGAGCGCCCAGGACGGCACCGGGGCGCCGACCGGCGGGGGCGCCGCCCCCGGCGAGGCCTCCGGCGCCATGCCCCCGGCCCAGATGGGCAAGCAGGAGGCCCTCAAGCGCTTCAGCGTGGACCTCACCGAGATGGCCCGCTCGGGCAAGATGGACCCGATCATCGGGCGCGACGACGAGATCCGCCAGATGATCGACATCCTCATGCGCCGCCGCCAGAACAACCCGATCATCACCGGCGAGGCCGGCGTCGGCAAGACCGCCCTCGTCGAGGGCTTCGCGCAGCGCATCGCCAAGGGCGACGTCCCCCCCAGCCTCAAGGACGTCACCGTCCGCGCCCTCGACCTCGGCCTCCTCCAGGCGGGCGCCAGCATGAAGGGCGAGTTCGAGAACCGCCTCCGCCAGGTCATCGACGAGGTCCAGTCCTCCCCCAAGCCCATCATCCTCTTCATCGACGAGATCCACACCCTCATCGGCGCCGGCGGCGCCGCCGGGCAGAACGACGCCGCCAACCTCCTCAAGCCCGCCCTCGCCCGCGGCACGCTCCGCACCATCGGCGCCACCACCCGCGCCGAGTACAAGAAGTACTTCGAGGAGGACCCCGCCCTCACCCGCCGGTTCCAGGAGATCAAGGTCGACGAGCCGAGCCCCGAGAAGGCCATCGACATGATGCGCCGGCTCGCCGCCCCCCTCGAGAAGCACCACCGCGTGCAGATCCTCGACTCCGCCATCGAGGCCGCCGTCAAGCTCTCCCACCGCTACATCCAGGGCCGCCAGCTCCCCGACAAGGCCGTCAGCCTCCTCGACACCGCCTGCGCCCGCGTCGCCGTCAGCCAGTACGCGACCCCCGCCGAGGTCGAGGACTGCATGCGCCGCATCCAGAACGACGAGGTCGAACTGGAGATCATCACCCGCGAGGAGGCCATCGGCTACAACCACGCCAGGCGGCGGGCCGAGGTCGAGGCCCGCCTCGCCGAGCAGCGCGAGCGCCTCGCCGCGCTCGAGAAACGCTGGAAGGACGAACTCGAGCTCGTCAACCAGATCCTCGCCATCCGCGCCAGGCTCCGCGCCGCCGGCCAGTCGATCCCCGACCCCGGCAGCGCCGCCACCCCCCCGCCGAACCCGCAGGCGCCCCTCGCCGAGCCGCTCTCCGAGGAGAGCCGCCTCGCGGCCCTCGCCGAACTCAACGCCCTCCAGGCCAGGCTCCAGGAGATGCAGGGCGAGACGCCGCTGATCCTCCCCTGCGTGGACGACGCCGCCGTCGGCGCGGTCGTCGCCGACTGGACGGGCATCCCCGTCGGCCGCATGGTCAAGGACGACATCCAGGCCGTCCTCAAGCTCGCCGACATCCTCAACGAGCGCATCATCGGCCAGCGCCACGCCCTGGAGGCCATCGCCCAGCGCATCCGCACCAGCCGCGCCGGCCTCGAGAACCCCAACAAGCCCATCGGCGTCTTCCTGCTCGCCGGCACCAGCGGCGTCGGCAAGACCGAGACCGCCCTCGCCCTCGCCGAGGCCCTCTACGGCGGCGAGCAGAACGTCATCACCATCAACATGAGCGAGTACCAGGAGGCCCACAAGGTCGCCACCCTCATGGGCTCCCCGCCCGGCTACGTCGGCTACGGCAAGGGCGGCGTCCTCACCGAGGCCGTCCGCCGCAAGCCCTACTCCGTCGTCCTCCTCGACGAGGTCGAGAAGGCCCACCCGGACGTCCACGAGATCTTCTTCCAGGTCTTCGACAAGGGCGTCATGAAGGACTCCGAGGGACGCGACATCAACTTCAAGAACACGATCATCCTGCTGACCACCAACGTCGGCACGGACCTGATCATGAACATGTGCAAGGACCCGGCGCTGCTCCCCGAGCCCGAGGGCATCGCCCAGGCCCTCCGCGAGCCCCTGCTGAAGGTCTTCCCCGCCGCCCTCCTCGGCCGCCTCACCGTCATCCCCTACTACCCCCTCACCGACGAGATGCTGCAGGCCATCACCCGCCTCCAGCTCGGCCGCGTCCAGAAGCGCGTCGCCGCCAACCACGGCGTCCCCTTCGAGTACGACCAGGCCGTCGTGGACCTCATCGTCTCCCGCTGCACGGAGCGGGACTCCGGCGGCCGCATGGTGGACGCCATCCTCACCCAGACCCTCCTGCCCACGATCAGCCAGGAGCTGCTCACCCGCCTGATGAACGGCGGCGCGATCTCCCGCATCGCCGTCACCGTCAAGGACGGCGATTTCGCCTACTCCTTCGATTGATCCTCCTTCCGTTCTCCGTACGGCCGCGGCCCCGACCGCCGCCCCGTGGTACACTGCACGCGGCACCCGCCAGGAGCATCACCACCATGCCTCGAACGCAGTCCGGACGGCTCGTCGCCGTCGCCACGCCTCTGGGCGACGACGTCCTGCTGCTCCGCCGCTTCACCGGCTCCGAGCAGCTCGGGCGCATGTTCTCCTACGAACTCGACATGGTCAGCGAGGAGCTCGACATCCCCTTCGAGGACCTCGTCGGCCAGAACATCACCGTCCGCCTCGAACTCCTCGACGGCTCCACCCGCTTCTTCAACGGGTTCGTCAGCCGGATGGTCCTCACCGGCGTCGCCGACAACCGCGACGCCCCCGCCGGCGCCGCCGGCCGGCTCGCCTCCTACCGCGCCACCGTCGTCCCCTGGCTCTGGTTCCTCACCCGCGTCGCCGACTGCCGCATCTTCCAGGACATGACCGTCCCGGACATCATCAAGGAGGTCTTCCGCAGCCGCGGCTTCGCCGACTTCGACGACTCCGGCCTCTCCGGCTCCTACACGGCCTGGGAGAACTGCGTCCAGTACCGCGAGACCGACTTCAACTTCATCAGCCGCCTGATGGAGACCGAGGGGATCTACTACTACTTCAAGCACGAGAACGGCAAGCACACCCTCGTCCTCGCCGACTCCCCCAGCGCCCACGGCGAACTCCCCGGCTACAAGGAACTCCCGTACCGGCCCCCCTCCAGGACCCGCTTCGACTACGAGACCGTCTCCTCCTGGGTCCTGGAGAAGGAGATCCAGCCCGGCGTCGTCTCGCTGACCGACTTCGACTTCGCCAACCCCAAGAACCCCCTCGAGGCCAAGGCCGCCATCAGCCGCTCCCACGCCGTTCCCGACCTGGAGGTCTTCGACTACCCCGGCCGCTACACCGCCGCCTCCCACGGCGAGAACTACGCCCGCATCCGCGTCGAGGAGCTCCAGGCCCGCTACGAGGTCGCCACCGGCCGGACCGACGCCAGGGGCCTCGCCCCCGGCTACGTCGTCCCCCTCGTGGACCACCCCCGGGAGGACCAGAACCGCAAGTACCTCATCACCTCCGCCGTCTACACCATCCGGTCCGACGACTTCGAGGCCGGCGCCGCCGGCCGCGGCGATGCGGAGCCGGACTTCGACTGCACCTTCACCGCCATCAGCGCCGACGAGACCTACCGCTCCCCCCGCGTCACCCCCCGACCGACCATCCCCGGCCCCCAGACCGCCATCGTCGTCGGCAAGAGCGGCGAGGAGATCTGGACCGACGAGCACGGCCGCGTCAAGGTCCAGTTCCACTGGGACCGCTACAGCCAGGCCGACGAGAAGAGTTCCTGCTGGATCCGCGTCGCCCAGTCCTGGGCCGGCAAGAAGTGGGGGGCCATGTTCCTCCCCCGCATCGGCCAGGAGGTCATCGTCGAGTTCCTCGACGGCGACCCGGACCGGCCCATCATCACCGGCCGCGTCTACAACGGCGACAACAGGACCCCCTACGAACTCCCCACCCACGCCACCCGCTCGGGGATCAAGACCCTCTCCTCCAAGGGCGGCGGCAACTTCAACGAGATCCGCTTCGAGGACAAGAAGGACGAGGAGCAGATCTTCGTCCACGCCGCGAAGGACCTCCACGTCCGCGTCAAGAACGACCGGTTCGTCGCCGTCGGCAACAAGGAGCACGCCATCGTCGCCGCCGACCGCCTCGAGCAGATCGGCGGCAGCGTCCACACCACCGTCGCCGGCGACGTCGTCTCCAAGGTCGAGGGCGAGCACGCCTCGACCGTCGTCGGCGACCGCCTCGCCTCCGTCGAGGGTTCCGACCACCTCGCCGTCGCGGGCGACCGCATGGCCGAGATCAAGGGCGACGACAACCTCAAGATCGCCGGCCAGCTGAACGTCAGGGCCGACGGCAAGGTCTCCGTCGAGTCCAGCGCCGACATCCACCAGAAGGCCGGCGCCACCTTCGCCGTCGACGCCGCCGGCGCGATCCACATCAAGTCCGCCGCGACCGTCGTCATCGAGGGCGCCGGCCAGCTCTCCCTCAAGGTCGGCGGCAGCTTCATCGACATCGGCCCCGCCGGCGTCAGCATCTCCGGCCCGATGGTGAACATCAACAGCGGCGGCGCCGCCGGCTCCGGCGGCGGCTGCGCCGTCGCCGCCCCCGCCGCCCCGGCCGCCCCGGACGCCCCGGAGGCCCCCGAGGAGGCCCTCGACGAGTCCGCCGGCCAGGTCGAGGAGCCGCCGGAGCCCCCGCCGCAGGTCGAGCCCTGGCAGTTCAGCCCCGCCGCCCAGGTCCTCAAGGACGCCGCGAAGGACGGCACCCCGTTCTGTGAAGAGTGCGAGAAGGCCCGCCAGCAGCAGGCCGCCCAGGGAGGTGCCGCGTGAGCCTCACCGAGTACGTCATGGAGCGCCCCGGCGCCGGCGTCGCCGCCGATCTGGCCCGCCTGCTCTTCCGCGAAGAGCCCGTGGCCACCTACGCCGTCCTCGACGGCGCCTCCGTCCCCGGCCTCCGCCAGCGACTCTTCAAGGACTCCCCCGAGTCCTGCTGCCTCTACCGCGGCGAACTCGCCCCCGACCTCGCCGAGGTCGCTCCCTACCTCGTCCGCCTCCGGATCGGCCACCCGTTCACGAAATGGGTCCTCTCCGAGGGCTGGGCCGGGCACTGGGGCATCTTCGTCCAGTCCCGCGCCGATCTGCGCGCCCTCCGCCGCCACTTCCGGACCTTCCTCATGGTCAAGACCCCCGAGGGCAAGCGTCTCTACTTCCGCTTCTACGACCCCCGCGTGCTCCGCCTCTTCCTCCCCACCTGCGACGCCGGGCAGCTGCGGACCCTCTTCGGCCCCATCGACGCCTACCTCTGCGAGGCCGACGATCCCGACCACGCCCTCCACTGGTGTCTCGACGCGGGGACGCTCAAGAAGCAGGTCCTCCCCCTCGCCCCGCCGGGACGCGACCCGCTCCCCAGCCGCCCCTGACCGCACCCGATCGGACCACCACCCGATGCTGACCATCAGACCCGAGCAGATCGAAGCCCTGAACGCCGCGATGCGGGAGCGCTACATCGCCAGGGCCGTCGAGCACCTCCGCGAACTCTTCCCCGAGGAGATGAAGGAGCGCGACGACGCCCAGGCCCGCGCCCTGGTCGAGGAGGGCATCGAGCGGGCCGCCGCCTACAACATCACTTCCGAGCGAGAGACCACGCTCTTCATCGACCTCATGGTCGCCATCGGCCCTGATTTCGACACCCAGCGCCGTTACCGCGCCTGGATGCCCGGCATCCTCCGCAGCGAGAACCTCACCCAGCAGCAGAAGATGGAGCTCGTGTACCAGCGGCTCGAGTCCCTCGAGCAGCCCGCGTAACGCACCCGACGCCCCCACCTCACTTCTCTCCGGCGGTACACCATGGGATTCTTCCTCGATGCGCTCAACAAGGTGAAGAAGGCCTTCGGCTCCAAGAGCACCGAGGGCTCCACGCAGCCCTGCCCGCTCAAGGAGACCGGCCTGCTCGTCATGGTCGTCCGCGACGACACGCAGGCCGCCATCCCCGAGGCCATCGTGGACATCAAGGGCAAGGCCCCCTTCCACAAGAAGTCCGACTCCGAGGGGATCGCGCTCTTCAAGCCCGTCGAGCCCGACACCTACACCGTCACCGCGACGCTCCCCTCGTCCCTCAAGAACGACCTCACGCCCCCGGAGGCCACCCAGGCCGGCGTTCCGCTGGGCGAGTGCCCGATCCACATCGTCCACGTCCAGCCGCTGGTGCCGCTGAAGATCAAGGTCGTCCAGCGCGGCAACCTCCAGAAGACCTTCCCCGACGCCACCGTCGAGATCGTCTCCGGCCCCGCGCACAAGGGTGTGAAGAAGACCGCCGCGGGCCAGGAGGCCGTCGCCGACTTCGGCAGCGCCCCCACCGGCGAATACACCGTCAAGGTCACCCTCACCAGGGACGACGACAAGAAGAAGTTCCTCGCGCCCGACGAGGCGCAGGCCGTCAGCCTCGTCCCCGTCGGCACCGGCCCGCTGCTCGTCTACGTCGACGCCCTCAACGTCGTCACGCCCAAGCTCGAGGCCGAGTACAAGGTGGTCCTCCTCGAGCCGGACCTCGCCAAGCACCAGGACCCCGCCGAGGAGAAGATCGTCGCCGACCCGACCCGCGTCGAGCTCTCCCTCATCCAGACCAACCCCAGCAACCCCCTCGACAAGCCCGCCAGGTTCAAGTGCTCCCCCGCCAACGTCGAGGTCTTCCTCGACGAGGAGTGCAAGACCAAGGCCGCCGGCGACCCCGCCGCCGGGATCCCGCTCAAGCCCGAACTCTTCGACGGCGGCAAGAAGGTCAGCCTCTACCTCCGCGGCAAGACCGCGGGCAAGTTCACCGCCACCTTCGAGCTCGAAGACCCGGGCCGCCCGTCCATCCGCCTCGACAAGAAGTCCGTCAAGGAGGACATGGGCGTCGTCCGCCTCCAGATGGTCGTCCACCAGCACGACTTCAGCGCCATCAACGCCATCGACGTCGACCCCGACACCGACCCGATCGACACCTACTACACCAACCTCAAGAACCAGGACCTCCCCGAGCAGAAGGCCCTCACCGACGAGCAGAAGGTCAAGACGGGCCGCACCCTGCACGTGCAGAAGGACTCCAACCACGGCCGCGCCAAGGTCGTGGTCAAGAAGATCGACGCCTCCCACTGGCCCGACGGCGCCGACGACTACGAGATCTACCTCAACCGCACCAACACCAGCGGCGCCGTCGCGGTCTTCGACGCCGAGTGGGACGGCGCCGAGAAGAAGTTCCCCGTCAAGATCAAGCTCGCCGACCTGAAGTCCGCCGACCAGGTCCTCTGGATCGAGGGCAAGTCCGCCACCGCGAAGAGGAACGACGTCCGCCTCGACCTGACCCTCGACCGCCCCGAGGGCGGCCCCGCCAAGGAGGCGAAGCGCAACGCCGACTGGGCCCGCTTCACCGTCGTCCAGATCAAGGAGGTCAAGATCGACTACAAGGCCCCCGCCGGCAAGGCGTCGGCCTGGGACGAATCGAAGGAGCGCTTCTACATCAACCTCAAGTCCGGCTCCGACGGCCGCAAGATCACCATCGGGGCCCGGCTCAGCGAGAAGGTGGCCAAGGTCAAGGTCCACTTCATGCTGGCCCCCGACAAGAACAACATGAAGGCCGCCAACTGGGGCAGGGACCTCCCCGGCACCTGGAAGTGGAAGGACATCTCGCCCACCGTCAAGCACAACGACAAGGCCAACCGCAAGAAGATCCTCCACCTCTCCGCCGAGACCGACGCCGAGGGCTACGCCAAGGTCGAACTCACCCTTTCCCGCTTCGGCGGCGACAAGTTCCACCCCGCCGCCTACATCGACCAGGACCCCCACCTCGCCAAGTACGTCGCCGGCCACCCCGACCTCGAGAAGAAAAAGCCCATCTTCGCCGAGAAGTCCGTCACCGTCTGGCGCAAGTTCTGGTACCGGCTCGTCAGGGTCGAGGGGATCAGCGTCCCCAGCCTCGCCCCCGCCATCGGCCAGTACGCCAACGTTCGGGCCGAGATGACCGCCGGGCCGGAGATCTCCATCTCCCGCGCCGATGTCAACGGCTTCAACCCCCGGGCCATCTACCCCATGTACATGGTCCGCGTCAACGGCGGCAACGCAGACGCCCTCGTCATCTCCGACTCCAACAAGCACCAGTTCTTCACCGGCTACTCCGCCGATCCCGCCCGCCCCGTGGAGATCCCCATCGTCGTGTGCGACGCCCAGTGGGACGCCGGCGGCAACACCGCCGCGGTCAGCTCACCCACCGTCCCCGCCTCGTCCTTCCCCATCGAACTCCGCACCGACAAGCTCATGATCGATCCCCCGCTGCAGGGCGGCAGCCTGCTCGTCAGCGGCACCTGGGTCGCCGGCGAGTGGGACCCAGCCGCCGGCGGCGGCGCCGGCGGCTGGACCAACGTCCGCTCGGGCGCCCTCACGCCGGATCTGCTCTCGATCAACCCCTCCCGCGACGACCTGCGGAAGGTCCGCATCGCCCTCCCCGCCGGCGTCGGCGCCGTCACGCCCCAGACGAGGGTCCAGATCAAAGACCTCGTCTGTCAGGGCGCCAACGGCCCCTACCTCGGCGAGTCGTTCAACAAGCGCATCCTCGCCGTCTACGAGCCCAAGGACGAACTCCACCGCAACGACTTCCAGAACACCATCGTCCACGAGATCGGGCACGCCTTCAACCAGGTCATCAAGGGCGATCCCGCGGGCGGCATCGCCGGCATCCCCAAGCACCCCCACCAGAAGGACAAGGGCCAGGGCAACCACTGCCGCTACCTGACCAACAAGTGCGTCATGTACGACTCGGGGCCCATCGTCGGCTCGCTCAACCGCTACTGCGACGTCTGCCACCCGTACCTGCTCGTCCAGGACATGACCAGGATCACCTGACCCGCCGGAACATCCGTCCATGCGAGGCCCGCCCACCAGCCTCCTCCTCCTGCTCCTCCTCCCGCTCGCCGCGCTCCCGGCATGTACGCGCGGCGCCCTCGGGTCGCACGACCGCCACACAGGAACCCCACCCATGAACACCGCACAGGCCACGGCGATCGAGCTGATCACGCTTCCCGACGAGCAGTATTACACCATCGACGACGCCGGGCTGATGGACCTGCAGACCAGGCTCGTCGCGGCCCTCAACGGCGGCGACCTCCCCCCGCCCCCCGGCGCCGTCCCCGCCGACGCCAACTTCCTCGCGCTCTCCGCGCCAAGGACCGTCGTCCCCGAGCGGCGCGACGACCTCCCCTTCCTCCTCGCCTTCCGCCAGACCGGCCGGCGCCAGTGGGAGGTCGAGCACGACCTCAACGCCCGCGTCGTCCTCTCCGACCTCCGCACCGGCGCCGTCATGTCCGAGCGCATCTTCGTGCGCCCCAAGCGCATGCTCACCCCCGACCCGTCCATGTCCGGCCCCGCGCCCGGCCCGATCGAGGCCGCCAGCCTCATCACCGGCGTCCGCCGCCGCACCGGGGTCGCCGAGATCTTCAACATCGAGTGGCGGCCCACCCGCTACGCCGTCACCGTCATCAGCTACGACCTCGCCTCCAACACCGTTCCCGTCGAGATCCGCAGCGAGGTCCGCGCTCCCGAGCCCGTCGAGCCCGGCATGCCCTCGCCCTTCCTCACCAGCACTGCCCCGGCGAAGTACTCCCCCAGGCTCGAGGGGACCGGCGCCGCCGTCGCGCTCCCCTCCCGCGTCTCCGAGGGCGCCCCGATCCCCGTCTACGCCGCCGTCAACCTTCCGGTCAGCCGCGTCGCGCTCACCCCATCCTCGGCGCCCGAGGGCGGCGGCGCCGGTGGGGGAGGGCTGCTCCTCCGCGCGACGCTCTTCCTCCTCGCCCGCGACTCGGAGTACCCCGTCCAGATCGATGCCGCCATCCCCGTCACGCCGCGCGACGTCGGGGGCGTTCCGACGGTCGAGGCCTACTTCGGCTTCGACGCCCTCGCCGCCGCTCCCGAGCCCGTTCCCGCCGGCGAGTACCAGGTCTACTTCATCGTCGGCGAGGCCCTTGTCGGTCCGTACCCGCTCACCGTCGCCGCCCGCTGAGCCGCGCCCAGCGCAGGAGCGTTTCAAACATGGCCAACCAGGTCGTCGCCACCGCCCAGCTCCAGTGCTCCTTCGGCACCGTGCCCGCGGTTCTCAACGTCCTCCCCATGGCGAAGGTCACCATCGAGGGCATGCCCGCGGCGACCATCGCCGACATGATCCCCATGACCAACATCCCGCCCTTCGGGATGTGCAACTCCCCCTCCAACCCCTCCGTCATCTCCGCCACCGCCGCCGCCTCCGGCGTCTTCACGCCCGTGCCCTGCGTCCCCGTCGTCACCGCCCCGTGGGCCGCCGGCGCGCCGACCGTCCTCATCGGCGGCAAGCCCGCGCTCAACAACACCAGCAAGTGCATGTGCGCCTGGTCCGGCGTCATCTCCATCACCGCGCCCGGCGCCACCAAGACCATGATCCCCTGATTCCCCTCCCGTGGCACAGGCTTTGGGGGGCAGCCCGTACTCTCCTCCTCGACCGTGGCACGGGCTTTGGGGGGGGCAGCCCGTGCTCTCTTTCTCTCCCCCTCCTCCCCGCCTCATCCGCTTCCCCCCGCTCCTCCGGGCGCCATGGCCGGGCGCTTGGGGAGGCGTCCGGCCGTGCTCTTCTCCTCTCCCCTGGGAGAGGGCAGGGGTGAGGGCTCCGTGGCTTCCCTCCCCTCCTCTCCATGGCTTCCCGACTCCCCACCTCCCCATCCTCCCCCTCGAAGCCCCCTCCTCGACGGAGAGAGAGAGTTCCTCCTCACCTCTTCACCTCCACACCCGCTCACCTCTTCATCCCCTCTCCCCTCCGGGTACCATCCCACCCGGAGCCTTCCTATGACCACGCACCGCATCCCCATCCCCAGCGTTCTGCTCTGCCTCGCCCTCCTCTTGCTCGCCGGCGGCTGGAGCGCCCGCGGCCACCGCACCATCACCCTCCTCGCCCTCGACGGCCTCCCCGCCGACGTCACCCCCTTCCTCAAGGACCCCGGCACCCGCGCCCGCATCGCCGAGCAGGCCCTCGAGGCCGACCGCTGGCGCGGCACCCGCATGCACGCCCTCGGCCACGTCAACGCCCCCGACCACTACCTCGACGTCGAACTCCTCGAACAGTTCGGCCTCACCCTCGAGACCGTCCCACCCCTCCGCTACGACTACCTCCGCGCCATGGCCGTCGCCAAGCACGAGCATCCGGAGAACGTCGATCCCTACGACCGCGAGAAGGACCCCGACGGCTCCCGCGAGTGGCCCGGCTTCGTCCTCCACGCCATCGCCGAGCACTACGCCAAACTCCGCTCCGCGATGAACACCTACCGCATCCTTGAATCCCTCAAGGACCCCGGCCGGACCGCCCAGCTCGAGGCCGCCCGCGTCAACATCATCTACCACATGGGCATGCTCAGCCACTTCGTCGGCGACGCCGCCCAGCCCCTGCACACGACCATGCACTTCAACGGCTGGGTCGGCGACAACCCCGAGGGGTACACCACCGACCGGCGGTTCCATGCATTTGTGGATAGCGTGCTCGTGGAGCACCACAAGCTCGACTACGACGCCCTCCGGCCCGGCCAGACGTACGACCGCCGCGTCAACCGCGCCGACCCGTGGAACGACGCCGTCGATCACCTCCGCCGCTCCCACGAGCAGGTCGAGACCCTCTACCGCCTCGACCGCGACCGCAAACTCAAGGGCCCCGAGGGCCGCGCCGTGATCGAGGCCCGTCTCCGCGACGCCGCCGAGACGCTCGCCGCCCTCTACCGCGCCGCCTGGGAGGCCGCCGAGCCCACCGAGCAGGAGATCCACAACTTCGTGCGCTACAACCCCGTCCCCGGCCAATCCGAGGACGAGCCTCTTCGCCGCCGCGACCCATAAGAACCCGAGCCCGCCCCCCCCGCCGCCCGATAACCCCTCATCCGGCCCCGCGGCCGACCCGGCATCCATCCGCTAAAATATCCATGTGCCGCGCACGGGCGGGGACGACGGCGCACAGACCCGCACATGGCTGCCAGCGGACCGTCATCGCCGCACCTTGCCCCGGACATGCCGGCTGCCGCCGCCGCCGCGGCCGCGCTCCACGCTCGCATCGGCCGCGTCCGCCGCCTTCTCCGCCGCACCGCCGCTTCGCTCCGGCGCGACGAGGACGCCGCGGAGTCCGTCCACCAGCTCCGCGTCGCCACCCGCCGTGCCGTCGCCGCCATCGACGCCTTCGCCGACCTTCTCGACCCTCGCGCCCTCGCCCGCGCCCGCAAGCGGCTCACCCGCCTCCGCCGTGCCGCCGGCGGCCTTCGCGACGCCGACGTCGCCCTCGCGGCCCTTCTCGCCCAGCGCGACTCCGCCGCCCCCGGCGCCCCCGAGCATGCCGCGCTTGACCGCCTCATCGCTCTCACGCGCAAGCAGCGCTCCCGCGCCCGCCGCCGCCTGCGCAAGGCCGCGAGCCGAACCACGCGGGCGAAACTCCGCCGCGCCCGCCGCCGGCTCCGTCGCGCGTTGCCGCATGCGCCGTCGCCGACGCTCCGCGACCTCGCCGACGCCGCCCTCGACGCCCGCACGGAGGCGCTCCGCTCCGCTTCGTTGCGAGACCTGCGCGACCTCGCGAACGTCCACCAGCTCCGCATCCAGGCGAAACGCCTCCGCTACAGCCTTGAGCTCTTCGCCCCTTGTTTCGACCCCGCCGCCGCGGCCGATGCTCTCGCCCGCCTCACCGATCTCCAGGAGCGTCTGGGACGCATCAACGACGACTCGGCGCTCCTCGCCCGCCTCGAGTCCGCCGTCGCCGACATCGAGCATCAGGAGGACAGCGCCGCCGCCGAGGGCCTCCGTCGCCTCATCAGCGCCCAGCGCGAAGCCCTCACCGCCGCCCACAACGCCTTCCTCGCCGATTGGTCCCGCGGCGAGTTCGCCGGCCTCATCGACCGTCTGCGGCGACTGAGCCGGCTCACCACCCCTGACGCTCAGCCGGACGTCGTCCCGCCGTCCAGGATCGCAACGACTCAGCCCGCCTCACCCGCGGACAACGGCCGCGCCCGCCCTGTGCCCGGCCCCGCTTCCGCCGACGCCGGCCCCCGCCGCTTCGCGGCCATCGACGTCGGCACCAACAGCATCCGTCTCATCATCGCCGAGGCCCACGACGGCGATCCCGCCGCCGAGCACGACCGCGCCTACCGCATCCTCGATGATGAAAAGGAGATCGCCCGCCTCGGCCGCGGCCTCGATTCCACCGGCCTGATCGATCCCGCCGCGATGGAGCGGGCCGCCCTGGTCGTCGCGCGCATGAAGGGCATCGCCCAGGGGTACGGCGTCCGCGATCTCCGCGTCGTCGGCACCGCCGTCGTCCGCGACGCCGCCAACGGCGCCGACTTCGCCCGCCTCCTCCGCGACCGCGCCGGTGTGGAACTCGAGGTCATCTCCGCCGAGGAAGAGGCCCGCCTGGCCTTCCTCAGCGCCTCCAGCGCCTTCGACCTCGCCTCAACGCCCGCGGCCGTGGTGGACATCGGCGGCGGCAGCACCGAGGTCGTCCTCAGCGCCGGCGGCGTCATCGACCGCGTCTACACGATCCCCCTGGGCGCGGTCCGGCTCACCGAGCGCTTCGGCGGCCCGGAGCGGGCCGCGGGCGATCGCTTCCGCGACCTGGTTGACGAGGTGCGCCGCGTCTTCCGCCGCGCCATCGGCCGCCCCCCCTTCGTCCCGCAGGTCCTCATCGGCACCGGCGGCACCTTCACCGCCCTGGGCAATATGGCCCTGTGCGCGGACCTCGGCGCCGATGCGCTGGGCCTCTTCTCCGGGTCCGTCCAGGGCCACGAGGTCCGCCGCTGGGAGGTCCGCCACCTCCTGGAGCGGCTCCGCAAGCTCGACCCGCGCGAGCGGGAGCGCGTCCCCGGCCTCAGCCCCGACCGCGCCGACATCATCGTCGCCGGCCTCGCTCTCGCCGACGGCCTCATGAAGCGCCTCGAGGTCAACCGCGCCCTGGTCCACGAGGGGGGGATCCGCGACGGCCTGCTCCTCCAGATGGTCGGCGGGACGTGCTCGCCCTCGCGCGCCGCGCCCGCCCACCAGGGGCGGGACCCGATGCGCTCCGTCCTCCGCCTGGCGCGCATGTGCGGCTACGAGCACCGCCACTGCGACCACGTCGCCTCACTCGCCACGCAGATCTTCGACGCCCTCGCCTCGGCGCCCTCGCTCGCCGAGCCGGACCTCTTCACCCCTCGCGCCCGCCTCCTCCTCCACGCCGCGGCCATCCTGCACGACGCCGGGTACCTCATCAACTACGCCCGCCACCACAAGCACTCCTACCACATCATCGCCCACGCCGACCTCCCCGGCCTCACCGGGCGCGAGATCGAGATCGTCGCCAACCTCGCCCGCTACCACCGCCGCGCCGCCCCGAAGCGCTCCCACGCGCACTTCGCCCGACTCCCCAGCGCCGACCGTCGCCTCGTCACCGGCCTGGCCGCGATCCTCCGCATCGCCGATGGCCTCGACCGCACGCACACCCAGCAGGTCCGCGCTGTCCGGCTCGACATCACCGGCCGCGAGGCCCGCTTCATCGCGGAAGCGGGCGCCGAGCCCGAGGTGGACCTCTGGGGCGCCGGCCGCAAGGCCGACCTCTTCACGCGCCGCTTCGGCCTGAGCCCCACGTTCGCATGGGCCGGCCCACGCCCCTCCGGTCCCGCATCGCCCGATCCAGCGCGCGTACTCGACGCCGAACCGGTCCTCCCCCCGGTCTGACCCCGGCCCGGCTCTGACCGGCTGCCAGCACCGGCATCACCCCCGCCGGTTGATGGACGCTCCGCTCTCGCCGGTCGTGGCGCGGCCGGTCACGCCCGCTTCCGCCCCCCGTCGAGCCCTCCTGTCCTACTGCTCGTAGTTCGCGTGCGGGTTCGAGTTCGTCGCGATGGTCGTGTTCGTCACCATCGGCCCCACGATGCTCGTCGGCGCGTTGATCGCCGTGTTCACCCGCGAGAACGAGTTCCGCACGACGAGGTTCTGCGACCCGCTCAGCTCCACGCCCATATCGAAGAACGTCAGGTGGTTGTCCTCGATCCGGCTCCCGAAGCTGGTGGAGATGATCCCCTTCCCCGCCGAGATCCCGGTCCCGCTCCCGCGCAGCCGGTTCCCCGTCACCAGGCACAACCCGCCCGCGAGGTTCAGCGCCGTGTCCGTCGCATCCGACACCGAGCAGCCGCGGACGACGCTGTTGGCGTTCACCAGGATCCCCTTCGGGGACTCCATGACGACGCACGACTCCACGAGCCCGTGCGCGCTCATGGAGATCGCATACCCCGCCGTCGAGTTCCGGATCGTGACCCGCCGCGCCACGCTCCTGGGCCCGCAGACCACCCCCTCCGGGCAGTCCGCGATGCGAAGATCCTCCAGCGCCGTGTCGTTGCTCCCGGAGACCGCCCAGGCCTGGAAACCAGTGATCGTTCCGTTGACGATGCGGCAGCGCGACTGGCTGGGCGACACCGACACCCCGATCTGTCCCGCTCCCGCCCCGTGGATCCGGAAGCCGCACAGGTCAAGCGTCACGTCGCTGGCGTCGATCCGGATCGCCGACCCCGAGCCGGTGGACGTGATGTTCCCGGTCAGGTAATAGGACCCCGGCTGGCTGATCACGTACATCGCCCCCGACGCCCCCGGCGTGTTCGCCGCGTTCACGGCGATCCGCGGCTCCACCTCCGTCAGCGTCTTGTGCGTTGGGGCGACCGGCCCCGCCGGCGGATTCACCGGGCCGGCGACGACCGGGGCGAGGGCGAGAACGGATGTAATGACGGCGGCGAGGGGGCGGGCGATTCGACACATTGACTCATACTCCATGCGACCACGAGCGCCGCCCGCAAGCATATCTCACGCCCCGGCTCTCTCCAGCGCACGGACACAAAGATCGCTCAGCGCCCGCCCTCGTGGCGCTCGCTCACCGCGAGAACCGCCGCTCCGTCCCCTCCGCGCACCCGAACTCGCCGCTCTTCTCCCGAACGCCCGGAGCGATCAAGTCGTTCACTCCGACGACAGTCCGTGCGTCAAACGCGCGAGCCCGCTACCGCGCCCCGTCCGACGGCTCCACCTCCGGCTCGAAGACCATCGCCACCTGCGAGCCGTACACCGGGTAGTCGATCCGGCAGCGGTACGCCCGGTATCGCGACGCGTCCGCCCCGATCGTCGTCATGACGTGCCGCATCATCTCCGCGTACCGCGGCACCACCGCCGACCGCAGCCGACCCAGCCCCATCCCCAGCGGCTCGATCGACTCCAGCATGTCCAGCCGGTCGATCTCCCGCGACGGGTCGTTCACGCTCGCCACGCCGTCGAAACTCGTGTCGTAGATCCGCAGCGACGGCTCCGGCCCGGGGTACAGCGATTCGTGCACCAGCACGTCGAACTGCAGGATCTTCGACGGCGTCGCCACCTCCGCGAAGTAGTAGCTCTTGCGCGACTCGCCCCGCGGGATGTACCGCGGCAGCTCCGCCATGTTCGCCTCCCCGAAGAAGACGTCCACCGCCGTGTTCGGACCGAACCCCTCCTCCCCGAGCGTGTAGTGCACCACCTCTCCCACGCGGTGGACGTTCATCCGCGGCATCGGCTCCGAGCAGAACTCCCGGAGCATCAGCCCCTCCGGGTCCTCGATCGGCCGCCCGTCCAGCGATCGCGGCTGCCGCCGCGGCGTCCCCGGCGCCGACATCCGCCGCGTGCTGATCTTCACCCCCACCCCCGGACGCACCCGGTGCACCCCCGCCAGCCCGTTGATCCACACCACGTCCAGCAGCCCCGGCTCGCGCGACGGCCCCACCACCGCCACCGCCACCAGCCCCTCCGCCTGCACCCCCTTGAGCTGGCTCATCGCCTTGAACGCCGACTGCTTGCGGCGAAGCTCGAACTCCCGCCGCGCCTCCGGCACCCACGCGCTCAGGATCGCATCCAGCAGGCTCCGGTCCCCGACCCGGTCCCGGATCAGGATCTCGAAACTGTCGATCGCCTTCCCCGCCTCCGCCACCGACCCCGGCGCCGCCCCCTTCTTCGCCGCGGCCTTCACCAGCCGGCGCAGCGGGTCCGGCCCCGGCATCGCGTGCGTCGCCGACATCGGGTCGCGGCTTCGGATCGCCTTCAGCACCCGGCTCGTCAGCACCTTGTCCACCCCCAGGGCCCGCGCCAGCGCCTGCGGCCCCGGAGCCGACCGCTGCACCGGCTCGAGCACGGCCTTGATGCTCGTCAGCAGTTCATCGCCGACGGCGACGATCTCCGACTCCAGGGAGTTCGAGGCACGCGCTGCGCCGTTGTCGAGGTCGGGAGCAGCTTCGATCCGAACATCGTCCTGCTCGTGGCGCATACATGCTCCAAACAATGGGGAACCGCGTGGTCTTTGGTGCAGAATACCGAGACGAAGTGTTGCACGTGCTCCGGTTCTGTGCAACACTCTCCGAAGTTTCCCAGAAACTTCTCCGACACACAGTCACCCGATCGAACGCCCGGTCGCCCATGCCGGGCCTCACCCCCGCCGCGGCCATCCCCGCGCCGCACAGAGGAGACCATCGATGAAGACAGCAAGCAGGCTCACGTTCGTCAGCGCGGTCGCCTTCCTCGGCGCTTCCGCCTCCGCCCAGGTCCTGAACAACGCCACCTTCGACGACGGAGACTTCCAGGGCTGGTACTGCAACGGCAACCGGGAGGTCTTCTTCGGCGGCAACCCCGGCGAGTACATCGGCGTCCCGCTGATGGACTTCTGGGGCATCACCCTCAGCAACGACGAGGACCCCAACCTGCTCGGCGACCTCACCCGCTACGGCGGCCCCATCGAGGTCGCCGTCGACGTCCAGGTCTTCGAGCTCAACAACTGGTGGGGCATGCCGATGGACCCGGGCGAGTTCCCCCTCGTCCTCCAGCTCACCGACACCTCGGCATTTGGCCCCGACGGCCAGATCAGCGTCTTCTTTATCGGCGACGGGATGCCCGCCCAGGGGCAGGGGTGGGTCCGCTACACCTTCATCATCCCCGATCCCACGTCCCTGACCCTTCCTCCCGGCTGGGGCGGCACCGGCAGCTCGGACCCCGTGACCTACGAGCCCATGCTCCCCGCCGACCGCACCTACCGCAGCGTCCTTGAGAACGTCGGCGAGATCAAGCTCACGACCTTCGTCCCCGGCTACGGCTACATCGCGAACTTCTGGCAGGTCGGCTTCGACAACGTCACCGTTACGGTCCTGGAGAGCGGCGGCGGGTGTGCGGCCGACTGGGATAACAGCGGCTCCGTGAACTCCAACGACATCTCCGCCTTCCTGTCCGCGTGGCTCGAGAGCGTCCAGCAGGGCGACCTCGTTGCCGACTTCGACGGCTCCGGCACGGTCAACTCCAACGACATCAGCGCCTTCCTGAACGCCTGGCTCCAGGCCGTCCAGAGCGGCTGCTGAGCCGTTCCGGTTCGACCGCCTCCTCCATCACGCGGCCTCCATGCCGCGGCGCGTGACGACGGGGCCCGGAGCCATCCGGGCCCCGTTTCTTTCTTCACCGGCATACCTGAAGGGAGCCCCGAGCGCAAGCCCGGGGTTCTTTGTTCCCGCTCGCACCAATAAACGATCGGAGGCCGCAGAGAGCGCAGAGGAACGCGGAGAAGCGGAGAAGGAGAGGCTCTTGCAGAAGGAACGCACAGATCGCGTCTGAGCGGAAGCAAGGGCGCGGGGTCTTCCGGACGCGGAGGGCCCGCTTCGCCGACGCCCGCTCGCCTCGCGCCCTCCTCTTCTCCCCAACCGGTCTTCCGCGGCGTCCCTCTGCTTCCTCTGCGACCTCCGCGTTCCTGTCTTTCTCTTTCCCCGCGTCCCCCCGCCCTGACCCCGCGATCTCTTCCGCGCTCACATCTGCGCACGGGAACGAAAAAACCCCGGGCTCGCGCCCGAGGCTCCCTGAATCGTGCGGAGGGCGATGGCTCGGCGGGCTCTCGCGTCAGCTCGCCTCGGCCCGCGGGTGGGCCTGGTTGTAGGCCTCCTTGACCCGCTGCGCCGTCAGGTGCGTGTAGATCTGCGTCGTGCTCAGCGACTGGTGTCCCAGCAGCTCCTGCACGCTGCGCAGGTCCGCCCCGTTGTCCAGCAGGTGCGTCGCGAAGCTGTGCCGCAGCGTGTGCGGGCTGATGTCCGGGTCCAGTCCGGCGCTGGCGAGGTACTTGTCGAGTTTCCGCCGCACCGACCGGGTCGAGAGCCTCGCCCCGTGCTTGTTGATGAACAGCGGCCTGCCGCCGGCCCCCTCGCCCGCCCACACGCGGGAGAACCGCGGGTCGGCCCGGACGGCCTGGGCGTAGGTCCGGATCGCCGCCAGCGCGTGCGTCCCCAGCGGGACGACCCGCTCCTTCTTCCCCTTGCCGCGGACGCGCAGCGCCTCCCCCGCGTCGTCCAGGTCCTCCAGGTTGAGCCCGACGAGTTCGCTGACGCGGATCCCGGTGGAGTACAGCGTCTCGAGCATCGCCCGGTCGCGCAGCCCCAGCACGTCCTTGTCGCTGGGGGTCGCCAGCAGCCGCTCGATCTGCTCGATGCTCACGGCCTTCGGCAGCCGCTTGCCCTGCTTGGGCGTGCGGATCGCCGTCATCGGGTTGGTGTCCGACAGCCCGCGCCGGTGCGCCCACTTGTAGAACGAGCGCAGCGTCGCGATCTTCCGCGCCATCGTCGCCGCGGAGTAGTCCTTCGTTGACAGGTGCGCCAGGAACCCGCGGATCGTCTCCGGCGTCGCCGCGCAGATCGCCGCGGTCACCGTCGCCTGCGGCCCGGGGACCGACCCCAGCGTCTCCGCCTGCCGGTCGGCGGCGCCCGACGCGGCCAGCCGCTGCTCGTACGCGCGGCGTTCATGCTCCTCGGACAGTTCGATCCCGAGCTCCTCCGCCAGGTACTCGACGTACTGACGCAGGTCCGCCCCGTAGCACCGCGCGGTGTACGGGCTGAAGTGTCGCTCGTCCATCAGGTAGGCGGTGAACGCGCCCGTGATCGCGACAGTGCACATGAAAAGAGACTCCGTTCCCCGGTTCGCCGCCGCACGCATCAGCGCGGCGACGCCCGCGTCAATCCTCATCGACGCTCTTATCGACCCTGTTCAGCCCGCTCTGAAGACGCCGCGCGATCTGGTGCCCGACCAGCGCGGCGTCGAACCAGTCGAAGGGCGCATCCGCCCTCAGCGCCAGTTCCGTCACCCCGCGCAGCAGCTCCGGCTCCTCCCCCTCGGCGCACGTGAACGTCCACCGATGCCCGCCCTTGGCGAGCGTCACCCTCCGCATCCTCCCCTCCACCGGCTCATCCATGTGGCCGCCGGACGTCGATCCCGCCGGCCCGTGCTGAATGCTCATGCCGTCCACTCCAGCCGCCGCGAGCGCCGCGGCCGGAGTGGCCGCCGCTAGCGGGAAAGACCGATCCGCCCGCCCCCCGTGCGCGCCAGCCTGAGGCGCTCCTCCTCCAGCAACCGCCGGACCACCCAGTGGGCCGCGAAGTCCGTGTACAGCTCCATGCTCGCCAGGTAGCGTTCCCATCCCAGCGCCGAGTCCTGCCGGTGCCGCCCCTGGGCGTACCGACGCACGTTCATCTGCACCGCGTGGTTGATCCCCGGCAGGTGCTCGATGACGACCGACGACGGCGCGCCCGTGAAGGTCGTCCGCGGCAGGTCCGGTTCCGTCGGCGCGGATCGCAGCGTCCGCGGGTCCTCCGACGGGCCCAGGTCGATCGCCGGCGACGGCGGCCGCGTGTAGAGCGCCAGCGTCAGCCCGATCGTCGGCGGGTTGTACGGGTCGTACGCCGTGATCGAGCCGACGATCACCCCGTCCACGCCCAGCGCCTCCGCGAGCATCCGCGCCTCCGCCGGCGACCGCACCGCCGGCATCGACAGCGACCGCATCGCCGCGATGGTCCGGTTCATCGGCACCGCCGCGAGGCCCTCGGCCTCCGTCACCTTCCCGACGATCGCGTCGCACACGGCGAGCACGTCGACGGTCCCCACGCCGCTCTCGTTCGCCAGCGGCGCCACCGCCCACAGCGTCTCGCCCAGGGCGGCGTCGTACGGGCTCATCAGCACCTCCGGCGCCACGAGGTCCGGCTTCGATGCGCACCCCGGCGCGCCGGCCGCGGCGATCACTGCGCACGCCAGCGCAAGCGCTGGGCGCGCGGCGACCCCGATCCGGAGCATGGTCTGTACGGTTGTCATGGCGTCCTGCCTGAGAAGCGCGGGGCTCGGCCCCGCGCGGATGATTCGAACTCGGAATCGGCGCCGCGGCCGTTGGGCCGCGGCGCCGGGAAAGTCAGCCCGTCATCTCAGGGCGTCGGCACCTGCGCCGTGCCGCGCTGGTTGGCCTCGCCCTGCCCCGGCACGCGGCCGGGAAGCTGCCCCGTCGCCGCGGCGAGCGCCTTGTCGATCCCGATCGACCAGATGTTCTCGTTGCCGCCACGATTGGAGACGAAGTACAGCCGGTTGTCCGGCCCCCACGCGGGGGCCAGGTTCACGAAGTTCCCCGACGTCAGGTTCACCTGCCCGAAGCCGTTGACCGAGGCGATCCACAGGTCGGCCGAGGCGGGCCGGCCGTTCGCGTCCAGCGCCCCGCCGTCCAGGGGCACCGAGGCGTAGGTGATCCACTGCCCGTCCGCGCTCCAGTTCGGGTTGATCAGCGCCTCGCGGGTGCTGCTGACGATCTCCGTCGGGCTGGTCACGTCGCCGGGGCGGTAGTCCACCGTCCAGATGCTGAAGGCCCGGTCGCCGCGCTCGCGGCTGCGCTGGAAGGCGATCTTGTCGCGCCCGTCCTCGCCCGTCCCCGGCACCGGGCACCAGCGCGGGAAGAGGCCGTAGCCGATGAACTCCGCCGCGGTCCCCTTCGCCAGGTCCATCACCCACATCTCCCACCGCCCGCTCACCTCGCCCAGGCGGCAGAAGACCAGCTTGGTGCCGTCCGGCGACCAGGACGGGTGCAGCTCCCGCGCCGGGTCGTTCGTCAGCTGCACCGCCTTCCCGCCGGTGGAGGACATCACGAAGATGTCCCACGAGCCGGTCCGGTTGCTCGCGAAGGCGACCCGCTGCCCGTCCGGGCTGATCGCCGGCATGATGTCGTGCGCCGGGTCGGCCGTCAGCTGCGTCACCGTCCGCCCGTGCACCGGCTTGAGGTAGATGTCGGCCGTGGGCCGGTGCTGCGTGCTGGCGAAGACCATCACGCTCCCGTCGCGCGAGATGCACGGGTCGAAGCTCGCCCCCTCGCCCGTGAACGTGACCTGCGACAGGCTCTCCATCCCGTCGAGCATCATACTCGCGCTCGAGGTGATGTCCGTCGAGGGCAGGTCGCCGAAGAAGAAGTCGGTCTCGCCGTCCGTGGTCACCGCCAGCGCGCCGTAGGGCGTCCCCACGCCGTCGGTCGAGTTCTGCTGCGCGGCCGGAGCGTTCGTCTGGGCCGTCGCGGCGGAACGCTCGCCCGTGCTCGACGGCGCGGGAGCGGCGCTCTCCCCGGAGCCGAACTCCCAGCCCCGCGCGGTCGTCCGCTCCGCGCTGGAGCAACCGCCGCACGCCAGCACGAGCGCCAGCGCCGGCGCAAGCGCAACGGCGCCCATCCGACGCACAGTCCAAAGGTTCTTCGTGTCGTTCTTCATGATCAGCAGGCCTCCCGAGGGTCGGTTCCGTTCCTCGCGTGCGACGATCCGCACGGCGGGTTCAAGGCTCTGGTCCGCGCGGCCGACGCCGGCCGCCGCCAGTGCTCGATTCCCCGACGCCCTCCGTGCTCCGACGGACACGGCGACGGAACGTGCCGCTTGCCTGCCCCGGCTTCCTGCCTGGGAACGACTGCGGACCCGGGCGAACGCCCGCGTCCAGCCCGCTTTATCGGACTGCAACGGTCGCCCGCTTGAGCCGCATGCCGCGGCACGCCACGCTGATCCATCGGTTTCCCGGACTCACCGCATAAGCCCCCATCACACTTTGCCCAATGCAACAGCCGGGTCGCGCCCGCCAGAGCGCGACCCGGCCATCCACGACGACACCGCCGCGGCCGAACACACACCTCGACCGCCGTCGCTGCCGAGTGCCTGGTGCCTACTGCCTTGTGCCTTGTCCCTGAAACCCGACCTCCCCGCCCTCAATCAGTCCGTCCGCTCACGCCACATGATCGCGGGCGAGTCCCCCGGACGCACCCACCTCGAGTGCCGGCCCCGCGGCCCCTGCGCCGAGTGCAGGTGGTTGAGGTACGTCCGCAGCGCCGACTCCTCGAACGCGCCCAGGAACGCCGGCGTCGCCGACGGGTTCAACTCGATGATCTGCGACACCAGCTGCTGCCGCACCGGGTCCAGCGCAGGGACGCTCGCCGCCGTCTCCGCGGGCTCGGTACGACGGGAACGCTTCCAACGGAGAGGAGCGAGCGTCAGCAGCATGCGGGTCTCCTTGAAGAAGGAATGCCGATCAGGCCGCATGTATCGGACCCGACGCCGCGGCGTCCCCAGCGTGTAACCCATTGGGACCAAAGGACTAGCGATATGTCACCAGCCCGCATCTTGTGGCCCGTCCGTCGCGCCACGCCAGCGGTTGGGGTCCATATCCGCTCCGGCGGTCAATCGCCAACATCCGGCCCTAGGCTCCCGCCATGTCCGTGACCCTCCTCTCCATCCCAACGACCGGCGATGGCCCGATCCGCGACCTCGCCGCCTTGACGACCTCCCCGCCATGGGCGACCTGGTTCGCCGGCAACTTATTCGAGTCCGAACCACCCGCGGGCGTGCGAGGCCGCCTCGCCCTCTGGTCCGGGTCGATGGCTTCATGGGATGAAGACCCCGACGGCTTGGCCGCCCCGGATCCCCGCACCTGGTCCGCCGCGGGGTGGGAGCGGTTCGAGCGGGTCTGGCGCGGCCTCGTCTCCGCCGCTCAAGACGCCTCCGAAGTCCTGTTTCGGACCCACGCCAGTCACATCCTCTCCGATGTCCCCTCGTGCCGGCGGTTCCTGGGAGCAGTGGGGGAGTGGGAGGATGGCAAGGCAAGGGCCAACACGCCCCGCGTGCGTCTCCTGCTCGACCCCGCCGCGATGCTCGCGTCCTCCATGCTCCCCGCCGCGCCGGATCACCTGGAGCGGATCTTCGCCGACCTCGGCCCCCACCCGGCCACCGCCGCGGTGGTCCTTGCCAACGTCGCCCATCCCGACCTGGAGGATCCCGGCCGGCCGCTGCGCCTCGTTCCTCTCCACCGCGGCCTGCTCGACCCCGCCCTGCTCGTCGCCCTCCTCCGCCGCCACGTCCCGCCCGAAACGCGTGTCGTCCTGCTGGATGACGGGATCGAGGCCCAGGCCCCCCTCCTCGCCCATTCCCACCCCCGCTCCTAAACTCCGCCGACCCTCTCGATTCCCCCGGAGCCGACATGTCCCAGACCCCTCCCAACCTCGACCATCCCACCTTCAAGATCGTCAAGGAGGCCTTCCCCTCCAAGCGGCTGCGGGCCACGGAGTTCCGCGGCCAGTCCACCCTCATCGTCGAGCCCGCCGACCTCCACGAGGTCATGGTCTTCCTGAGGAACGACCCCCGCACCGAGTACAACTTCCTCGCCGACCTCCTCGGCATCGACTACCTCAACTACCCCGCGAAGACGATCGGCCGCTTCGCCGTCGTCTACAACCTCATCGCCTTCGCCCGCGACGACCGCTTCTTCGTCAAGACCTTCCTTGACCCCTCGATCCCGACCGACGGCATCGAGGAAGACCCGGCGCTCTACCTCGACTCCGTGACCGACATCTGGCCCGGCGCGGAGTGGCCCGAGCGCGAGGTCTTCGACATGTTCGGCATCCGCTTCCGCAACCACCCCGACCTCCGCCGCATCCTCACCTGGGAGGACTACCCGGCGCACCCGCTCCGCAAGGACTACCCCCTCCGCGGCCGCGGCGAGCGCGAGCTCTACGAGGTCCTCGACCGCACGACCGCGTAATCACGGTCGCCGGATGTGATGCGCCACCTCAAAGCCCGGCTCGCGCTCACGGTGGTCAGCGGGGCCACCATCGCCGCCGGCCTGGGCGCCCGCAAGTTCTTCGACGGCCCGCTCGCGAAGTACCTCGGCGTAGCGCTCTGGGCTGTGCTCGTCTACTGGCTCGTGCTCCTCGTCCGTCCGACGATCCCCGTGCGGACCGCCGCGGCCGTCGCTCTCGCCATCTCGTGGGGCGTCGAGTTCGGCCAGCTCACGCCGGTCCCCGCCTGGCTCTCATCCCAGCACACGATCCTCCGCCTGATCTTCGGCACCACGTTCCACCCGCCGGACCTGCTGGCCCTGCTCGCGGGCGTGGCGCTCGCCGCGGCCGCGCACGCGCTGGTCGCGCCGGTCCCGACGCGGCGGCCCGTGTACCCTGTCTGACCATGACGACGACCACCGCCCGCTACCGCTGGAAACTCCTCCGCGCCGGCCGGTTCCGCCTCGACGGCGGCTCCATGTTCGGCCTCATCCCCCGCTCCGTCTGGACCCGCACCGTCACGCCCGACGACCGCGGCCGCATCGAGGTCCAGCACAACTGCCTGCTCCTCGAACGGGCGGCCCCCGACCCCGCCGGCAAGGCCCCTCAGCGGGTCCTCATCGAGACCGGCACCGGCAACAAACTCGACGCCAAGAACCGCGACCTCTTCGCGATGGAGGACCGCTCCATCCTCGATGCCCTCCGCGAGGTGGATGTGGCGCCCGAGTCCATCGACGCCGTGATCGTCACCCACCTGCACTTCGATCACGCCGGCGGCCTGACGCGTCTGGCTCTTCCCGGCGAAACCCCCGACTGGAACGGCCCCGCCTCCACCTTCGGCGCCCCGCGCCCGGAGCAGGGCGTCAAGCGCACCTTCCCCAACGCCGAGGTCGTCGTGCAGCGCCGCGAATGGGAGGACGCCCTCGCCAATCGCAGCGTCATGACCCGCACGTACTTCCCCGACCACCTCGAGCCGATCCGCGAGCAGGTCCGCCTGGTGGACTCCCCGCGTCCCTTCGCCCCCGGCATCATCCCCGACCGCGACCAGATGCCTCTCGCCCCCGTCTCGCTCCGCGAGACCGAACTCTGGCCCGGCTCCGGGGTCAGCGTCTTCCTCGCCCCGGGGCACACCTGGGGCCAGCAGGCCATCAAGTTCATCGACGACCAGGGCCGCACGGTGGTTTTCACCCCCGACGTCCTGCCCACCGCGGCCCACAACGGCGCGGCGTACAACCTCGGCTACGACGTCGAGCCGTACACCAGCATGATCACCAGGCGCTGGTTCCTCGACGCCGCGGCCGAGGACGCCTGGACGCTCGTCCTCGATCACGAGGCGGGGAATCCGGTCTACACCGTCCGTCGAAACGACAAGGGCTGGTACGACCTCTCGCCCGTGGCCGAGTACGCCTGAGGGCAGGGGGCCGGCAGGCGCTTCCCGGCGGGTCGGCTATCATGCCCGGTAGGTACCTCAGGCGAGGGCAAGCGTGTCTTCAACCCGAACCACACCTCTCCAGTCGCCCAAGCAGAACCCGGACGATGCCGGGCTCCATAGCGGTGAAAACCCGCGGCCTGTCGCCTTGAACGGCCACCACCCCGTGTCGGCGACCGCGGCCGCCCCCGCGCCCGTGCAGGCTCCGGCCGCGGCCGGTGCTCCTGCCCGGCCGGTCGAGCGCCGGGATGGGGGCGATGCGGACCTCGACGCCCCGGAGCCCATCCTGGCGGGGCGCGGTGTCGCGGCCGCGGCATACGAGCGGCGGACCTTCCTCGACCGCGTCGAGGCCTACATCTCCCGCCTCTCCACCCGCAACAACTTCTGGCACCGCGTCTGCTCGCTGATCTGGCTCCCCATCGCCGCCAAGAGCGGCATCAAGATGAAGCGGATCGACGCCAAGACCTTCATGGCCGTCCTCCCCTTCCGCCGCTTCAACCGCAACTGGTACAACGCCATGGCCGGCGCCGCCCTGCTGGCCAACAGCGAGATCGCCGGCGGCATGTACGTCTTCGGCGTCTGCGGCGGCGACTACACCGTCGTCTGCAAGCACCTGGAGTACCGGTTCCTCCGCCCCTGCTTCGGCCCCGCCATCTACCGCATCAACCCCCGTGAGGACATCGAGGCGCTGGTCGCCACCGGCAAGGAGTTCAACCTCACGGTGGACATGGACATCATCCAGCAACTCAAGAAGCCCGGCGGCAAGGATCGGCGCGTCGGCCGCTGCCAGGCCACCTTCCACGTCACCCCCAAGGCGCACCAGAAGGCCCGGCGCGAGCGCACCGCCGCCGCGGCCAGGGCCTGAGGCGAGGCGGTCTCGGGGCGATGACCACGGACCCCTCCCCATCCTCCGCGAAGCCCGGCGTCCTTGCTCCCCTCGGCTGGGCCGCGTTCCTCGCCGCGAGCTGGACGTGGATCATCGGTATGTTCCTGCCGGTGCTGCTCGTCCGCGACTACGGCATTTGGGGCTTCGTCGCTTTCGCGCTGCCCAACATCATCGGGGCGGCCGCGATGGGCTGGGTCATCACCTCCCCCGCCGAGAGCGCCGCGATGGTCGCCGCTCACCGCGCCGCCGGCCGGGCGTTCTCCCTGGTGACGATCGCCTTCCACGCCTACGTGCTCGTCTGGCTCTACCCGACGCTCATCCCCGCCGGCCTCCCCCTCGGGGAGACGCCGCTGCTCGCCGTCGCCATCCCGCCGCTGACCATCATCACCGTCGCGCTCCTCTTCGCCCGCGGCGTCCGTCACGCCGCCATCGCCGCCGCGGCCCTCGCGATGTCGCTGGTGCTTGGCGCGATGCTCGCGGCTGGGGGCGTCGCCGACGCCTGGTCCTCCTCCACGCCGACGACGCCCATCTCCCCGGCGCCGGACCTCCTCTGGCTCGCCCCCGTGATGGTCTTCGGCTTCGCCCTCTGCCCGTACCTCGACCTCACCTTCCACCGCGCGCGGAGGAACCTCGACCGGCAGAGCGCCCGCCTCGCATTCGGCGTCGGCTTCGGCGTCTTCTTCGCCGCGATGATCCTGCTGACGCTCTTCTACGCCCCGGCGCTCCGCGCCGCGATGGACGGCGCCGCTGCGCTCCCCTGGGCCGTCGCCATCGCGCTCTTCAGCCACGTCGCGATGCAGTCCGTCTTCACCGTCGGCGTCCACACCCACGCCGTCGCCGCCACGGCCGCTCCGCGCCGGAGCAGCCCGCTCGCCGTCCCCTGCGCCGTCCTCTCCGGCGTCGCCGCCGCCCTGCTGAGCCACGCCGCTCCCTCCGGCCTCGCCGGCCTCTCCGCGGGCGAAGTCGGCTACCGCCTCTTCATGGCCTTCTACGGACTGGTCTTCCCCGCCTACGCCTGGCTCTGCATGATCCCCACCCGCGACGGCCGCGTCGGCCCGACGCGCCGCAAGGCGCTCGTTCTCGCCATGGCGATTGGCGTCGCGGCCCCGATGTTCTACATGGGCTTCATCGAGCGCCGCGAGGTCTTCCTCGCCCCGGGCCTGCTGGTGGTGCTCATGTCCCGCCTGGCGCTGCCGCGGGGGAGGAGAGGCGGGCCCGCTCGAGCCGCGCAAGCGTCTGCCGCGCCGTCTGCCTGACCAGTTCCGGTTCGGACTCGTCCGCCGCGAGCGCCGCGATCCGCTCCCGCAGCGTGACGGCCACCTCCCCGCCGCGCATCGCCACGTTCCCCGCGGCGATGATCGCGTTGCGCTTCATCATCTCCAGTTTCGCCCGCTTCATCGCCGAGGTGTGGAACGTCGCCCGCCGCCCCTCCTCGTCCCATCCCAGCACCGCCAGCAGGTCCAGCCCCTCCCGCCGCGGCGCGTACCGCTCGTGCAGCCGCGAATCCGCCGCCGGGCGAGAGGAGTGGGGGGGCCTCGCCGAGTTGTGGGGGCACACCTCCTGGCACACGTCGCACCCGAAGACCCACTCGCCCATCCCCTCGTGCAGCGCGGGCTCGATGAGCCCCCGGTGCTCGATCGTCAGGTAACTGATGCACCGCGATGCGTCCACGCTGTACGGCGTGATCGCCCCCGTGGGGCACGCATCGATGCACCGCGTGCACGTCCCGCAGTGGTCCGGCACCGCCCGCTGCTCCGGCGGCGGTTCGACCTCCAGCGTCGTGATGATCCCCCCCAGCAGCAGGTAACTCCCCGCCTTTGGGTCGATCAGGAGCGTGTGCTTGCCGATCCACCCCAGCCCCGCCCTCGCGGCGTGCTCGCGCTCCAGCACCGGCGCCGAATCCACCACGCTGCGGAAGATGTGCCCGGGGAACTTCGGCCGCAGCGAGTCCGCCAGCGCGTGCAGCCGCTTCTTCATCGCCGCGTGGTAGTCCCCCCCGCGGACGTACCGCGCGATCCTCCCGAGCGCCCGCCCGTCCTCCGCCCGCGGCGGCGCCTCGCCCCGCGCCGCGTACCGGTCCGCCACCATGATGATCGCCCGCGCCCCCGGCACCAGCCGTCGCGGGTCCATCCGCTCGGCGAGGTGCTCCTCAAGGTACGCCATCTCCCCGTGCTTCCCCGCCGCGAGCCAGGCGAGGAACTCCCGCTCGCGCTCCGTCGGCGCGGCCGGCGCGATCCCCGCGCGCGCGAAGCCCATCTCCAGGCATGCGCGCACGACTCGGGCGCCGAGTTCCCATGGCGTCTCCGCGCTCATGCGTCATCGTAACCCGCCCGATCCGCGGCCCCGCCCCATCCCTTCCGGTCCGGCGGCACGATCTCCGTGACGCTGCTCCCCGCGCCGCTCCCTTCCTCGTCATCCACGATATTGCGGTTTACGCCCCCGGTGCGCGTGGGGTACGGGCTGATCGCCGCTCCCGAGCGCCTTCATCCACGACGACCTCTCCGCGATTCTTCGCGCGGGCGATCCGACGCCGCTGGCCGCAGGATGCGACGGGCCGGCCGTGGTCGTCCGCGACCTTGACGGCGACGGAACGCCGGACGTCCTCGTCGGCACGCGGCCCGCTCAGTTCAGGCGCTCGCAGCGACAGGGGCGGAAGCCCGCGATCCGGCCCGCGCATCCGCGATCCACTTGAACATCGCGGTCGCCGCGTGCGGCAGCACGTTCTCGGCGGGATCGAGCCCGTCGATCCACAGCGCGGGCCAGTCGTACACCAGCGGCCCGTCCACGCCGGCGTGGCAGAGCGCCTGCGTGAACTCGCGGCACGGCAGGTCCCCCTGTCCCAGCGGGCATGGGACGCCCCCCTTGGCGTCCGAGAGCCTCGCCATCCACAGCCGATCGCCGAGGGTCGCGATCCCCTTGGCGAAGTCGTCCCCCGCGGCGTGCGCCGCGGCGAGGGAGTAGGCCGCCCCCAGCAGCGGGTTGCCCACCGCCGCGATCACCTCCGCCACCTCCGCCGCGGTCGCGAACGACCCGCCGTTCTCCAGCGCCAGCCGCACGCCGGTGTTCCGCGCGTGGTCGAGCGCCATCGTCAGCCGCTTGGCGATCCGCGCGATCGCCGAAGCCCGCTTCTCCCGCGCTGGGAACTCGAAGCCGAAGACCCGCACCAGCGGGCACCCTAGCGCGATCGCATGATCGATCGCCCGGATCGCCTCCCGCACCGACTTCTCCGTGTCGGAGATGACCAGGCCGAGCACCGGCGGCTTGATCGGCTCATCAAAGCGGATGGAGGTTCCCAGGGAGAGGACCTCCACCCCCCGGCGCAGGAACATGTCGCGCACCTTCCCCTCGTCCGTCAGCGCCGGGTCGCACGCGAGTTCGCGCGAGTCGGGGCCGAAGGTCCGCAGTTCGACGGCCTCGAAGCCGTACTGGCGAGCGGAAGAGGCGACCCGCTCCAGGGTCCACTCGGGGCAGGCGATGGTGCTGAAGGCTGGCTTGAGCATGTCGGGTCGGTGTCCGTTCCGTGGCCGCGGGACGAAGGTGCGGTTGGCTCGCGTCGGGCGCCGGCTTCGGCCGCGCCCGGCGCGTGGTGCGGCCGGTCGCAGATGGTAAATCACCCCCCGCCCCGGTCAACCGGCCGGGTCCGATACGCCCTCGCCAGCCCCGCTTTCCCCCGCACTGCCGCCTCGTCCGCTACCCGCGGCGCGGCCGCGACGGGTCTTCGCTCCCAGAGCGGAAGGCGGCCGCTGGCCGCGTCGATGCTACCCGGTGCCGATGGGGTGGGGGGCGGGGAGGGGGGCGAGGGAGTCGATGGTCCGTTACCGGTCGCGTCGTGATGTTCTAGCCGCCGCGGCCCTTGCCGGCTCGGTCGCCGCCGCCGCCGCGGGCGGGTGCGCCCAGTCGGAGCGGGACAGGCACTTCCTGTCCCGGTCCATGGTGCACCATCCGGTCGATCCCGGGCAGGCCCCGGCGGCCGCCGACCGGCCGACCGCGCGCCCGATCGCCTCCGTCCCGACGGACGGGCATTAGAGCGGCCCGCCCCGCCCCATCCCGGCTCAGGCCGGCCCTTCGATCGGCAGCGTGATCGTGAAGTCCGTCCCCCGCCCCACCTCGGAGTGGACGTCGATCCGCCCGCCATGCTCTTCGACGAGCCGGCGCGAGGTGGAGAGCCCCAGGCCGGTCCCGGCCGACTTGGTGGTGAAGTAGGGCGTGAAGATCCGCTCCAGCGTCGCTGGCTCGATCCCCGGGCCGGTGTCGATGACGTGGATGCGGACGACGGGCAGGCCGTCAGGGTCCCGCCCCGACTCGGTCCGCAGGATCACCTCGCGCGGGGCGTCGCTTCGGCCGCGGCCGACGATCGCCTGCGTGGCGTTGATCACCAGGTTCAGCAGCGCCTGCTTGATGAGTTTGGCGTCCAGGACGGCGACAAGGGGGAAGGCGGGGGCCTCCGACCGAAGGCGGACGCCCTGCCGTTCCGCCTCAGGGAGGTAGAAGTCGACCAGGTCGCCGACGAGTTGATTGACGTCGACCGGCACCGGGTCGAGGTGGACCTGGCCGGCGAAGTCCAGGAAGTCGGTCAGGATGTCGCGGAGGCGGTCCACTTCGCGCCGCAGGGCGGTCATGCGGACGAGCATCCGGCTCTTGGCGTCGGCCGGGACGGGGAGGTCCTCCAGGGACTCGGCCAGGAGCTGCGCGTTGAGGCCGATCGTCGAGAGCGGGTTCTTGATCTCGTGCGCCAGCCCGCCGGTCATGGCGCCGATCTCGGCCATCCGCTCCGCGGCTCGGGCCCGCCGCTCGGCGTGGCGGATCCGGCGGAGGTACCGGCGCAGCGAGAACCACGCGACCACGGCGGTCAGCAGCACTCCCGCGGCGAACGAAAGCACGATCCCCTGCAGCACGGTCCTCCTCGAACGGTCGCCTCAGCGTATCGGCGCCCCGCCCGGGCAAGTCACCGCCGCGGCGAGCGGGCGTACCCCCGCCTGGGCGCGACCGTGATCTCGGGGGGACCGATGCGGACCACGCGCGTGGCGTGCCACCCCTTCTCCGTCAGCATCGCCTCGTACCGGACGGTCGAGCCGTCCTTGAGCACCCGGAAGCCCTCACCCTCGATCTTGCTGTAGTGGACGAAGATGTCCTGCTGCTGCGGGCCGACGATGAACCCGTAGCCCTTCTTCGGATCGAACCATTTGACCAGGCCTTCGGTCTCCGTAATCACCGCCGGTGGTTCCGCACTCATCCGAGAATCCCCGCTTCGCGCTGCGCACTTGACCCGGGTCGGCACACGCCCGTGTCGGACGCCCCCGTGGCGTCCGCTGGCGAGGCCGTTGATCCTCAAACGCACCCCCCCGGTCGCGTCCATCGCGTGCGTCCTGATTGTCGCCCACCGGGTCCGTCGCCTTCGGCCACGCCCCCGGGGGATCAAAAGCTCGCCCAACTTATCAGCGATCGCCCATCACACCAAGAACTGATGAAAAATCCATCATAACTTGGGGGTCGGGAGTGTGGATGGCTTGTCGGTCATTGTTCAAAAACAGCGCCGCCCCGGTGATCCCGGGGCGGCGTGCGACAGACGTTTGGGGGATTGTGGGAACGGGCGGCCCGGCTTACTGAGCCGCCGACTCGCCCAGCTCCGCCATCGCGGCCTTGCGGCTGAGCTTGATCCGGCCCTGGTCGTCCACGAGGATGACCTTGACCTTCACGACGTCCCCGACCTTGACCACGTCGTTGACGCTCTTGACGTACCCCTCGGCCAGTTCGGAGATGTGGCACATCCCGTCGGTGCCGGGGGCGAGTTCGACGAACGCGCCGAAGTCCTTGGTAGACACGACCTTACCGGTGTAGATCGAGCCGACCTTGATCTCCTCGGCCAGGGCCTCGATCTCGGCTCGGGCCAGGTCGATCGACTCCCCGTTGGGCGCGGCGACGAAGACCGTCCCGTCGTCCTCGACGTCGATGGTGACGCCGTACTTGTCCTGAAGGGCCCGGATCGTCTTGCCGCCGGGGCCGATGAGCTTGCCGATCTTCTCCGGGTTGATCTTGAGGGTGACCAGCCGCGGGGCCAGGACGGAGATGTTCGGCCGGGGGGTGGCGATCGTCTGCTCCATGATCTCCAGGATCTGGAGCCGCCCCTGGCGGGCCTGCTCGAAGACCTTGGCGATCTGGGCCACCGAGAGGCCCCGGGTCTTGAGGTCGAGCTGGATCCCGGTGATCCCCTCGCGCGTCCCGGCGACCTTGAAGTCCATGTCCCCGAAGAAGTCCTCCTCGCCGATGATGTCGGTGACGAAGATCTCGTTCTCGTCGTTGTCGTCGGCGAAGCGGCCGATGGAGACCCCGGCGACGGTCGCCTTGATCGGCACGCCGGCGTCCATCAGCGCCAGGCACCCGCCGCAGACCGAGGCCATCGAGCTGGACCCGTTGGACTCGGTGATGTCGCTGATCAGCCGGATCGTGTACGGGAACTCCTCCGGAGAGGGGAGCACGCCCATCAGGCTGCGCTCCGCCAGGGCGCCGTGGCCGATCTCGCGCCGGCCGGGGCCGGTGATCCGCTTCGCCTCACCCACCGAGAAGGGGGGGAAGTTGTAGTGGAGCATGAACTTCTTGGAGTACTCCGGGATCAGGCCGTCAACGATCTGCTCGTCCCGCCCGGTGCCCAGCGTGCAGCTGACCAGCGACTGCGTCTCGCCGCGCTGGAACATCGCCGAGCCGTGGGTCCGCTGGAAGATCCCCACCTCGCACTGGATCGGGCGGATCTCGGTGGGCTTGCGCCCGTCGGCCCGGATGCCGGACTGGACGATCAGCCGGCGGGTGATCTTCTTCTCCAGGGTCCGGAACGCCTCCTTGGCCATGTTGCGCCGCTTGAGGCTCTCGGCGTACTCCCCGTAGCCACCGTCGAGCTTGAGCGGGAAGTGCTCGTCCAGCATCCGGTCGCGGATCTCGGCGACCTTGTCGTTGCGCTCGTTCTTGCCGGGGATCTGGCGGGCCTGGGTGAGCTCCTCCTCGCACGCCTTCTTGACGATGGCGACGATGTCCTCGGGGGGGAGGGCCAGCTCGCCGGGCTTCTTCTCCTTGCCGGCCTTGGCGACCAGCTCGTCGATCAGTTCCAGCGTCTGCTTGATGTAGTCCATCCCGAACTCGATCGCCCCGAGCACGCCCGCCTCGTCCACCTCGGCGGCGCCGACCTCGATCATGTTCACGCCGTCCTTGTGCCCGGCGAGGACCATGTCCAGGTCGGAGAACTCCAGCTGCGAGACGGTCGGGTTGGCGACGTACCGCGGGCCGTCCTCGGTGTGGATGCGCCCGATGCGGACGGTCGCCGTCGGCCCCTCGAACGGGGCGTCGGAGATGGCCAGCGCCGCCGAGGCCGCCGTCCCGGCGAGGATGTCCGTGTCGTTCTCCTGGTCGTGGCTCATGACGAAGACCTGGATCTGGATCTCGTCGATGAACCCTTCGGGGAAGAGCGGGCGGATGGGCCGGTCGATCATCCGCATGGTGAGGATCTCCTTCTCGTTCGGAGCGCCCTCACGCTTGCGGAAGCCGCCGGGGAACTTCCCCGCCGCCGCGGTCTTCTCGCGGTAGTCGATCGTCAGCGGGAAGAAGTCCAGCCCCTCCCGCGGCTTGGCCCGCACGACCGTCGCCAGCACGGTCGAGCCGCCGTAGGTCGCCACCACCGCCGCGTTGCACAGCTTGGCGATCTTGCCGGTCTCCAGGGTCAGCGTGCGCCCGGCGATCTCCCGCTCAACTTTGACATATGCCATCTGGTCCTTCCGCCTTCCGCACCGATCGGTGCGCTTGGGACCCTGCGCGGCCGGGAAACGGCCGCGCAGGATCGGTGCTGAGTCCAGGCCGGATCCGGCCGGCCTCAGAGGCAGAAGGCATCAAGCAGTGCTTCAACACATTGGGCGGGAAGCCGGGGGCCATCGGCGCCGTTCCTTCCGCCTTGCCCCCCCTCGCCGCGACCGAACGCCCGGCCTGATCCGGCCGCGTTCCACGAAGGACTGCTCGGTGCCCACTGCCACCGGAGGCGGTCGGGGGCCACCATACTGAAAAGGGCCCGTGCTTCTTCTCGAAGCGCGGGCCCGTAGAAGGCTGGTTACTTGCGCAGGCCGAGTCGGCCGATGAGGTTCAGGTAGCGCTCGCGGTCGGTCCGGGCGAGGTAGCGCAGGAGCCGGTTGCGCTTCCCGACCATCATAATCAGGCCGCGCCGGCTGTGGTTGTCCTTGCGGTGCTCGTTCAGGTGCTCGGTGAGCTCGTTGATCCGCTCGGTCAGCAGCGCGATCTGCACCTCCGGAGAGCCGGAATCGTTGTCGCGGATGCGGTAATCGGCGACAATCTGCTTCTTACGGTCGGCTGCGATCGGCATCGGTTGGTATCCCCGGCGTCGGGCGTGTGGCTTTACAAATGGTCAACAGAGGCAGCCAGTTTACGCACGGCCCCGCGGGCGATCAACAGACCGGACGGGCGCCGCATCGTACCCGGCGGAGTCTTGATATCCCCTGAATAGGGTAGTGTCGGACAGGGCGGCTGGGGAGGGCGGGAGAACGTCGGGCCTGGCCGAAGGCCCCGTCGAGCCGCTTCTTCTCTCTTGACAGGCGACTTTCTGGATCTGTCAGGTTCCAATTGGGCTCTCACCGGGTACCCTACCCCGCCATGCAACTCTCCCGACGCGTCCTGTCGCTCAAACCCTCCGCCACCGTCGCCGTCACCGCCCGGGCCAAGGAACTGACCCGCCAGGGGGTCAAGGTCCTCTCCTTCGGCCAGGGGGAGCCGGACTTCGATACCCCGGACAAGATCAAGCAGGCCGCGATCGACGCGATCCGGGCCGGCCAGACCAAGTACGGCCCCGCCGCCGGCGACCCGGAGACCCGGGCCGTCATCGCCGAGAAACTGACCCGGGAGAACAGGATCCCGAACGTGACAGCCAACCACGTGGTCGTCGCGCCGGGGGGCAAGCACGCCCTGTACCTGATCTTCCAGGCGCTCCTCGACCCCCCGGCCCCCGGCGAGGCCCCCTGGGAGGTGATCCTGCCCGTCCCGGCCTGGGTCAGTTACGACCCGATGATCCGCATGGCCGGCGGCGAGGTCGTGCAGTTGGAGACCACCCCGCAGCGCGACTTCAAGATCACCCCCGAGCAGCTCGAGCGTGCGATCACGCCCCGCTCCCGCCTGCTGATCCTCAACTCGCCGAGCAACCCCTGCGGCACGATGTACACCCCGGACGAACTCCGCGCCCTCGCGGCCGTGGTGGAGAAGGCCGCGAAGACCGTCGCGCCGGACCTGGTCGTCCTCAGCGACGAGATCTACGAGAAGATCGTCTACGGGGGCATCGAGCAGATGTCGATCGGCTCGATCCCGGCGATCGCCGAGCGGACCGTCACGATGAACGGGATGAGCAAGGCCTTCGCGATGACGGGGTGGCGGATCGGCTACCTCGCCGGCTCGGGCGAGTTCGGCCTGCAGGTCGCCAAGGCCGCGGAGAAACTCCAGGGGCAGATCAGCACCTGCATCGCCAGCTTCGTCTTCCCGGCGATCCGCGTCGCGCTGACGCAGTGCCACGAGGAGGTGGAGATGATGCGTCAGGCCTTCGCGCGCCGCGCGGAGCTGATCTACGGCATCGTCTCGCAGATCCCCGGCGTGGTCTGTCCGCGCCCCACCGGCGCGTTCTACCTCTACCCGGACATCTCGGCCCACCTGGGCAAGACCTCCCCCGGCGGGCGGAAACTGAATGCGTCGAAGGACGTCGCCGAGGCGCTGCTGGAGGAGTGCCGCATCGCGCTGGTCTCCGGCGAGGACTTCGGCGCCGGCGGCGAGCGGTACATCCGCATCTCCTTCGCCTGCTCCGATGAGCAGATCCGCGAGGGGATGGGGCGGATGGCGGAGTTCTTCGGGAGGCTGCGGTAACAACAGCGGCACGATCACGCGCTCTCCGGCCCCTTCGGGGCGAAGAGATGGGGTTGATCAAGTCCCCGCTGCCGGCGTCTCACCCGACGCCTGCGCCTCCCCCGCCGGCGCGTCCCCCGCCGCTGGCCGGATCAGGATCTCGCCCCGCGGCGCCTCCTGCACCACCTCGATCTTCCGCTGCCGCACCAGTTCCAGCATCGCCAGGAACAGCCCGATCGCCTCCCCGCGGGTCCGTCCCATGAACACCCGCTGCAGGGTCAGCCCGCGCCACTCCACCCCGCCCGCGCGCGACTCCTCCATCTCCCGGCGCAGCCGGTCCAGCAGGTCCTCGGCGTGCAGCTCGATCGGCGTGTCGTCCACCACCACGCGGTGCTCGCCGACGCGGTTGAGGTCCACCGTCGCCAGGATCCGGCTGAACGCCTCGATCAGGTCCGCCAGGCTGACGTCCTCGACGTCCACCCCCGCCCCTCCCTCCGGCCCATCCCCCTCGCCGGCCTCCCCCTCCTGCGCCGGCGGTGACGGGATCGCCGGGGTCGCCGCGGCGATGGGATACCGGGCCTCCCATTCGCTCTTGCGCTGGTCCAGGGCCTCCGCCGCGTCGCGGTAGCGCTTGTACTCCAGGAGCTGCTGGACCAGTTCCGCACGCGGGTCCACCTGGCGGATCGCCCCCTTGTCGCCCCCGTCCGCCCCGTCGGCCCCTTCCACGCCCGGCTCGGGCTGCGGCGGCGGGGCGAGCATCCGGGCCTTGATCTCCGTCAGCGTCGCCGCGAGGACCAGGAACTCCCCCGCCCGGTCCACGTCGATCGTGTCGATCGAGCCGAGGTACTCGAGGTACTGGTCGGCGATCGTCGCGATGGGGATGTCCGTGATCTCCACCTCCGCCCGACGGATCAGGAACAGGAGGAGGTCCAGCGGCCCCTCGAATGCATCCAGCCTGACGTGATACTCGGTGTTCACCCGCGGCGTCTTCCAGGCGGGCGTCCCAAGCCCGACGACCAGTGTACCCTTGTGCCGATGCCCGCGACCCCCAAGCCCCCCCCCATGCCGCCGACAACCCCGCCTCTCGGGGCGACCCCCGACGGGAAGGCCCGCGCCGGGTCCGCCCCCGGCTCGCTGGAGCAGGAGCGGGCCTTCGCCGAGCGCATCATCCGGGCCGAGAGCCGCGCCGTCGCCGGGCTCGTCGATCGTCTGGACGACAAGTTCCACGAGGCCGTCGAGATCATCGTCCGCTGCGCCGACGCGGGCGGGACGGTGCTCGTCACCGGGCTGGGCAAGTCCGGGCTGATCGGGGCCAAGATCGCCGCGAGCCTCACCTCCCTCGGCGTCCCCGCGCACTTTCTGCACCCGACCGAGGCCGCCCACGGCGACCTGGGGAGTTTCCGGCCGCAGGACGTCTGCCTCGCCCTCTCGTACTCCGGCGAGACGGAGGAGGTCGTCAACCTCGCCGCCATCCTCCGTCAGGACGGCATCCCGATCATCACGATCACGAAGGGGACCGGCGGCTCGAGTCTGGAGCGGCTGGCGACGGCCTCGCTGGGGATCGGGGCGGTCGAAGACGAGACGATCTCCCCAGCCCCCGCCTGCTCGACGACGGCCACGCTCGCCCTCGGCGACGCGCTGGCGCTGTGCGCCTCCCGCCGGCGGAGTTTCACGGTGGACGACTTCGCCAAGCGGCACCCCGGCGGGGCGCTGGGGGTCCGGCTCCGCCCGATCACGCAGGCGCTGCGGTTCAAGGTCGGCAAGAACATCGTCCCGGTGCCGGACGACCGCACGGTCGCGCAGGCGCTGGCGCTGGCCGACAGCGGGGGGGCCCGGCGCCCCGGGGCGGTGCTGCTGGTGGATCCGAAGACGGGCGTGCTCACGGGCCTGTTCACCGACAGCGACCTGCGCCGCCTCGTCGAGCGCGACCGCGACGGCCTCGACCGGCCGATCGCCGAGGTGATGACCCGCTCGCCGCGGACGCTCCCCTCGACCGCCCTGGTCCGCGACGCGGTGCACCTGGTGCAGGAGTCGCGGACGGACGAGATCCCGGTGGTGGACGAGGCCGGCCGCCCCGTGGGCGTGCTGGACGTCCAGGACCTGATCGCGATGAAACTGGTTCAGGAGTGACGATGCCCCGCCACGACGACACAGGCGCTGAGCCGCGCGCGGGGAGGGGCGGCCGGGCGGCCCACGCCGATCCCGCGGCGGTCGAACTGCTCGCCCTGGATGTGGACGGCGTCCTCACCGACGGCTCGATCCTCATGGATGACTCCGGGCGGGAGATCAAGCGGTTCAATATCCGCGACGGCCTGGGGATGCGGGTGTGGGCGAAACTGGGCTTCAAACTGGCCGTGATCACCGGCCGAAGCGGCGGGGCCGTGCAGCACCGCCTGGCGGAGTTGGGCGTGGGGGAGGTCGTGCAGGGGTGCCGCGACAAGTGCGAGGCGCTGGCGCGGCTCTCGCAGCGCACCGGCGTGGCGCCGGAGCGGATCGCCTTCCTCGGCGACGACTGGCCGGACCTGGGGATCATGGCCCGCGTGGGCTACCCGATGGCCGTGGCGGACGCGGAGGAGCATGTCCGGGCCGCGGCGGCGTTCGTCACGACCCGACCGGGGGGGCGTGGGGCCGTCCGGGAGGCCGTCGAGCATCTGCTCGCCGCCAAGGGCCTCCTGGACCGGGCCGTGGACCTTTACCGGCCGGCGACGTCTGCCGCCGCGGCCGGACAGACGCAGGGATGATGCGATGAGCGACCGTGGACGGCGTGGGATCAGCCGCAAGAACGCGGGGCTGCTGCTGGCGCTGGCATTCTCGCTGATCGCGGCGGGGGTGGTGCTCTTCTTCCTGGTGATGAACCGGTCGAAGGACGACGGCGGCGTCGCCGCGGCCCCGCCGGACCTGGGCTCGCCCCCCGAGCTGCCGCCGGCCGTGACCCCCGGGGCCACGGGCCTGGGGGCGGTCGCCGCGACCGGCCGCGCACGCCTGCAGTTCGTGGACCGCAACGACCCGTCGCGCGTCGCCGGCGAGATGGAGTGGGTCTCCCTCGAGCCCCTGGAGCAGCGCGGGCGCTCGATGATCACCGAGCCGCGGTTCTGGATCTACCCCGAGAACGGCTGGACGATCTACATCCGCGCCGAGCAGGCCCGCGTCTTCCAGCCCGACCAGCAGAGCCAGCCCGAGTCCGGCCGGCTCGAGCGGAACGTCATCGTCGCCGGCTATCCCCCCGGCGACGACGGCCAGCGCGTGGTGATCAACCCCGAGACCGACCGGCCCGCCTTCCTGCTCACCACCGATTCGCTCAACTTCGACACCCCCATCGGCGAGATCTCGACCGTCGAGCCGTGGCGGGTCAGCACCGCCGAGGTGGAGGCCGAGGGGATCGGGCTGCGCGTCCAGGTCAACGAACTGCGCGAGCGCCTCGAACTCCTCGAAGTGGACCGCGGCGGCACGATCCGCTACAGCCGCGCCGCGCCCCGCTCGCCCGGCGCCGCCGCGAGGAAGGCGGACGAGCCCGCGGCCCCCGCCGAACTCGCCGCGACCGAACCGGCCGCCGAGACGGCTACCCCCGCTGGGCTCCCGAAGAAGGAGGACCTGTACCACGCCATCTTCGCCGACGGGGTGCGCATCACGCAGCGAGCCCGCACCCTCAGCGGCGACAATCTCGCCCTCTGGGTTCGCCTGCTCGACGGCGCGCTCCCCGATGGTGCCGTCCCCTCCGGTCGTCGCGCTGACGCGGCCCGGCACGCCTCTCCCTCTTCTTCGGCGCCGGCGTCGCACGCCGGCGCGGCTCCGGCGCTCGCGGCCGCCGCCGCGGCCGCCGCTCTTCAGCCCGAGCCCGAGGGGGCCGACTTCCCATCCCCCGCGTCCGCATTCGGCGAGGACGACATCGTCCTCACGTGGAAGGGGACGCTGGTGGTCCGTCCCATCGAGGTCGCCCCCGATGAACTCCAGGGCGGCAATCACCTCGCCCTCCGCGTGACCGCCGACAAGACCGGCCACGTCGCCTTCGCCGACGACCAGACCGGCATCACCGGCCGCTGCGTCTGGGTCGGCTACCGCGTGACGACGCAGGACCTCACCCTCGCCGGCCCCGGCCCCGCGGCCGTGACCGTCAGCACCAACGACGGCAAGTCCGTGCAGGTCGGCCGCATGCAGTTGAACCTCGGCAGCGGCGTCGGCTTCATCCCCGGCGCGGGCGTCCTTTCCGAGGCGCAGCGGCGCATCACCTGGACCGACCAGTCCGACCTCCAGTTCGAGGTCAAGGACGGCGCCCTCACCGGCGCCCTCCGCGAGGCGTCCTTCTCCGGCAACGTGCAGGCGCGCGTCCCCGAGGGGGGGACGGTCACCGGCGACTTCCTCCGCGCCGTCTTCACCTCCACCCAGCGGCGGGCCACCGCCCTGGCCAGGCTCATCGTCGAGGGCCGCGCCGTCGCCGACGGCGGGCAGGACGGCGCCCTGAGCGCCGACAAGCTCGACCTGCTCTTCCAGGTCCCCGAGGACGGCCGCGCCGGCGACCCCGAGCCGCGCGTCCTCACCGCCGTCGGCAACGTCCGCGCCGTCCGCGGCGAGAACTCCCTCGCCGGCGAGTTCGTCGAGGCCACGCTCCGCCCGGTGCGCGCCGGCGATGCGGATGCGGACAGCGAGGCGATCCGGAAGGTCGCCGTCGAGGACGTCCGCGCCCTGGGCGGCGTCCGCCTCCGCGGCGAGCGCGGCCTCGAAGCCCAGACCGAGGAACTCTTCGTCAATGTCCCCCGCCAGACCGGCCGGCTCGCCGGGCGCGGCTCGTTCATCGGCCAGGGCGGCGACCGCGTCTACGGCTCGAACATCGAACTCGACGGCCGCGAGAGCGTGATGAACGTCATCGGCGAGGGGAAGTTCGTCCACCAGGCCGACGGGCGGGCCGGCCCGCTGACCGCGACGTGGACGCGCTCCATGTCCTTCAACGACCGCTCCGGCGTCGTCGAGTGCCACGGCGACGTCGTCGCCTCCACCGATCCCGCGGGCCTCAAGGTTGAACTCACCCGGGGCGAGCACCTCCGCCTCGAGTTCACCCCCGCCCCCGAGGACGCCGGCTCCCTCGCCGCGATGGAGAAGGGCGCCGCCCCGGCCCCCGAGCAGAAGCGAGAACTCCTCCGCGCCGAGGTCTCCGGCGACGGCGAGAACGATGCGCTGGTCGAGTCCCGCACGTACGTTCGCGACGCCGACGACCCGGAGGGCCGCCGTCTCGTCCAGTTCGTCCGCCTCACCGGCGGGCGCATCATCGCCGACGACACGGCGGGCACGCTCAGCGTCCCCGGCGCCGGCCGCGCGGCGATCTACGACGGCCGGGCCACCTCCGACCGCGGCGAGATGGTCGCGCGGCAGCGGGGCGACCTGGCGTCGGGCCGTTCCTTCCGCGGCTCGGCCCTGTTCATCTGGAAGGGCGCGATGTCGATGGACCGCTCCTCGGGCCTGCTGCGGCTCCGCCGCGCCGTGCAGATGGTCCACCGCCCCCTCGACGGCGGCCCGCCGGCGACGATGGAGTGCGAGCGGCTGGACGCGACCTTCGCCGTCCCGCGGACCCGGGGCGAGGCGGAGGGCGCCGGCACGGAACTGACCCGCGCCACGGCCCGCGACGCGGTGTACGTCGAGTCCGGCGGGCGCAAGATGCTCGCCGACCAGGTCGAGTACGACGCCGCGGCGTCCATCGCCGAGGCGACCGCCGACGAGGGCAACCGCGTCACCCTCTACGACGACACGAGGGCGACCCCCGTCACCGCCCGCAGCCTCATCTGGAACCTCGCCACCGACCGCATCACCGTCCGCGAGCCCACGCCCATCGTCACCCCGATGAGCCCCTCGCGCCGGTAACGCGCCACGATAGAAAATCACCATCACCCAAAAGGGAGCCCCGAGCTCGCGCTCGGGGCTCCCTTCTTCCGCACGCGTACCCGCGACCCTCCCCTTACTCCCTGAACAGCGCCCGGCAGAACTCCGCCTCCTCGGGCGTCATCGGCGGGTCCGTCGCGGCACGGAGGTTCGCTCTCGCCTGCTGCTCGTTGCGGAAGCCGGGGATCACCCCGGAGACGTTCCGGTGGCTGAGCACCCAGCGCAGCGCGACCGACGAGAGCGTCTCGACGTCCGGCGTCCCCGGCCTCCCGAACCGCGCCTTGATCTTCGCCAGCCGCTCGCGCACCTCGCGCAGCGTCTGCGGGTTGAAGTCCTTGCGGTTGGCCCGCGCCTCGCCGGGGCCGAACTTCGGCGGGTTGTCCGGGTCGAACTTGTCCAGCAGGATCCCCTGATCCAGCGGCCCGAAGGCGATGAACGTGCACCCGTGCTCGTCCATCAGCCGCTGCATCGGCGAGTCCTCGCGGATGAACCCGTCGTACCTCAGGTTCGCCTTGTTCTGCAGCACGTCCGGCTTCAGCACCGGCGCCGCCCGCTCGAACTCCTCGACGGTGTACGCCGACTGCCCGACCGCCCGCACCTTCCCCTCCTTCACCAGTTCGTGCATCGTCCCCGCGGCCTCGTGCAGGTAGTCGTGCGGCCGGCCGTCGTACCCGGGGCCGACGTACGTGCCGTGGTGGAAGTAGTACAGGTCGATGTAGTCCACGCCGAGGTTCCGCAGCGACTGCTCGCACTGGTTGCGGATGTGCCGCGGGTCGTACGCGTACGGCGCCGTCCCCCGGAAGTGCCCGACCTTCGTGGCGATCACCTGCGTCTCGCGCTTCACCCCCAGTTTCCGGAGCATCGACCCGAGCATCCGCTCGGCGCGGCCGTTGCCGTAGATGTCCGCGTTGTCCCAGTGGTTCACCCCGGCGTCGAGCCCCGCCTTGATCCCGGCGAGCACCTCGTCCTCGTTCACCTCCGCCCAACCGATCGGCGCGCCGTTGACGGTGGACCAGTTCGGCCCTCCCATCGTCCAGCAGCCGAAGCCGATCTCCGAAACCTTGATGCCTGTCCGGCCGAGCGTGCGGTAGCGCATGGTCAACCTCCCTCGGGAGGATAGACGGCCGGCGGCGAACCGGCGTCGTGCGTGCGGCGCCGCCCGGGCCAGATCGACCGACGCCCGCTTGCCGCCCGCCGCCGCCGGGCGTTCACCGCCATTTCATCCGGTCCTCCGCCGCTCCCGGCCCCTGCTCCGCCGTAGAATATTTCGACGATTCGCGAAATATCGAAGCCCGAGTTCCCAAGGACCCATGGTGAACAACGCCGTCTACAAGGCGCTCGCCGACCCCACCCGCCGCGGGATCCTCCGGCTCCTGGGCGGGCGCGAGATGACCGCCGGCGAGATCGGCGAGCACTTCGACCTCTCCGCCCCCTCTATGTCCCACCACTTCAACATCCTCAAGGAGGCCGACCTGGTCGCCACCAGACGAGAAGGCCAGCACATCTACTACTCGCTCAACACCACCGTCCTCCAGGACCTGCTGACGGGGCTGATGGACCTGCTGGGGACCCAGCAGCGGCCGCGGACCAGATCACGGGCCCGCACCAGGGCCAGGGAGAAGCGACCATGACCACACGCACCTCGCTGATCGTCTCGCTCGTGCTCACCGCCGCGGCCGGAGCGCGCTACGCGTGGGTCTATCCCGCGCTCCCCGACCGCATCCCGAGCCACTGGGACCTCCACGGGCAGGTGGACGGCTGGACGGCCAAGTCCACCCTCGCCTGGGCGATGCCGCTGCTCATGCTCGGCCTGAGCGCGTTCATCGCCGGCGCACAGTGGCTCTCCCCGCGCGGGTGGGACGTCGCCCCCTTCCGCCGCACGTTCAACCTGATCATGGTCGCCGCCGTCGCGCTGACCGGGTACATCTGGATCGTCAGCACGATCGTCGCCCGCAACCCCGGGGCCGACGGCGGCCGCCTGGTCGTCGCCGGCATCCTCGTCTTCCTCGCCGTGATCGGCAACTCCCTCGGCAAGGTCCGCAAGAACTTCTGGATCGGCATCCGCCTCCCGTGGACCCTCGCCAGCGACCGCGTCTGGGTCGCGACGCACCGCCTCGCCGCCAGGCTGCTCACCGCCGCGGGCGTCATCGGCGCGGTCGCGACCCTCGCGGGGGCCCCGATGCCGCTGATCTTCGCCGGTCTGATGGCGGCGATCCTGATCCCGTGCGTCTACTCCTTCGTCCTCGACAAGCGGCAGAACCCGCCCGCCGCGACCGCCGCCGCGGCCGTGCTCGCCGGCTTCGCCCTCGCCGTCGCTGCCCCCGCCCGGACGGCCGAGGCGCAGCCGACGGCGACCGAGGTGACGTTCGAAGGAGTGGGGGGGCTGGAACTCAAAGGCACGCTCCTGCTCCCCGAAGGCGCCGGCGAGGGGCGGCGCGTCCCCGCCGCCCTCCTCCTCCCCGGCTCCGGCCCGCCGGACCGCAACGGCAACATCCCCCCGATGTTCGTGACCGACCTGCTCAAGCAGATCGCCGAGCGGCTCGCGGCCGAGGGGATCGCCACGCTCCGCTTCGACAAGCGCTCCGCCGCGACGTACGCCGGCGAGTGGCCGAAGGACACCGCGGAGATGAGCGAGTTCTTCGCGTGGGACAAGTTCGTGGGCGATGCGCGCGCCGGCGTCGCGTTCCTGCGGGCGCACGAAGCGGTGGACGCGGAGCGCGTCGCCATCGTCGGCCACAGCGAGGGGGGCCTGATCACGCTCCAGATCGCCCACGACGCCGCGGCCACCGACGAGGCCCCCGCCGCGATCGTCCTGCTCGCCACCGCCGGCCGGAGGCTCGACGACGTCGTCCGCAACCAGATCGCCGACCTCCTCGCCGTGCAGGGAGCGCCCGAGGAGGTCGCCAAGTCCTACATGGACGCGACTGAACGGGCGATCGAGCAGGTGATCCGCGACGGCGCCGTCCCTGATGACGTCCCCATGGGCCTGCGGGCGATCTTCAACCCCAGCGCAGCGAAACTCCTCCAGTCCTATTTCACCATCGACCCCACCGACCTCGCCGCGGCCTACGGCGGCCCCGTGCTGCTCCTCCAGGGCGAACTGGACAGCCAGGTCCTCGCCGAGAAGGACGCCCCCGCCCTCGAGGCCGCGCTGAAGGCCAGAGCGAAGGGGACCACCGAGACGCTGATCGTCCCCGGCACGAGCCACAACCTCAAGGCGGTCCAGAAGAAGACCGACCCGGGCTTCACAGGCCCGGTCGTCCCTGAGGCGATGGAGAAGATCGCATCATGGCTCCGGACGCAACTGGCAGCGGTGGGGGTGGTGGAGGGAGAGCAGGGGGCAGGGGAGGCCGAAGCGGAAGCAGAGGAGGCACGCTGAAGCGCAGCGCCGGCGCTACTGCAGCGCCGACCGCAGCAGCGCCCGGAACCCGGCCTGCTCGAAGTGGCGATCCGCCGTGAGGGCGTCGGCGATGCCCTCACGCTGCATGACGATGAAGGAAATGCAGTCGGTCAGGCCCCAGCCCTTGTCCGCGCGTGACCGATAGAGCGAGACCGCCTCGTCGTACAACGCGGTGGAAGCGGGCACGACTTTCACGTGCGGATAAGAACGCACGGCCTCGACCGCGGCCGCGGCGGGCGATCGGGTGGCGGGGCTGGCGAGTGAATCAAGGAACTCGACCAGGACGTACTCCGTGGTCACGAGCGGGCCTTCAAACTGTGGTCGAAGCGCAACCGCCGCGGCGTGGTGCACGTCATCCCGCCGCAGAAGCGCGACCAGATACGAAGTATCCAGGAAGACGGCCGTCACCGGCGCGGCGCTCCCTTCACATAGTGCTCGTGCTGCTCGGAGAAGTCGGGAGGCAGCCCGTCGTCCTTGACCGCCAGCCCGAGGATCCGGTCAAAGAGACTCCGCGGCTCGGTCTCGACGACAACCTTGACGGGCGTGTTCGCCGCCAGCCCCGGCGGAACGGGCTCGTCCAGGACGATCTTCTCGCCGTCGAAGTGTCCCTTGAGAACGGTCATGGGCGGCCCTCCGGATGGGTTCTGTGAAGTATAGATCGGCCGCTGAACACCCGCGGCTCCGGCGAAGCAGCCCGGTTGGATGAACAATCGATCAATCAAAAGACAAGACATACCGGCCCGCGGCACGGGGGCCATGTGGCGAAGACGGCGCCCCCGTACGGCAGACCGGTATGTCCATCAGCGACGACTCACGGATCGACGAGGCTCACGCTGAGCCCGTCCAGGCGGGCCTTACCCCCGCGCCGGCCCCAGCAGCCCCTCCGGGTCCTGCAGCAGCTCGACGATCTTCGCCAGCGCCAGCGCCGCCGTCGCCCCATCGACGACCCGGTGGTCGCACGCCAGGCTCAGCGGCAGCAGGTTCCCGATCGCGAACGCCGGCCCCGCGGCCGTCGAACGGATCACCGGCGCCTGCCGCGCCCGCCCGACGGCGAGGATGGCCACCTCCGGGTAGTTGATGATCGGCGTCGCGAACCGCCCCGCGTGGCTCCCGACGTTGCTGATCGTGAACGTCGAGCCCAGCAGCTGCTCGCGCGGGATGCTCCGGTCGCGGGCCGACGCCGCCAGGGCGGTGATCTGCCGACCGATCTCCAGCACGCCCAGCGCGTCGCAGTCGCGGATCACCGGGACCATCAGCCCCGACTCCGTGTCGGTCGCGATCCCGAGGTGCACCGCGCGGTGCTGCACGATCTCCTCGGCGTTGTCGTCCACCGTCGCGTTCATCGCCCGGAACTGCGGCATCGTCAGCACGCGGCAGACCGCGCTGGCGATGAACGGCAGGAAGCTGACCTTCTCCCCGCTGGCCGCGGCGAGCTTGCGGCGCAGCACGTCCAGCGCCGACACGTCCGCCTCGTCCATCACGTTGAAATGCACCGCCTGGTTGACGCTCTCGCGCAGCCGGTTGGCGATCGTCCGCCGCACGCCGCGGAAGGGGATCCGCGTCACCGGCTCCCCCGGCGCCGCCGCGGGAACGCGGCCCGTCGCCGCCGGCGGGAGTGGGGGGGTGGTCGTCCGGACCGTCGGCGTCGCGGCCGGGGCACGCATCGCCGGCGGCGTCCCGGCCGGAGCGGTCAGGCCGCTGCGAGGCTCCTCGGGCTCCATCGGGGCCACGTCCGACCGCCCGGGCCGGCGCGTCGCCCCGCCGGCCGCGGCGGCGCGGACGTCCTTATCCGTCACGCGCCCGCCGATGCCCGTCCCCTTCACCGTCGTGATGTCCACGCCAAGGTCCCGCGCCAGCCGGCGCACCGCCGGCGCCGCAAGCACCTTCCCGGGCTCGGCCTGCAGGCCGGCCATCGGCTTCAGCGACCCGACGACGGTGCCGTCGTCCTCGGTGCGCTCGTAGGTGTCGGGGGAGAGGTCCGCCTCCGCCGCGACGGCGGCACGCGTGCCGTTGACGCCCGCCTCGGCCTGCTTCCCCGCGCTCGCGGCCGCGGCCGGCTTGGCGGCCGCCTCGTCCCCCTCGGCCTCATAGGTGACCAGCGGGTTCCCCACCTTGAGGATGTCCCCGGGTTTGCCGTGCAGCGCGGCGATCACCCCGTCGCGAGGGCTGGGGACCTCGACGAGCGCCTTGTCGGTCTCCATCTCGGCGAGGATGTCGTGCTCCTTCACCGCCTGGCCCACCTGGACGCGCCACGCGATGAGCTCCGCCTCGTGGACGCCTTCGCCGAGGTCGGGGAGGATGAAGTCGTTGGGATTGCCGGTCGATTTCGCGTGCGCCATTGGACCACCTAGCCTGTTCGCCGCCGGGACACGAGGAGCACGAAGGTGAGGAGCCGGTTGAGAGCCTGCTCTGCCTTCCCCGTTCTCTTCCGTGTTCTCCGTGCCCCCGCGGCGAGTCCTCGTTCTGTCGTCGTTGATCGAAACTCAGGTCAGCGGAGTCAGTACGCCATGCAGGCCTCGATCGCCTCGCGGATCCGCTCGGCGTCGGGCAGGTACTCGAGCTCCAGTTTGTAGTACGGCATGACCGTGTCGAACCCGGTGACGCGCTGCACCGGGGCCTCCAGGTGCAGGAAGCACTTCTCCTGGATGATCGTGGCGATCTCGGCCCCCAGGCCCGCGGTCTTCGGGGCCTCGTGGACGACGACCGCCCGCCCGGTCTTCTCGACGCTCGCCGCGATGGTGTCGATGTCGATCGGGTAGATCGTCCGCAGATCGATCAGTTCGACGCTGACGTCCTCCGGCAGGTTGTCCATCGCCTCCACGCACTGGTGCACCATCGCGCCCCAGGAGATCAGCGTCAGGTCCGTCCCTTCGGCGACGATCTTCGCCTGCCCGATCGGGATGGTGTACTCGTCCTCCGGCACCTCCTCGCGGAAGGCCCGGTAGATGCGCTTGGGCTCGAAGAACAGCACCGGGTCCGGGTCGCGGATCGCCGAGATCAGCAGCCCCTTGGCGTCGTACGGCGTGCTGGGCATGACGACCTTCAGCCCGGGGTGGTGCGCGTAGATCGCCTCGGGCGAGTCCGAGTGCAGTTCCGGCGCGTGGATCCCGCCGCCGACGGGGACGCGCACGGTCAGCGGCACCGTGACCGCCCCGCGGCTGCGCGTGCGGTAGCGGGCCGCGTGGTTGACGAGCTGGTCGTACGCCGGGCCGAGGAACCCCTCGAACTGGATCTCCGGCACCGGCCGCATCCCGGCGATCGCCAGCCCGATGGCCGTCCCCATGATGCCGGACTCCGCCAGCGGCGTGTCCACCACCCGGTCGGCCCCGAAGCGGGCCTGGAGACCCTCCGTGACGCGGAAGACGCCGCCGTTCTTGCCGACGTCCTCCCCCAGCAGCACGACGCGGGGGTCCGCCTCCATCTCCTGAGCGAGGGCGAGGTTGATTGCCTGGACGAGTGTGAGTTGGGCCATGCTCTCCGAGCCTTGCGTTGGAATCAGAAAAATGAGTTAACCGGCCTTGCGCCAGCATCCGCCCCGCTGCCTGCCGGGACGAACCGACAACACCACGAAGACGTCGCACGCTTCGGGTGTGCCGCCGGGACGCGTCACGGCGAAGTGCGGTGCTTTCCCCGGCTGAACATCGATGGACTCCGGGTGCGGGACCCGCAGGCCCCGGCCGCCGACGAGTTCGGCCTCGAACGGTGCGAACGGCTGAGCCTGCTGGGCGACCCGGATCTGCTGCTTCACCGCGCGACCCCTTCCGGCGTCACCTTCAGCCCCACCTGCTGCGGATCCTGCCCCAGCGAGTTCGTCCGCAGCGTCCGCTTCTGGATCTCCAGCTCCCGCGGCAGCTCCCCCGCGAACGTGTAGTCGAAGATGTCGTCGGTCGTCGGCTTCTCGATGCCCTCGGCCGCCTTGACGACCTCCGCCGCCACCGCCCGGGCCTTCTCCTCCGCCTCCTGCTGCCGCTTCTCGTCCCAGAGGTCCTTGCGCTCCAGGTACTTCCGCAGGCGGATCATCGGGTCGCGGCTCTTCCACGCCTCGACCTCCTCCGCGTCCCGGTACCGCCGCGCATCGTCCGCCGTCGTGTGGTCCCCCAGGCGGTACGTCACCGCCTCGATGAAACTCGGCCCGCCCCCGGCCCGGGCACGCTCGATCGCCTCCTTGCTCGCCTTGTACACCGCGAACAGGTCGTTCCCGTCCACCTGGATCGTCGGCATCCCGTACGCGATCGCCTTCTGCGCGACCGTCTCCGAGGCCATCTGCTGCTCCCGCGGCACCGAGATCGCCCACTGGTTGTTCTGGCAGAAGAACACCACCGGGACCTCCAGCGTGCTCGCGAAGTTCATCGCCTCGTGGAAGTCCCCCTCGCTGGTCGCACCGTCCCCGAAGTACGTGATCGCGACCCGCGCCTCCTTCCGGAGCTTGAACGCCCACGCGATCCCCGTCGCGTGCAGCATCTGCGTCCCGATCGGGATCGACAGCGGCGTCATGTTCACCCCCTCGGGGATCTTGTTCCCGCGCTCGTCCCCCATCCAGTGCAGGAAGATGTAGTGCATCGGCAGCCCGTGCAGGAACAGCGCCGCGTTCTCCCGGTAGCACGGCACCAGGAAGTCCACCCCCTTCACCGCCGCGAACCCCGACCCGATCGCCGCCGCCTCCTGCCCCTTGTTCTGCGGGTACGTCCCCATACGCCCCGACCGCTGCAGCTTGAACGCGATGTCGTCAAGCGTGCGGCAGGTGATCATGAAGTCGTACAGGTACACCACCTGCTCGTCGGTCAGCGTGTCCTTCGCCAACGCCTCGTCGAGGTTCCCGTTCTCGTCGAGGATCTGCAGGTAGTCCACCTGGGCCTTGTAGACAGTCTTTCGGGGCATGCTGGGTCAAACTCCGTCGTGCTGGGCGGGGCCTGTCCGGTGAGCAACCCTCGGTGGACACGCCGCCGCGGCCGCGGGACCGGGCTCGTCGCCCTGGGGCCCAATGGTCGGGCAGATAGTCTAGCCGAAACCCACGCCCGGTTCGCGATGGCCTTCCGGTTAGCGGCGACTAGGTGCGAGCGGACGCGCACGCAACCGACATCTTCAACGTCCCGGTGCGCTCTCGTTCGCTCCCACGCGTGCCGACCCATACGGGGCCGCAACATTACACCGTGCTCATGTGACGCCCCTGACACGTTCGCCCCTGACATGTTGGTTCTCCGCCGCGGCAGTGGTCGCGCTCGCTCACCTTGCAACCGCCGCCGCCCCGCCGCTCATCCCCGCGCCGGACTCCGACAACGCCGCGGAGCGGTACCTCTGGCTCTTTCAGCGTGCCGACGCCGACCTGATCGACCGGTGCGATCGGGCGACCCCCGGCCCCGACGGCCTCGCCTACGAGCCCACCGACTTGCGCTCGTACACCGCCGACGACCTGCGCGACGCGCTCCTCGCTCACCAGGAGTGGATCGCCGCGATCGTCGAAACGGCGAAGCTCCCGGAATGTGATTTCCGGCTCGACACCCTGCCCGCCCGCGGCCCGATCCCGCCGGATGATCCCAGGTCCGAATACCTGTCGAACTTCCGGAAGGCCTCGCGTGTGCTGATCGCCGATGCGTGGCGCTGCTGGGCCGACGGGGACCGCTAGGGCGGCGTCGATCGCATCGCGGCCCTTTGCCACATGGTCGAGGACCTGACCGGGCGCCGGGGCTCCGCGACCCACCACATCGTCGCCGCGTCCGTGCTGGACCGGGCCCTGACCGCCGCGGCCGAACTTCTCGACGCCAACGCCGCCGCGGAGGACCCGCCGACCTCGCGCCGCTGCGCGATGCGATCGCCCGGCTCGACCCCGCCGACCCCGCCGACCCCGCCGGGCTCCGGGCGTCGTGGAACCGGATGCGGCGCGACGGGGCCGAATACGCCGCCTCGAACCTTCAGCAGCAGACGCCGGGCGTCCCCCTGCTCATCGAGCTGGCCCGAATCAAGGGCTTTCACGCCATGGTCGAGGGCATGCTCAACCTCGACAACCTGCGCCGGCACGACGGTGATGTTGAGCAGTGGCTCCGATCCCCCGAGGCCGCGAAGGAGATCTACGCGAAGATCCTGGCCGACTACCCGGAACTCACCCGCGACAACCTCCGCCGCGCCCTCGACCGCGCCCGCGAACTCGGCGACGAACTCGATCGCGACTGGACGCACCCGGAGGCCCCGGCCCGCTTCCGTGAGGCGACCAGGGAGGTCGACGCCGATCGGACGAGCCTGATGCGCTTCGTGCTCTCATACCCGCACGTGATCAGGCGCACCTGGCAGCGCAGCGTGGACAGCCTCGCGGCCGTCCGCCGGCGGCTCGACCTCCCGCCCGCGCCCGATCGCGCGGGCGATTAGCCGCGGCCGTTGGCGCTCGCGCCCGCCTCGACGTACTTCTCGCCCGGGAACTGCTTGATCCCGTCCTGCTTCGGCCGCCGGCCCGTCCCCGCCGCCACCGGCGACTTCTCCGGGATCGTGAACAGTTCGTTCGGCAGCGTCTCGCTGTACTTCAGCGCGGCCGCCGCGGCGGCGAGCATCGAGTCGTCCGTGTTCTCGTACAGCCGGCGGAAGTTCTCGCGGATCGCCTCCTCGGCCAGGTCGAAGAAGTGCTTCGCCGCGGCCCGGTCGCGCTCGAACTCCGGCCCCTCGCCCCCGCGCCGCACGTCCAGGTCCAGCCGGCTCAGCGTGCACGCCCACGCGTGCAGCCAGATCCCCGAGTCCGCCACCCGCGCCTGCACCGCCTGGCGGGTGATGATCGCCTCCTTGAAGTTCTTGCTCGCCACCTTGAACTGGTGGCTGTGCTCGCGGATGAACCGGCACAGCCGGTCCGCCTCCGCCCGCAGCGACGGGTGGATCTTCGACAGCACCGGCGCCTTGCGGCGCACCCCAAGGAACAACTCGAGCCCCAGCGGCACCGCCGCCCGCAGGATCTTGAAGTTGCTCAGGTTCCGCACGATCCGCGCCAGGTTCGCCCCCATGCCCTGCTTCGCGTCCCACCCCAGCGCCTCCTGGATGCCCAGCATCCGCTCGGCCAACTGCTTGCCCCCGTAGGCGAAGATGAACGACTGCATCACCTCGTTCGCCCCCTCGACGATGAGGTTGATGCGGCTGTCGCGGAAGATCCGCTCCACCTCGTTCTCGGTCATGTAGCTCTCGCCCCCCATGACCTGCATGGCGTCGTTGACCACCCGCCACCCCATCTCCGAGCAGAAGACCTTGCAGATCGCCGTCTCCAGCATGATGTCCTCGTCATGCCGGTCCAGCATCCCCGTGGTCATGTACAGCACCGCGTCCATCGCGTAGCACAGCGCCGCCATGTGCGCGATCCGCTTCTGCACCAGCTCAAAGTCCGCCAGCGGACGCTGGAACTGGTACCGCGTCTGCGACCACTTCACCGCCTGGTTCATCGCCCGCCGCGCCCCGCCCAGCATCCCCGCCGACAGCGTGCACCGCCCGTAGTTCAGGCACGACAGCGCGATGTTCAGCCCTCGCCCCTCCTGCCCCAGCAGGTGGCTCTTGGGCACCCGCACGTTGTTGAACCGGATCCGCGCCTGCCACGTCCCCCGGATCCCGCACTTGCTCCGGTTCTTCTGGTAGATGTCCACCCCCTCCATGTCCGGCGTGCACACCAGCGCCGTGACCTTCTCCTTCCCGTCGGGCATCTTCTGCTTGGCCATCACCGTGAACAGCCCGCTGATGGCCCCGCTGGTCGCCCACTTCTTCTCGCCGTTGAGGATGTAGTACTCCCCGTCGGCGCTCTTCTCGCACCGCGTCTCCTGGCCCCCCGCGTCGCACCCTACGTTCGGCTCGCTCAGGCAGAACGCGCTCAGCCAGTCCTTCGCCAGGTGCGGCAGCCACCTCTTCTTCTGCTCCTCCGTCCCGAAGAGCATGATCGCCTTGCACCCGATCGACTGGTGCGCCGACACCAGCACCGCCGTCGAGCCGCACGTCTGCCCGATCCGCTCCAGCACCCGGTTGTAGCTCGTGATCCCCAGCCCCAGACCGCCGTACTCCCGCGGGATCGTCATCCCCAGCACCCCCAGATCGAACAGCCGGTCGATCACCCAGCGCGGGATCTCCTGCTCCTGGTCGATCTGGATCGCCGGGTGCTCCGTCCGCAGGTACTCATCCAGCCGCGCCAGCAGCTGGTCGCACCGCGCCGTCTCCTCCGGGTCGATCTCCGGGTACGGGAACGCCAGTTCCTCACGCAGATTCCCCCAGAACAGGTTCTTCACAAACCCCATCGACGACGGCTCCGGCCCGAGGAGCGCCTCCGCATCCTCGATCATCCGCCGGTCCTTCTCCGAGACGTTCTTGAGGTTCTTCAGATCCGCCATGGTCGGTTCCTCGTCGCTGGGGCCGCGGCCGGTCCTCCGCCGCGCCGTTCTCCCACCCGCCCTCGTCCCGCACCTCCCCCTCGACACATATAACTGATAAGCAACTCTATTTTTTCCCCGCCGATCGGTCGAAGAACGCCCGGATCGCCCCCTTCCCTTCCGGCGTCGAGCGCAGCCGCACCAGCTCCCGCCGCTCCACATCCAGCGCCGCCCGCCACCCCTCGTTCAGCCCAGCCCGCACCGCCGACAGCACCGCCGCGGCCGACTGGGTCTTCGGCAGGTCGTTCTCCACCGCCGCCAGCGCCGCCGCCACCCCCGCCATCGACTCCGGCCGCCCGATCCAGCGCGACGGCGCGCCGTCCCGCCGCACCGCCCCCTGCCTGATCCGTTCCCCCAGCCACGCCTTCGCCGTCGCGATCAGCCCCGCGGCGTCCGGCGCCACCGCGTCGAACATCCCCGCCGCCAGCGCCTCATCGAACGTCATCGTTGTTCCCGCGGCGGTCCGCCGGATCGCCTCCGCCGGATCGATCCGCGCCGGCAGCAGGTTCGTCCCGCCCCACCCCGGGCAGATGCTCAGCCCCGCCTCCGGCAGCCCCACCGGGTACGGCTTCCCGGACGCCGACGGCGCCGCGACCAGGCCGTCGCAGTGCATCGCCACCTCAAGCCCGCCCCCCAGCGCCGCCCCGTTGATCGCCGCGACCGTCGGGAAGGGCAGGTCCGCCAGCATCCCGAACACCTGCTGCCCGTACGCCAGGTACCGGTCCAGCTCCTCGTCCCCCTGCTCCAGGATCGTCTTCAGGTCCGCCCCCGCGACGAAGACCCGCTCGCTCGCCGACGCCAGCACCAGGCACGTCGCCTTCGGATCCCGCGCAACCTCCCGCAGCGTCGCCTCGAGCCGCTGGATCAGTTCGAGATTCAGGACCACCACCGACGACGCGCCGCCCCCGCGCTGCTCGAGCCGCACGGTCACACAGCCGGCCAGCCGGCCGTCGCCCGTCGTCTCGTCGCGTTCCAGAGGCAGCAACTGCGTCGTCGAGTCCATCATCGCCTCGTGTTCGGTATCGATCCTGTGGTGCACCAACCGCGCACGCCGCGACCCCCAGCCGCGCACGCCCACGCCCCGTCCCCCTCGCCCATAACGGGCCAACTCCGCCAGTATACCCGCGGCCTGTGCGCCCGGTCGGGGGACCTCACCCCCATCCGGGCGCACAGGCCCCTCACATCCCCAGTTTCGCCCGCAGCGTCGCCTGCGCCTCCGCCGTCGCGAGCACCGCCGCCGACAACTCCGCCCCTTTCCGCACGACGGCCACGTCCAGCGATCCATCCAGATCGTTGAGCAGCCGCTTCGTCGCCCGCAGCGCCCCCGCACCGCCGGAGGCCAGACGCCGCACCACCTCATCCACGGCCGCGTCCAGTTCCTCGGCCGAGCCCACCACGTGGGTCACGATCCCGAGTTCGAACGCCCGCTGCCCCGTCATCACACCCCCCTCCAGCAGCACCCGCCGCGCCCGCCCCGCCCCGATCTTCCGCACCAGCCACGGCGCCACCACCGCCGGGCACACGCCCAGGTCCACCTCCGGGAACCCCATCTTCGAGTCCGCGTGCGTCACCGCCAGGTCGCACACGCACGCCAGCCCGCACCCGCCCCCGATCGCCGCCCCGTTCACCCGCCCCACGACCACCGCCGGCAGCCCCCGGATCTTCACCGTCAGGTCCGCCAGCAGCGTCAGCAACCGGATCGGCAGCGCAGGGTCCGACAGCACCGCCTTCAGGTCCATCCCCGCGCAGAACGCCTTCCCCGCCCCCGTCAGCACCACGACCTTCACTTCCTCCCGCTGCGCGATCTCGTCCACACGTGCGTGCAGGGCCTCCAGCAGCGGGATCGACAGCGCGTTGCGCGCCCCCGGCCGGTTCAGCGTCAGCCGCGCCACCGGCCCCGAGACCTCCAGCAGCGTGAGTTCCTCCGTCGCCATCACGCCTCCTTCCCTTTCGTGTCGCGCGACCACATCGCCGCCAGCCGCTCCCGCTCCTCAGCCGAGCCCACCAGCGACAGCGAGACCCCCAGCGCCTGGTTCAGCATCTCCCCGCCCTCCAGGCCGTCGAGTTCGTTCAGCCACCGCTTCGTCGCCGCGACCCCGCACCGCGGCTTGCTCGCCAGCATCCGCGCGATCCCCTCCGCCCGCTCCCGCACCCCCGCCGGCGACGCGACGCACTCGTCCGCCAGGCCGACCTCCACCGCCCGCCTCCCGTCGATCAGCCCCGGGTCGAGCAGCCGCTCCCGCGCCGCCCCGTCCCCCGTCCGCAGCCGCAGCGTCGGCGCCGACACCGACGGGCTGATCCCCAGCCGCACGACCGGGTACCCGAGTTTCGCCCCCGCATCGGTCACGACCACGTCCCCGCCCCCCAGCAGCGCGCACCCTCCCGCGATCGCCGCCCCGTGGGCCGCCACCACCACCGGCGCCGCCACGCCGCGCATCGCCCGCACCGCATCCGACAGCCCGCACAGCAGTTCCGCCAGCGCCGCCGAGTCCTCGCGGCACAGCGACAGGTCAAACCCCGCGCAGAACGCCTCCCCCTCTCCCCGCACCACCACCGCCCCGCACTCGCCGGAGAGCCGCGACAGCCCCCGCACGAACTCCGCGAGCATCTCCGGGGTCAGCGCGTTGCGCTTCTCCGGCCGGTTCAGCACCAGGTGCCCCACGCCCTGCTCGATCGTGCACCGGATCATGCCCCGGCCCCTCCCGCCGCCGCACGCGCCCTCGCCACGACCTCCCGCGCCAACGCCGCGGCCTCCGCCAGTCTGTCCAGGTCCACCCCCGTCTCGTACCCCGCCTCGTGAACCGTCCGCACGAGCAACTCCGTCGAGATGTTCCCCGGCGCCCGCTTGCCCGGCGTCGAGGCGTACGGGCACCCCCCGAGCCCCGCGACCGAGCCGTCGAACGAGCGGACGCCCCTGTCGAGCGCCGCCTTCACGCACTCCGCGGCCCGGCCGAAGGTGTCGTGGAGGTGAACCGTCAGCGCCCGCTCGCCGGGCAGGCGCTCGTCGAGCCAGTCCCTCCCCAGCCGGCCCACGACCTCGTCAATAACGGCCGCGATTGTCGCTGAAGTCGCCGCCCCGATCGTGTCCCCCAGGTCGATCTCGTCCACGCCGATCGAAGCGAGCATCTCCGCCACATCGGCGACCGCCGCCGGCGACACGGCCCCTTCGAACGGGCACGCGACCACGCACGAGATGTACCCCCTCACCACCAGGCCGTTCCGGCGCGCCCCCGCGACCACAGGTTTGAACCGTTCGATCGTCTCCGCAATCGAAGCGTTCGTGTTCTTCCGTGAGAACGTCTCCGACGCCGCGGTGAACACCGAGACTTTCGCGATGAGCCCCCGCCGCGCGGACCGATTGACGTCGAGCGCCGCCGACAGCCCGCGCTCGTTCGGCACCAGCGCCGAGAGCATCGGGGCGCGGCCTTCCCGCACCGCCGGCAGTCCCGCGACCGCCGCGAACACCTCCGCCGCGTCCCCCAACTGCGGCACCCACTTCGGCGACACGAACGACGACACCTCGACCTCGTCCACCCCCGTCGCGCACAGCAGCTCCACCAGCCGCACCTTCTCCGCCGTCGGGATCACCCCGGGCTCGTTCTGCAGCCCGTCCCGCGGCGAGACATCCGTGATGCGAACCCGTCCTGCCATGCCGTGCGCCCCTTCGTGCCCGTGCACGCACGAGCACGCCGCCCACCCCCAAGTGCCCAGTACCGAGTGCCGAGTGCCTGTGCCGAATGCCTATCTCCCAACCCCCTCACCTCCACACCTGCTCACCTCTTCACCTCCACACCCCCGCCCCCGCCCCCTCACGTCGTGTAGTCCGCGTTGATCCGCACGTACTCCGCCGACAGATCGCACCCGATCATCCACGCCGACGCCTCCCCGTTCCCCACCGTCAGCACCATCTCCACCCGGTCCGCCGACATCGCCTCGCGCAGCCGCTGGTCCGTCCTGGCCACCCCCGTCGGCACCCCGTGCCGATACACCTCCACGCCCCCGATCGACAGCGACGCCGCCGACGCGTCGAACCACACCCCGGCGTTCCCCGCCGCGGTCACGATCCGCCCCCAGTTCGGGTCCTTCCCGTGCACCGCGCACTTGACCAGCGGCGAGTCCACCACCGCCCGCGCCATCTTCTCCGCCTCCTCGACGCTCCGCGCCCCCCGCACCGTCACGCGGAACGTCCGGCTCGCCCCCTCCCCGTCGCGGACGATCTGCTCCGCCAGGTCCTCGCACAGGCTCTGCAGCGCCGCGCGGAACCCATGGTACTCGGGCATGTCCTCGTGCAGCACCGGCATCGCCGCCGCCCCGCTCGCCATCGCGATCACCGTGTCGCTGCAGCTCGGGTGCGCGTCCACGCTGATCCGGTCGAAACTCTCGCGGCTGCTGCTCTCCAGCGCCCGCTGCAGCGCCCGGTGCGAGATCGCCGCGTCCGTCGTGATGAACGCCAGCATCGTCGCCTGCGGCAGCGGGGGAGCGGCGGAGGAGTCCAGCCGCGGCGCGATCATCCCCGACCCCTTCGCGATCGCCCCGATCTGCACCTTGTGCCCGAACAGTTCCACCTCCCGGTGCGCGCCCTTGGGCACCAGATCGGTCGTCATGATCGCGCGAGCCGCCGACGCGTCCGCCTCCTCCCCGCGCGCCAACTGCGCCGCCAGCCGCGGCGCCGCCTCCACGATCTTCTCCACCGGGATCCGCGGCCCGATCACCCCCGTCGAACTCGGCAGCACCTCCTCCATCCGGCACCCCAGCGCCCCCGCCACAGCGCGCATGCACGCCTCCGCGTCGCGCACCCCCTGCTCCCCCGTCGCCGCGTTGGCCGTCCCCGCGTTGACCAGCACCGCGCGGAGCGCGCCCGCCTCCCCGCCCCGCGCCGCCGCGGCACGCCACCGCCGGCCGATCTCCACCGGCGCGCCGACCACCGCGTTGCGCGTGAACACCGCCGCCGCCGAACGCCGCGCCTCGATCGGGTGCCCCGCTCCGCGGACCACCGCCGGGTCCGGCGCATCGCACACGATCAGCGCCAGGTCCGGCTTCCCCGACGGCTTGAGCCCCGCCGCCATCCCCGCGGCACGAAATCCGACTGGCCGGGTGATCGACACGTCTTCGTCCCTTTCGTCTCCGCCCCGCCCGCGACCCGCCCGGCCTGCTACCGCTGGAGCCGCTCCAGCCGCACCGGCTGCTGCGCCAGGCCGATCGGCTCGAGCACGACCCCGACGGAAAAGTCGTCCGTCAGGTTGTCGAAGTTGAAGGATACGCCGAGCGTGAGCGACGGGTACCGCCGCCGGATCACCCCCCCGTACGACCGGAAGTCCCCCGCGTCCGTGTCGTACGTCGCGTACCCCGCCGCGGCGTACTTCCGCGTCAGCCTCGCCTCCGCCCCAACGTCCAGGTACGTGATGTCCAGCGCGTTGAGGTACCGCAGCTCCACCCACGTCCGGAAGTCCGGCGTGTGCTCCAGCGTCGCCCCCACCACCGTCCGCGCCGGCTGGTCGATGTCGAAGTCGTAGATCGTGTTGAACGTCAGGCCCAGCGCGTCCGTCACCTGCCACCGCAGGTCCGCCTCGGCGAAGTCCCCCAGCAGCGAGTACTCCGGCCGGTAGTCGAAGAACCGCGGCACCGGCGACTCCCGCTCCGCGTCCCCGCTGGAGAACACCACGTCCGTCCGCAGCACCAGGAAGTCCACCGACCGCCACCGCCCCGGCCCCCCTCGCTTGGTCTGCCACGTCTGCGTGATCCCCGCCCGCACCGCCGACCCCGTCGCCAGCGACTCCACCTCCGCGTCGTAGACCGGCAGGTCCTCCTGGTGCAGGTTCGCCCCCGCCGTCCACACCGTCACGCTCGGTTCGATGATGTGCCGGATCCGGTGCAGGTCCAGCCACCGCGAGTCCACCGTGTCGTCCACCTTCTGGAGGCTCGTGGACGCCCGCACCCCCGCCGCCCCGAAGATGCGGTGCTTCTCGTCGTCCCCCCCGTTGAACGCCTCGAACCCCGTGTCGTACGCCGTGAACCGCCCCACGACGAACGGCGAGACCCGCAGCGGCCCGAAGTCCGCCTTCATCGTCACCTCGTGCCGCGCGTCGAACCGCGCCACGTAGTTCTCCGGGAAGCCCCGCGCCCGCAGCGCGTCGGCCGGCGACTCGTCCGGCGCGATCCCCAGCGCCCGCTCCGACAGCACCGGGCTCAGCAGCCCCAGCTCCGCCGCCGTCGGCTCCACGAAGTTCGCCCGCACCAGCCCCACCCGGTACTCCTGAGACCAGTTCACCAGCCCGGGCCACGCCCCCGCGAACACGTCGTCCGCCACCCGGAAGTACCCCGCCTCCGGCGCCTTGTCCACCGTGTACCCCTGGCTCTGCAGCAGGTACTGGTTCGGCGTGAAGTCCTGCATCGTCCCCTGCGCTAGCAGCGTGAACGCCGTGTTCCCCTCCAGCCGCTTCAGGTACGCCGCGTTCGTGAACTCCCGCCGGTTCTGCGCCCAGCCGCGGAAGAACGCGTCCACGAACGTCTCGTCCGAGATGTGCGCCCCCTCCAGCTGCAGCGTCCACCGCTCGTTGATCCGCCACAGGTGCTCGCCCGTCACGATCGCGCGCGTCTCCCCGTCGCGCTCGACCTCCGTCCCCGGCGTCAGCACGTCCTCCCCGTGGTCGTTGATCAGCGTGTACGCGAACAGCCCGCCGCGGCTGTCGGCGTTGCGCCAGTCCAGGTCCGTCCCCAGCGCCGCCCCGCGCTCGAAGTACCCGTCGAGGTACACCTCCATGTCGAGCCAGTCCGGCTCCTCGATCCCCAGCAGCCCGAAGGGGTCCCACGTCGTCCGCAAGGCGAACCCCGAGTTGCTCGAGTTCTCCACCGCCACCCCGCGCAGCGGCACCTGCTCCACGTCCCCCTTGAACGACGGCCAGTACAGCAGCGGCACGCCCCCCGCGCGCAGCGTCAGGTTCCGCCCATCGACGATCGTCCGCGTCTCCCCGTCGCCCCCCGCCGACGCCGCCGCGCCGCCGCCCCCGCCCCGCGCCCGACGCGTCACCGTGATGCTCGACGCCCCGATCGCGAAGTGCGGGTCGAAGAACTCCGAGGTGGACAGCCGCACATCCTGCGCCGCGAACTGGTCGCTGCTCTCCTGCCGCAGCGCCTTCGCCCGCACGTACAGCGGCAGCCCCAGCCGCTCGTCGTACGTCCAGAACACCGCGTCCACCACCACGGCCTTGTTCGACCGCATGTCGTAGTACATCCGCGGCCCGCGCAGCGTGTACCTCCCGTGCTCCGGGTCCGTCCCCGTCGCCACCACGTTCCCCTCCAGGTACAGCCCCCGGACCTCGTCCGGGCTGAACTGCGCCGCCAGATCCGCCACCCGCTCCGGCGGCAGGAACACCACCGCCCGCTCCGCGGTGATCTCCAGCGTCTGCCCCGTCCGCGCGTTGACGTACTGCACCACCACCCCGCCCGTGCGGATCAGCGCCGCCTCCTCCCCCTCGCCCCCGCCCACCAGCGTCACGTCGCCCCCCGCCAGCGTCAGCACCCCGTCCTCCGCGAAGATCGGCTCCCCCGCCGGCGCCCGCGCCACCGCCGTCCCCTTCGCCGTCGGGCTCCCCACATCCACGCCCGTCTCCGGCTCGTACGGCCGCGACACCCCCGGGCGGATCGGCGCCCCAGGCTCCTCACCCACCCGCGGCGTCAGATCCTCCCCTCCCGCCGCCACCGCCCGCGCCCCGAGCACATCCGCCAGCAGCCGCGCCAGCCTCGCTTCCCCCTCCGCGAGCAGCGGCTCACCCTCCGGCCGCCCCGGCCGCATCACGTCCGTCCGCAGCGTCACCTCCCCCGCGAGGATCCCCGTCACCAGCAGCCGGTCCCCGACCTGCGAGATCCCCGCCTCCGCCCCCGGATCCCCGACGCGGTCGAAGTACACCGCCACCTGGTACACCGGGATGCTCGGGTCCTCCTCCGCCACCCCGATCTGCTCGAGCCACACCACCGCCCGCGCCGCGCTGAACCGGTACACCCCCAGTTCAACCAGCACATCCCCCGTCAGCAGCAGCCGCCGCGTCGCTCCCAGCCCCTCCCCCTCCGACCACGCCGCGGCCTGCGACGACCGGAACACCATCGCCCCCTCCTGCACCCCCGCCCCGATCGCCACCCCCCCGAACGTCCGACCAGTGATCTCCTCCACCACGCCCGCCGCCCCGCCCCCCGGCTGCCGGACATCCACCCCCGCCCCCGCGCGCGACACCCCCACGGCCGCACCCGCCGCGGCCATCACCGCCGCCACCACCCCACCCCGCATCCCCATCCATCTCACCCGACGTCGCCTCATCTCATCCCTGCTCGCACCCGTGCTCTCCTCCTCGACCGTGGCACGGGCTTTGGGGGGGGCAGCCCGTGCTCTCTTTCTCTCTCCCTCCTCCCCGCCTCATCCGTCCCCCAGCCCCCTCCCCTCCTCCGGGCGCCACGGCCGAGCCCCCGCTCGGCCGTGCTCTTCCCCTCTCCTTCTCTTCCTCTCTTCTCCTCTCCCTCCGCCCCCCCTCGAAGCCCGCTCCCGTCCCCACCACCCCACGCGGCCCGGATGCTAAGGACAACCAAGCCGTTTCACAACCCGACGACTCACCCCCAACGCCCCGCCCCGCTGGCCCGCGCCCCTTCGTTTGGGTATCGTGGCCCCATGCACTTCAATCTGGTTGACCGAGTCATCGAGCGGCACGGCGAGCCGGGCGAGGCGGGCTCCCGCATCGTCACCCTCAAGCAGGTCACCGCCGCGGAGGAGTACCTCGGCGATCACTTCCCCGGCTTCCCCGTTCTCCCCGGCGTGATGATGGTCGAGGCGATGGTCCAGGCCGGACGCGAACTCCTCAGCCCGCTCGGCGACAGCCGCCTCGTCCTTGGCGGCCTCCGCGCCGTCAAGTACGGCCGGTTCGTCCGCCCCGGCGAGAGCCTCCGCGTCGAGGTCGCCCTTCAGAAGCGGCTCGACGGCGGCGCGTTCGAACTGAAAGGCGAGGCCTTCGTCACCGGCGCCGGCCCCACCGACGCCGCGGCCGTCTCCGGTCGATTCGTCCTCCGCCCCGTCCGTCTCGGCCCTGTCGATACCGGTTCCCCTGTTCAGGGGGAGTGAGAAAGGCCGGGTCAACGTCCGCGAACCGCCTACGATGGACGCTCTTTCGACCTGAGGCTCCGCCGAGCGCCCACGAGGCGTCTGGTCGATCGGTCGTTGGTCGGGGGAGCGGGGGTGGGGAGATTCAGGGGCAGTGGGGGGGTAGCGCTAGGGTTGCCACGGCATGACACAGACTGAGATCTTCGAGAAGGTACGCGATGTCCTGGTTGACGCCCTCGCGGTGGACGAGGAGGAGGTCACGCCCCAGGCGTCCCTCTTCCGCGACCTGGGCGCCGAGTCGATCGACATCCTGGACATCCAGTTCAAGCTCGAGCAGGTCTTCGGCATCAAGATCGCGCAGGACGAACTCGTCCCCGCCGGTGTCGCCCAGGACCCGCGCTACGTCAAGGACGGCCGCGTCACCCCCGAGGGCCTCGGCGCCCTGAAGGCCGGTCTTCCTCACGTGGACCTCACCGACTTCGAGCGCGACCCCCAGGTCTCCCGCCTCCAGGAGGTCTTCACGGTTGACGCCCTCGTGAAGTTCGTCGAGCGCAAACTGGCGAAATGAGACGAAGAAGGAGGCAATGGGAAACGGGCGTTGGGCTGTGTGGCGGAAGCCGGCGCCCGAATGACGCCGAACCCGTCCTCTCATTGCCCACCGCCCGTTCCCCATTGCCCTACCCGAAGGACCTCCCGTGCGCTGGATGTGGATCGATCGGATCATCGAGCTCGTCCCCCGCGAGCGCATGGTCGCCATCAAGAACGTGAGCCTCGCGGAGGAGCACCTCCACGACCACTTCGCCGCCGATGATGCCCGCTCGCTGGCGGCCCTCCCCCTCATGCCCGCGAGCCTCATCATCGAGGGCATGGCCCAGACCGCCGGCATCCTCGTCGGCCACGCCGAAGGCTTCCGCGAGAAGGTCATCCTCGCCAAGATCAACCGCGCCGAACTCGACCGCGACGCCGCCCCCGGCTCCACCCTCCGCTACACCGCCACGATCGAGCGGATGGACGCCGTCGGCGCTTCCACAAAGGGCGCCGTCGAACTCTTCGACCACGCCCGCCCCGGCGCCGGCTACGTCCGCATCGGCGCCATCGACCTGATGTTCAGCCACCTCGACAACAACCTCGGCGCCGCCGGCCAGCCCGGCCTCTCCTTCCCCGCCCACAACTTCGTCTTCGGCGAGTCCTTCAAGACCCTCCTCCGCACCAGCGGCATCACCATCTGACCGGCGCCCCCCATCCTCGCCCCACGCCGAGGATGAGCCCCCTCCACATCTCTTCTGTCTTTCCTCCCCCTCTCCGGCGAACCCTCGGGTCTCCCCCTCTCCCCCATCCCCCACACCTCCTCACCCCCTACGCCCCCACCGGCCGCGCCACCGCCTCCCGCGCGATCAACTCGAACAACCCCAGCGGCGCCCCCTTCCCCGTCCACGCCTCAAACTGCCCCGCCGCCTGCCGGATGAACATCGCCAGCCCGTCGATCGTCCGCAGCCCCGCCGCGTCCGCCAGCCGCAGCAGCGGCGTCACCACCGGGTTGTACACCGTGTCCATCACCACCGTCTCCGCCCCGCAGTCCGCCAGTTCCGTCACCGGGATCGCCGCCCCCTCCGGGTCCGGCCCGCTCGCCATCCCCACCGGCGTGCAGTTCACATACGCGTCGCAGCACGACCGCGCCAGGTCCGTCATCGCCCCCGCCCCGATCCGCCCCAGCCCGAACTGACGCTGCGGCATCCGCCGACGCAGGTCCTCCACCATCCCCTCCGCCCGCTCCCGCGTCCGGTTGTACACCACCACCGTCGCATCCGCCATCAGCAGCGCCGACGCGATCGCCCGCGCCGCCCCGCCCGCCCCCACGATCGCCACCCGCTTGGCCGCCAGGTCCCCCAGGCTCGCCGCGAGGCACGCCGCCGCCGCCGCCCCGTCCGTGTTCATCACCACCGCCCGCACCGGCGCGTTCGTCCCCTCCTCCCGCTCGATCACCAGCGTGTTCGCCGCGCCGCACGCCGCGGCCGACGCGTCGATCTCCCACTCGTGCGGCGGCGTCCCCACCGCCCCCGCACCCGGAACCCGCCGCAGTTCCTCCGCCAGCCGCAGCAGGTTCTCCTTGTGCGGCGTCGTCACCGAGCACCCCCGGAAGTCCAGCCCCCGGTGGTCGATCAGCGACAGCACCGTCGCTTTGAAGTGCTCGTACCCCGGCGGCACCGGCAGCGGCACGTACACCGCGTCGATCCCCGTCGTGTGGAACCCCGCGTTGTGCACCAGCGGCGACAGCGAGTGCGCCACCGGCCACCCGATCAGCCCGTACACCGCCGTGCTCTCCCGGATCGACCGGAAGTGGTACGTGCACAGAAGCTCACGGATCGTCGGCTGCCCCGGCGCCGTCTCCCCGCCCGCCCGCAGCGCGGCGAACGTCAGGAACCCCCCGAACTTCGGCGCCAGCACCCGCGACATCAGCCCGTACTCCCCGATCCCCAGCGCGATCGTCGGCCGCCCCATCTCCCGCGGCAGGTCCAGCAGTTCCAGGTTGTCCCGCACCGACCGGCACCGGTACGCCACCTTGCACACCGCCGCCTCCGCCGCCTCCTGCATCCGCAGCACCTTCCGCGTCAGGTCCCGCGGCCGCCCCAGAAAATCGTGCACCGACAGGATCAGCGACGTCCGCAGGTCCCCCAGACGCTCCGGGTGGTGCAGCGCCAGGTTCAGCCGCTGCCTCACCGCCGGCGACCTCAGGTACGCGCACAACTCCACGTCGATGTACCGCGGCGGCTTCTCCCCCGGACCGAACGCCGTCGCCAGCCGCTCCAGCAGCGCGATCCGCGCCTCCTCCGGCCCCTCGTAGTACCCGCCCTCCTCACCCTCCGCCGGGCGGCACGTCACGATGCACGGCAGCGGCGACTCCGCCACCATCCGCAGGATCTCCCGCTCCTCCCACGACGCCCCCCCCTTGGCCGCGCTCTCCGGCCCCGTGCTCACCTGCCCCGTGAAGAACTGGTCGATCCGGTACTCGACGAGGTCCGCCCCGTGCAGCCGCGCCTCGCGCGCATCGGCCAGCGCGGTCTCGGCGTCGTGCACGGCGATCGGGACGCACAGGAGGGTCGGCGGTGCCATGCGGGATCACGTCTCCATCACCAGCGGCGGGACCGCCGGGCGCGCCCCACCCCTCCCGCTCCACACGCCCCGCCCCCCCGCGCGCGCCGCACCGGCCGGCCCCGCGGCCTGCTTCCCACCGGACGCGTCATGGTCTGGCGCGACGCTCATCAGGGCCTCCGCGCGGCACCGCGGAACTGGGCCAGCGGGAGCGCCGCGAACCAGCAGGATGCTAGGGCCGCCGCGAGTGCTTCGATCCTCCCCCGCCGAGCCCCGCACCCCCTCCCGCCGCCGGCCACGATGAATGTTCGCTTACGCCCCCCTCCGCGCCGCCACCGGCCCGCCCCCGCAGGCCCGCCGCACCCTCCCTCAATCCCCCGCACCCCGCCGCCAACCCCCGACCCCATCGAGCGTGCCTCCGCTCCGTCCCCCGCCGCGCAGCCCATTCACAGGATCACACAAAACGATGGAAAGAACCCCTTCGCCGCAACGCCCGCCTTCACCCCTCTGCTCAACCTCGCCTCTCCCCTCTGCGTCTCCGTGCCTCCGTGGCGGCTCTTCCTTTCCCTATCTCTCTTGCCCTCTGACCCCCCGAGCAGCCCCCACCCCCGCCGCGTGCCCGCTCGCCCACGCCCACTGAAAGTTGAACCCCCCGATCCGTCCATCCACGTCGAGGATCTCCCCGCACAGGTGCAACCCTGGACACACCCGCGACTCCATCGTCTCCACCCTCACCTCGCTCAGCGGCACGCCCCCCGCCGTCACCTCCGCGTGCGCAAACCCACGGTCCCCCGTCACCGGCGCCTCCAGTTCAACCGCGGCCCGCGCCAGCGCCCGCCGCCTCTCCCGCGTCAGCGAATGCCCCGGCGCCGAGCCATCCACCCCCGCGTGCGCGCACAGCGCCCGCGCCAGCCGCTCCGGCAGCCCGCGCCCCGGCCCCGTCAGGTACCGCACCGGCGTCGCGTGCCCCAGCCGCTGCAACTCCGCGTCCACCTCCTCCACCGTCCGCCCCGGCAGAAAGTTCAGCACCAGCCGCGGCGGCGCCTCCCCCCTCTCCCGCGCCCCCGCCGCCGCGTCGAGGTAATACCGGCTGATGTCCAGCACCCCCGGCCCGGAGAGCCCGAAGTGCGTCAGCAGCGTCGAGTTCGTGAACGCCGCCAGCCGCTTCCCCGTCGCGCCACGAACCTCCACCGTCGCCGGCGCCGTCACCCCCGACAGCCCGCACAAAAAGAAGTCCCCCGGCAGCGTCAGCGGCACCAGCGCCGGAAAGATCCGACTCGTCAGCGAGTGCCCCAGCGACCTGGCGATGGTGTACCCGTGCCCGTCCGACCCCGTCTTCGGCAGGCTCCTCCCACCCGTCGCCAGCACCACCCGCCGCGCCCGAACCCGTTCCCCGCCGGCGGACACAACCACGAACCCCTCCCCCTCCCGCTCAACCCTTTCCACCCGCCACGGGTGAACGATCCGCGCCCCCGCCTCCTCCACCGCCCGCAGCAGCGCATCGAGCACCGTCCGCGCCCGGTCCGTCGTCGGGAAGAGTTTCCCCGTCTCCTCCCGCTTGAGTTCCACCCCCAGTTCCCGGAAGAACCGCACCGTCTCCGCCACCCCGAACCCGCGCAGCACCTTCTTGATCGCGTGCCGCGACGACCCCGCGTACGCCGTCTCGTCAACCTCGTGATGCGTGACGTTGCACCGCCCGCCCCCCGCCACCAGGATCTTCGCCCCCGGCGTCCTGGCCCCGTCCAGCGCGAGCACCGATCCCCCCGCCCCCATCTCGCGCAGCGTCCTCGCGGCGAAGACCGTCGCCATCAGCCCCGCCGCCCCCGCGCCCACCACCGCGATCTCCACGTCTCCGCCGCTCGTCATCCCGCGAGTGTAGAGCCGCTCCCGCCGATTCCCCCGCCCCCGCGCCGACTCACAACTCCGCCAGCCGCCGCTCCGTCTCCTGTTCCAGCAGCGCTGCGAACAACTCGTCCATGTCCCCCGCCAGCACGTCCCGCAGCCGGTACTCCCCCGGCAGCCGCTCGTCCGCCACGATCCCCTCCTTGAACCGGTACGTGCGGATCTTCTCGCTCCTCGCCGCCGTCCCGATCTGCCCCTTCCGCGCCGCCGACCGCTCCTCGTGCTGCTTCCGCAACTCCAGCTCGTACAGCCGCGCCATCAGCAGCCGCCGCGCCTTCTCCTTGTTCTGCTGCAGGCTCTTGGACTCCTGCATCCGCACCTCGATCCCCGTCGGCTTGTGCACCAGGTGGCACGCCGTCGTCACCTTGTTGACGTTCTGCCCGCCGGGCCCCTGCGCCGTCGTCAGGTGCTCCACCACGTCGTTCGCCCAGTCGATCTTGACGTCCACCTCCTCCGGCTCCGGCAGCACCGCCACCGACGCCGTGGAGGTGTGCACCCGCCCTTGCGCCTCCGTCGCCGGCACCCGCTTCACCGAGTGCACCCCCGCCTCGAACGCCAGGTACGTCCACACCCCCTCCCCCCGGACGTTCACCACCGCCGACCGCACCCCGCCCACCGACGGCTCCGCCGCCATCTCCAGCACCTCGAACGCCCACCCGCGCTTGGCCGCGAGTTTCGAGTACATCTCCAGAAGGTCCCGCGCCCACAGCGCCGCCTCGTCGCCCCCCGTCCCGGCGCGGATCTCCAGCATCACCGAGTCCACCGCCTGGTCGTCGCTGTGCACGAGCTTCTTCTTGACCCCCTCCAGCACCGCCGCGGCCCGCGCCTCCACCTCAGGGAGTTCCGCCCCCGCCAGTTCCGCCAGTTCCCGGTCCCCCCCCGACTCCATCACCTCCCGCAGCCCCGCGGCCTCCGCCGCCAGGCGCCGGAACTCCCGGTACCCCGACACCACCGGCTCCAGCGCCGACCGCCGCATCGACAGCGCCCGCGCCTGCCGGTGGTCCGACGCGATCGCCGGATCGCTCAGCCTCTGCTCGATGTCGTCGTAGTCCGCCGCGAGCGAATCAAGCTTCGCCAGCAGCGTCGGCGGAACTTCTGCAATCAGATCCGGCATGGCGTCCATCCATCGCACGGGCCCCGGGGGCAGCCCATGCTCTCGTTCACTCCCTCCCCCCCGTGGCACGGGCTTCCAGCCCGTGCCTCCCCCCTCCTACCTCTCCTCCCCGCCTCATCCGTCCCA
>Ga0207864_1000147_pt1 | contig 113157 bp, 96 predicted proteins | sample HigsolmetaAR202D_FD_184834 | JGI IMG/M metagenome (GOLD analysis project Ga0207864, IMG submission 184834) | Ionic liquid and high solid enriched microbial communities from the Joint BioEnergy Institute, USA - AR20-2-D (SPAdes) (version 2) ...
CAGCACGAATTGTCGAATCGGCACCGCGGGCAGGATGCAGTCGACCAGGTGCGCCGCCTGCGCCGCCATCCGCCTCCCCGCGCAGCTCGGGCAGAGTCCGCGACTCTTGCACGAGAAGGGTACGAGCGCGACGCCGAAGCCCTCGACGTCGGAGCCGGAGTCGCCGTCGGCGAGGAGCACGAACGCGCGCGCGAGCCCGTACAGAGCAGGCAGCTCGGCGTCGGAGACGAAGCCGGCGGGGACGACGCGCGAGGCGATGCCGAGCTCGCGGGCGAGGCTCGACAGCTCGGCGATCATCGCGTCGTTCCTTCCCGTGAAGACGTACTTGAGCCGCGGGCGCCGCTCCGCGAGCCGCGCGACCGCGTGCAGCGCCGTGTCGTGCCCCTTGCGCGGGACGAGGCGCGAGACGGTGAGCACGACCTCGTCGTCGTCCGACAGGCCGAGCCGCCGGGCGAGCGCCGCGCCGTCTCGCTTGTTCGGGCCGAAGCGCGCGTGATCGATCCCGTTCTCGACCGTGTGGACGCTCTCGGGCGCGACGCCGTGCGCTCGCGCGAGCTCGCTGGAGAAGCGCGACACGCAGAAGACGGCGTCGGCGCGCGACAGCCCCGCGATCTGCGCTTCGCGGTAGGCCTCCGGCGCGATCCCGTGGTGGACCGACGGCGCGAGGAGATCGCTGCCGTGCACGCTCGCGGTCACGACGCAGGGTAGGGCGGCGCGGAGGGCGGGCACCCAAGGTCCCAAGCCGGCGTGGCAGAGGTGGATCACGTCCGGCGCGTCCCGCAGCGCCTCGTCGATCGTGGCGAGCAGATCGCGGAAGAGATCGATGCAGAGCGGCTCCGGCAGCGCCTGGTAAATCGGGGCGACGCCCTCGGCGTCGCCGGCGGAGCGCGCCCCGAGGCGGCTGGTCGTGTAGACGCGCGCCGCGACGCCGCGCGCCCGAAGGCCGCTCGCGAGCGAGCGCGCGACGGTCTCCATGCCGCCGAGCTTGGGAGCGTAGTCGTGGGCGACGATGGCCACGCGCGACACCGGCGCGCCTCGCGGGATCCAGAGCGGGCGCAGGGCGGCCTCCGCCGCCGCGCGGTTCTGGGGCAAGAGCGGGCATTTGCGGTGCGCGGCGCGCATCGACGCGAGCGCGCCCGCCGTGCCGAGGATCGCCTCGATCCGATCGGCGATGGACCGAGCCTCGGGCTTCGCGATCACGGCCGCGCCGGCGCGTACGAGCCTCCGCGCGCGCGCGCTGGTCCTCGGCCTTCCGGCGGCCCGGGATCAGCACCGCCGGCTTTTCGAGCGCGCGGATCTCGGCGACGGCGTTGTAGCCCGCCCGCGAGACGACGAGCGTCGCGTCCGCGAGCAGCGCGTCGACGTCGGGCGGGGAGCGCACGACCGCGAGGCCCGGGATGCGCTCGGCGTCCGGAGGCGCGACGCCGTAGGGACCGACGACGAGGATCGTCTCGAGCGAGGGAAAGCGGACGCGCGCGAGGAGATGGGCGTCCGCGACGGCGCGCACGTAGCGGCGCGCGTCGACCGGCTGCCCTCCGCCGCCCGCCATGGCGACGACGAGCGGGCCGCGCCGCGCGCGCTTCGACGTCGCCGCGGAGGTCGGGGCGCGCAGCGGACGCACGACGGGGCCGACGAGCGAGACCGGCGAGCCCGCGAGCGGCCCGAGATCGATCTCGCCCGGCTCGTGCGGCACGACGATGCGATCGAACTCGAGCGGCCCATTTTCCGCGACGAAGGACTCGAGCGCCTCGCGCTCGAGCTCGCGCAGAACGAGCACCGCGCGGGCGCCGAGGGCGGGGAGCTTGCTCACGACGCGCATGGGCGCGTGCGTGTCGAAGACGACGAGGTCGGGGGCGAACGCCTCCAGCGCCGCGACGAGGGCCGCCTCCTCGAGGGCGTCCGGCAGGGCGGTCATCGCGCGCTCGGGATCGGCGTGCGGCTCCGTCAGGCCGGGCGGCAGGCGCACGTAGTCGAGCCCGGCACGCTCGAGCAGCGACGTATCGGCCGCGTTCGTGAGCACGAGCAGGCGGACGCCCGGCGCGAGCGCGCGCATCTCGGTCGCGAGGCTCACGCCCCGCACGACGTGGCCGAGACCGACGCCATCGATCGCGTGGAATGCAACGCGGAGCTCACGGGGTTTGGTCACGGGGCCTCTCCCCGGGGCTCGGCGAAATGCATCGCGGCCGGATGCTACAGGCCGCGGCTCATGCGTCAACGAAGCATGGGTTCGCGCCGCCGGACGAACGCGGGCGGCGCGTGGGCGTGGTAGGCTCCCGGCCCTCCGCCGAGAAAGGAGCAACGTCGATGCGCCTGAAGGACAAGATCGCCCTCGTCACTGGAGCCAGCCGTGGCATCGGATATGCGAGCTGCCTCGCTCTCGCCGGCGAAGGCGCCACCGTCGTCGGCGTCGCGCGCACGAAGAAGGATCTCGAGGCCCTCGAGAAGGCCGTCGCCGAGAAAGGCGGCAAGGCCAAGACCTTCGAGTGCGACGTCACCAAGTCGTCCGATGTCGCGGCGTGCGTGAAGCAGACCATCGACGCGTTCGGGCGCATCGACATCCTCGTCAACAACGCCGGCATCGGCGGCTACCGCCCGTTCCTCGATTGGACCGAGGAGGACTACGACCGGATCATGGCCACGAACGCCAAGTCGACGTGGCTCTTCTCCAAGGAGGTCCTCCCGCACATGCTGAAGCAGGGCGGCGGGAACATCGTGATGGTCTCGAGCGTCGCCGGCCTCCAGGGCTACCCGACCGAGGGCATCTACTGCATGTCGAAGTTCGCGCAGGTCGCCCTCGCGCAGTCTCTCGATCGCGAGTTCTACAAGCAGAACATCAAGGTGAGCCTCGTCTGCCCGGGCGGCGTCGAGACCCACTTCGCCATCGGCGACGGCCGCACGTACGACGGCCCCAACATGAAGGGCTTCTCGACGCCCGAGGACGTCGCCGAGGCGGTCCTGCTCGCCGTCCTGCCGCGTGAGCGGACGCGCATCGTGAACGTGATCATGCGCCCGATGAACGAGGCGACCTGAGTCGCCCCGTTCCCTCGATCAGGAGAGGCGCCGGCGGCGGGCTCCGAGGAGCACGGCGCCGGCGAGCAGCGCGACGGCGCCGAACGAAGACGTCGGCGCGTCGGCCTGGTGGCAGCCGCCGCCACTCACCTCTTCGGGCGCCGGCGCCGCGGGCGCGGGCGCAGGAGACTCGGGCGTCGTCACGCCGCCGGCGGGCTCTTCGGCCTGAACCGTGTGCGTCACGACGGCGCTGGCGCTCGCGAGGTACGTGTCGTCGCCGGTGTATTCGGCCTTGAGCGCGTGCGCGCCGCGGGCGAGCGTCTTCGTGGAGAAGCGTGCCGTTCCGTCGACGAGGTCCACCGTGGCGAGGATCGTCCCGTCGTCGGAGAAGATCACCTTGCCGGTCGGGCTGCCGGGCGCTGTCGTGGCGACGTTCGCGGTGAGGACGACTTCGTCGCCGACCTTCGACGCAGGCGCGACGACGAGCTCGGTGGTCGTCGGGGCCTTGGTGACGGTCTGACTGATGGTTCCTTCGACGCCGGCGCTCTTGCCGTCGCCCGGATAGGTGGCGACGACGGTGTGTGTACCGACGGGCAGGCTCGAGGTGGTGATCGACGTAATGCCGGTGGCGTCGAGGACGCCGGTGCCGAGGACGGTGTCGCCGGCCCGGAGCGTGATCGCGCCCGTCGGGACGGCCACCGGCGTGGAGGTGTCGATGATGAAGGTGACCGACTCGCCGAAGACGGAGGGGTTCTTCGAGGAGGTCACGGTGATGCTGGTCACGGTCTCCGTGACCGTGTGCGTGAGGCGTTGCGAGCTGGTCAGGAAGTTGTCGTCGCCGCCGTAGGTCGCCTCGATCTCGGTGTCGCCGACGGGGAGGGAGGACGTCGAGATCTTGGCCGTGCCGGCGTTGCTGACGGCCGATTGACCGAGGACGGTCGTGCCGGCTCGGAACGTGACCGATCCTGTGAGCGTGCCAGCGCCCGGCGCGACGGCCGTGACCGTGGCGGTGAAGGTGACGCTCGCGCCGGCGGCGCTCGGGCTCGTCGATGCGACGAGCGACATGGAGGTGCTCGCCTTGCCGACCGTCACCGGGTGGCTCGCTTCGGCGGCGGAGTAATTGGCGTCGCCGAAGTACTGCGCGACGACGTCGTGCGCGCCCGCGGGGAGCGTCGACGTCGTGATCGAGGCCGAGCCCGTGGCGTCGAGCGCGACGCTGGCGAGCACGACGACGCCGCGCCGGAACAGGATGCTCCCCGTCGGGGGCAACGTGCCGACGGGCGCGATCGACGCGGTGAGGGTCACGGGCTGGCCGAAGACGGGCGACGACGTGCTCGAAGTGAGCGAGAGGTTGGTCGCGGTGGGGTTCACGACGAGCAGGGCGCTTCCGACGCCGGGCTCGTGGTTGGCATCGCCGCCGTAGGCGCTCTGGATGGTGTGCGTGCCGCCCCGGAGCGTGCTCGTCGTGAGCGTCGCGACGCCGTTCACGAGGGGGCTGGTGCCGAGGGTCGTCGTGCCGTCGGTGAACGTGACGCTGCCGGTCGGGGTCAGGCCCGAGACCATCGAGGAGACCTTCGCCGTGAGGACGACGGGATTCCCGAACGTGGCCGGGCTGGGGTCGAACGTCACGTCGACGGCGACCGCGTCTTGGGTCACGGTCTGCGTCAGCGTCTGCGTCGAGGCCGTGAACTCGGCGGTGCCGTCGTACGCGGCCTGGATGGTGTGGTCTCCGACCGAGAGCGCAGACGTCGTGAACGTCGCGCTGCCGCCGACGAGCGGGACGGTGACGGGCGTGGGCCCAGCGCCGGAGAACGTGATGGTTCCCGTCGGCGTTCCGCCACCAGGCGCGACCACCGTCACGGTGGCCGTGAACGTGACGGGGGTGCCAATCGCCGAGGGATTGGTGGAGCTGACCAGCTCGACCTCCGTCATGGCCGGGATGACGGCATGCGTCAGGGGGCTGGCCTGGCTCCCCTCGTACCATTCATCGCCACCATGGCTTGCCGTCACCGTGTGCAGTCCGATACCCAACGTCGATACGGTGAGCGTCGCTCGCCCGTTCTCGAGCACCACGGACACGGGCGGCCCCCCGTCGATCGTGAAGGTCACCGTTCCCGTCGGTGTGCGCGTGGTGTTGCCGGCGACCGTCGCGGTGAACGTGACGGTCTCACCGAAGGAGCTCGGGTTCGGGCTCGACGCGAGCGTCGTGGTCGTGCGCGGCCAGAGGCGGGCGTTGCGCTCGTGCGTCGCCAGCGCCGTGCCGTTCGACCCGCCGATCGCGAAGACGTCATCGCCGACGCGTGCCGCCGCGAGCTCTCGTCGCGGTGTGCCGAGCGTATGGACCGACGTCGTCCACGTGTCGCTCTCGACGTCGTAGATGTAGACCGTGTCGTAGTACGGTCCGATGTCGTTGTAGTAGGCGGTTCCGCCGCCGATGACGGCGATCTTCGTGCGATCCGCGCTCGCGACCGCGGCGAAAGCAGCGACGGCCCGCGGCATGCTGGCCGCCGTCGTCCACGTGTTGTCCGCGGGGTTGTAGACCGAGACGGTCGCGAGCGCGACTCCCTCGTCCTCGACTCCGCCGATCGCGTACAGCCGTCCGTTCGAGCCGCGCACGAACCGATGCAGCAAGCGACCGACCGGCATCGATGCGCCCGTGGTCCACGTGTCGTTCGTGGGGTCGTAGATGCGGAGCGACTGCTTGTCGAATTCGCCGCCGACGACGTAGAGCTTCCCATCGATGCCGAAATCTGCGCCAGCTCCAAAGCAATCGCTCGTGGTCGGAACGGTCGCGCGCGTCGTCCACGTGTCCGCCCCGACGTCGTAGACGGCGAAGCTGCCCGCGCTCGTGGCCCCGCAGCCGTGATAGATCTTCCCGTCCGGCCCGACCACGGCGAAGCCTCCCCACGACCGGAAGGGAGGGGCGGCCAGGGTTTCCCACGTGTTCGTCGATGGCCTGAAGACGAGATGCTGGTCCGATGCGGCGCTGTTGATCCTGCCGCCGAGCACGTGAACGTCTCCATTCGCGTCGGTCACGACGGCGGCTTGCGAATGCGACGTGAGGGCGGGAGGGGCGCTCACCCATTGCGCCGAAGCGGTCGACACCCCGAGCACGAACGCCAAGCCAAGCGCGATCGACAACAGCCACTTCATCGCCATGTGCCCCCTTTCAGCTGGCACAGAAACACCCTCCGATAGCGTCACACGGCCGCAGGTTCAAGACCGCGTCCGCCGCGTGAACGAGGGGCGAGATCGCGAGGCATCACTTCGCCCGGTCGTCGCTGGACCAGGGGCACGGGACCTCCACGCCTGCTCCGAGCCGGACGAGACGAGGAGGTGGGGGAGCGTCCTTCCGCGGAGGTGGGCGGAGTGGAGGGGCTGGCATCCGGTTTGTACGGGGAGGGATCGCTCGGTCGCGCGCCGCCTCCTCGAGCCATCATGCAGCGAGCTGCGCTCCTCTTCCTTCTTGGTCTTCTCCCTCTGACGGCGTGCGACGAGCCGGGCTCGACGCCGGAGCCCGAGGCCCCACCACCGGCGTCGATGCCTCCTCCGAGCGGCGAGCCCGAGTCGGCCGCCGCGAGCACGCCGCCGCGGGAGCCGGCTCCGCCGACGTGCACGGGGAAGCCCGGCAAGCCCGGCGACGAGGAGATCACGATCGTGTCCTCGGGGCTCGAGCGCAAAGCGACGATCCATGTTCCGCCGATCCACGACGGAGTGAAGGCGCTGCCTCTGGTGCTCGTCCTCCACCCCTTCCTCCTCACGCGGAAGAACATGCGGAAGCTCGTGAAGGTCGAGCGCTTCGCCGACGACGCCGAGCACGGGTTCATCGCGCTCTTCCCGGACGGCATCGGCCGGAGCTGGAACGCGGGCGAGTGCTGCGGCGACGCGAAGGAGAAGAAGCTCGACGACGTCGGGTTCATCCGCGACCTCATCGAGCACGTCTCGCAGACGTGGTGCATCGATCGCGCGCGCGTCTACTCGATGGGCTTCTCGAACGGCGCCTTCCTCTCGCACCGGCTCGCGTGCGAGCTGCCCGGAGGCGTGCGCGCGATCGCGCCGGTCGCCGGCACGCTCGGCATCCCGGCGTCGACGTGCAAGCCGGCGCACCCGACGCCCGTGCTCGCGATCCACGGCACGGACGACGACCTCGTGCCGTACGAGGGCGGCCCGCCGAAGATCCCGCGCGGCGCCTCGTTCGGGACCTTCATCTCTCCCGGAGCGACCGACGCCTTCTGGGCCGAGACGAACGGCTGCAAGGGCGCGCCCACCACGTACTTCACGCGCGGCGAGGTCTCGTGCGCCCGCCACGAGCAGTGTCGCGATCAGGCCACGGTCGCCCTCTGCACCGTCGACGGCGGCGGCCACCAATGGCCCGGCGCCGATCCGCTCCCCGCGATGGGCCACATCACGAAGGACATCGACGCGACCGAGGCCGCCATCGAGCTGTTCCGCGCGCACGGCCTCTGAGCGAACCGGGCCACGTGCGCTCCGGAACCATGTCCCGGCACCGATTTTCAGGGAGACATCCGACGGAACGGTGCTAGGGGGGCTGCGCATGAAGGCACATCGACCCGCCCTGCTCCTGACCCTCGTCGCCGCCTGCGCTGCGCCGGCCGAGGACGCCGGCGTGAACGCATCGGAGATCGAATCGCAGGCGCCGGGCGCGTCGTCTGCGCCGACCGTCTCCACGACCATCGCAGAGTACGTGCTCACGAGCTGGAGCTCGGAGCACCGCTGCTGGGACTACTTCGACTACTTTCCGCGGGGAGGCATCCGCGAGTTCTGGTGTCATCGACCGAGCACGCTCTCGATCGCGACCGTGGCAGAGGCCGCGGGCGTGAGGATCTTCGCGTCGGGCCCGCACCCGCCGGGCTACCTCGACCTCTACGCGGAGAACGACTTCGGGCACTACAATCCGGCGTTCGTCCGGTGGCTCGTCGACAACGGGGTGCCCAGCCAGGCCACGCCGCTCACACAGACGCTGTACGATCACATGCTGAAGCCCCTGGCGGAGGTCTTCTGGAAGACGCTCGTGAAGGCGCGCACCGAGCGTGCGTGCTTCGAGGCGGAGGTGGCGACGTACGCGGACCTCGTCTCGAGGAAGGCGCTGCCGCGCGGCTACTACGAGCGCTGGTTCTACTTCATGAACCCGCAGTTCTGCTCGCATCCGCCGACGGCCCCGTACGATCCGTATCTGGCGGACCATGGCTTCGACGCGGGGGTGAGCGGGAACGTCACGAAGACCGTGACCGGCTTCTGGATCCGTCGCTCGCTCGACGGGACCATGGACACGTTCGCCGAGGGCCTCGAGAAGCTCGTCTCCGTCTACGACCCCGCGCTGCTGAACTGGACGCTGCCGAGCCATCCCTGAGAGCGATCCTCGAGCGCGCACGGCCTGATCACGTCCAGCAAGACTCGTGTAGTCTCGAGACGTGAAGCTGTGTCGGATCGCACCGGCGATCGTGCTCGCCTTCCTTTGGACCGTGGCTCCTCGCGTCGCGCTCGCCGACGACGAGTCCGACCGGAGAGGGATGCGAGCAGACGGACGGAGGTCCGATCGGGACGGTGAAGCTCGAAGACCCGGTGACCTTCGTTGCAACAAGTAGACGGAGCGGAGCCCATGGCCGGCTCACCGCTCCGCGGGAGCACCAGCGTCCGACGCCTCGTTCGGACGGACCGCGCGGACGACGAGCGCCGCGAGGACGTACCAACACACGAGAGAGAGCGCGAGGCAGAACAGCGACGTCACGCGCGGTGGTCCCATCCAGAGGTCGACGTCTCGCGGGGCCGACGTCCCGCTCGGTCGAAGCTGGCGGAGGGCCGCGGCCGCTCGTACGGCGTCGTTCGTCGCGAAGCCCGCGACGTTGACGAGCTGGCCTCCGGAGAGATCGATCCGCCCCATCGAACGCGTGACGATCTCGACGCGCGCGGTGTCCGGCGATCGCCGGGCAGTGCGCTCGTCGACGGAGACCTCGACGATCTCGTGGACGGGCACATCGACGTGACGGACGGTCGTGAAGAGCCCGTAGGTGTCGATCGAGCACGCGCCTTCCGGACCGGGACGGCACGTGAGATGCGTCACGAACAAGCACCCCGAAGAGCCGAGCGCCGCGGCGAGCACGAGCAGCGGGACGACGAGCGAGCGGAGCGAAATGCTCCGGAGCCGATCGACGATGCTCCTCCTCGTGGCGCCGGCGAGCTCGCCGCCGGCGATGCCTCGTTCCCCGGGCTCGTCGCGCAGCCGGGTCCACGAAGGGACGTGCTCCGTGACGATCGAGGGTGGCTCGGCTCGCGGCGCGGCGTCGCGGCCGAGGCCGCTCGACGCGCGGTCCACACGGCGCCGCCACGCGGGATCGATACGCTCGGCGAGCTCCGCGAGCCGCCGTCGCTCCGGCGAGGGACGCGACCCGATCCGATGCAGGCTGACCTCGAGCCGGAGGTACTCCGCCCGCGCGTCCCCTCGCTCCTCGAGCCAGTCGGCGTAGACGAGGCGTGCGTCGTCGGAGTCTTCCGACGCGATCATCCGGAGGAACGTCTCCTCGTCCACGGACACCCGACCATCCTCGCATACGGAGCTCGAGCTCGACCGCACCGCCCTCGCAAAGAGCGCGCTGCCCTCGCGCACGGGCGGAGCTTGACTCTACAATCGTCGATGGATGGGAGACGGCTGCACGGCGTTTCGGTCATCGCGATCGCCTCGGGCCTCGTGTTTTGCCATGCGTCGCGGCCGCCCGGGCCTGCGGCGCCTCCCGCTGCGAGCGTCGCGGAGAAGGCGGCTCCCCCGGCGCCGATCGTCGACGCGGGTGCGCCTGCGGCGCCCGCCGACGCGCCGGCTCGGCACGAGGTGGACGAGCGGTGGAGGGCGATCGACGCCGTGGTGGAGGCGGCGATCGAGGCCGGGAAGACGCCGGGCTGCGTGGTCGTCGTCGGGCGACACGACGAGGTGCTCTTCGAGCGCGCGTACGGCTGGCGATCTCTCGTCCCCGAGCGGACGCCGATGACGCTCGACACGGTCTTCGATCTGGCGTCGCTGACGAAGCCGCTCGCGACGGCGACGAGCATCATGATCCTCGTCGATCGCGGGCAGGTCGAGCGCGTAGGCGGTGCTAGCAAGCTGTGACATGAAGGCGGAGCGCCGGACGCCCATCCGGGACGGTGGCTTCGGGTTTCGTGAGGTCGGCCGGGCTGAAATTCGGGGCGAAGGGGTCCCGAAGGACGGACGAAGCCCTCGGCTCGCGGTCTGTCACGCGAACGCAGGTTCGTATGCGACGGTCGAATCGCCGGGCGGCGGAGCGCGAGCGGCGGTCGGGATGGCGTCGAATCCGCCTGGCGATGTCGTGGTCCGTCACGACGGCGCGCACCTCGAGCCTGCCGCCGCAACGGGCGCAGGCCTTGACGTCGATTTCGAATGTACGCGCCAGCAAGGTTGCCCACGGCACGTTCGAGGTGGCGGCGAAGAGGAGCCCTCCCCCGATGCGAGCGAGGTGCCTGGCGGAGAGGACATTCGGCATGGGGACGTGCGCACCAGCGATGCTGCGCGCGAGAGTCGTAGCCGAGACCGGCAGCGCCGCCGGGATGATGGGACCGGTCTTGTCGCGAGGAGGTGGCCGCTCCCAGGCCTGGCCCCGCGGCTCGCGTCCGTCGGGGGGCCGAGACGTCGCCGAGGGGCATGCGCGCGTCGCGCTCTTGGGCAGCTTCGGCACGACACGAGGGCGGAGCTTCGCGCGCGGCGCGAGGACGCCATGGAATCTCGTCAACGGGACGAAGGTCGCGCTCGTCGGCCGCTTGCGGTCGATCCTCGAGCCGTCCGCCAACGGCTGACGCGAGTCAGCCGCCGTGCGCGACGGACGCGACGTCTACGTCTCCGCGAGCCACTCCCGCGCCTTCTCGTCCTCTCCTTCGTCCACTCGTCGAAGGTGAGGATGCGCATCAAAGTCGCGCGGTCGCCGAGCCGCTTCGTCGCGGTGGCGAGGTCGGGCGCATCGGAGATCTCCGGGACGAGGCTCTCGCGGAAGAAGGGAAGCGCGGCGAGCGCCGCGCGCTCGCCGCCCTCGTCCTCTTCCGTGGAATCCGGGCTCCGGACAGTACGTCGTCAGCGCGACGCCGCACACGGCGCCGGGAGACGCCGGCACGGCAGGCACGCCGGCCACCATCGACGTGCTCGTCGTTCCGTGAAGCCGAGAGTCTACTTGTCGCCGAGCCGGAGGACCGGCCCGCGCGGCGCGGGCCTCAGCTGGTGCACCTCGACCGCCTGATCGATCGCCTTCTCCCACCCGGAGTTGGTCCTACCGAAGCGTTCGCGATCGCCGACGCGTACGGCGACCGTACCGGAGACGTCACCCGGGCGGCCGTCCGCCGTGCGGGCGGCGACGCGGGCGCGGCAGGCGTCGAGCGACGTGACGTTCCCCGAGCAGGTGATCCACGCCGGTACCTCCGCGGATGAAGTCCAGCCCTCCGGCACGAGCGGGAACACGTAGAAGTGGTGGTCCATGCAGCCCGGAGCGCTCCGCGGCGGCCTCTGATTCGGCGGACACACACGGTCATATGCGCCGCCTCGATCGAGGAGCACCTTCGCTCCGGTGAGCGTCAATCGACTCTCCTTCTCGTGCTTCGGCGCTTCGTCGACGGCGACGCGCGTCTCCTCGCGCTTCGATGAGAGCCTGTCGCAGCCAGCCACGGACAAGCCGCACGAGAGGATCGCGCAAGTCATCGCGTCGACGTGCGTGCGCCGCTGGATGCATCTCGCTCGATCCATGGCGTGAAGTTAACACACGACCCGTCGCTCGACGCGAGGGCTCGTAAGCAAAATCCCTATTCTGCCGCGCACCATCAAGTGAGCTCGGCGAAGCTGTGGGTCGTCAGCGGTAGCCGTCCTGCTCTTGCTCGCGCAGGAGGGCCGATGCGCGCGCCTTTGGCGCGGGCATCCGCGGCAACCTCCTGCTCGGCGTGGAGCTTCGCGCCGTCGGGTCCGACCGCGTACACGCGGAGCATCCCGTGGTCGTCGCTGTTGCTGTCCCACGCGGCGACGCGTGCCCCGGCCGGTGCCGCGCGAGGGGCATCGTCCTCATGGCCGCTCGTCCGATCGATGCCGGTGTCGATCGCACACCGGTGACGCGACGAACGAGAGACGGGTCGGCGACGCTCGATTTCATCGACTTCGCCCGTCCCGCCGATCCGATCGCATTGCCGGCGCCGTCTTCGTGAGTATCCGTGCGCCACGAGGCAAAACATGTATTACGCAACAAATGGCTCGCCAGTGTGGGGTTCATCGTGCGTCGATGGTCGCCGGCTGCAGCTCGATCGACGAGCCTCCCACCGAGAGCGTGCTCCAGTCCGCAACGGTGCGCTCACCAGCCGTTACGACGAGGACAGCGACTTCGAGGGCGCGTTCGAGGCGATGCTCGTGCACGGTCGTGGCGGCTCGTTCTACGCGGTGCAGCGCTCTCAGGCGTACCGTGATGTGTGGCGGGCTCCGAGCGGTCGCATCTACGTGGCGGCGTACACGCAGATGGCGTGGTCCGACACGCCGACGCAGGGTGGAGGCGGATGGATGGCGCCTGGCTCAGTCGTCCGAATGCCCCTCGAGCGAGCAGCCTCGCGCTCGCGGCGAAGACGGACGCGGCCGATCGCCCGCCACCTCAGGCAGGGCTCGGAAACGACGCTGCAGTCACGTCGATCGATGCGCTAGCGGTCGACGTCGACGACGTCTCACGTGAGAGCGCTCGCGTAGAGCTCGCGCAGCGCCTCGTAGTGCCGCTCCGCAGCCGCCCGATCGTGCATGGGCGCGTCGGAAGGCACCCAGCCGTGGCGCGCGCCTTCGTACGTGACCACCGTGTGCTCGACGCCTGCGGCGGTGAGCGCGTCTTCCAGGCGCTTCTTCATGTCGTCCGGGAACGACGGGTCCTCCACAGCGCCGCCGACGTAGACGCGCGCCTTCATCCTCGGAGCCTGGAGATGCGGACTGTCCGGAGCGTCCGTCGCGAGGAGACCACCGTGGAACGAGGCGGCCGCCGCCACGCGATCCGGGAAGAAGCCGGCCGCAGAGAGCGCGAAGCCACCACCCATGCAGTAGCCGGTGGTTCCCACCTTGGAAGGCTTCACGTCCGACCGCGACGCCAGGTACTCGAGGAACGAGACCGTGTCGGACATCACCTTCTCTTGCGAGAGGCCCTTGATGAACCTCGAGATCCAATCGGCGCGCAACGTCGCGTCGCCGAAGAACGTATCCGGATCGACGGTGAGATTCCGCCCGAAGCGATAGAACAAATCGGGCAAGAGGACGACGTAGCCGAAGGACGCGATGCGCTCGCCGATCTCGAAGAGCGCCGGCCGAATACCGAGCCCGTCCATGTACATGATGACCGCGGGCCACGGTCCCTCCCCTTCGTCGGGACGAAAAGACGGAGGCTTCAGTCTGACCATCGCGGGTCGTGATCGTCACGGTCGAGCGGCTCACGTCGACGACTGTAACATGGATGATTCGGAGAAAGCGCTGCTCGCGTTTCGCGTCACTTGGACGCTCGCTTCGCGTAGGCCGCGAGCGCGCGACGTGCGCGCTCGGCCCGAGCGGCGCGATCGGTCTTCGCACCGAAGCGCTTCTTCGTCAGAGACTCCGCCGTGTCCACGACGGCGTCCCTGACGCGGTCGTCGGCCTCGCGCATGAGCACGTCGGCGAGGATCGACAGCACGCGTTCCGTCCTCGACTTCGATCCGTCCGCGAGGAAGAAGAGCTGCGTCGCCGCCATGGCGCGGACGGAGCTCGCCTCGTCCGAGGTGAGGATCTTCGACAACACCGCCACGTGCTTGGCCCCGCCCACCCAGCCGAGCACCATGAGGGCTCGCTCGCGGACGATCTCGTCCGGAGCATGGAGATGCGCACGCGCGGCCGCCTCGGCGGCGGGCTTGGCCTCGGAGTGACGCCCGCCGATCGCGCCGAGCATCTGCAGGGCCGTCGCTCGAGCGACCGGGTCGGCCTCGTTCTCTAGCACCTGCTCGAGGAAAGGAACCGCGGTCGTGCCGTGCCACGCGAAGAACTTCGCGAGGATCTGCCGAAGCGCGTCGTTCCTCGCCCGGCGAACGAAATCGAAGTGCCGCGCGAGCGCCTCGGCGTCGTGCGACGCGACGAGGCGCTCTTTGAAGGCGAGGTGGACGGAGACGTCCTCCGTCCCTTCGGCCTCTGCGAACGCGCGTTCGAGATCGACGAGGTCGTCGGCCGCCATGTGGACGCCAGAGAATACCGTGGCTCCCCGACGATGGTCGTCCACGAGTACGATGGTCGCGTGCGCATCGCGCTCGACATGGCGGGCATCCACACGGTGGCCGTCGAGCGCCGCGCCGGCGGCGTCGAGCTCGGGCTCGAGCACGCTTCCGGCGATCGTCGCTCCGTCGTGCACGACGCGCTCGCACGCCAGCTCCTCGTCCGAGCCGGCGGCGAGTCTCGTCGCTTCGACGAGCGCACGAGGACGCTTCGGCTCGAGACGCGGGCGCCGTCGAGATCCTGCTCGAGAGCGCGACGGCGCCCGTCTCCGTCGCCACGATCGACGTCGGACCGGACGGCATCGCCGAACGACCCGGCGCACCTCGCTATCGCCTCTCGCCGTTCGAGCTTCGCTACGCGGCCGACACCGGCAAGCTCCACGACGTCCCGTCTCGCGCAGGGACGCTCGCTCGAATGACGAGCGTCAGACGGCAAGAACGGCATCCACCAACTCCGGCAGGGTGACGTCCGGCGCGACGCGGCCGGTCATCAATCCCTGGTTGGTCAGCATCACGATGCCGTGCAGGGCCACCCAAATCTGCAGCGCTCGGCGTTGACGGTCGCGGCCGCCGAGGGCGTTCATGAGCAGCTCGAAGCTGCCGTACGCGACCCGCTGGAGCTCCTCGTCCGATTTCGCGTCGCGCAGGATGGGAGAGGCGAACATGAGCCGATAGATCCCGGGCCGCGTGGTGCCGAAGGTCACGTAGGCCTGCCCCATTCGTGAGAGCGCACCGGCCTTGGGACCGGCTGCGATCGCCTCCTCGAGGCGCGCCGTGAACTCACGGAAGCCCTTTGCCGCGACGGCAGCGAGCAGCGCATTGCGATCCGCGAAGTGCCGGTACGGCGCCGGCTGCGACACCCCCAACGCCTTGGCCAGCTGCGCGAGGCTCAACGAGTCGGGCCCGTCACGGTCCACGTGAGCGTAAGCGGCCTCGATGAGCGCGTGGCGCAGGTCGCCATGGTGATAGGCGTCGGCCGCCTTGGCGGCGGGCTTGGGGGCACGCGTGCGACTCCGTGAAGCAGAGGTCTTGCGCATCGGTTCGGTCAATGTTATAGGCTATAACATCCTCTCGGCCAATCGGACTCCCCGGAGCATCCCATGGAACAGTCACGCAACGGTACCGCGCTCGTCACTCGGGGCATCGGCATCCTCGGCATCCTCGGCATCGCCCTCTGCATGACCATCGCATTGGTCTCGTACCGTTACCTGATTCCCGGCTCGCCGGTGCCGGACGTGATCGCCGGCAACCGCTTCCGCCTGCCGTTCCTGGTGGTGCACGCCGCCAGCGGCGCGACCGCGCTGCTCGTCGGCCCGTGGCAGTTTCGGTCGAAGCTTCGCGCCCGCGCGCCGCGGCTGCACCGCTGGCTGGGCCGCGCCTACGCCGTGGCGTGTCTCGTCGGCGGCGCCAGCGGCCTGATGCTCGCGCTCGGCGCTTCCACCGGCCCGATCTCGACGGCGGGCTTCGGCCTCTTGGCCATCGCCTGGATCCACACCACGGCCCAGGGATGGCGCACGGCGATGCAGCGCGACTTCGCCGCGCACCGGCAGTGGATGATCCGCTCCTTCGCGCTGACCCTCGCGGCGGTCACGCTGCGCATCTGGCTCCCGCTGTCGATCGCCCTGCAGCTCGACATGAACGTCGCCTACCGGGCCATCTCCTTCCTCTGCTGGGTGCCCAACCTCCTCGTGGCGGAGGCATGGCTGCGCCGGCAGTCGCGAGCCCGGAAGGCGTGGGCGGCGGTGACGTCGCCCGGCAACGCCGCCGTGGCCGCGCGGGCGTCGAGCGTGTGAGTGCGGGACGCAGGGGGGCAAATCAGCTCGCCCCCTGCCGCATCATCCTCCCTCGGTACCGAGCAGCACTGAACAGGTTGACAGTCCCGATCGCGTCGTTATGCTTGTCGCCGTGCCGGGTTCGTCTCGTTCTTCATCGAGATCCGCCGCCGAGATCGTGGCAAGCGAGATCGTGGCGAAGTTGCGCGAGCGTCTTGGCACGGTCGACGGTCAGAAGGCATTGCACGACGCGGCCGCTCGGGCACACAACCGTGCGCGAGACCTCGAACAGCGGACGCAGCTCGACCGCAGCTTTCTCTCGCGACGCGTGACGTTCTGAGCTGATGAGCGCGTGGCGGCTCGAGCGGTACAGCAGTGCCGTGCTCTGTCAGCTCATCGCCGAGTACTCCGGCAACGAAGAGGAGCGCGTGAAGGCCAGCTTACACGCTCTCTACTTCACCGAGTACTTCGCCAAGCTGTCGGCGGCGACCATTATCGCGGAGCTCAAGTATATCGATCGCGATTTCCTCGACGACTTCGCGGCGTACTACGTGCGGTGCTTTCAAGAGTACCCACGCCATTGTGCTCGTCTCCATTTCTTCAATGCGGAGATCACGGCCGCTGAGCTCGAGCGACTCTTGGATGGGCTGGACGTAGCGGTCGCGGAGGAAACGAAGCGAACGCTCGCCGACTGTTACCTCGGCTTCATCGTAATCCGCCCTCTGCCCGAGCATCCGATTGGGCGAACGTGCCTGCGAACATATCCACGAGAAGGGCGCCGAGAGTTCCCGATCACGAGGCAATACACCGCAAACCTGTTCGGCCTCGAGCTCCAGGTCCACACGCTCGCGTTCCAAGAACAGGACAACGTCGTAGCAGCGTGCGCCACGAGCGCACTCTGGTCTGCGTTCCAAGGAACCGGCGTTGTGTTTCATCACCGCATTCCCAGTCCGATCGAAATCACGCGCAGCGCTACCTCGCGCCTCCCGGACGAGACGAGGTTTCTTCCCTCGAGCGGCCTGACCACGGCGCAAATGGCAGACGCGATTCGGGACTGTGATCTCGAACCGTTCATGATGCGCCCCGCACAACAGAGCGATCTCATGGGCGCCGTCCGCGGCTATCTGTTGGGACGGGTTCCAGTCCTTCTCGTCGGGGCAGTTTTCCGCCGCGACGACTTCTGTGCGGCAGGTGACCAGTGTGACTATCCCAGAGCCGAGCTAGGGGTGCATTCGGTCGCGGTGACCGGATTTGCATGCTCGGCGGACGTTGCCCCTGATCAGAACCGCTTCTGCCTCGAAGCCGACGCGCTCGAGAAACTCTACTGCCACGATGATCGTGTCGGTCCGTTCGCGAGAATGGAGCCCTTGTTCCTCGACATTGAGGAGAAGCGGCTCTTTCTCAGCACCTCTTCGTCCCCAACGAACGAAGAGATCGGTACCCTCGTCTTCCAGCCCGAAGGAGTTTTGATCCCGCTCTCCCACAAGATCCGAGTGCCATACGTCAGAGTACGCAGGGAGGTTGAGGTCTTCGACGAGTACCTGCGTTGGATCCGGAAGGAGAGCGGCGCGACCCATCCCGTAGAACCGTTGGTATGGGACATTCGGCTGACCACGACAAACGAGTTGAAGGGCGAGTGGATGACAGACGCCACGCTCACGGGGCGAAGACGACTGCTCGAGAACCCACTGCCGCGGTTCATCTGGCTCGCTCGAGGTCGGACGGCAGACCGGAAGAGCATTGATCTCGTCTTCGATGCAACTGGGCTGGAGGCTGCGAACCTGTGCGTAACCTTCGCGGAACGGTCCTATCCACTCCTCTCTACTGTTGCTTCGGTCACCAAGTCGCTTGCCGAGCTCCCGTTCGAGGAATTCCCCGGCTGCGCAGGCATTCTGAACACCTTGACTAGGGCTGCCTGACGTTGACGCCCGTGACGATGGCTGGATGCTCGTATGCTGGATGACGTGTAGCCTTCGCTTCCATGAGCGAGCCGGAGTGGATCGCCTCGTCGGACGTCGTCTTCGTCCAGCCCGACGGCACGCGGGTGCCGGGGACGATCCGTATCGCGATGCCGCAGCCCGCGTTCGAGCAGGACGCACAGTGTACGTACAGTCTCGATCCGATCGTCGAGGGGCGTCCGACTTACGGCGTCGACAGCCTGTAAGCTCTCCTGCTGGCACTTCGGATGTGCGGTCACGAGCTGGCGCGTTTCATGGACCGCGGCGGACGCATCGAGCTTCCGCCCGACGAGGACGGGAACCCCGGCGAGCCGTGGGACCCGTCCACCAGCTTCGGGCCGCTCTTTCGCTTGCCGAGCTGACCTCTACACGTGCCCCGCGATCGGATGCGGGACGTAGGGCGCCTCGAGCGCCTCGATCTCCTCGGGCGTCAGCTTCACGTTCAGCGCCGCGACCGCGTCGTCGAGGTGCTGCATCTTCGTCGCGCCGACGATCGGCGCGGTGACGCCCTCCTTGCCGAGGAGCCACGCGAGGGCGACCTGCGCGTGCGGGATGCCGCGCTTCTTGGCGACGTCGTCGAGCGCCTGGATCACGCGCGCGTCCGCTTCTTCCGTGGACCCGTAGAGCCGCTGGCCGAAGGCGTCCGTCTCCGTGCGGATCGTCTTCGCTCCCGGAGCTCGCGCGAGCTTGCCGCGCGCGAGCGGGCTCCACGGGATGAGGCCGACGCCCTGGTCACGGCAGAGCGGCACCATCTCGCGCTCCTCTTCTCGGTAGATGAGGTTGTAGTGGTTCTGCATCGAGACGAACTTCGTCCAGCCGTTCTTCTCGGCGACGTGCTGGGCCTTCGCGAACTGCCACGCGTACATCGACGAGGCGCCGATGTAGAGCGCCTTGCCCGCGCGGACGACGTCGTGCAGCGCCTCCATCGTCTCTTCGATCGGCGTCGCGTCGTCCCAGCGGTGGATCTGGTACAGGTCGACGTAGTCCGTGCCGAGACGGCGCAGGCTCGCGTCGATCTCGTGCATGATCGCCTTGCGTGACAGGCCGCGCCCGTTCGGGCCCGGTCGCATCACGTGGAACACCTTCGTCGCGATGACGACCTCTTCTCGACGCGCGAACTCCTTGAGCGCGCGGCCCGTGATCTCCTCGCTCGCACCGAACGAGTAGACGTTCGCGGTGTCGAAGAAGTTGATGCCGAGCTCGATCGCCCGCTTGAAGAAGGGCCGCGCCTCGTCCTCGCGCAGCGCCCACTTCCACCCGAGCGGCGATCCAGGAACGGTGGCGTCCGGATCGCCGTAACTCATGCAGCCGAGGCAGATGCGCGAGACGAGGAGACCGGTGTTGCCGAGGCGACGGTATTCCATGCCGAGAACGATGCCGCGACGGGCCGGCCGGTGTCGACCCACTTCGCGCCCACGCTCGTGGCCCGGCGAGCACGGGCGCCGAGCGCGCCTATCCGGTGCGCCGTGACGAGCGCTCCGGCGCGAGGTACTTCACCACGAGGCGCGTGAGCTCCTCGGTGAGCACGGCCGGGTTTCGCGCGTCTCGCGGGCGCTCGACGAACGCCATGTGCACGACCGCGTGAACCGCGGTCTTCGCGATCCAGAGCGCCAAGTCGGCGTTCTTTCGCCTCGTCGTCGCGGCCCAACGCGCAGCCTCCTCGGCGAGCGCGGGGTCTACCTCCGTCTCCACCTCGGGAAGACCGAGGCGGTACGCCTCCGTCGTGAGGACGCGATGGAGATCGGGGTCGACGGAGTGCTCCGCCACCATACCCTCGATCAGACGGCGAACGCTCGCCTCGAGCGAGCGGCTCTTGCCGCTCCGCACGACCGCCAGCGCCTTCGCCCGCCCCTCCGCCGCATGCCGGCGAAGGAGCTCCGCCACGATCGCCTCCTTGTTCGGGAAGTACTGGTACAGCGACGCGATGTTGACTCCTGCCTTCTCCGCGATCGCGTTCGTCGTGAGGCGGTCGGGTCCCTCCTTCTTCAAAATGTAAGCAGTCGCTTGGAGAATCGCGTCCACGGTCGCGATGGCCCGCTGTTGACGCGGAGACTTCCGCGGCCCGAGCGGCGGTCTTCGTCTGGCCGGCATGCAAGTAGCCTAACGTAAGGGAAAGCTTACTTTGTCGAGCATGAAAGCAGCGATCGTCAGAAGCTTCGGAGAGACACCCGAGTACGGAGACTTCGCGGAGCCGACACCCGGTCCGGGCGAAGTCGTGGCAACGGTCCGAGCCGCCGGGCTCCACGTGCTCGTGAAGGGGCTCGCGGCGGGGAAGCACTACGCGAACGCGGGCGTCCTGCCGATGATCCCCGGCGTCGACGGCGTGGCGCAGCTTCCGGACGGTCGTCGCGTCTACTTCGGCGGCATGCGCCCGCCGTTCGGGACGATGGCCGAGCGCGCGATCGTCGACGAGCACCATTTCGTGTTGCCGGATCGTGGAAGCGACGCGCACTACGCCGCCGTCATGAACCCCGGGATGTCGTCGTGGCTCGCGCTCCGCGAGCGCGCGCGCTTCGCAGCCGGCGAGAGCGTGCTCGTCCTCGGCGCGACCGGCGCCTCGGGGAGTCTCGCGCTCCAGGTCGCTCGCCACCTCGGCGCAGGACGCGTCATCGCCGCGGGGCGGAACCGCGAGGCGCTCGAGCGGCTCGACGCGGACGTCCGCGTGCCCCTCGAGAGCGCGGCGATCTCCGGGCTCGGCCCCGTCGACGTGGTGCTCGACTACGTCTGGGGCGAGGTCGCGGAGATGACGCTCTCGTCGCTCGCGAGAGGGCGCACGCGGTACGTCCAGGTCGGCTCGATGGCAGGCGACACCATTCGCCTCTCTTCGGCGCTCCTGCGGAGCTCGCCGATCGAAGTCATGGGCTCAGGGATTGGCTCGATTTCCTGGGAGACGATGAAGCGTGAGCTCCCGAAGTTCCTGGAGCTCGCGCCCTCCTTGAAGCTCGATTACGACGTCGTGCCGCTCCGAGACGTCGCGAAGGTGTGGAACGGCCACCCCAAACGCGTCGTCTTCGTTCCTCGAGCGGATCACTTGCAGAGCTGCTGAGTACATGCTCCGTCGGGGGGCGTGCAGATCCCGCAGCTCGCGTTGCAGCAGACCTGATCGGCAGGGCACGTGACCTCGCCGCACGGGCCTCCGAGCAGCGGGACGCAGACGCCTTCACCGTCGTGCGACTCGCAGCGCGAGCCCATCGGACACGTCATCGCGGCGCACGGGTGCGTGCCGCGCACGCACACCGGCACCGGTGGACACGGCGCGCGGACGCACTGCACGGTCTGGAGATCGCAGTATCCGTCGGGACAATCGAGCCCGGCGCACGGGTCGACGGCCGCGCTCACCGGCGGCGGCCGGCTCGCGCGCTCGTCGACGCCGAAGCCGGATGAAGGAGGCGTTTCGGCAGGTTCCTCGGCGGTCTGCGCGGAGGCGGGCTTGCTCGTCGATGGTGTCGAAGGCGGTTCGGTCGAAGGTTCCTTCGTTCCGCCGCCGCACGCGACGGCGACGGCGCCATAGGCGAGTAACAACTGAAGATGTTTGAAGAGATCCATGCACGTGACCGTAGCCACGCGAGATTCGTTCGACGAACCGTCGCGTCGCAGCTCGGTGCATTCCTCGCGACGCGAGAGACGCACGACAGCTCGCCTCACCCAACGGGTCGCTGCGCGCGCTGCACGGACGCCGCTGAGGCTCAGCGCTCGAAGCAGTAGATCCGGCACGTGCTCTCACACGACGCGCTCGCGATCGAGCTCGCCATCGCATCCGGGCTCGACGTCGGCGTCGGCGCCGGAGTCGACGGAAGCGGTGGCTTCGGGCGACTCTGCATCGACGACGTCGCCGGCGTCGACCCCGCGAGCATCTGGGGCGGCGCACCGTGCGGCGACGTCGATCTCACTCGTCGCGCTGTCGCTCGAAGGCGGTCGGCGAGCGCTCGAGGATGGATGGCAGCACGATATCGTCGGCGACCTTGCACGACTTCTTCATGAAGCCCGCGAACACCGCGTGGAAGTGGCTGCCGCTGCCGATCTGGCCTGGAAACGCCATCTCGCTCGTGCCGAAGACGTGGACGTCGTCGCCCTCCACGCGCGCGTGCGTCGCGTAGACGATCGGCGGCTGCGACGAATTCCCCGACAGCGTCCCGTAGCGGACGATCGCGCCCGACGAGGGATCGATCTGGCGGAGGTGGAAGGTGCCGTAGCGGTACTTCGGGTTGTGCACCTGCGTCATCGTCGCGAGGACGAGATCATCCCCCGTCTTGCCGTTCCAGAGGAGCGCGCGCGGCTCGTCGTAGGGGCACGACGTGACCGAGCCGCTCTTGATGCACGTTTCGAGCTCGACGTACATCGGCCCGATGATTCCCATCGTGCCGCGAACGTAACGGGCGAGGTACAGCCAGCCCGAGTGCTGACCCCAGGGCCCGCTCTCGGAGCGGATCGCGAACTGGAAGACGCGTCCGCCCATGCCCGGCTCCCACGGCTCGTTCGGCGCCTCGGTGCCGACGAGCTGCCCTTGCGGCGTCCGGATCCACGCATCCTCCAACCCGCAGGAAGGCGGCGGCGCCGACGCGTCACCGGTTTTTTCGTCCTCCGTCGGCGGATTGGAAGGCTCGCCGCCGTCCGGCGCCTCCGGCGGAGGTGCTGGCATCGTCGGCGTCGTCGGCGTCGTCGGCGTCGTCGGAGGAGCGGGGTCGTCGCTCGGCCTTTCGCCGTCATCGAGCGGCGTGAGGGTACAAGCTGCCACGAGGAGAGCGAGCGCCGTCGTGACGGTGAGCGTCCGCGGAATCGTCTGCCGCGTCGCTCCGAGGATCGATTCGGAGGTCGTTCGAGAAGCAGTCCAAGGATCGTGAGGCGAAGAAGCGAGCATGGTTACCTCGTGTCGCAGCGAGCTCTTCCGAGGCGACTGCAGCGCGCATGCCCTCGTCGACGGATGCGCCCGGTAACCTCGCACGGAGAGCGAACGGCGCTTTCCGTGTCGTTGCAAAGATGCGGCAACGCCGGAACGGATCCCGCGCCTGGTTCGAAGACGGACCAACCCGCACGTCGCGCGTAACCGCTCACACGGCTCCCCCCGCGCCGAAACCGATGAACGTCTCGACGGAGCCGGCGCCCTCGCAGCGCTGGCCGACGACGCCATCGAAGGTGATGTTCACCAAGCGCCGAGCCTGGCGACGACGGCGATCCCGGCTACGGCGTTCTTCGCGCGAACGATGAGGCTCTGGATCGCGGCGATGCCGACGAGATCCCGCAAAACGCTTCACGATCCGAACCGGTGCGGCTCAGGATCTCCTCAGGGTCCGCTCCACCGGCGTCCATGCAAAATCTTTTGCCTCGGACGGCATTGGCGCCGCGCCCGAAAATGCAAAGGAGCGTTCGAACGAAAGGCTCCATCCCAGCTCTTGGAGGTACCGATGCGCATTCGATTGCGCCCCTTCTTGCCCCTCATGCTTTTTCTCGCCTTCATCGAGGCCGGCGTCCTGACGGGAGCGTGCGGAAGCGAGAGCTTCGCTCCCGCGCCGCCCCCCGACCCTTCGGATGCGGGCACCGACACGGTCGAGCCGCCGTCATCCGATGGATCGGACGGGCCGGATGGATCCGACGTGGCGGACGGATCCGACGGCACCGACGCCGGCGACGGAGGAAGCACGCGCGCGTGGAGCGGGATCGTGTCGCTCGAGAACGGCGACGGGAACGTCGTCTCGTACGCGGTGGCCATGAGCAAGAACGGCGACGCCATGGTCGTGTTCGCGCAGGAGGCGGTCCGCGCCGACGGGGGGATCGAACGCGACATCTGGGCCGCGCGTTACGTCGGGAGCACGCAGACGTGGGCGACTCCGGTGCTCATCGAGAACGCGCCGCGCATGGCGACTTCGCCCGACGTCGCGATGGATGACAGCGGGAACGCGACGGCCGTCTGGGTACAGGACGACGGCACGAACCTGGTCCTATGGGCGGCGAGGTTCACGGTGGCCGGGGGGTGGACCGCGCCGGAGAAGATCGTGACCGCCGACGGCAAGGGAGCGGGCACCCCGCGCGTGGCGATGTACGGGAACGGGTCGGCCGTCGTGGTGTGGAGGGAGAGCGACGGAACGCGCGGCAATATCTGGGGCGCGCGTTACACATCGACGGGCTGGCACCCTGCCCAACGCCTCGAGCTCTCGGACGAGCTCGCGGACCGAGCCGCCATCGCGGTGAATGCGAGCGGTATCGGAATGGCGATCTGGAGGCAGCGGGTCGGCCCGAACTACCGTCTCTTCGGGAACCGTTTCAACCCGACGAGCGGTTTCGCCAGCGCCTTGCCCATCGAGACCAACGCCTCGAACGAGGTCGAGCAGAATTTCGACGTCGCGGTCGACGAGGTCGGCAACGCGCTCGCCGTCTTCTCGTACAGTCCCGAGCAGACCGTCTTCGCCAACGTCTACTCCGTCGCCTCCGGGGCGTGGGCCACGCCGGAGCTGCTCGGTTCGGGTTCCGCCGCGAACCAATCGTCACCGAAGGTGGCCATGAACGCGGCTGGGCATGCGATGGTTGTCTGGCGGCGAGTCGCCGAGCCGAAGGTCTCGACGCGACGTTACACGCCGGGTAGCGGTTGGGGCCCGGTCGTGGAGATCGAGCCGACCACCGGAGTATCGGCGTTCCCCAAGGTCGGCATCGACGCCGACGGAAACGCGTTCGCCATCTGGCAGCAAACCGAGACCGAGCCGACCTCTCGTTACGTGCTCGTGAGCCGCAACTCGGGGACGTCCTGGGATCCGCCGATCCGCTTCGACGCACCGACCGGCGGCAACGCGTCCACCCCCACGATCGCGGTCAATCCGTCGGGGAACGCCGTCGCCGTCTGGACGCAATCCGACGGCACGCGAAACAGTCTCTGGGCGAACGTCTACCGCTGACTCACGCGCAGCCGTGAGTGGGGGACCGATGAGCAAGGAGGCGCTGGCGTCGGAATGCGACTCGTTTCGAACACGGTCGAAAGGCCCGACGCCGGCGCCCGCTCGCTCGCCGGACGCGTCGAGATCACCGGCTCGTGTGTGAGGTCGGTCGAGGTATCCCTCGCGCTGTTCGCGCACCTGCCGAAGCGCGTGGGAATGTCCGGCCTCGCGCGTCGTAAACAAAATGCCCAGCCTACGACACCGCTGGCTCACGCTAGAGTCTTCGGACCGAGGTGCAGCCATGTCGATCCGCCGCTCGTTCCTTTTCGCCGTGCCCCTCTTCGCCCTGATGGTTGCGTGCGGAGATGACGTCGTGGATGAAGAGACCATGGAGCCGGTGGAGGTCGAGGTCGAAGTAGAGAGCGCGCCGACGTCGAAGAAGGAGAACGAGAAGAAGGACAAGGTGTCGATCGTGTTGGTGCCGACGACCATCGTCATCCAGGACGTGACCAAGTCGACGGAGTACGCGGACGACTGGCAGACGCTAAAATGACCGCGGTTGCTCGGCCGGGCGGCCGAGCGCCCCGGGCGTGCGCGCGACACCGTTGAGCTCGCGATCGCACCAGCCGTAGACTGATGCGATCATGGAAGGAGTGGCCAGCCTCGTTCGAAGGCGCTCGATGCGTCCGTTCGGCCGCGGCGACGTAGGCCGTGTGGCCGTGAGCGCAATGGTCGCCGTCCTCTGCTTGAACGGGACGGCGTGCAAGCGAGAGAGCACGCAACCGCCCGCGGTACCCGTCGCGTATCAGACCTACCCGCCGCCTGCGAACGGCGGCTATCCGAACGGCGGCTATCCGAACGGCGGCTATCCGAACGGCGGCTACCCGCACGGGCAATGGCAGCAGCCGCAGGGCGGAACGTATCCGCATCACCACCCTGCGCCGCAGGTCGGTCCGGCCTGCGGGCCATACGAGATCATCATCCCGCCCGGATTCTCCTTCCCGTCGACGCCCTCGGGCGAGCTGCCGTGGCCGTTCGATCCGAAGTACTGGCCGCAGCTTCCCCAGATCGGCCCGCAGGCGGCGCCGGGGCCTGCACCTGCACCTGCACCGGGTCCAGCTCCTGGTCCTGCGCCGGGGCCGACGCCTGCGAACGCGTCGGCGTTCGAGCAGCGTGTCATCGAGCTCGTCAACCAGCGGCGCGCCCAAGGAGCGACGTGCGGAGGCAAGTACTTCGGTCCGGCTCCGCCGCTCACCGGAGAGCCCACGCTCTTCCAGGCTTCACGCGGCCACAGTCAGGACATGTCCCAGCGCGGCTACTTCGAGCACGTCTCGCCGGAGGGTGCGGGTCCGACCGAGCGCGCGAAGGCGGCCGGCTTCCTCGGGAAAGGCGTCGCCGAGAACATCGCGGCAGGCGCCATCACGCCGGAAGAGGCCGTCGCAGGCTGGATGACGAGCCCGGGGCACTGCGGAAACATCATGATGCCGAATTACAAGACCACCGGCGTCGGCTACGCCTACAACCCGTCGGTGCGGTACCAGCACTACTGGACGCAGATGTTCGGGATGTAGGCGGGCGCGCGCGTCGACGACCGGCGGGCCGTCGACGCGCGCTTTCCTCGTCCTCACGTCATCGCTGGCCCCACGGCTCGCCTCCTCGTCCTTCGACGGGATCTAGAAGGCGTACCGACGGACCTTGCTCTGGTTGTGATTGAACGAGAGCGCGCCGGACTTGATGCGCGTCTTGACCTTGATGCCGCGCGGGCTCGGGTTGCGGTTCTCGTTCGACGCTCCAGCCTTCGTCATTTCGACCTTCATCGTCTTCTCTCCTCCAGGCGGCGTCGTCCTTCGTTCGGCCGTCCCGGTTTTCGGAGAGAGGGTCGTGACGAACGATGGAACATCGTTCCATCCGATCGAAGCTCGTAGAGCTCCCTCGCTCGAGCGCTCAGGTACAGCCCTTGCCCGAGCACCCTTTGACGCAGACCGCGCCCGGTGCGCAGCTCTGGTTGCACCCTCCGCCCGAGCAGGTCATCTGGCACTTGGAGCCCGCGGCGCAGGACTGCTTGCAGAAGCCGCCCGAGCACGACATGTTGCAATCCTGGCCGGCGGCGCACGTTTGGGTGCAGCCACCTTGCTTGCACGTCTGCCCGGGCACGACGGTGTAGCCCCCGGCGAGCTTGGTCGGAGCCGGCGCCGTCGCGGTGCTCGTCGGCGTCGTCGGAAGGTTCGTGGGGACTCCCGGGATGTTCGTCGGCAGCCCCGGGATGTTCGTCGGCAGCCCGGGGATGTTCGTCGGAGCGGGCGTGGGGGCCGTCGTCGTGCCGCCGGCCGTCGTGGTCGCCGGCGCCTTCGGGGCCGCCCCACCGGTGGCGCCGCCGGTGGGGGTCGCGGGTGCGGCCGTCGTCGCTTCTGCGGCGGGCTGGAGCGCCGGGCTCGTTGCCGTGGGCGGCGCCGTTGCGACGGGCGTCGCCGAATCTGCAGCCGGGGTCTCCGTCGACGATGCCTCCGTCTTGTTGCAGAGACTCGCGGGACCGGCGACAAGAGCGAGTGTGGTCAGCACGAGCGCGGCTTTCATCGGGCCGATCTTATCGGAAGCCGCCCCCGGGGCCGAGACGAAGAGCGCCGGCGCGTCGCTCTTGCGCCCCGTCGCTCGAAGCTCGCGAAGGAGCTCGGGACTACGGGTCGCTCGAACGGAGGACCGGGCTGCGCGGCGCGGGTTTGAGCTGGTGAGCCTCCACCACCTGATCGATCGCCTTCTCCCAGCCGGAGACCGAGCGACCGGGCCGTTCTCGGTCACCGACACGGACGGCGACCGAGCCGGAGATGTCACCCGTGCGTCCGGCCACCTTTGCGCGACAGGCATCGAGTGACTTCACCTCCGAGCAGGTGACCCACGCCGGGATCTCCTCGGTCGGAGTCCAGTCCTCCGGCACCAGCGGGAACACGTAGAAGTAGTGGTCGATGCAGCCAGGGGCATTCCGGGGCGTGGTCCGCGGCCAGGGGCAAGGCCGCTCGTAGGCGCCACCTCGATCGAGGAGCACCTTCGCTCCGGTGAGCGTGAGCCAGTCCTCCTTCTCGTGCTTCGGTGCGTCGGTGACGACGACCCGCGCCTCGACGCGCTTCTTCGCGAGCTTGTCGCACGCCGTCGTCGCCGCGATGCACAGGACGCAGAGGGCGAAGGCTGCTCCCGTCGAGTCGACGGGTCCGCGACGCTGCCGCCATCTCGCTCGACTCACGACGAGAGATGACACGACCGCCGGTGCAGCCGCGCCCGGCTCGGGCCGTCACGTCACACGTACCCGTCCCGCTCTCGCCCGCGCAGAAGGGCTCTCGCGAATCGAGCGAGGGGCGTCGTCCTCAACATTATTCGTCGATTGATGCCGGCATCGGTCGCAGCACGCGACGCGATGACGTCGACGTCCCACGCATCGGTGACGCGTCGAGCGAGAGACGGATTGAAAGCGAACGTCTTCGCGCGACGCGCATCGCGCGACATGCGCGAGATCCCGTTGCTTCGTCGGGTCTCGTCGAGCGTGCCGGATCCGATCGCATTGCCGGCATCCACTTCGTGATTATCCGTGCGCCACGAGGCGAAGCATGTATTATACAAATAAATCTGCCGCCGCCTGTGTGGGGTTCGTCGTCGCGTCGATGGTCGCTGGCTGCACCTCGATCGACGAGCCGCAGAGCGAGTCCGTGCTCCAGTCCGCGACCGTGACGGTCACGACGCGAGCGAGGCCGCCTCTTCGAGCGGTCTCGCTCTCCGGAGCCGAATGGAACACTGGGGCGATGTACCCGACCCAGTCGGAGATCGACTACTTCATCGACACCGGGATGACGGCGATCCGCCTCCCCTTCGAATGGGCGCGACTCCAGCCGACGCCGCGCGCGCCGTTCGCCGCGACCGAGTGGGCGAAGCTCGACGCCGTCGTCCAGTACGCGACGGGGCGTGGAGCTTCGGTCATTCTCGATCCGCACAACTTCGCGCGGTACAAGGGGCAAATCCTCGGCACCGCCGGCGCGCCGTTCTCGTACTTCGAGGACCTCTGGGCACGCCTCGCGAACGCGTACAAGAACAACGGGCGCGTCATCTTCGGCTTGATGAACGAGCCCTACGACATCGCGACGGAGCAATGGCTCACCGCCGCCAACCGCGCCATCGCGGCGATCCGCGCGCAAGGCGCGGCGAACCTCGTCCTCGTCCCCGGCGCGGGATGGGACGGCGCGCCTTCGTGGTTCTCGAACTGGTACGGCACGCCCAACTCCGTGGTGATGCTCGGCGTCGTCGATCCGTTCGACAACTACGCCTACGAGTTCCACCAGTACTTCGATCCGATGAACGCCGGTGAAGGCGGGTGCGCGAGCATCGACATCGGCGTGAACGGCGTGAGGCCGGTGATCGAATGGCTGCGTGCGCACGGCCGACGAGGCTTCCTCGGAGAGCTGGGCTTCGAACGGACCAATACGTGCTACGCGGCGGCCGCGCGCCTGGTGAGGCTCGTCGAGCAGAGCACGGACGTCATGCTCGGGTGGGGCGTCTGGGCCGGCGGCCCCCGATGGGGACCGTCGTATCCGTTGAACGTCGAGCCGCTCGGCGGGACGCACTCCGCGCAGATGCACGCCCTCTTGCCGTTCCTCCAGCCGCTCGCACGTCGCGGTGTCATCCTCACCGGTCCGGAGTACGGGCCGGTCCCGGGGCGGGCCGGGATCGACTACGTGTACCCGACCAACGACGAGCTCGATCACTTCCTCGGGCGCGGGATGACCACCATCGTGCTCCCGCTGCGATGGCAGCGGCTCCAACCGACCCCGCGCGGCCCGCTCGCCGCTGCGGAGCTCGCGCGCCTCGATCAGACGATCGCCGCCATCAACGCGCGCGGAGGCACCGCGCTGCTCCGGCTCGACGGGCAGCCGGAGGCCTTCGGCGGCGTCGCCGGCGCGAGCCTGCCCGACGACGTGTTCGCGGATCTCTGGGGGCGGCTCGCGACGCATTATCGAAACAACGCGCGCGTCGCCTTCGGCCTCGCCTCGTACGCGCACGACCTCACGACGAGCCGCTGGGCGTCGGCCGCGCAGGCCGCCGTGACGGCGGTGCGACGCGCCGGCGGCCACCATCTGGTGGTGATCTCCGGGAACGGCTGGAGCGACGCGGCGCACTGGTACTCGACCTGGTACGGCGCCTCGAACGCGACGGTGATGGACACCATCGTCGACGCAGAGAACAACATCGCCTTCGACGCGCGGCTCTTCGTCGACACGCTCGGCAACGGCGTCGGGACGGCGTGCGCGACGCCCGCGACGGTGGCCGCGCGTCTCGCGCCGTTCGTCGACTGGCTCCGAACGCGCGGGCGCCGCGGCTTCATCGGTGCGTTCGGCGGGCCGGGCGACTCCGCGCAGTGCCTCGCAGCGCTCGCTCGAGGAGCGACGGAGATCGAGGCCGCGCACGACGTGCTCATCGGCTACGCGTACTCGCAGGCCGGCCCGTGGTCGACGGATCACCCGTACTCGATCGAGCCGTGGGCCCGAGGCGAGCGCGCGCAGTGGTCGAGCCTCGCGCCGCTCGTGCGCGGGCTCACCGCGGAGCTCTTCATCGCCGGCGCCTGGAGCAACGGCTACTGCGCCGAGGTGTCGCTCCGCAACGAAGGCGCACCGCCCGCGCAGTGGTCCTCGGTGAGCGTGCGGATCGGCAACGCGCGACTGACGGCGAGCTGGGACGCGAGGGTCGCGGGGACGACCGACGTCCTCACGTTCACGCCGGACGGCTCGTCGACGATCGCCTCCGGCGAGCTCGTGAAGATGGGTTACTGCGCGAGCCACACGGGAGCGCGTCCCACGCCCGAGATCGTCTCCGCGAACTGACGGCGCGAGCCACTTGCGATGTGCGGTGAGCGTGTCTTCAAAATCCCTATTTCGGCTCGTGAATCGCCTGCGAGACGATGACGTCCAAGCGGACGCAGCCCGAGCCGACGGGCGCGCGATGGTGAACATCGCCAACGAAAGGGCCGACGATGAAGACTGCTCATCGCACATCGTTCTTCCTTCTCTCTCTTCTCGGAGTCGCCGGGACGGCGCTCGTCACCTCGCACGCCAGCGCGCAGGGCGCCCTCCAGAAGGCGCAAGTGGTCCGTGCCACGGCGACGCCCGCCCAGCCGAGCCTCCGCACCAACATCGCCAACATGAGCACGGACGTCACGAACGGCGGGACCGTGACGGTGGGGACCAACGGCTCACTGAAGGGCGTTCCGATCCTGAACGGCTTTCACTTCCGCTTCACGAGCAAGGACCACCAAATTCAGCGGATCGGGCTTCGGCCGACGGGGGACCAATCGGTCTACGTGACCTTCCGTGACAGGAAGGCCGACGACCGCTACACGGCCGCAGCCACGTGGATCACGCTGAACGGAGGCGGCGTGAAGGGCGAGGTCTCGGCGAAGATCCACGGTCAGGGCTTCGTGAAGCTTCCGCTCGAGCGTCGGCCGAACCACCGGCTCGTGCTGTCGGGCTTCGAGCTGCGCTTCCCCGACAAGAACGACTACGAGCTCCGGATGATCGGGATCTGGCTCGACGAGCGGACGAACATGGCGCGCGTCACGTTCATCGACGGCAACTGCTCCCCCAACCTCGGGCCGAACGGGCCGGTGTACGACTCGAAGAAGGAAGCGGAGATCCAGCCGTCGTTGGATCTCGACAAGATCTCGTCCAAGCTCAAGGAGGATACGAAGCTCGGCAACTGGGTTTGGGAGAAGGAGACCTGGACGGCGAACGCGCCGGAAGCCGCGGTCCGCATCCAGTACGCGTGGATCCCGAACGAGGCCGTCGCGGGCGAGCAGCTCCTCACCGGCAACCAGCGCGCACCGGACTCGGGCGTGAGGTTCCCGGAGCGCTCGGGTATCCAGGGCTTCGAGTTCCGCTACGACAGCGGAAAGGATCACCACTTGAAGGAGCTCGGCATCATGCCTCCGCTCCCCGGCGCGGCGACACGGAACGGCGTGCCCGCGAACGAGTTCATCGCGTTCCAGGACAAGAACCGCGACGACGCGATCAAGTGGGCGGTGAAGGTGCTCAACATCAAGTGATGGGTTCGTGAGCCCGCCGGAGCCGCGGAGGAGCGACGTCTCCTCCGCGGCTTCGCGTTTTCATGCGCGCCTCTCGCCGCGAGGGTGAATCCGTGTGACGTCCGCGCGGGTCGCTTCGTAGCGAAAACCGCCCATTTTGCCACCGAACCGTCCGCAAGGGAGCCGGCGAAGTTTCCGCGCGCGCGTGTTAAAAGAGGAGGAACCTCAGGAACGAGCGTCCAAGACGCGGGGGGCTAGGAGCGCCCTGCCATGTGGCAAATCTCGAGACGAGGCCTGTTGAAGGCGATGGCGAGCGTGGGGCTCGCAGCACCTTTCGGGCTCGCCTGTCACTCCCGGGACACCTCGGTCGGAGCGCGACCCACCGAGGCGAAGGATCTGCACTTCAACCTGAGCGGTCTCAGGCCCGACATCGAGCACACGCTCGAGCTCGGTGCCCGCCGGTACAAGCTCGTCCCTCACGGCGAGGCATCACGGGTCGCTGCGCGGAGGAGCAACGCGCTCCTCGCCTACCTGCGCGACGAGGAGCTCACGCACCACGTCTCGGGCGTCGTCTTCCCCGCCGACGCACCGCAGAGCTACGTCGTCACGCACGAGCTCTCCGACGGCCGGCGTTGCATCTCGCTCGCCGGCATCCACGTCCCGAGGAAGGCGCTCGTCGACGCACGCGCGATCAAGGGCGCCTCCTTCTCGTTCCTCGCCTTCCGCCGGGCGGGCCTCCGTCCCCTCGACACGACGAGCTCGGCCGTCGACGAGATCGATCCGACCCTCATCACGGATCTCAACGACGCGGCCCGCTGGCTCGTCTACCACCATCCGGACGTCCTCTCGCTCGATCCGACCGTCGCGGCGATCCTCCTCTCCCACCTCGACGGGATGAAGCGCCCCGACGGCAGCGACCCGCTCTCGCGCCTCGTGGCGAAGATGAAGCTGCTCGGCTACGCCACGAGCGATCTCGACGAGGACGGCTGGGCGCGCGCCGAGTGGACGCTCGATCCGTCCGGCAACCGCATCCCCGCGACGGACGAGAACGGCAACCAGCTCACCGACGCCGCAGGCCGTCCGCTGTGGCAGTTCCACTTCGAGCCGAACCCCGCTCTTCAATCCGAGCTCCAAGCGGTCGTCATCGCGCTCCTCAACACGATCCGCGACGACGAGGACCTCGAAGGTGTGCGGTTCTTCACGCCGGTCACTCGCTCGACGCGCGAGGAGCCGCTGCCCGATCCGACGCCGTCGCTTCCCGTCACGCGGGAGGACGGTCCCGCTCCGGAGCCGCCCATCGAGGTGTCGACGACGAGCGGCGGCGTGCTCATGAACGAAGAAGGCGGTGGCTACACGTGGGCGATGCTCCGCGAAGGGACCGCGGCCGGTCAGACCGTCACGTTCTCGCCCGAGTCGTCGACGTCACGCAGGCTGTCCGTCACCGTCGAGAACTCCTTCAACCGGCATCTCTCCGTCTTCTTCGCGTTCCTGGATGCCGGCGGAAACCCGCTCGCTCAGCAGCGACCGGCGGACAAGGCGAGCACGTGGGACACGGAGTACATCGTCCACGCGGGCCTCATCGATGCTCCGCCCGTCTTGGTCGGCGTGCCGCTCGGCATCAAGCAGCGTCAGACCTACCAGGTCGAGGTCCCGCCGACCGCGAGCCGCCTCGCCGTCTTGACCGGAACGTTCGCCTTCCACGAGGGCGACTACCGCGACGAGTACAAGGGCGTCTTCACCGAAGGGATGCTCGCGACGCTCGTCATCGAGTACGGCATCCCGACGATCGCGCTCACCTACGGCGCGCTCTTCACCGCCGGGACGTGGTCCACGATCGCGAAGGAGCTCGCGCTCACCATCGCGAAGCTCGCGCTCCAGGTCTCTCCGTCGATCATCCACTCGGAGTCGCCCGACTACGTGAAGCTCGGCATCTGGCTCGGCAACGAGTGCCTGAAGATCGCGCTCGCCGAGAGCGCCACCTTCGCCGCGGTTTGGGCCGGCGCGCTCACCCTCGGTCAGGCCACCCGCGGCATCCCCATCTTCGGGACGGCGCTCTTCGCTCTGCAGGCCGTCGAGACGACCGTCGCGATCACGCGCACGACCGTCGAGGCGTCGATGGCGAAGCGCTGCACCGAGTTCCAGATCGTCTCCACCAACCCCGTACGCTTCGTCGTCTCGGCGAAGGCCTACGGGTTTCCGCAGACGGGAAGGTCCTACCGCCTTCAGATCACGCCTGTCGGCGGAGACACCCTCGCCCCGGTGACGGGACCGTTCGATCCGATCAAGGCGCCGTCGTCCTTCACGATCGACGTGCCGGCGGTCCCGAGCGGAGGCTCGGTGTCCTACGTGGTCGAGATCCTCTCCGCGTCCGGCGTCGTCGTCGGCCGGGCCGTCGGCGAGTTCCTGAACGTCATCCCCGACGGATCGACGCGCGTCGAGGTTCCGACGCGCATCACGAACAGCAAGATCGTCATCGACGAGACCACGACGTACTCGCCCTTCAAGCGGCTCGCCGCCGACGGCACGCGGCACGCGTGGGTCGAGGACACGAGCACGCCGCTCCCCGGCGCGGACACGACGTGTGCCACGGACGGACTCTGCGAGGCGATCGCCCTCGCGGTCGGCGGCGAGGCGCAGCTCGCCTACGTGTGGAAGGAGCGCGACCGCAACGTCGGCCTCTGCTCGAGACCCTCGGACACGCGCGGGACCGTCCTCTTCACGATGCAGAACGTGAACCTCAACGCGACGCCCGACTTCGGGGCCGGCGATCCCGACGCGACGCTGAAGAGCCTCGGTTGCGGAGAGTCCGCGCCGGTGATCCCCGTCTATCGCGTGACCGGTGATGGCGAGACGCCGTACGCCCGCGGCGCCGTCCCGGACTCGCTCGTCCTCGAGGCGAGCTCGGGCACCTATCACCTGCGGACGTACCGGCCGACTCCGTCGAGCGATCCCGACTACCGCCGAGGGCCGAGCTGGGGACGGCTCCAGACCACGGTCGTGCGCGCCGCGGCGCTGCACAAGAGCGGCACCCTCCTCGCGATCAGCGGCGTCGCCGACAAGCTCGAGCTGCTGACGCTCCCGATCCGACGTGGCCCGGGCGCGGACGCCGTCGCGCCGCGCTCGGTCCTCCGCAGCGGCCCCGGGAAGCGGGTCGGGTACATCTCGGGCGCCGTCGCCGTGTGCGCGACGGACGACACCGACTCGTTCGTCGTGCTCGAGGACGGCAACAAGCGCCTGCAGGCGTTCGGCTGCGCGGACGGCCTGCCGGACGTGACGTTCTTCAAGGTCGGCGGCGAGTCGAGCGCGATCCTTCCGCTCGATCCGAACCGGACCTACCTCGACGTCGCCTACGAGCCCGGCAACAAGATGATCTTCGTCCTCTCGCGGGTGACCGGCTCCGCCCGGCCGGACGACTTCGTCCTCGAGGTCTACGAGCGCACGCGAGGGCTCGTCGCCACGACACGCGCGTTCGTGGCGCGCAAGATCGCGCTCGACGACAACCAGAACGTCTACGCGCTCGGGTGGGACTCGCTCCTCTTCGCGGGTCGGCGCGAGCCCGACGTCTGGCTCTGGATCCCCTCGGTGAAGCCATGACGCGCCTTCGATCGGACAAGGAGTTTCGGATGCGTGCGCTCTTCAGGACGTGCGCGTCGATTGCGGTCAGCGTGCTGACCGCGGCGGCATGCGGGCAGGACGGCACCGAGGTCCGCCCGCCGACTTCGACGCCGCCGTCGAGCCACCACGCGTTCCTCGAGCGCGAGCTCGCGCGCGACCCGCACCTGCGCGCGCGGCTGTCGAGCACGATCGTGCTCGATCTCGAACCGCCGCACGCGACCGTGCCCGAGCACGAGGACACCGGCGTGCGCGGAGTGGACGTCGTCCCTTACGCGATCGACGCCGCGCAGCGGGTCCACTTCTGCCTCGGTGAGAAGGCGGACGCGATCGGGAGCGTGGAGCTCGTCGCGAGCGACGGCACGAAGGTGATGACGCTCCGACCTTCGGATCCCGCCGCACGCTGCGTCCCCGCCGACGTCACGCCCGGCGAGTACCGGCTCGAGATCTCGCACGCTGGCTCGACGGACGACGCCACGCCGAAGCTCCTCTTCGTCCACGCCGCCCTCGAATCGAGCGCATCGGGCTGCTCGCCCGCGAGCCAACGGATGGATCCGGGAGACTTTCCGGACAGCGTGTGGCACGTCGTCGACGGGAACGGCGCCCGCATCGCCGCGACGCCGAGCGGGCTCCGCTACGAGCCGAACAAGGCCGGCGCCGCCGACCCGTCCCGGGGCGTCTCCTTCGTCGCCGGCGATCCGCCCCGCAGGATCGGGCGCGCCGACTCCGGCTTCCTCGCGGTGGACGGCGGCTTCGTCGTCTCTCGAACGGACGGCGACGCATGGCACCTCGTCTCGACGGCGAAGCCGTGGTCGTTCTTCGTGATGACCGAGCCGCCCGGCAGCACGACGTTCGCTTGGTACGCGCCGCGAACGTTCGACGCCGACGGCACCGCCGCCTTGCCGGCGACGAGCCTCACCGGCGGGTCGATCCTGCCCGTGACCTTCGCCGCGCGGCGCGCACCGGCCGACCGCGTCGGCGAGCTCAAGGCGGGAGAGGTCGCCCTCTTCTCGGAGTGCAACTTCCAAGGCATCGCCTGGGTCGTCAACGAAGCGAACGCGTTCCCATCCATCCTGTCTCTGCCCGGGCTCGAGCAAGGACCGAAGAGCGTCAAGCTCGGTTGCGACGCCTCGCTCCTGACCTGGGCGGGCCCCATCCCGTTCATGCCGACGACGTTCGACGCGGACGTCGCCTGCGATCCGCCCGGCTCGTTCGAGAGCGCGCGCGTGCGACGGCGCACCACGGTCGTCGTCGACATCGACCAGTGCGTGGGATGCGACCTGTCGAACAAGGACCTGAGCGGGAAGAACCTCGACGGGGCCCAGCTCATCCTCACCGACCTGTCCAACGCGAACCTGAGCGGCGCGAGCGCGAAACGGATGTCGTGCAGCCAGTGCACCTTCACGGGCACGGACCTCTCGGGCGCGACGCTCGACGGAGCGACCTTCACGGGCGTTCCTCGCTCCTCCATGCAGGGGAGCATCTGGCGCGAGACGTCTTGCGTCGGCTGCCAGCTCTCCTACCTCGACCTCTCGGGCGCGGACATGACGCGCGCACGGCTCGACGGCACGCGGCTCATGCGCGTCGATCTCGATCGCGCCAATCTCGACGGGACGCGCCTCGTCGGCGTCACCTTCATCGAGGCGGCGCTGACGAACATGGATCTGCGGAACGCCGACTTCGGCGCCGCCCCCGACTTCCAGCCGTACCCGGGCGACACGATCGCGGCGAGCCCGTGCACCGATCCGCCGACCGACGCTCGCCTCTCGACGCTGCTCGGATCGACCTTCCGCCCGTCGCAGATCCCGCCCGCCGTCTGGCGCAACGTGGTGCTCGACGGGGCGACCATCGACGCGACCGGCGGCTCCGCCGAGGAAGCCGACCTCGACGAAGCCGACCTCTGCGGGCTGCGCGCCTCGCGCACGAGCTTCGTCGGCCTGTCGATCCGCAACGCGCGCTTCGATCGGTCGCGGCTCGACCGCGCGAGCCTCGTGAACCTCGATCTGCGCGGCACCTCCTTCAAGGGGGCGACCATCACCGGCGCGAGCTTCGTCTACTCCGACATGCGCGACGTCGACTTCGAGCGCGTCACCGGCGACGGCTGGGTCGACGATCCGAGCTCGGGGAGCGGCAGCGGGCTCTATCTGAGCACGAACTTCAAGGGCACGCTGTTCGCGCCGAAGAGCCTCGTGAACGCGCGCCTCGGCCGTGCGAACTTCAGCTCCGCCACCGTCCTCTTCCCGCCCGCGCCGCTCCGCGCGGGCCTGCAGATCACGGACGCGACCTTCGCGGGCGCCGACCTCTCCGGCAGCGACATGTCCGGCATCGTCGCTCCCGGCGGCGACTTCAGCAACGTCACGTTCCTCGGAGTCGATCTGACGTCGGCGCAGCTCGGCAGCTCCGAGTCGCAGCCGTCGACGTTCGCGGGCGCCACCTTCTGCGGCGCCACGCTGGGCGGCACGGTCTTCGACGGCGCGCGCTCGCTCAGCGGGGCGCTCTTCCCGACGAGCACGACTCAGGTCATCGACCGCTCGACGAAGGACGCGACGGTCTGCTCGCCGGTGAAGATCGCCGGCGACGGCCCCATCACCTCCGCCGTCAGCACGAAGAACGTCCCCATCTGCCCGAACGATCGCGCGCCGACCTCGAGCGAAGGCTGCACGGACGCGGACTTCGTCGTCGACCCGACGATCTCGGGCTCGAGGCTCGTCTGCCCCGGCCCCGACGAGCACGGGGTCATGCCGACGAGGCTCCGCGCGTGCCGTCCGTGCACGAGCGATTGTGACTGCTCGTCGCTGCTCTGCACGCGCGGCGTCTGCTCGTACTGCGCGGAGGACTGACTTGGCCGCTCTCGATCTTCGCCCCCAGCGCTCGCTCATCTCGCTCATGTATGGAGGGAAAATCATGTATGGAGGGAAAATGCGCCTCTCTGCCCGCGTGCTCGCGATCGCCCTCGCCACGATGACGATGGCGCCGACGTGCGACGACGACGACGAGGACGACATCCAGTTGGCCGATCTGGCGGGCTCGTTCTGCGAGCTTGCGTACGAGGAGCTCCGGCTCCAGAACTGGCAGCCTCGGGGCAAGGAGCTCGTGCGCCGCACGATCGACGACCTCGCGACTGCCGTGACGCAGCTCGGATGGCCGGCGTCCCTCCTCAGGACGGGGCCCTGGGAGGGGTCGGACCGCGTGAGCGTTTCGTTCGACCTGCCGATCCGGTTCCCGGACCCATCGCCCATCGACGGGACGGAGCAAGAGCTCTGGACCGGTTTCCAGGCCACGTTCTCGAGCTCGACGGGTGCGCCGAGCATCGTGTTCACGAGGCGTCCGGGCGCCATTTTCTGCCCGATCCAGCCGCTCGCGGATACCACGGGGCTCGCCCTCCAAGTCGTGGACGGCGTCACGAAGGAGCTCGTCTACGTCAATCGAGCCCTCGGCTTGAAGGAGGGTGGTCCCCGATTCCAACAGGAGATCCACTTCGCTTCCGACGGCTCGGGGACGTTCGTAGCGAAGCACAATCATCCCTATCTCTTCATGCTCGTGCAGTCGGTGAAGCGCGCCTCGCCTCGAGACGCCGGCGCGCCCACGACTCCCCCGCAAGAGGACGCCGGCAGTCCGCCCCCGCCGCACGACGCAGGCGATCCACCGCCGCACGACGCAGGCGATCCGCCGCCGCAAGACGCAGGCGATCCGCCGAAGACCATCGCGCACCTGTACGCGACGAGCCGAGCGAACGACCGGCTCTCGCGCTTCCGCATCCTCGACGGACAGCTCGAAGCCGTGGCCGATACGGAGCTCACCGTCACGAAGCCCACGGGCGTCGCCGTCGGTCCGAGCGGTACGCTCTACGTCGCCAGCGAGGCCGACGGCTCCATCACGCGATGGGCGACGAGCGCCGATCCGCCGACGGCGCTGTCCGCGCTCCCGTCGCCGAAGACGGGATGGAAGCCGTCCGGGCTCGCGTTCGTGCCCACGGGCGAAGGCGCCGGCGAGCTGTGGGTGGCGTCGAGCAGCGGGGCCGACGAGCTCGCGGTCTACCTCCTCGACGCGAGCGGCAACGCGACGGCTCCGCCCGCTCTCGTGTCCACGGGCCTCGCGTCCGATCTCGGCACGCACGGCATCCAGAGCCTCGCGTGGGACGAGCCGTCGAGCTCGCTCTTCGTCGCGGCCGATCAGGTCCACCGCATCCTCGTGATCCGCGACTCCGGGCACTGGTCGCTCTCGCCGCTCACCGACGACGCGCTCACCCAGCTCGGCGCGAGCGATCCGACCGGTCTCGCGATGACGACGAATCGCTGGCTCGTCGCCGTCTACCCGAACGCGTTCTTGAACCTCGGTTATTGGTCGGTCTCCGACTACGACACCACGTTCCTGCAAGGTGCGAGCGGCACGGGCGGGACCTTCACGCCCGTATCGGTCGCCGTTCTACCGACGCAGCCGGCAACCGAGCCTCAGCGCTTGTACGTCGGCACCACGCAGGACCAGATCGTGGTCATCGACGCCGAGAGTCAATCGGTCCCCTCGGTCAAAGGCGTCGTCTGCAACGTCGCCGGTCTCTCGCACATCGCGCTCGGGCCGTAGAGAACGCCGAAGCGTCCTACACCGAAGCCTCACGGCATCGTGTAGTCGCGGAACGAGCCGCGGCGGTAGCGCTCGATCGATCGGACGATGTCCTCCGGCTCGTCTCCGATGAACGGACCGTACGACACGAGCGAGGCTCCTCGAGGCTCGCCTGCGTGGAGCAGCACGCGACGGCGGCGATGCCATCGATGACGTACACGAAGCCGTTGTAGCTCGCGGGGAGCTGCTGCTCGACGCGCGCACCAGGCTCCGGCCGGACGTCGACGAGCGTGACCGGCACGCGGTTGCGCGTCGACGACACGAGGTCTCCGGTCGTACCGCTGTAGAGCCTCACCTCGACTCCCGGCTCGCGCCGCATCGGAGCATCGGCGGCGCGGATGATCTGGTGATCGGGCTCCGTCCACCGCGAGGCCTTCGGCAGCGTGAGCCAGAGCTGGAGGAGTCGGAACGATCCGCGCACCGTGCTCTCGGACCGTGCACGATTCCGCTCCCCGCGGTCGTCCACTCGACGTCGCCAGGCGCGAGACGACCGCCGCCGCCCTCGGAGTCGATCGAGCCGGAGAGCATGAACGTGACCGTCTCGAAGCCTGCGTTCGAGCAACGGCTCGCTTCTTTGCAGCATCCAAGCGTTCGCCCCCAATGCGATGACCATGGCGCCGGATCGCGGATCCTCCTCATCATCCTGGGGATGCTGCGTGTACGCCTCTGGATCCCCGCTCTCGTCGTCACTGGGCTCGCCGGCACCGCCAGCGTCGCCGCGTGCGGAGACGACGCGTCCGAGCCCTCGTCTCCAGGCTCGGACGCCGGCGGCGCCGCGACGTCGTCGGACGACGCCGCTCCGTCGTCGGACGACGCCGCTCCGCCATCGACCGAAGACGCGTCACCTGACGTCTTCACCCCGTCGAACCGCGCCGTCCAGGCCGCGGCGGGCTTCGACTTCGGGTGCGTGACGCTCGAGAATCGGCAGGTCTGGTGTTGGGGCGACGACAGCTTCGGACAGACAGGCGCCGGTGAGATCTCCGCGACGCCCTGCATGGCCGCGACGGGGCACAAGTGCCGAGGCGCAACACGGGTCGAAGGCGAGTACGTCCAGGTCTCGACCGGCGTCGCCCACGCGTGCGCCGTCACGGTCGTCGGCGACGTGTATTGCTGGGGGCGCAACGACGTCGGACAGCTCGGACACCAAGTCGGCACGCGAGGCGACACGTCTTGCACCGACGGGAAGACGACGTACATGTGCAATCCCACGCCGGTGCGCGTCGACGGCATCGACGGCGTGGTCGAGGTGGCCGCCGGAACGATACACACCTGTGCAAGGACCAACGCGGGCGCCGTCTACTGCTGGGGAGCCAACACCGACAGCGCCGGTGAGGGGCTGCTCGGCACGGGCTCGACGACTCCCGCGACGAGCGCGACGCCGGTCGCCGTCACGGGGCTCACGAACGGAGTCACCGCGCTCTCGGTCTCCATGGTGACGGGAGGCCGCACGCACGCCTGCGCGATCAAGAACGGATTCGTCTACTGCTGGGGCAGCAACAGCGTCGGCCAGCTCGGACACGAGCGACTACAAGAGGGCGATCTCGGGAGTACCGCGTACGGGGCGCACAATCCGACGCCTCGCTCCGTGAGCGCCGACGGCGGCTCGGCGTCGCTCGAGGCCACCTTCATCGAGACTGGCGACGGTCTGTCGTGCGCCGAGCACGAGGGCACGATCCGGTGTTGGGGCTACGACGGCTATGGCCAGCTCGGTTGGGGCGGGCCGCCCTTCAAGGTCGTGAACCCGAAGCCGGTGCTGCTCGCCGACCGCCCGCTGCGGTCCTTGTCCGCCCATTACGCGCATCTCTGCGGGCTGACCGTGGACGACGCGGATGCCGGGGCTGGCAACGTTCGGTGCTGGGGCGCCAACGACAGCGCACAGCTCGGCCCTGCGGTCGATGGGGGCCCGGCATGCGGGAACTCCGTTCCTTGCCAGTTCGAGCCCCAGACGGTGCCGATCTACGCGACGAAAGTATCGGCCGGCGGCTTCTCCCTCGCGATCCGACCCGACGGCACCGTATGGGCGTGGGGCGCGAACGGATCGGGGCAGCTCGGTCACCCCGCCGGCACGGAGGGCGACATCATGTGCAAGGCGGGGCCGTGCAACCCCGTCCCCAAGCAGGTCCAGGGCCTCCCGGCGCCGTAGCGACGAGAGGCACGCGGCTCGTCTCTTCAGGCGGGCTTGTTGAGGCTGGACGCGATCGCCCTTGCGAGCGAGCGCGGGGCGAAGCGGACGGCCTCCATGACCATCCAGTTCAGGGTCCCGTGGATCGCGAGGACCTGGCCCTTCATCATCGCGCGGTAGGCGTGGGCGGCGACCGACTTGGCGTCCGCCACGCCGGGCCGCTGGAAGAGGCGTGACTTGTCGTTGCCGGCGGTGACGGCGAACTCCGTCGCGGTGGCGCCGGGGCAGTGACACGTGACGGTGACGCCGGAGCCTTCGAGCTCGACGGCGAGCGCCTCGGTGAACGAGACGACGAAGGCCTTCGTCGCGTAGTAGGTCGCCATGAACGGGCCAGGCTGGAACCCCGCGGTCGAGGCGATGTTCATGACGCGACCGAAGCCTCGCTCGCGCATGGGGCGGACGAAGCGGTGCGTGAGCTCCACGAGCGATCGGACGTTGACGTCGATCATCTGCAGCTCGCGCCCGAGGTCGAGATCGAGAAACGCGCCGTTCGAGCCGAAGCCGGCGTTGTTGACGAGGAAATCGATCGTGAGCCCGCGGGCCTTCGCTTGCTCCTCGATGAAGCGCGGGGCGGAGGCGTCGCCCAGGTCGGCGGCGATGACGTCGGCCTTGATGCCGTGCGCGCCCATCAGCTCGTGCGCGAGGTCCTCGAGCTTCGACACGCTCCTCGCGACGAGAACGACGTCGTGACCGTTCTGCGCGAAGAGGATCGCGAGTTCCTTGCCGAGGCCCGACGAGGCGCCCGTCACCAGCGCCGTCCGCCTGGCTCCATTCGATCCCTTCGCTCCGTTGGATCCATTCGCCCCCTTCGTTTCGCTCATGCCGACGGTGTACCCGAGGGCTCGCTGTCGGGGAAGCCGCCGCGATGACGCGACGAGCTGCGGTCGCGAGCCCCAGCGCCGGCGATCAGAGCCGGAAGCCCACGCCGACGCGGAGACCGCCGCGCGTGGCCGGGGACGCGTAGAGGAACCTCGCGCCATCGGTGTCGTCGCGCACGGACTGCAGGCCGTGGACGTCCACGAAGAGCGCGGCCTCGAGGAAGACGGGAGCGATTTCGATCTGCACGCCCGCGTCGAGCAGCCACGTCCAGCCGGCCCCCCTTCCCTCCTTCGTCTCGGTCGTTCCCGACCGAGCGAGCTCGGTCCGTACGCCACGGCCCTGGAGACCGAAGCCCGTCGCCGCCGTGAAGCGCACCTTCGTGTCGTGCGGAAGCGTGAGGCGGAGCATTGGAGCGAGCTCGAAATGGACGACTCTCGTCCGCGAGTCGGAGACGTCGCTCGGTCTCGCCCGATAGCGAGCATCCACGGCGCCGAGCTCGGCAAAGACCTCGGCCGAGAGCGACTTCGCGAAGAAGAAGCCGAAGCGGCCGCCGATCGAGCCGCCGCCGAGCGCACGGCGCGTGCCGTGTGGGGGAGGCTCGCCGAGCGGGACGCCGAGGCGGTAGCTCACGCTCTGGAGCGCGAGCGAGGGGACGAGAACCATCCTCTTCACCTTCTTCGGCCTGGTCGCCGGAGCGACGTAAGCAGGCGGAGCCTCGGCGTAGGGCTCGAGGGGGATCGGATACTCGACGGTTCCGCCCGGAGGGACGGTCACCTCCACCGTCGTCGTCTTCCACCCGGGCGCGGACACCTCGATGCGATGCGTGCCGGCGACGACGTCGCTCGTCCACTCGCCGCGACCGACCTCGACGCCGTCGAGGCGCACGACCGCATCCGCGATCGACGGCTTGACCGTCAGCTTTCCGGTCTGGCCTCGCGTTCGCAGCACGAAGGTGACGTCGACGGGCGCGCCCGAGACGAGGGCGAGCTTCTTCGGCTCCGGCGACGGGAAGCCCGGCGCGTCGAGCGTGAACACGTAGATGCCGGGCATCAAGCGGAGCGGCCGCCGATGAGCGCCGGGCGGGAGCTGTCGTGCGGGGCCGGAGCCCTCGGCGCTCGCGACGGAGATCGTGAACCGATCGACGGGTCGCCCGTCGTCCGTGACGACCTTGAACGTGACCGTCGCGACGACCTTCGAGAGCTCGGCGAGCTCGTGCTCGATCGCCGCTCGCCTCTCGGGCTTGAGCGAGCCCTTCCCCTCCTCGAGCGCCTCGTCGAACGCGGCGGCGGCCTCGGCGGGTCGGTTCAGGCCCTTCAGGCAGAGCGCGATGTTCTGCTTGATGCCCGCCGAGGGCTTCTCTTCGTAGGCTCGTTGGAACGCGGCGAGCGCCTCGTCGTACTGCTTCCTGTCGTACAGCTCGACGCCGCGCTTGAAGTGCCGGCGTGCGACCTCGTCGTCGGCGCGCGCGTCGACGGCGACGAGGAGCACGAGCGCTTGCGCGCACACGGCGATCAGCGTGGCGATCACGCCGCCCGAGCGAGGCCCTCCGAGGAGCAGGGTTCGGACCAGAGCGAGCACGGGCGCGAAGGGTAACGAAGGTCGGAGCGGAGATCAGCTCGCAGCTCGCCTCACGGCAGCTCGCGCGTGATGTCGAGCTTCTTCGGCGCCGGCTTGGCGCCGCTCGCGCCGCTCGTGCGCGGGGCCGCGGGCTTCGCGCGTGTGCTCGGCTCCGTCGCCGTGCTCGTCGCGCTCGCGGCCGGCTCCGGGGGAGCGCTCGCATCCTCCCGAGGAGCGTCGGCCACGCTCGGCGCGGCGCTCGTGATCGTCGCGGCGCCGCGCTCCGAAGCCGTCGGCGTCGGCCACGAGGGCGCGTCGCGCTTCTTCACGACGAAGGAGATCGTCCCGAACATCACGCCCATTCCCGTGAGCAACGCGAACGCGGCGGTCAGGACGACCGCGGTGATCGACGTCTTGCGAGGCGACGAGCGACCGGCCGGCGCCGGTCGGGGTGACGAGCCTTCACGAAGCGCGGGCGACGACGCCGTGACAGGCCTGGCCTCGACCGGAGTCTCACGCGTGCTCGGCGGCAGTGGGTCGAACCCGCGAGGCGCGGACGGGCGCGGCAGCGCGGCAGACCCGTCCGGCGTCGTTCGATCGCCGGCGATCCGCGAGGCGAGCGGGGCATTCGGCCGAGAAGCGAACGCGGGGGGATCGGGCTCCGAGAGCGAGCCGACGATGCGCGTCGCGTCGCCGATCGGTGCCGCGCGCATGCGATCCGGAGTCAGGTGGTCGGCCGAGAGGAGGGTCTCGGCCGGCAGATCGAGCGGGACGCGCTTCTTCTCTTCGGGCGCGATCTCGTGGAGCGCAGCGAGCATGCGCTCGGCGGACGGAAAGCGGTGAACGCGATCGCGGGCGAGCGCGCGCGCCACGAAGGCCGCGACGTCCGCCGGGACGCTCGGCTCGATCGCGCGGAGATCGGGCGCGTCGCGCGTGAGGATCGAGAGGATGACCTGCTCGTAGGTCTCGCCCGTGTGCGGAGGCCGACCGCCGAGGCACTCGAAGAGGATCGCGCCGACGCTGTACAGGTCCGTGCGCGCGTCGACGTCCGGCTTCGCCTGCGCCTGCTCCGGAGACATGTAGAAGGGCGTCCCCAGGATGGTGCCGCGACCGGTGAGCGCGAGCGCCGCCGTCCTGTTGCGCGGGCGCTCGATCTTCGACATGCCGAAGTCGACGATCTTCGCGAAGAGCGGGTCGACGTCGCTCTTCACGAGGAAGACGTTGTCCGGCTTGAGGTCGCGATGGATGATCCCCGCCGCGTGCGCCTTCGACAGGCCTTTGAGGACCTGCGCGACGATGTGCATCGCGTCCGCGAGCGGGACACGATGCGAACGGCGGAGCCTCTGGCCGAGGTCCTCGCCGCGGAGAAGCTCCATCACGAGGTATGGACGGCCCTCCTCCGTCCCGGCGTCGAACACCGTGACGATGTGCGCGCTCTCGACGGAGCTCATCGCGCGCGCCTCGCGCGCAAAGCGGCCCACCACGCGCTCGTCGGTGGCGAACTCGGGATCGACGAACTTGATCGCGACGGGCTTTCCGAGCCCGACGTGCTCCGCCTCGTAGACGGCGCCCATGCCGCCGTGCCCGATCAGCCGGCGGACCACGTAACGGCCCGCGATGGTCCGGCCGATCAGCGCCTCGCGGGCCGCCCGCGCGCGCGCCTCGGGGGAGCCGTTGGGGACGTCGACCTCGCTCATCCGGCGCGCCCCCGAGCGTAACAGGGCGGAGGTCGAGGCTCGACCCCCGCGGGGATCCCGAGATCAGGACCCGACGATGCGGCGCTCAGGCCGCCTTCGAGAGCTTGTGGACCTGCGCCGAGAGGCGGCCAATCGTGCGCGACGCGGCCTTCCGGTGCACCGCCCCCTTCGTCGCAGCCTTGTCGAGCGCGACGGTCGCGGCCTTGAGCGCGGTCGCCGCCGCCTCCTTGTCCTTCGCGTGGATGGCAGCGCGGACACGCTTCACGAGGGTGCGGACGGCGCTGTTGATCGCACGGTTGCGAGCGGTCCTCACGATACGCTGGCGGTTGCGCTTCTCTGCGGAGGGATGATTAGCCACGGTCAGGAACCTCGAAGAAATGGGCCCTTACAGGATGGAGGCGGGCCTAGGGACGGCGCACTTTATTGGCAGCCTGGGGAAAGTCAAGCTGGGGCTCGCCGGGAGGGTCGAAAAGCCCCGTCCGGGGGACCGCGGAGGGGGTCCGGGCCCCTTCGAGCCCCGGCTCACGACGTCGGACGCCCGACCCAGGCGCCGGCGCAGGCGAGCGCCCACGCGATCGGGGAGAACGCGAGCGCGAAGACGAGCGCGACCGGCGCTGCGAAGCCGAGCAGCACGAGCGTGATCAGGATGGCGAGCCCCGACGCGAGCGCGGGCTCGAGCATCGTCGGCAGGTTCGAGGCCCTCGCGATGAGGTAGCCGCTCACGGGGAACGCGAGGAGGATGCCCGCGCCGAGGAGCGCGACGGGCGCCGTCGTCGAGACGTCGTGCTCGTCCACGACCGAGAAATCCACGTGGGCCCAATGGCCGAAGGCGATCGACAGACCGAGACCGACCGTCATCGCGCCGATCGTGACGAGCGCTCCGAACAGGACCCAGCGGAAGGTGATCGGCTGCCCTTCGCGACGGAGCGCCTCTCGCACCGTGCCGAGGCTCGGCGGGCTCGACACGACGTAGAGCGACGAGACGCGCTCGAGGATCATCGACGCCCGCGAGGACCGGTCGGCGCGCGCCTTCAGCTCGCGGATGGCGAAGATCGTCGCCACGCCCATCGCGAGGAGCAGCGGGATCGTGCCGACGAGCGCGCCGGGGCCGCGGCCGTACACGAGGTGCATGTAGAGCCCGTGCACGGCGGTCGCGACGAACCATGCCGCGGGGAAGATCGCGCCGGGTCGCTTGATGCGCTTCGCGCGGCCGAGCGCATAGCCCCACGCACACGCGAAGAAGACGTGCGCGGGGAGCGCGACGAGCGTGCGAAGGATCCAGATCCAGCCGACGGGGTGCGCGCGCAGCGTGAGCGCGTTCTCGATCGTCGCGAAGCCCAGCGCGGCCGCGGTGGGATAGAGCAGCCCGTCGAGCGGCTCGCCGAAGTACCTCGATCGGAAGACCGGCCACGTCGCCGCGACCTTGGCGGCCTCGCGGATCGGAGCGACGAAGCCGAACAGGAAGAGGAGCGAGCCCGCCGTGCCCGCGGACTGGACGCTCATCTCGAGACCGGTCCACGCCGAGGCGCGGAGCTCCATGTACGTCGTCACGCCCTTTGCGACGCCGCCGAGGACGAAAGTGGACAGCACGACCCAGGGCGGCTCCTTGCGCCGATCCGAGTAGTAGAGGACGAGCAGCAGCAGGAGCACCGGGACGAGCGAAGGGCCGATCCAGCGAATCCAGCCGAGCACGGTGCCGTCACCCACCTCGAAGCGAGCTTAGCGCGCGAGCTTCGTCGAGCCCAAAAGCGCGGTGCGATGCGGCTGAGCTGCGCTCGAAGGACGACGAGGCGCGCGGCTCATCGGCCGGAGCCTCGCGCGGCCACGATCCGCTCGATGGCCGCGACCGCCGCGCCGACGTCGACGGTCACACCGGCGATCGCATCGCGGTCGGCGGCGCCGGACGCGGCCCTCGCACGGGCCGCCTCGAGACCGACGGCGGCGGGGTCGAGCGCGTCGAGCTCGTCCCAGCCGATCGGCACCGCCGCCACGGTCCGATCCGACGAGCCTCGCGCGCACGGGCCGAAGGCGAGCGGCACGCCGTCGACCGGCGTCATCCGGGCTCGCGAGCCCCCTGCGTCGGCCGCGAGCTGCGCGAGGAGCGCGCCGAGCGGAGCAGCCGCGCTCGCGGGCGCCGATCCGAGCCCGACCAGCACGTCGATCGAGCGAGCGCCCGACGCGATCGCGGCCGCCGGAAGCCCGATCTCGTTCGCGAGCGCGCGCAGCGCACGGACGCCTCGCACCCGATCCTCGCGCTCGGGCGCCGTCACGCGAACCGCGACGAAGTCGACGTGCTCGGGGCGGTCCTCCAGGAGGGGACCGTGCTCGATGCACGGACAGCCCGCCTCCACCGCGAAGAGGAGCACGTCGACGGAGTCGACGACGAAGCCGCGCACCTCTCGCCCGCCGGACGCGAGGACGACGGTGCGCGTGAAGCTCGGCATCCACTTCGGCGGCGGCCAGAGCGCTTTGCCTTCCGGGCTCGACAGCGTGCACACGCGGCCGCGCGCGTACCGCAGCAGCGCCGGCGCGACGGCCTCGAAGTAGTCGCAGAGCGCTCCCTTCGTCGTGCCGTCGGGGAGGATCGCGCGCGACGGCGCCGTGACGTGGATGCGCCGCGCGGGGCGCTCGGATCGTTCGCGCCTCGCGGCGGCGGCGCGCGGCTCTTCTTCGGCACCCGAGCCTCCGACCACCCGCACGTCCGCGCCGTCCTCGGGCCCCGCGGTGCAGTCCTTCGGGCTCACGTCGGGTCGGATCCCGCGGAAGACCGGGAACCTGAGGTAACGCGCGCCGCTCGGATCGAGGGACCAGCCGCCGTAGCGAACCGAGACGACGATCTCCGGCCGGCAGTGGTGCCGCCGCGGCTTCGGCGAATACTTCCCCTCCGCGACCGGATGCGGGACCTCGAGCGGCTCGAGCATCGCAAGCAGCTCGTCGATGATCGTGCCGTGGAGCCCGCTGCCGACACGGCCGCGGAACACGAGGCGGTCGCCCTCGTAGGCGCCGAGATCGAGCGCGCCGAGGCGGGCGCGATCGCCCTCGCCCTCCGTCCAGCCGATGACGACGAACTCGGCTTCGAGCTCGCGCTTGATCTTGAGCCAGTCGAACGAGCGCTCGCCCGCCTTGTACGGGGAGCCGAGCCGCTTCGCGACGACGCCCTCGAGCCGGTGCTCGCGACAGAGTCGGAACAGCGCGACGCCGTCGTCGAACGTCGTGTGCCGACGTACGAGGCCTCCCGCGAGCCCGTCGTCCGGGACGATGCGGGCGAGGATCTCTTTCCTCGCCTCGAGCGGGAGCGCGCGGACATCCCAAGGACCGACGGCGAGCACGTCGAACACGACGTAGACGACCGGCACGCGTACCGCCGAGCGAGCGTTGCCCTTCGTCTGGATGCGATGGCCGAGCCGCTGGAAGTCGGGGCGCCCCTTCTCGTCGAATGCGACGACCTCGCCGTCGAGCACCACGCGAGACTCGGCGAGCGTGGCGAGCGCCGCGGCGATCTCGCCGTAGCTCTCCGTCGCCTCGCGCAGCTTGCGGTAGAAGAGCCGGACGCGGTCGCCTTGCTTGTCCGCGAGGATGCGTGCGCCGTCGAGCTTCAGCTCGAAGAGCCACCCCGCTCGGCCGAGCACGCGCTCGCTCGCCTCCGCGCGCTCGCAGAGCATCGGCACGAGCGTACGCGCGTCGATCGCGGAGGCACGCGCTCCGAGCGAGCGGGCGAGCTCCTCCGCCGACATCGCCGCTCAGAGACCGAAGTGCAGCCCGAGCCGCAGACCGCCCGCGAGCTGGAGCCCCGCGCTCGTGCCGGACTTCTGGTAGAGCGGGTCGTTGTTGATCGCCTCCTGCTGCGCCGGCGGGAGCTGGTCGAAGCCCGGCGGCTTGTCGACCGGCGGGCGGTTCAAATAGAGGAAGTCGGCGAGGATGCCCGCGCCCACGGAGAAGAGCGGCGAGAAGTAGTAGTCGAAGCCGACGTCGATGCCGCCGTTGAAGCCGCGGATCGACACGGCGTCCGTCGGCGCAGGCGTGCTCGTGTTCGTCGCGACGCTCGCGTCGCCGAGCCTGCCGACGAACGAATAGCCGCCGTGCAGCCCGAACAGGATGTCGAACGACCGGAGCGGGATCTTCAGGCCGGCCTCGGCGTTGATCTGCCACATGTTGAAGGACGAGAGCGCGTGATGCCTGAGCCGCGCGCCGAGCGTCAGGATCACGAACCGGACGCCCGCCCCGGCGGAGAACATCGGCCCGCCCGAGCTCGCGTTCTCGATCTGGAACGTCTCCGACGAGAACTGCTGCATGTCGATGTACGAGCCGCCGATCTGGCCGTCGAGCCAGAAGAGCTCGAAGCCTCGCCCCGAGTCCTCTCGCTCCGCCTCGTCGAGACGAGCGGTCGTCTGGTACTCCGCGTACGAAGACGCGCCGCCCGTACCCGCCGGCGCGCCGGGTGTGCCGGGCTGCGCCGGGGTCATCGGCGGCGGAGGCTGGAGCCCCTGTGCGGACGCCGGCAGGGCGAGCAGGGAGAAAGCACAAGCACTGGCGAGCACGAAGAGACCGCGGAGGCCCATCGGCTCTCAGTGTCGCACAGGCTCCTCGGGCTCGGGCTCGGTTTTCGAAGCGGAGCCGTCGTCCTCGGCGGGCGCCTCGACGGGGATGCGATACTCCTCGTTGAGCCACTTGCCGAGGTCGATCATCTTGCACCTAGGGGTGCAGAACGGAAAGCTCGGGTTCTCCGGACGAGGCTTCACGTCGTCCTTGGCGCAGATCGGGCACTTCGGCATGCCCCTTCCTCATAGCACCATGCGGCGCCCCGAGGGGGGCCGGTCGCTCACGATGTTGACGAAGGGCGGCCGAGACGTGAACGATCCGAAACCGATGCAAAATCGGGTCGAGTCGCTGCACGCCGGCGCTGCCTGGGTGCTCGCCGGAGGGTATTCATGACCGCCGCCGCCACGGCCGACTCCTTCGCCCGCTCGGAGCGCCTCGAGCTCGAGGCCATCGCCCGGCGCTTCGAGGGGAAGCTCGGGATCTGCTCGGCCCGCCTCGACGATCCGCGGGCGATGGTGGAGGTCGCCGCAGACGAGGTCTTCCCTGCGGCGAGCGTGATCAAGGTGGCCATCGCCCTCGAGGTGTTCTGTCAGGTCGAGGAGGGCAGCATCTCGCTCGCCGAGCGGGTGCCCCTGAAGGCGAGCGACAAGGTCGTCGGCTCCGGCGTCCTGTCCTCCCTCGCCGACGGCCTGACGCCGACGATCGGCGATCTCGTCTTCCTCGCGATGGCGGTCAGCGACAACACCGCCGCGAACCTGCTCATCGATCGCGTCGGCATCTTCTCCGTCAACAAGCGGCTCGCCGGCCTCGGCCTCACGACGACGCGCCTCTCCGGAAAGATCCTCGTCGACGAGACCCGGAACGGCCCGGCGACGCCCGAAGACTACGGCGCGACGGCGTCGTCCGCGAAGGACGACCAGGACGACGGTCGCGGCGAGCGCTCGCCCGTGACGGCCCGCGAGCTCGTGCAGCTCTTCTCCGCGGTCTACCGGCGCGAGCAGCTGCCCGCCGGTGCGTGCGACGCGCTGCTCGACGTCCTCCAGAAGACGCAGACGGCGAGCTCGATCCGCCGGGGCCTGCCCGAGGCCCGCTTCCGCGATCGCACGCCGTCGCGGCTCTACCACAAGACCGGATCGATCCGCGGCGTGGTCAACGACGTCGGCATCGTCGAGACCGAGCGCGGCGCGTACGCGGTCGCCCTCCTCAGCAAGGGCTCGCGCGATCTGCGTCCGACGCAGGACAACGTCGCGCGCATCGCCCTCGCCGAGGCGTCACGCGTCATCTACCGCGCGATGCGCGGCGCCGACTGACGCGCGGCGAGCTACTCGGCCGGGACGGCCTCGGCGGGCTGCTCGGCGGCGGGCGCCGTCGGGACGACCGCCGACTCCTCGACGATGCAGCTCTGCTCGAGGAGCTCGGCGATGTCCATCTGCTTGATGCGGTCCTCGAGGCTCTGGCTCTTGAGACCGTCGGTGAGCATCGTCATGCAGAACGGGCAGGCGCTCGCCACGGTCTTCGCGCCGGTGTCGACGAGCTGCAGCGTGCGCTTCACGTTCACGCGGTTCTGGTTCTGCTCCTCCATCCACATCTGCGCGCCGCCCGCGCCGCAGCAGAGACCGCGCGTCTTCGTCCAGTAGTCGGGCTCGACGAGCTCGACGCCGGGGATCGCCCGGAGGACGTCGCGCGGCGACTCGTACACGTCGTTGTAGCGACCGAGGTAGCAGCTGTCGTGGAAGACGACGCGGCCCGAGACCGGCTTCTTCGGGACGAGACGCCGCTCGGCGAGCAGCCCCGCGAGGAACTCGGAGTGGTGGACGACCTCGAGCTTCACGCCGAAGTCCGGGTACTCGTTCTTCAGCGTGTTGAAGCAGTGCGGGCACGCCGTCACGACGGTCTTCATCCCGCCCTGCTCCTTGTACCCGTTGAGGACGGCGGCGTTCGTCTCGGCGAGCATCGCGAAGATGTGCTCCGCGCCCGCGCGGCGTGCCGGATCGCCCGTGCACGTCTCCTCCTCGCCGAGGATCGCGAAGTCGACGCCGGCCTGCTTGAGCAGACGCGCGGTCGCGCGCGCGATCTTCTTCGCGCGGTCGTCGTAGCTCGCGGCGCAGCCGACCCAGTAGAGGACCTCGGCGGTCGGGTGCTCGGCGAACGTCTTGATGTCGAGCCCCTCGCTCCACGCGGCGCGATCCATGCGCGAGAGGTTCCACGGGTTGCCGTTGACCTCCATCGCCTGGAACGGCTTCTGGAGCTCGTGCGGGAACTCGTTCCGGATCATGACGAGGTTGCGCCGCATGTCGACGATCTTGTCGACGTACGAGATGAGCACCGGGCACTGCTCCTCGCAGGCGCGGCACGTCGTGCACGCCCAGATCACGTCCGGGTGGACGATGTCCGGCACGATGTTGATCGGGTCGTACTGGAGCGGACGCTTCGCGTTCTCCTTCTCGTCGGCGAGCCGCTCGTGATCGACCGGCGCGCTCCCGTCCTCCGCGGCGGGCTCGGGGGTCGGCCCCCAGCGCATCTCGCGATCGACGAGCTCGGACTCGTGCTCGTAGAGGTGATCGCGAATCGCGAGCGTGAGGTGCTTCGGCGAGAGGATCTTTCCGGTCTTGTGCGCGGGGCAGTTGTCCGAGCAGCGGCCGCACTCCGTGCACGTGTAGAAATCGAGGATCGCCTTCCAGGAGAGATGCTCCACCTTCGCGATGCCGATGTCCGCGAACGTCGGATCGGGCATCGACGCGGCGGCCTCCATCTTCTCCATCAGCTTCTCCATGTTCTCGGCCATCGGCTCGAGGCGACCGCGCGGCTCGAGATCCTTGAAGAAGACGTTCGGGACCGCCGTGATGATGTGGAAGTGCTTCGAGTGCGGCAGGATGTTGAGGAAGACGAGGACCAGCGTGGAGTGGGTCCAGAAGCCGATGTGCGCGAGGATCGTCAGCGCGCCGGGCCCCACCTTCAGCTTGTCGAGCAGCGCCGCCATCGCGGAGCCCGCAGGAGCCGGGAACGGCGAGAAGCCGAGATGCGGCTCCGCCGGTCCGAGCGGCGCGATGATCGTGGCGATGCGCTGGCAGACCTCGGCACCCGCGTAGACGTCCGCCGGCGCGTTGGGCGCGCAGATCTGCGCGTTCCGGTGCGCGAGCACGAGGGCGGCGCCGTCGTAGAGGATGTCGGTGATCATCATCGTCGCGATGATCCCGAGGATGAGCAGGCCCTCGAAGCTCAGCGTCATCCGCTTCTGCTTGTTGATCGTCCGGTAGTAGAAGAAGACCGAGACGCCGACGAGCACGAGGACCGCGACGATGTCCTTCGCGAACTCGTAGACCTTGCCGAGCGGCTGCGTCGGCCCGAGAACGAGCAGGTTCCAAGAAGGATCGAAGCCACGCCCCCACAACACGAGCGTGCGGGCGAGCAGTACGAGGAACCCGATGAAGATGAGTTTGTGGGCCCAGCCCGCCGGCTGGTAGTAGCCCATCTTCTCCTGCGCGAACGCGTAGCGGAGCACGGCCGCGATGCGCTCGGGGATCCGGTCGAAGCGATCGACGAACTTTCCGAGCCGTAGGAGCTGCCAGCGCCGGATCGCCGACCAGAAGAACGCCGCGTGCGCGGCGACGATGAGGAGAAGCATGGCAGCGGGATTCATCGGAATGCTCGACATATAGGTGCCTAGCCCGTTGCGTCAATCTCGGTCTGACGCGCACGGCCGCGCTCGCGGACGCGAGGGGCGCGTTCGGGCCGTCCGCTCTCGGGGACACACGCCGTCGATGGGCGCTCCGGCCGCGCGGGCATGCTCGATGCACGAGCTCCCCGGCCATGCGCTTCGCGATGCGCCCGATGCCGCCGGCCGACCGGGCCATGCTGCGGAACCTCGTCATCGTCGTGCTCGGGAGCACGGGCGCGGCGCTCGTGATCGGCCTGAGCTGCCTCGGGAGCCCTCGGATCGCCGACGCGACGGGACCGAGCCTCGAGAGCGCGCGCCCGAGCGCAGGCAGCGCTCCCGCGACGAGCGGGCGCGCGACCATCACGTCCGGAGAGCTCGATCGCGGCTCGTCGGGCTCGTCGCCGAGCCAAGCGCCCACGGGCCCCGCCCTCCGGCCGAGGCAGCCGACGCCCACGACGCCCCCCGCCGCGCCGGTGCCGCCGCCCATGCCGCCGAACGTACCCGCGCCGCCCGCTTCTGCGACGCAGGTGATGCCCACGGTGGCCGCGCCGCCCGCCGCTCCGCCTCCGGGGCAACCTGCTCCACCCGGCGCGTTCGTCACGCCACTTCCGTCGAACGCGCCGCCAATCCCCGCGCAGCCGCAGCCGCAGCCGCAGCCCGGCGACGCACCCGCCGCCCCGCCGGGCGTCATGGTCCGTGGCGCCGCGGTGCCGAACGTCGTCGAAGCGGCCGGCCACCTCGTCGCGGCCCCACCCGCGGACTCCGCGACCTCGGCGCCTCCTCCGAACGAATCGCCCGAGGAGCGCTGACTCGCGCGGCGGTCAGAGCTCGAACGAGAAGCCCTGTCGATCGTGCCCCTGGCCCGGGGAGAGCGCGAGGTCCATCGCCCACGTGCGGCTCCCGACCCGTGCCGAGAGGTGCACCTTGACCGGAAGCTCCGCGCCGCGCGGATCGACGAGCCTCACCTCGACGACGTACCGGCCGCGCATCGGCTCGTGGCCGGCGAAGTACACGTTCTCGACGTTCTGCTGGTGGCAGCCGTCGTCGGGACAGTCCTTCTCGAGCTGGAGCCCCGCGTTCGTGCTGCGATTGCCCTTCGTCACGCGCTCGCCGCTCGGTTCGACGACGACGAGATCGACGTTCGCCGGGCTGTCGCCCCACGCGATCATGAACTGCAAGACGCCCGTGCCGACGCCGCACCCCTCGTCGATCACGCCGTTGCAGTTGTCGTCGTTCGCGTTGAAGCACAGCTCCGGCCCCGTCGGCGTGCAGCCGGCCGTGACGATCACGCCTTCGGAGACGGACAGGTTCTTGGCGACGACGTCCGCCCCCGGGCTCGCCGCCCCGGGAGAGGACGGCCCGCAAGCGAGCAGCGCGATCGAGGTCGCGAAGGCAGCGGAGAAGGCAGCCGGCCCGAGACGCATCGAGCGCCTCTTCTAGCATGGCGCGCCCCGTTCGGGAGGCCTCAGGCCTCAGAGAGTCTCCCTTGCAACAGAAGGCCAAGCTGCTCCCACGGACGTTTGCCGAGCCAAGACGACGCGCGACGCAAACGATCGAGAGAAACGAGCAGCAGACAGCCTCTCGCCGCTCACGATGGCGAGTGGGTGCCAGTGCTGAGGACTGAGGACCGAGGACCGAAGAGGCCCGAGGCCTCTGATGAGGCCTGAGGCCCGAGGCCTGAGGCCTACTTACTTGGTCCCCGCGGCCTTCTGCTCGGGCAGCGCCTCCGTCGACACCTTGGGGTTCATGAGCTCGAAGAACGCCTGGCGAGCCAGCTCCTTCACGGGGCCGTCTTCGCTCTTGAGCGCCATGAGGACGCCCTTCTCGTTCATGAACTTCAGGATCTGGATCGCCTGCGTGCGCTTCTTCTCGTCGTCCGAGCGCGCGTCGCGCATCAAGCGGACGCGCATCTGGACGCGCGTGAGCGAGTGCGGGCCGTTGTCGTAGTCGATGCCCTGGATGGCGCGCGCGAGGATGAGGCGCGGCCAGTCCTGGAGCGCGTCACCGAGCTTCACGCGCGAGGCGGCTTGCGCGTTCTCGATCCATCGCGCGACGTCGCCGTTCTCGTAGTTCCTGTCGCTCCAATACCCGAACGTCTGGTCGTAGATGACCTTGAGCTCCTCGAGAGCGGCGGGGTCGGCGTCCGCGTACGAAGCGAGCGCGCGGCGCGCGGTGTCGGCGTCGGCGCCGATGAGGAGCGCCAGCGCCGCATCGTTGCGCGTCGCCGGATCGTTCAGCTTCTCGAACAGCTTGGCAGCCGTCTCCGCGCTCATCCCGCCGAAGCCGACGGCACGCGCGGCCTGGTGCTGCACGACGAGATCGGAGCGGCCGTTGATGAGATCGACGAGCGTCGCCGTGGCCTCGGGCACCGGCCTCCGCACGAGCGTCTCGAGGTAGCACGTGCGAATGAGCTGGACCTTCGGGTCGGGGTTGTCGAGCTCTTTGACCTTCCGCGCGACCTCCTTCATCTGCTCGTCGGTCGCGACCCAGGCGAGCGAGAAGCACGCGTCGAGGCGCGATTGCTCGTTGTTCTGCTTGTCCTCGATGTACTTCACGAGGAGCGGGTACGCCTTCGGGTCGCCCCACTGCGCGAACCCGTACGAGGCGCCGACGCCGATCGCACGGAGGGTCATGCCGAGGACCGCCAACCCGCCCTGCAGGAGCGACTCCATCGTCGCGTCGACCTTCTCGGGGCGGCGACGGAGCTGCGACTCGAGGATGCCCCAGCTCTGCTGGTCCTTCATCCAACCGATGTAGCGGAGCGCGCTCTGCGCGGTGGCCCAGACGGGCGGGAACTCCTGCTGCCCCTCCTTCGGCAAGGGCACCGTCGGGTTCGCCCACTTGCGCATCATCGGCAGCGCCTCCCGCGCATCGACCGCCGCCATGAAGCGGAGGCCGTTCGCGTGCGGCTGCGGCTTGTCGGTGATCCAGAAGCGGACGCCCTCGTACGCCTGCGCGCGGATCTCGTCGCGCTTCTCCGGGTAGAGGATGGCGAGGTCCGCGAGCATGCGGGCGGCGACGACGCGCTCGTTGTCGTCCATCCGGTACTCGGGATCGGCGTTCTTGTCGTAGAGGACCAGCGGGTCCTGCTTCATGCGCCACGCGAGCGTGGGCACGGCGCGGAGATCGCCGACCTCGGCGAGGCGAAGCGCGGCCTCGGTCTTCCAGTGCGGGTGCGGGTTCGACTCGATGTACTCGACGAGCAGGTCTCCGGCGCGCGGATCCTGGAGCGACCGCAGCATGTCGAAGAGGAGCTTCGTCTGGAACTTCTCCGTGTCCGGCTTGCTCTTGTCGACGCTCTTGAGCGCGAGCACGAGGCCCTTGCCGCCGACGCCGTCGCGCAGCGCCTCGAGGAACTTCTGACGCGAGTCCTTGTCGGCCTTCGCGAGCGCGTCGAGGAGGGGCTGCATCGCCTCCTCGTTCGCGATCTTCCCGAGGCCGACCGCCGCCTCGCGCGCGACCTCGATGCTCTTGTCCTTGACCAGCGTGATGAGCGTCTGCGTGTACTTCGGATCCGCGTTGCGCGAGAGGACCGTCGCGACGAGCTGGCGGACGCTGTCGTTCTCGTCGTTCGCGAGCGTCGCGAGCTTGTCGACGGAGACCATCGACGCGAGCACCTCCGGATCGAACGCCGGGCTCTTGTCGAGGCGCTGGACGGTCGCGAGCCGGCCGGCCCGGTACTCCTTCATCACGTCGTCGAACGCGGAGCTCTCGCGCAGCGTCGCGAGCGCCCACGCGATCTGCGGCCGATCCGCCTCCGTCGCCTCCTTCAGCGCCTTGAGCAACGCGGGCTTCGCAGCGTCGGCGGCGGGCGAGCCGTACTCGAGGAGCGCCTGCGCCGCGGTGCCACGCACCGCGTGATCGATCGACGAGAGCCCCTTGATGATCAGCGGAAGCCCCTCGGCGTCCTTCGCCCAAGCGAGCTGCGTGAAGGCCTCCTCCTGCAGCTTCGTCTCCTGATCCTGCGCGGCCCACTGCCTGTACTTCGGGAGGGCCTCGGCGATCGGAAGGAGCGCGAGCTCCTTCTTCGCCTGCGCGACCTGCTTGGGGTCCATCCGCTCGGCGTCCTTCATCGCGCCGAACACGATCGCGGCGCCGAGACCGGCGACCGCGAGGACGCCGACGAGAATGGCGACGGGCTTGAAACGGCCCTTCTTGAAGTTGCCATCGTCGCCGCCCGAGAAGCTCGGCATGCCGCCGCCGAACGATCCCGGCGGGAGCGCGTCGTCGTCGGGCGGCCACTTCGCCGCCTCGAGGCGGGGCGCTCGTACGATCGAAGGCGGGAGCATCCGACCAGGCACGTGGGAAGGAACGTGACCGGACGAGTGCCCAGGAAGGGGCGACGGCGAGAGTTGGGGTCCCATGGCGGCCGCGCGACGATACCCCAAAGGCTCGCCCCGCAGAAGCCGGCAGAACACGCCGAAAATTGTTTGGAGCTCCGACGTTTACGGGGTGAGGTCAGCCGCTGCGAAGCGAGCTATGCTTTCGTCGATGTCGGGGACGTCCCGGAGCCGCTCCGGAAGGGACGGGCGCGCACGGAGGAGAGCTCTTGCACGGCGCGTGTGGGGCCTGCTCCTCGTCGGGGGCGTCGTAGCCGCGTGCAACGCGATCTCGGGCGCAGGCGATCTCGCGGTCTGCGAAGGCGCGGCATGCCCGTCCGACGACTTCGACGCCGGCGTCGCGCCGGACGCGCACGTCACGACCGAAGACGCCGCGCGGGCACCGAACGACGGTGCCCCGTCCGCCCCCGAAGATCCGACGCCGGACGCGAGTGATGCATCGCCGTCCCCGGACGGCTCGACGTCGTGCACGACGATGTGCGACGGCAGCGCGTGCTGCGCACCCGATCGCTGCATCGTGGCGACGGGGACCTGCGGCGAGTGCTCCCGTGAGGGCGGCGTCTGCGAGGTCGACGAGGATTGTTGTGCCGGCTTGGTCTGCACGACGCGCGGCCGTTGCGTGAGGGCCTGTTCGCAGAAGGACCAGTTCTGCTTCCCGAACGGATGCTGCCTCGGCGTGAGGTGCTCGCCCACCTCGTTGTGCGCCGAGTGCAAGGTGCACGGAGTCGCCTGCACCGACGAGACCGAGTGCTGCTCGGGTACGTGCACCGGAGGCAAGTGCGTCGGCAACACGTCTCCGTTCACACCTCCGGGCGGGTGACGCCGCTCCGAGCTAGATCGACCTCAACCGGACCGATACGATGGGTGGAGGGAGGTCGTCCATGCGAACTTTCATCTCGGGCTTGCTCTCGCTCTGCGGGGTGGGCCTTCTCCTCGTTCCCGCCTGCGGGGGCGGCGGCGTGCAGCTCGCCGACATCCCCGGGGTCGACGGCGGCGAAGGCGGGGCGAACGGGCCGCGCGGCGTCGGCGAGCGCTGCGACGACGGCGGTGTGTGCCGGCCGGGGCTCGCGTGTACGGGCGGAGTGTGCCAGCCGGGACGCTCCCTCGAAGAGGGCGCCGCCTGCGTGATAAGTGCAGAATGCAAAGATGGCCTCTACTGCGGTCCCGAGCGCACGTGCGCTCCGGCGGGTACGGGCGAAGCGGGGACATCGTGCTCCTCCGACGCGGACTGCAAGTCGGGCCTTCGCTGCAACCTCGTCGGCTTCGGGACCGCGTGCCAACCGGAGGGGACGACGGATCTCGGCGGCGCGTGCGCTACGAGCGCCGATTGCTTCGGCGGCTTGTTCTGCGCCGAGAACGTCTGCGTGGCGCCGCCTCCCGGCGGTCCTCTGCCGATCGGCATCCCCAAGTTCAAAGGCGTCGAGTGCGAAGACGAGGCGGCGAGCCCCGTCACGGCGCACTTCCGCGTCCCGCGCGGCAGCGGCGACGGCGACTTCTTCCGCCTCCCCTTCCCGAACGACATCCGGCGCAAGGACGGCAAACTCGACCTCACCGGCTTCCCGACGCCCGGCGCGGATCTGCTCGGCTTCGATCTCGTCGATCGCTGGGCGCGCTACCTCGAACGGACGGCGACGGGCTTCAGCGTCTACCCGACCGTGACGTTCCGCTTCAGCGGCGAGATCGATTTCGAGTCGCTCAAGGTCGAGGGAGCGACGCGCTTCATCGACGTCTCTCCGAACGAGGGCAACGACCTCGGACACCAGTGGGTGGGCACGACGGGACGCAGCAACTACGTCTGCTTCAACTCGCTCTCGTTCCGTCCGCCCGCGGGGGCGCCGCTCCAGCATGGACACACCTACGCGGTCCTCGTCACGAACGCGAGCAAGGCGAAGGACGGTAGCGCGATCGTGCGCTCGCCGGACCTCGACGCGGTCCTCGGTCCGAACGACCCGGGCGGTGTGCTCGAGGCTGCATGGAAGGCCTACGAGCCGCTCCGCGCGTGGGCCGCGTCGAAGGCGTTCGACCTCTCCACGGTCGTCAACGCGGCCGTCTTCACCGTCGGCGACCACGACGCGATCGCGCGGGCGATCCCGGCGGCCGTGAACGCCGCGCCCGCCCCCACCGTCTCGCACTGGGTCAAGTGCGGCTCCGGTCAGCCGTCGCCTTGTCCGCAAGCCGAGGGCGATCGCGCCTGTCCGACGACGCCGGCCGCGGAGTTCGACGAGTACCACGCGCTCGTCACGCTCCCGCAGTTCCAGCAGGGCACGCCGCCCTTCACCGACCCCACGGACGGAGGGGATTTCGTCCTCGACTCGGAGGGCAAGCCGGCGGTGCAGGGCACGACCGAGGTCTGCATGTCGGTCACCGTCCCGAAGGGGACGGCCCCGGCGGGCAAGTGGCCGATCGTCGTCTACGCGCACGGCACGGGCGGGAGCTTCCGCAGCCACGTCACGGAAGGCGTCGCCGCTCGGCTCGCCGGCCTGAACGTGGCCGTGCTCGGCATCGATCAGGTAGGGCACGGCCCCCGTCGCGGCGCCTCGACCGCAGCGCCCGAGACCGTCTTCTTCAACTTCACGAACCCCGCGGCCGCGCGCGGCAATGTCCTCCAAGGCGCGGCGGATCAGGTCTCCCTCGTGCGCGTCGCGAAGGACCTCACGATCCCACCGGGAGTCTCGGGCAACGGGAACGTCCAGTTCGGCAAGATCGCCTTCTGGGGTCACTCGCAAGGCGCGACCGAAGGCTCGATCGTGATGCCCTACGTCCCCGCGGCCGACGTCGCCGGCGTGGTCTACAGCGGCGTCGGAGGCAGCCTGATCGACGCGCTGCTTTCGAAGAGGAACCCCGTCCATCTCGCCGCGCTCGCGCCCATCGTGCTGTCGGAGCTGCCCGTGAACGTCACGGCCATGCATCCGGCGCTCGCCCTGTTCCAGAACGCCATCGATCCGGCGGACCCGATCGATCACGCTGCTGCCGCGATCGGGACCGGCACGCTCGCGAAGCACGTCTTCGTGCCGTACGGGCAAGGTGACACGTACTCGCCGCCGGCGACGCAGCTCGCGTACGTCGTCGCGGCTCGGCTCGGCGTGGCGCAGGCCCCCGCGGGCGTCACACCGGACGACCTCGGACGCACCCCGCTGCCTTTGCCGGTGCAGGGCAACGCGGCCGGCGTCACGGCGGTCGTTCGCCAGTACGCGCCGGACGGCTACGACGGTCACTTCGTCGTGTTCCGGAACGCCGAGGCGAAGACCAACACCGATCGCTTCCTCGCGGACGTGCTCGGGAGCGCGGGCGCGCCCGCCTTCGGTCGCTGAGCAGCGATACGCGTGCGGCGACGCGCGAGCGCGTCGCCGCACGAGAGCGTGGCCATAGGACCGCCCGCCTCTTCAGCGGCAGGGGTCGAACGGCGCCGAGGCGAGCTCGTCGCGTCCCGACGGCGGATCCTTCGCGATGCCGCTCCCCATGGTGGCGCCGTGATCGCGGACGAGATCCTCCTCGCCGAGGATCCCGTCGAACGTCCCGACGTCGGGCACCACCTCGTCGGGCTCGGCCGGAGCCGAGGGATCGGGCTCCGGCGGAGGCGGCGTCGGCGCCTTCAGCGTCATCGCCTCGAGCTGCGCGAGCGTGCCGTTGAAGAGGTTGGTGTCGACGTTGCCGTTGACGCCGGGCACCGAGCCGCGATCGGAGTCCTGCCAGAACTTCCACTCGGTCCATCCGCTCGGCATCGTCGGGCAGGCGGCGCCGTAGTTCGCGACCCAGAGCGGGTAGTCGGCGAAGTGGTTCCCGATGATGTTCGACATGAACGCGGCGGTGTAGACGATGGGCTTCACGCCGAACGCCGCCTCGACCTTCGCGAGCCAGGCCTTCGCGCGCGCGACGACCGTGCTCGCGGGCAGCCCGCCGTCGCTCTCGAGATCGAGCACCGGCGGGAGATCGCCCGGTTCGAGGCCGCCGGCGGCGGCGATCTTCGTCACGAGCAGGTCCACCTGCGCATCGACGTCCTTCGCGGGCCGGAAGAACTGGTAGGCGCCGCGCACGATCCCCGCCGCCTTCATGGCCGGCCAGTTCTCCGCGAACTTCTTGTCCGGATGATCGATGCCGTCGCTGACGCGCGCGAACGCGAACCTCCGGCCCGACGCCCTCACCTTCACCCAGTCGACCGTGCCCTGGTAGTACGACACGTCGATGCCCTGCAGCGTCGACGCGCCGGCGCAGACCTTGAGGTGTTGAGCCGACGTCCCGACGCACTCGTCCGCCGTCGGGGGCGCATCGTCGGCGGCCGAGCAACCGGCGGCACCGGCGCCCGCGCATCCGAGGAGGAAGACCGACACGCTCGCCCACTTCGTTCCACGCAGCAGATAAGCCATCGCCGAAGCGCGACAGCACGCGACGTGCCGCTCGGGTCGAGCTCACGACACCTCGCGATCACCGAGGAAACATGGCGTGTCGGAGGAGTCGGGACGTCGCCCACCGCGCCGCGTCGCGATCCGCGCGCGACGGCGCGCGATGCGATTGCGGAGCACAAGAGAGTCGTCGGTCCTCGGTCCTCAGTCCTCGGGTTTCGGCGTGGGATTGGCGCGCCGTGAAGCCTGGAGCTCGGAGCCTGGCGCCTGATTTCTCACACGCGGACGCTGCGACCGAGGCGGGAGCGCAGCTCCATGCGCGCGCGCATCGCTCGCGCGACGTCGTCGGCTTCGAGGCAGCGATCGCGCTCGAGGGCGGCATTGAGCGCGCGCAACGCCTCGTCCACGTCGCCCCGCGCCGCGAGCGCGCAGCCCATGGTCACCATCAGCTCGGGATCGCCGGGCAGGACGGCGAGGCCCACCGACAGCACGCGCATGGCGCGATCGACGTGCCCGTTCGCAGTGAGCCGCGTCGCGGCGTCGCGCACGCACGAGACGAGCGCCCGCAGGTCCTTGCGCGTCAGCGGGCGACCGATGAGCGACTCCCCCAGGGCGCGCGCCTCGGCGAGCGAGTCGGCTCCCGTGTCGCTGTCCGACTCGGCGGTGGCCACGAGCTTCGCGAGGCGCTTGCGGAGGCGATCGATGCTCTCGTCCGAGGAGCGCGTGAACGCGGCGCCGGACCGGGCGCGGCCGATGTTCATCATCGTGCGGAGGTGGACGAGCCATCCCGGCAGCTTGTTGGGGCGGACGTTCCCGGTGACGTCGTTGGTGCTGAGCGGCGCCGACTCGAGCGAGCTCCGGGTGTCGGGATCGAGGTCGTGCGGCTCCCATCGAGCGTGCTCGACGTCGAGACGCCAGCAGAGGATCTCGCCGGGATAGATGACGAAGTCGAGCGTGGCCTCGCCCGTCGTCGTCGTCGTGCGCACGCGATGCCGCCCCGCCGGTACGCCGCAGAAGCCGCGCACGGGCTCCGTCGTGTAACGACCCCACGGCTCACGTAGGTCGTCGACGGCACATGCCTCCCATAGGTTGCCCTCGAGGATGACGAAGCCGCTCGGCTCGCGGCCTTGCCTCGGCTTGCGGCGGCGACGACGCGACCGCACGACGACGACCACGACCGTCGCGAGCAGCACCGCGAGAGGGATCAGCGCCACCAGGAAGGAAGGCACAGTGAATTCTAGCGCGCGTTCTCACGCGCGCACGGGACCATCTCGCGGTTCCGATCGACGCGGCGACGGTCGAGCTCGGTCGAGCCGCGCCGCCGAAGCGGGCTCATCGAAGGATGTTCGCGCAGACGACGTACGCCTTGCACGCCCCGGAGGGCTGACCGTCCGGATCGATGCACTGCACGATCCATCCCGTCTCGGTAGGACGGTTCACGACCACGATCGGGACCTTGCCCGCGGCGCGTGCTTCTTGCGCGATCTCGTAGCCTCCGCCCACGACGGTCGCGTCCGCCGGGCAGGTCGCCACCTGATCGCTCGACGCCATCATGCTCGATACCTTCGGAGGCGGTGCCTGGCCCCGGCACCCCACGACGAGGAGGCAAACCGAGAGGAGCGCGTCCCGAGGAGAGGCACGTTCATGCGCGCAGCATAGGTCACTTCAGAGCCTCGAGCCGCTTCACGAGGGCATCACGCACGGCCCGCTGCCCCTCCGTGAGGACGGCCTTCTCGCTGCGTGCGAGCGCCTGCTCGAGGGCGGCGATCTCCGCGGCGCGGTCCCCGCGCGCCTTCGCGATGTCGGCCTTCAGCGCATAGACCCGCATGGCGCGCGGGCCGTAGACCCTGGCTATCGCCCGGTCGGCGGCCGCGTCCGCCTCGTCCAAGCGAGACAGCTCGAGGAGCGCTCGGCCGAGCCTCGCAGGCGGGTTGTAGTCGTCGGGGAAGTCGCGCTCGCTCTCTTCCAGCATCGGCAGCGCGCGGGCGGGCTCGCCGAGCGCGAGGTAGGCGGAGAGCCGTGCCGGGTCGAGCGACGCTCGTGCGTCCTTCGTCTTCGCCCGCGCGGCCTCGGCCTCGAGGAACGCGGCCCACTCGCGAGCGAGGGAGAGCGCGCCCGCTTCGTCGCCGCGCGCCTTCCTCGTCTCGACGACCGCCTCGTAGAGCGCGGATCGGTCATCGGGCAGAATCGGCGATTTTTGCGCCTGCGCGTCCTCCAGCGCGAGCGCGGCGAGTCGATCCACGTCCTCCGTGCGCTCCGCGTGCCTCGCGCACGAGAGGCCGGCGACGATCGTGCTCGCGCGCGACGTGCTCGCGGGCAGGCCGGCGGCCTCCGCCGCGGCGAGCTCCGCGCACTCCGCGTGACGCCTCCGGAGCCAGAGCTGGGTGACGAGCGCCTCGACGATGCGCGCGCGATGCGGATGGTCCTTCCCGGCCGCGGCGAGCGCGGCGCGATACTCCTTCTCGGCGCCCTCCGAGTCGCCGGCGGCGAGCGCGTGATTGCCGCGGACGAACGCGGCCGTCGCCTCGACCGCGGGGCCCTCTGCGCCGGCGCGAGCCCCCGCCACGGCCACGGTGAGCAGCTCACGCAGCTCGTCGGCGGTGACGGTGCCCGCCCACTTGAGGATCGGCCGATCCGTCGCGGGGTCGATGACCCAGAGCGTGGGAAGCGCCGAATGCGGATGGCGCTCGACCCAGACCGCGTTGACGTCCTTCTCCGTGTCGACCGAGAGCCAGACGAAGTCGGACGCGAGCGGAGCGAGCTTCGGATCGGTGAGCACGTACGTGCGGAGGCTCTGACACGAGTGACACCACGGGGCCCACGCATCGACGAAGAGCGGCTTGTTGCGCCGCTTCGCTTCGGCGAGGGCCCTCGGGTAATCGTCGTGGATGAAGGGCAGCACCTCGCCCGCGGCCGCGTGCGCCTGCGCCTCGACGGCCGGCGCCGCAGGCGGCGTCTTCGAGCCGCCGCACGCGACCGCGAGCATCGCCACGACGACGCCGGCCCGCGCCGCCTTCCGCGCTTCGCGCCGAGTACGTCCTACTTGTTGCCTTCGATCGTCAGCTTCCACTTCTCGGAAGGATTGCACGTGCCCGAGACGTGGCGCACCTCGATCGTGACGTAGCGAGCGTCCGAACGACCGTTGGAGAACGTCCCGGTCTCGCCGAACTCGGCCCGCGCGGCGTCGAGCGAACCGGAGCCCGTCGACTGGACGTGGACGGCGCTGCACTCGATGCTGTCGCCGGGCGAGCTCGGAACGTAGACGTAGAGGTCGAAGTTCGTGCCCGGCGGAGACGTGAGCGTCGCCGCCACCGAGAGCGGCACGCCGAAGATGTCGTTGTCGTCCTCGGTCACGTAGACGCGGAACCACTGCGAGGAGCTTCCCTCGACCGTGAGCACGTCCGCGCCGGTGTCCCCGCTGACGCTGCCGAGGTCGGTCGCGCCCGCGCAGGGCTGCGGAGCCGCGCACGCATCGCCGTCGTCGGGATCGGCGTCGTCCTTGTCCGCATCGCCGTCGTGGCCGATGGTCTGATCCGGATTCGACGGCGGCGGAATCTTCACCGTCGCCTGCTCTTCCTCCTCCGACTCCTCGGGGAGCGTCGTGAGTCGATCGACGTCCGGATCGAGCTCGACGCCCTGAGCGCAACCAGCGAGCACCACGGCCCCCATCGAGGCACACGCGAGGAGCGAGACGACGTACTTCTTCATGGCCGGCGACATTAGCGCGTGGACCGCGAGCGCTCGGGCGCCTCGGGTCGGCGAGACGTGATGGCGACTGCCTTTTTGCTGCAATTTCTCGCGACACCCAAGCACAACCGCCCCATAGCACCCACACGGCCGGACACAAGGGACGCCGGCGAAAAAACCGCTCACCGCGCGCGATCGAGCGCGGCTTCGAGCGTTGTGCGCGACTGCTGCCCCTCGAGGCGCGTCCGGCCGACGAACAAGAGCGGGACGCCGTCTCCGTCGACCGCCTCGAACATCGCGATGTCCCGGTCGATGCGGGCGTCGGTCGCAGGGTCGGACAAGCATCGCTGCAGCGCTCCGCGATCGACGCCGCGCTCCACGGCCATCTCCTCGCACGCCGCCTCGGAGAGATCCGAGGCCTCGAACAACGCGTGCGCGTAGTCGGCGAGCAGCATGGGCGTGAGCCGCTCGACGCAGACGGCTGCGCGCGCCGCGGTGCGCGCGTCCGGGTGAGCCGGGATCGGGACGTGCCGCAGCACGAGGCGGACGCGCCCGTGTCGCTCCGCGAGCAGCGGCGCGAGCGCGGCGTGCGTCCTCCGGCAGAACGGGCACTGGAAGTCGGTGAAGAAGACGACGGTGGTCGCGCCGGGGCTCACCTTCGCCGTCGTCGCGATCTCGTCGCGGATCACCGCGGGCAGCTCCGGCTTGCAACCCACGAGCGACAGGATCGCTGCGATGAGGAACACGGCTCGTGCTCGCATGGGCGCGGACGATAGCGCAGACCGCGGCGGCGACACGTGCCTCGCGCTACCCCGGCGCCGTCGCGAGCGTCGCGTCGGCCATGCGCACGTTCGTCAGCTCGTGGATCACGAGCTCGTTCGGCGGAATCGCCGCGCGCGCGAGCTCGACCAGCCGGGCGTGGTGCGTGAAGAACAGGACCTGCATGGTCCGCGCGACCTCGGCGAGGACGGACAGCGCGGCCGATGCGCGCTGATCGTCGAGCTGGATGAGGACGTCGTCGAGGACGAGCGGCATCGGCTCGGCCACCTCGGCGCGGCGGAGGAGGCTCGCGAGGCGCAGGCTCAAGTAGAGCTGGTCGCGCGTGCCGTCGCTGAGGCCCGCCACGTCCACCTCGGTCCCGTCGGCGCGGACGCAGCGGAGGCACGGACGGTCCTTCTCGTCGAAGCCGGCCTTGATCCCCGAGAAGCCGCCGAGCGTCAGCCGCGAGAACAGCGACGAAGAAGCGGCGAGGAGCGGTCCCTGGTTCTCTTCGCGGTAGCGCTCGATCTCGCGCGAGAGGACGAACGCAGCGAGGCGGACGCGACACCAGCGCTCGACGTTCTCGCGGACGCGGCTCAGGTGCAGCTGAGCGGCGGCGGCGGCCTCGGCGGCGTGGGACTCGGCGCGCATCCGTTCGAGACCGCTGCGGAGCCCGCCGATCCGCTCGGTGAGCCGGGAGATCTCCCCGTCGACCTCGTCGATCTGCTCCGTGAGCTCCTCCTCCGCGCGGGCGGCGGCGTCCGGGTCCGAGAGCAGCGCGCGCTCGGCGTCGTCGAGGACGAGCTCTTCCTCGCTCGCGAGCTGGGCGTCGATCGTGCTCGCCTCCTTCGCGGCCTCCCTCGCCTCGGCGGCGCGCGCGAAGAGGGCGCGCGCGGCGTCGCCGGGAGCCAACGACGCGAGATCGGGCGCGAGCTCCTCGAGCGCTCGCGCCAGATCGTCCTCGAACGCGCGGATGTCGGCCTCCGTCACGCGCATGCGCGCCTCCTCCTCGGCGCGCGCGTCGACCACGTCGAACAGCTCGCGCAGCGCCTCGATCGATCGCCTCACCTCGTCGACGTGGGCGTCGGCGGCGATGCCGAGCGGCGCCAAGAGCTCGCCGAGCTTGGCCGAGACGTCCGCGAGCGCGGCCTCGTCGCGCGTCCGGAGGGCCAATCGCTCGTCGAGCTTCGTACGCACCTCCACGAGAGAGCGCACGGCGTCGGTCGCCTCGCGGCGCTGGCCTTCGATCCGTGCGGCGCGCTCGGCTGCGAGGGCGACGAGGTCCGAAAGGCGCGATACACAGTCGCCGAGCCCGTCGTCGAACGCACGGAGCGCGGCGACGAGATCGTCCTTGGCGCTCGCAGCCTTCGCCTCTTCCGCGGCGAGCGCGGCCTCGGCCTCGCGGACCTGCCCCCACGCCTCCGCGATCTGCGCGTGATCCTCGAGCCACTGACAAGCCTCGACGAAGCCCTGCGGCTCGACGCCGGCAGGCTCGAAGAGCCCGAGGAGCTCGGCGCGGAGCTCGTCACGCGAGCGGACCGCGCGCTCCCGATCGTCCTTCGCCTTCTCGATGTTCCGCGCGACGGCGTCCGCCTCGGACCGGAGCCGCGCGAGCGTCGTCACGCGATCGGCCTCGCGGATCATCCGGTCCGCGACCGCGTCCGCCTCGCGGAGGAGCCCCTCGACCTCCACCTCCGCCGCGCGCCGCGCCTCCTCGTCCTTCGCGGCACGGAGCGCACGCCATGCCTCGTCGCGCGCGGCCCTGGCGGCACGGAGCGCCGCGAGGTCGGGCGGCGCGAAGTCGCCGGAGCGGACCGCGAGCTCCTTCTCGATCGACGCGGCTTCTCGCTCGAGATCCGCCAAGCGCTCGTCGATGCGCGAGAGCGCGACGTCGCCCTCTTGCGCGCGCGCCTGCAGCCGTCTCACCGTCGCGAGCGCAGGCAAGCGGAGGGCGACGAGCTCGTCGAGCTTCCCTTCGAAGGGACCGAGCTTCGCGGCGCGTGCTTCGAGCTTCCGCCGCTGGAGGTCGATCTTCGTCCTCTCGTTCGCGATGCGCGCCTCGATGTCCCCGAGCGAGCGCGCGCGATCGAGCGCGGACGTCAGCGCGTGCAGACGCTGGTCGGCGACGTCGCCGCCCACCTCGGCGCGCGCGACGATCTCGGAGAGGCGATCGCGCTCGCGCTCGAGCCGTGCGATCTCCGTCGCCGTGGCCTCGAGGCGCGCGAGGAGCGCGGTGCGTTCGCCGAGCAGCGTCTCGACGCGCGCGGTCCGGCGTCCGTCGAGCCGGAGCGCGCTCATGTCGGCGCCGGGGTCGACGCCGGCGCGGCGCGCGGCCGACGCGAGGCTCGCCGCGAGGCGCTCCGCCTTCGCGCGGAGCTCGCGCCGCTGCTCGAGCGTCTTCTCGTAGACGCCGAAACGATCCTTGAGCGCCTCGACGCGTTCGAGCTGGGTGCCGACGGGACCGAGCTCGGCGAGACGCTGCTTCGCCCGATCCCGCCTCCGCTCGAGCGGAAGGCGACGGCGCGCGCGAGCGAGGCGGGCGCGCTTCGTCTCGAGCTCCTTCTTCTTCGCGACGCAGGCGTCGCGCTCCTGTACGGCCTCGGAGAGCCCCTGCTCCTGCTGGATGAACGCCTCCGGCCGGCTCTCCTTCGCGCGGACGGCCTTCTGCGCCTCCGCGAAGGACTTCAGCGCCTCGTTCAGCGGCAGCGACGAGGCGCGCGGGCGGTAGATCGCGTCCGCCTCCGCCTCGAGCTGCGCGAGCAGACGCTGGACCTCTCCGCCGCCGCCGACGCCCGCGTCGAAGAGGCTCTCGCCGAGATCGCCCTTGCCCTCGAGGAGCGCATTGGCGCCGGCGGCGAGCGTGTCGTGGTCGAGACCGAAGGCGTGCGTGAACGTCTCCTTCGACACCCCGCCCAGGAGCTTTCGCATCACGCCTTCGTCGATCGGCTTGTCGCGCTCGTCGAGGAGCGTGTTCGTGTTGCCCTTGCGGCGCACGACGCGGAGCCGCTCGCCCGAGGCGCTCTCGAGGACGCCGCCGATGCGCAGGTCGCGCAGATCGTGGAGGTGGCCGTCGCGCGTCCTCGGATCGATGCCGTAGAGCAGTCCCGTGATCGCGCGGAGCGTCGTGCTCTTGCCCGCCTCGTTGCGGCCGAACACGACGTGGACGCCGGGCGCCGAGAAGTCGAGCGTCGTGCCGCGGAACGGTCCGTACGCGATGAGCTCGAGCGTCGCGATGCGCATCTACTCTCCCCTCCCCTCGAGCAGTCGCGGCACGAGCATCTGCTCCACGTCGTCGAGCACGAGCCGGAGGAACGCCGGATCGTCGAGCCGCAGCGCGCCCTCGCCTTCGCGCAGCTCGGGGGGCAGCTTCTTGTCGAGCTCCGCGAGCACGGCGCCGAGCTCGGCGAGCTCCGCCGGGTCGGACCGCATGGCGGCGATGCGCCGCGCGAGGTGTCCGACGGCGCTCGCCTCCTCGCGCACGCGGTCCATGTCGATGGTCGCCCGCGTCTGGATCGCGATCTTCTCGACCCACGCCGTCTCGCCGAGGGCGTCCGTGACGGCCGCGCGGAGCTCGCTCGTGAAGCGATCGACGTCCCGGCGGATCGCGCCGTTCGCGCGCGTGCTTCCGGTGACGACGACCCGCGCCGCGAGCACGCGCCCGTCCGCCTCGGCGGCGCATTGCGCGATCGCGGCGCGGGCGAGATCGACGACCTCGAGCGCGTCGTTCGCCGGCGAGGCGTCGACGGTGACGACCTCCCAGCGCAGGACGTCGAGCGGACGGTGCTCCACGCTCTGGACGACGCCGTCCTCGACGGTGACGACGGTCGCGCCCTTGGAGCCCGTCTCCCTCGCGTGGCGGCCCTGGAGGTTCCCGGGATAGACGATCCACGGATCGGTCGCGACGACCTCGCGGGCGTGCACGTGGCCGAGCGCCCAGTAGTCGTAGCCCTTCCCTCGCATCGTCTCGATCGACGTCGGCGCGTAGGGCTCGTGCCCCTCGCGCCCGTCGATGCTCGTGTGCAGCAGCCCGACGTTGAACACGCCGGGTACGCGGGCCGGATACCTCGCCGCGAGGTCGTCCGTGGTCACGCGTTGCGAGAAGCTCTGTCCGTGGATCGCGATCCCGGCGCCGGCGAGCTCGAACGTCTCGGGCTTCCTCGACGAGAGCTCGCGCACGTTGTCCGGCAGGCGCAGCGCCTTCACGACGGAGCTCACCGCGTCGTGGTTGCCGCGGACGAGGACGACCGGCACGTTCGCCTCCCGCAGCTTGGTCATCTGCGCCGCGAAGAAGAGCCCCGTCGAGTAGTCCTTCCACGTGCCGTCGAAGACGTCTCCGGCGAGAAGGAGCACGTCCGCGCGCTCCTCGATGCAGAGCGCGACGAGGTTCTCGAGCGCGCGCCTCGTGGCGCCGCGCAGGCGTTCCACGGGCGCGCCCTCGTACCGGTCGAGGCCGCGGAGCGGGCTGTCGACGTGGAGGTCGGCGGCGTGGACGATCTTCACGACCGCGGACTCTATCACCCGGCGCGGACGAGCTGCACGGTCGGCGCCGGGAGGAATTCGCATGACGCGGGCCGGCGCGCCGCTCTACGACGAGGGGATGGGAACGCAGCGAACGACGGGCCGCGCCGCGCAGAGAGCCGGCGCCGCGGAGCTTCGGGTCACGCCGGAGCAGGTGATCGCCTTCCGCCTCGAGCGTCTCGGGCTGGCGCGGCGCTCGCGCGACGTGCGCTCGGCCGCCCGCGAGGTGGGGCTGCCCGACTTCCCGCCGGGAGCCGCGCTCGCCGCCCTCGCGCCTCGGCTCGACGTACTCTCGCCGCGCGCGCTCGACGACGCCTTCGAGCGGCGCGAGGTCGTGCGGGCGCGGGCGATGCGCGGGGCTCCCGTCGTCGTGCGATCCGAGGACTACGACGTCTTCGTGTCCGGGGTGCTGCCGCGCGACGAGGCCTCGATGCGCGCGTTCGTCGGCCCGGCGATGACCTCCGTGAAGGCGGCCGGGATGTCGGCGCTCGACGCCGTCGATCTCGTCACGAACGAGGCGACGCGCGCGCTCTCCAAGCGATCGCTCGATCGCGACGCCCTCCACGCCGAGCTCCGCCGGCGGCTGCCCGAAGGGCTCCTTCCGTGGTGCCGTGCATGCGAGAGCCACCACGTGCACCCGTCGCTGCTCTACGCCGTCGCGCTCCGGGGTCGCTTCGTCCTCTTCCCTCGCGACGACGGCCCGTACGTCGTGTCGCTCGCCCGTCGATGGCTCGAGCGCGTCGAGGAGGTGGAGCACGCGCCCGCCGAGCTCGTGCGGCGCTTCTTGCGCGCCTACGGCCCAGCCTCCGTCGGCGAGCTCGCCGCCTGGGCGGGCGTCGGAGGCGGACAGGCGAAGACGATGTGGAAGGCGGTCGAGGGCGAGCTCGTGCCCGTGGTGATCGACGGGAGCGCGGCGAAGCGCTTCGTGCTGCGCGCCGATCGCGAGGCGCTGCTCTCCGCGAAGCCCGCGCCCGTCCGGATCGTGTCCCCCGGCGATCCGGTGCTCCAGATGCGCGATCGCGACACGCTCGTCCCTGCGGCCCTCCAGAGGATCGTCTGGAAGAACCTCGCGCCCACGGGGCTGCTCTTCGCGGGCGCACGCGTCGCCGGCGTCGTGCGCGCGAAGAAGAAGGGGCAGACGCTCGACGTCGCGATCGAACGCGTCGGCAAGGTCGACGCGAAGGTCCGCGCGGCCGCCGAGGAAGAGGCGGCGCGGCTCGCCGCCCTCCGGGGCGCGAAGCTCGCGCTCTCGTGGACGTGAGCCGCGCACCGATCATCGAGGCGGATCCGCCGCGCTGGCCACCGGCCGCGAGCGTGGAGCGACGCGTGACCTCTCGCGAGGCGGCGCCCACACGAGCCACGCGTCGCCGAGCTCGTGGCCGAGGAGCCCCTCGTCCGCCGATCGCTCGAGCGCGCGCGCGAGAACCTCGGGCGATGCGAACGCGCCGAGCATCGCATGGTGGCTCGTATCGGCCTCGTGCACGCCGGTGAGCACCGCGTCGACGATCGCCCGCCGGACGCCGGCTCCGATGCGCAGATCCGTGATTCCCGTCCGAGTGCCTGCGCGTGCGCCGCCCTCGAGCGCGCGCACCACGCTCGTTCCGATCGCGACGACGCGACCACCGGCGGCACGCGCTCGCGCCACGGCCTCCCACGTCTCCTCGGAAACGTCGAAGCGCTCGGGCAGCGGCAGCACGGCGTCGATGTCGGCGTCTCCGATCGACGACAGCCCCGCGGCGTGCGTCACCCACGCGATGGCGACGCCTCTTCGACGAAGCTCGAGGAGCGTCTCGATCCGGAGCGCACGTCCCGCCGAAGGCATCTCCACGGCCCACGGTCTCCCCGCGTAGACGTTCTGGACGTCCCAGAGCGCGAGCGCCTCCGGCACGTGTGCATACTGCACGGGTCTTCCCACGCGGTAGAGCGCCGCCCAGATCTCCGCGAGCGGGGCGTCCGGCCGCCCTTCGAGGGCGAGCTCGACGTCGGCCAGGCGCGATGATCGGGCGTCGAGCTCGACGACGGTGGCGACGAGCCCGCCGCCGATCTCCAGGCGGTCGCCGGGCTCGAGCCGCGGCGGCGCGGGCCGATCCTCCGTCCGCAAGCGGAAGGAGCCGGGCCCGAGCAGCGCGACGGTCCAGCGTCGATCCGAGACCGCGCCCGCGAGGCGGAGCTCGAGCGCCTCGCCACGGTTCGTCCGCGCGGCGATCGACGCCGGGAGCGTCGCGGCGTCGTTGAGGATCAAGAGGTCCCGTGGCTCGAACAGCGACGGCAGCTCGGCGGCCGAGACGACGCGCAGCGGGCCCGACGCGCCGTCGACGACGAGGACGCGCACGTCACGCCACGGCCGAGGCGACGACGCCGGACGGATCGGTCCGGCGTCGATTGCGGACCGGCGGCCCCCGTGCTCCATCACGCCGCCACTCCTTCCTCGGACGCGAAGTCCGCCGCGACGAGACGAGCGCCGTTCTCGAGGGACTCGGCGCGCTCGATGATGCGCACGAGCCGCGCGGCGACGTCGGCAGGACGCGCGAGCGTGGCCGGGTCGGCGTCGGGGATCGCGTCGGCGTGCATCTTCGTGTCCATCTCGCCCGGATCGACCGCGAAGAAGCGGACGGGATCGAGCTCCGCCGCGAGCGAGCGTGCCAGGTGATCCTGCGCCGCCTTCGAGATGCCGTAGGCGCCCCACCGCGGGTACGCGTTCACGGCGGCGTCCGAGCTGACGAAGAGGAAGACGCCGCGCCTCCGCAGCACCATCGGCCCCGCGAGCGCCTTCGTGAGACGGAAGGGACCGACGAGGTTGACGGCGAGCACGCGCTCGAAGTCCTCGCAATCCGTGTCGAGCAAGAGCGGCATCGGCAGGGGGCCGAGCGTGCTCGCGTTGTGGACGACGATCGACGGCGTCCCGACGAGCGCCGCGGCCGCGCCCGCGATCCGGTGCACGGCGTCCTTCTCGCCGACGTCGAAGGCGAGCCCGTGCGCCTCGCCTCCCTCCGCGCGGATCTCCCGCACCACCGCTTCGAGGTCCGCTGCGCCGCGCGCGACGAGGACGACCCTCGCACCACGTCGCGCGAGCGACCTCGCCAGCTCCTTCCCCAACCCTCTCGACGCGCCCGTGACGAGCGCTGCTTGGTTCCCGATGTCCATGCCCGAAGGATGGACGCGCAGCGCCATTGGGATGGCATCGATGACAATCTGTTGGCAGGGTGCTACGCCGTTGGCATGGACGACGTGGCGACGAGGCTCGGGAGGAACGTCCGCAGCCTGCGCGAGGCGCGCGGGATGACGCAGTCGCAGATGGCGAAGCTCGCGTCGCTCCCGCGCGCGACGTGGACGAACATCGAATCCGGCACCGCCAACCCCACGCTGGCCGTGCTCGACCGCGTGGCGAACGCGTTCCAGGTCACGATCGAGGAGCTCATCGCCGCGCCGCGCTCGGAGGCGCGGCACTACCCGAAGGCGCAGCTCGCGGTGAAGACGCGCGGATCGGCGACCGTGCGCAAGCTCCTGCCCGATCCGATCCCGGGAATGGAAATCGATCGCATCGAGCTCCCGCCGAAGGGAAAGATGATCGGGGTGCCGCACACACCTGGCACCCGCGAGTACCTCACCTGCGAGGTCGGCGAGATCGTCCTCGTGGCGTCCGGCGAGGAGTACCGGCTCGAGGCAGGCGACGTCGTCGTGTTTCGCGGGGATCAGCGACACTCCTACGCGAATCCGGGATCGAAGCCGGCGGTGGCGTACTCGGTCGTCGTCATCGCACGTCGCTGAGCCGCCGGTGACGGACGGTGACGCTGCTCGTCGACGACCGCGAGGTCGAATCTCTCCTCGGTGCGCCCAACTCGTCGCGACTCGGACGTGGATCGACCAATCCTGCGCATGGGGAAGGCACGCACGCGAGCGCGCAGCCGGGTCTCACGCTCGTCGAGATCTCGCTCGTCATCGTGATCGTCTCGATCCTGGCCGTGCTCGCCGGCGTGGGGTATCGCCGGTACCGCGCGGCGGCGCGGCTCAGCGAGGCGACGACCATGATGGCGGCCATCCAAGCCGCCCAGCACGAGTTCAAGGGCGAGCGAGGCGTCTTCGCGAACGTCTCGCGTGACCTCGACTCGCTCTACCCCAACGCGAACCCGGGCACGCTCCGCACCGCATGGGGCGCAGCACAAGCTGATCGACTTCGGCATCGCCGCTCGCTTCGACGCCCGCGCCGCCATCTCCGCCAAGCGAGCGCCTCGACGGATCGAGGGCGGCGTGGGAGAGACGGTCGTCCTCGAGGAGACGGCGCAGCTCTCGGACGAGGACGACACCGAGAAGCCCGGCGAGATCGCAGGGACGATGGGCTACATCGATCCAGCGTGCCTCGGCTTCGGCGAGCCGGCCGACGCCTCGAGCGATCTCTACGCGCTCGGCGCGACGCTCTACGAGTGCCTCACCGGCCGGCTGCCCGCGAGCAGCGGCGACGGCCCGGACGTGACGCGCCTGCGCATGCCGGTGGCGATGGGCACCACGCCACCTCCGCCCGTCCGGTCCCTGGCGCCCGACGTCCCCGAGGAGGTCGCGAGGCTCGTCGACGCGCTCGTCCCCCGAACCGCGCCGACCGGCCGAAGCGCGCCGAGTGGGTCGCGTGCGAGCTCGAACGGCTCCGCCGGCTGACGAAGCTCGGCGCAGTGGCCGCGCCTGCGCCGATGGACGCACGACGCGCGGCGCGACCGCGAGCTCGTGGCCGACGTCGAGCGCGCGGCCGCGCGCTGGGTGAAGACGCCGCGCACGGAGCACTTGCTGCGCGGCCGCATGCTCGAGGACGCGCGGCGCATCCCGCGGCACGCCTACTCGGACGACGCGGCGAGGCTCCTCGCGGCCTCGCGTCGGTTCGAGATCCGCACCCGCGTCGGCCTCGCCGCGCTCGTCACGGCGGTGCTCGCCGGCGTCGTGCTGTTCGTTGCACTCTACATCGATACGGAGCGACGCGCCGAGGCCGAGAAGCAGGCCGCGAAAGGCCTGTTCTTGCAGTTCGCGAGCGCGAGAGACATCCCGGCGGCGGAGCGCGCTCGGGCGGTCGCCGCGCTCGTCGGCGAGAAGCACGCTTGCGAACAGGCCCTCGCTCGATGCGAGGCCGCCGCCGACGCCGGGACGCCGTCGGACGCCGGACCGCCGACGAGCGCCGTCGCTCAGCCGTAGATCGCCTTCACCTCGGGCCGGTTCTCGTGCTGCTTCGCCCACTCCACGAGCGAGTCGGGCATGCGGAACCCCAGCGTGAGGATCTGCGCGACGAGCGGAGCCGTGGCCGCACGAGCGGGCATGCCCGCGACCCACAGCGCTGCGGACAACGTCCAGATCTCCGCCGCGCCCCAGCTGTCTCCCACGAGCAGCGGGCCTTTCGCCTGAGCCGCGACGAAGTCGATCGCGGCCTGCGCACGCGCGATGCGCTCACCCACGACCTTGCCCCACGCCGGATCGTTGCGGAGGTCCCAACACCGCGTGCCCATGTCGACCAGCGTGTTCATCGCGACGTCGACGGCGGTCGTGATGGCGATCGCGGCCTGTGCGGCCTTCGCGCCGGTCGGCCAGAGGGCGGGACGATCCGGATACGCGAGGTCGAGGTAGTGCGCGATCGCCGTCGAGTCGCCGACGACGCGATCCTCGTCGACGAGGATCGGCATCGTCTGGATCGGGCTCAGGCGTCGAGCCTCCGCGAGGAGAGACGCGTCCGCGCGCGCATCACGGAGCTCGACGTCGAGCCCCTTGTGCGCCAGAGCGAGCCGCGCACGGCGAGAGAAGACGGACGTTGGGAAGTGGTAGAGGACGCGCATGCTGCGCATCCTACGCCGACCGGCCGCGCGCGACGACGCGACGCCGTGGCTGGACGCAAACGCCCCCGGTCAACCGACGCGACGCTCGGCGGCGCGGCGATCGGCGGCGCGACGCTCACGCGTGAACGCGGCGGCGAGTCGCTCGCCGAGCTCGTCGCCTTCCCCCATCTTCCGCCGATCGCGGGAGCGCCGCTCCCCCACGGCGTCCCGGAGCTCCGCGACCGTCCGCGACTTGGCGCCCATACGGCTGTGCATCAGCGCATGGGATCCGCAGAGGGTGACCGCGGCGCCACCCTCCAGCTCGACCATCACCAGCATCCGCGCGTCGCGCGCACCGCAGACGACACACGCCCCGTGGACGAGCTCCGGCTCGTGAGCCTCCGCCTTCATCGACCGCTTCCTTCGCTCCATCCTTGCCCTGTCGCACAGGAGCGATCGGACGGACAAATTTCGTGCGGTTCGTGCGTGACGGCGCCCGAGCGGGCGCATTTTCGCCTGCGCTCCGGGGGGGAGGCGGTATACGTCCCAACTCATGGGCCTCTATCTCGTCACCGGCGGCGCCGGTTTCATCGGTTCATCGATCGTCGAGACCCTGCTCGCGAAGGGAGAGCGCGTGCGCATCATCGACGATTTCTCGACCGGCCGTCGGTCCAACATCGAAGGGTTCGCCGGGAAGATCGAGGTCATCGAGGGGTCCATCGTCGACGCGGAGCTCGTGGCCAAGGCGATGAAGGGCGTCGAGGTCGTCTTCCACGAGGCCGCGATCCCGTCCGTCGTTCGCTCCGTCGAGAACCCCGCGGCGACGATGCTCGCCAACGTTCAGGGAACGACGGTGGTGCTCGACGCCGCCCGCCACGAGAAGGTGCGCCGCCTCATCTTCGCCGCGAGCTCGTCGGCCTACGGCGACACGCCGACGCTCCCGAAGGTCGAGACGATGACGCCGTCACCGCGCTCTCCGTACGCCGTGTCGAAGCTCGCCGGCGAGCATCTCCTCGCCGTGTTCGCGGCGCTCTACGGCATCGAGACGCTGAGCCTCCGGTACTTCAACGTCTTCGGTCCTCGTCAGGATCCGAACAGCCAGTACGCGGCCGTCATCCCGAACTTCATCAAGGCGGCGCTCACCAACACGCGCCCGAAGGTCTTCGGCGACGGCGAGCAGACGCGCGACTTCTGCTACATCGACAACACCGTCGAGGCGAACCTCCTCGCGGCCTCCACCCCGAACCGCCTCACGGGCCAGGTCGTCAACATCGCGTGCGGCGAGCGCATCTCGCTGAACCAACTCCTCGCCTACCTCGGCGAAGAGGCCGGCAAGAAGCTCGAGCCCGAGTACCTCCCCCCGCGCGCAGGCGACGTGCGCGACTCGCTCGCCTCCATCGACGCGGCGCGCGCGCTCATCGGATACGAGCCGAAGGTACGCGTGGCCGAGGGGCTCAAGAGGACGTTCGCCGCGTTCAAGGCGGCATACGGGGGTGGCTGACGGGAAGGCCTCAGGCCTCGGCTGCGGCTCCAGGCTCCAGGCTCCGGGCTCCAGGGGGTCGAGCGCGGCGTGACAGTCGCTCGTCCGGGCGGACCGACGCGCGATGTCGGCGACCGGGGCCTACGCGAACACCGGCGTCCGCTCGCCGTCCTTCGCTCGTCGCTTCCAATCGGGACGAAGCGCGGCGCGGACGAGGCCTGCGCCGTAGCCGACGCCGTGCGCGACGTGCATCACGGGGAATGCGGCCCACGCGAAGGGGATCGTGACGAGGCCTTCCTCGCGGCCGATGCGCACGGCGGCGGCGCCGGTCGTGAGCGCGTAGGCCGCGAGCGCGAGCGGCGTGACGGGTTGGATCGTCGCCGTGGCGGCCAGCGCGGCGCCGCACACCGTGATCGCGAGCGGGGCGAGCTCGCGGACGGAGCCGATCCGTCGGTCCTTGATCACGCGTCGGCCACGGCTCCGTCCGAGCTCGTACTGGCGTCGGAAGAGCTCTCGGAACGACGTCGCGTCCGAGCGGTGGACGACGATGTCCCTTCGAACCGTGAGCGCTCCGCCGGCGCGCGTGATCCGTCGGGAGAGCTCGACGTCCTCTTCGCAGCGAGCGCCCGCGTCGAACAGGCCGACGCGATCGAAGACGCGACGCCGCACGGCGCCGAGCAAGGCGGGCATGGGCGTGGAGCCTCGCGCGAGCTCCGCGCCCGCGGCGAAGGCGAGCTTCGTCGATTGCGCCGCGGCGAACGCGCGTTCGCGGATGGTTCGGCCCGAGAAGCGCGGGACGATCGCGAGCTGTTCGGCGGGAGAGGCCGAGAGCGCTTCCACGCACTTCGACACGTGCGTCCGCGCGTACACGCCGTCGGGGTCCATCGGGACGATGATCTCGCCCTTGGCCTCCGCGACGATGGCGTTGAGCGCGCCCGCGCGCGTCCGCTCCGGGTTGTCGATGAGCCGCACGCGTGGGTCCTCGCTCGCGACGTCGAGCACCCTCTCTCGCGTCGCGTCCATGCTCATCGCGTCCGCGACGATGACCTCGATCGCGGGATAGTCCTGCGCGAGCGCGACGCGGAGGCATCGCTCGATGCGCTCCTCGTCCTCCATCGTCGGGATGGCGATCGTGACGAGCGGAGCCGGGCCTGCCTGGTCGGGTCGGGGCTGCTGCATGCAGGCCCGACCTTAGCACCCGCGCGCGCCCGCGCGAGGAGCGCCACGCGTCCGATGAGCGCCGCGCGGCTGCCCACGCATGCGAGGAGCGAGCGGGTGTACGAGCTCAGCCGTCTCGGTGCTGCTCCTTCTTCCGCCGGACGGCAGCGAGGCCGAGCGCGAGGCCGAAGAGGGCGATCGGACCGAGGCTGCTCGAGCCGCTCGTGGCCGCGCTGCATCCGCCGCTCTGCTGGGTCACGACGCGGCGGCGCTTGCCCTTCGACTTCGACTTCGACGACGAGCCCGTGCTCTCCTCGTCTTCGTCGTCGTACTCGTCGTCGTCCGTCCCGGGCGCGGATCCGACCTCGTCGTCGTCCGGAGACGTCGGGTCGGCAGGCACCGGATCGGTCCCCTTCGGGTCGACGATCGTCGCGCAGGTGCCCTGAATGATGCCCGTCGCCTTGAAGGCGCACTCGACGATGTTGGTCTCGTTCTCCGTGAGCCCGATGTCCTTCGCAGCTTGGAGGACGCCTTGCGCCGCCTGGGCGAAGTTCGTCGACTGCATGAAGTAGCGGCTGTTCGCGCGGTACCAGAGCTTCTCGCTCTTCTCCCAGCCGATGCCGTACTTCACCTCGACCTTCGAGACCGGGTTCGTGCCGCCCACGGTCATGAGGAACGCGGCGTTGTTGATGATGCCGCTGTTGATGTGCACGCCGCCGTTGTCCTGCTGCGTGTTGACGAACCTCGACATGTGGGCCGGCTGCGGCTGATCGACCGCCTGCGGGTTGCGCATGTCGCGGAGCGGAGTTCCGCTCTTCACGACCGCCTCGCCCAGCGCCCAGTTCTGGACCTCGTCCGGCTTCACCGAGTGCTCGATGAACGCGCCGAAGATGTCGGCGACGGCCTCGTTCAGCGCGCCGGGCTGGTTCTGGTAGATGAGGTTCGACGTCTTCTCGATCACGCCGTGGGTGAACTCGTGCCCCACGACGTCGAGGCTGACGGAGAGCGGACGGAAGAGACGCCCACCGTCGCCGTAGAACATCCCGCGACCGTCCCACGCCGCGTTGTCGTAGTTCTGGCCGAAGTGCACGGTGGAGATCATCGTGCCGCCATTGCCGTCGATGGCGTTCCGCCCGTGCCGCTCCCTGTAGTACTTGAAGACGACGGCCGCGTTGAAGTGCGCGTCGACCGCGGCGCCCGCCCCGGGCACGCCGGTGTCCCACGACGTCGTGCTGTTCGAGGTCACCAGGGTGCCGGGCAACGTCTGCTGCTGCTGCGCCGTGAACGTGCGGATCTGCACGCCGTTCGACGCGTCGACCATGACGAAGCCGTTGCCGTTCTGGGAGACCTCGAACGTCTTGAGGTCGCCGAGGACGCCACGACCTTGTCCCTGGATGGTCTGCAGGTTGTTGTAGCGGTCGAGGATCTCGCCCGTCTTGGCGTCGATCGTCGTCACCCAGATCGCGGGCTCCTTCGCGTCGAGCGCGCGCACCGTGGTCCGGTACGCGAGCCGCGCCGGTTTCTCCTCCGGCGCGAAGACGACGAGCTGACCCGGCTCGTCCGTCTCGAGCGTCGCTTCGTCGACCTCGCTCACCGCGAGGATGTGGGCCTTCACGAGCGAGAGCGCGTCGTCGACGGCGAGCTTCGGCTCGACGTCGACGTCGTCGATGTCGGCGACGTAGTTCGCGTCGATCGACGCGAGACGACCGACGGCGTCGTAGTGCGCCATGACCTCGGCGCCCACGACCGGGACGCCGCGCACCGTCTGCTGGAAGCGGGCGTGCGTCATCCCGAGGTCGTCGACCTCGGTCTTCTTCGCGACCAGCTCGGCCATCGGGCTCTTCATCCGGAAGAGCGCCTTGTGCTCGTCGAGCAGGGCCAGGGTGGTCTTCACGGGATCGGCGCCGTGCACGAGCAGGGGCTTGCCGATCCTCTTCGCGGAAAGGTGCAGCGGGGTCTTGCGGCTCTCGTGCTGAATCCAGCGCCAGGGCTGTTGGGTGACGGCCTCGAGCTGCCTGAAGGCCTGGACCTGCGCGGGGGTCACGCCGACGCTCGGGAGGGCTTCCGAGGGGGTCTCCTCGTAGTCCCTGCTCTCGTTGCAGCCTCCCGCCGCCACGACCGCCAACGCCAAGCACGCCAGCTTCTTCATCGAGACTCCCGCCGAATTGGATCCCCGGTTACCCAGTGGGCGAGGCTTGGAGCCCGCACCGGGTGACGTCACACGCTCGTCTCGTCGCAACCCGTGGGCCAGAGCGAAATGATCTCGTCGCCTTCAGCCGAACGGTAAAAAGCCGCCACCACCGTCCCTCGTTTGCGTCGGAGCCGCAGGACCCCCTGACACGAGGACCATCTGCTCCGGACTTTCTCGCGGCGGCGCCGATCCCCCTCCACACGAGGGGTGAACGCTTGATCCACGTACCAAATCCGGTGCCCATGTGGTCCTGCGTACTCCGCGCGACAGCCACCGAGTCGAACAGCCCGCGGCTGGTCATCGTTCGATCCAGCAGACGAGCCGCCGGCCGTGGGTCGCGCACCGCGTGGGATCCGTCCAGTGTCGGGACGAGACGACGCACGATCAGCTCCGCAGGATCTCCGAGACCTCCGGAGGCACGAGCCCGTAGCCTTCCGCAACGGCGAGGAGGCAAGCGTTCGAAGAGACCTGCGTGAGGAAGTCCTTCGCGTGCGTCGTGCCCAAGAGGCCGCGCACGCGCGTGACGAGACGCGGGAGCCCCCTGCGGATCGCGTCTTTCGCTTCTTCCTTGCGCCCGAGATCGACGAGCGCGTCGTGGAGCGCGAGGTAGATCGGGGCCTCGTTGAGGAGGCTCGGCGATCCGTGCTCGAGCAGGCTCGCGGCTTCGGTCGCGAGCTCGAGTGCACGGTCCGGCTGACCGCAACGACGCTCGGCCTCCGCCCACTGCCCGACGGCCACCGGCACGACGTCGAGCATCTTCGTCGCGCGATAGCCGTTCGCCGCGGTACGAAGGAGCGTGCGCGCTTGCTCGGCCGCGCTGGAAGGAGGTCGCGTGCTGCCGGGCTCGTCGGCGCGTAGGCGAGGAGGCGGCGCCTGCGAAGCCGAGGTCGAATCGCGGAGCAGCTCGACGCCGCGATAGAACAAGACGCCGAGCGTCGCGCGATCGTGCGGGACCCACGCGCCGGAGATCGCGTTGTCGGCGATCGACCGTGGCTCGGCGAGGAGCGCGTCGAGCGCGGGGTCCGGGCCGAAGGTCGCCGTCCAGCCGAGCAGGTTCATCTGCCCGTGCCTCACCACTCCCGGAGAGCCGACGGCCTGCGCGAGCGCGATGCCGCTCTCGATCGCGACGCGCGCCTCCTCCTTCGCGCCCATCGTCGTGAGCGCGAAGCCGACGTTGATCGTGAGCGTCGCCTCGCGCGTCTTGAGACCGGCCTCGGAGGCCGCGCGGGCCGCGCTGCGGCGTGCCTCGAGGGCGGCGCCGACGTCACCGCGGGCCTGTCGAACGACGGCGAGCGTCTGCCACGCGTCGACCGCGGCGCCGGGGATGCCGTGCGTGCGCGACAGCTCGAGCAGCGCGTCCGCCCACTCCGCCGCCTTGTCGAGCTCACCGGCATACGCGTAGCGGGCCGCGAGGTCGGCCGCGGAGCGCGCCTCTTCGTCGTAGAGCCCCGCTGCCTTCGCGCGGCGGATCACCTCCTCCAGGCTGGCGCTCGTATCCGGACCGCCGCCGCACGCGTTCTCGTAACGGACGCGCGCGCCGAGCGCACGCACCGCGCTCGCCTCGTCGTAGACCGCCTCCTGCATCGCGCGCACGGAGGTCTCGCGCTCGCTCGCCCGCGCATCGAGACGCACCCACGCTTCGTCGAGGAGGTGCGCGCGTGCGAACTGCGTCGGCTTGTCCTCCGCGAAATCGAGCGCCTTCTCCGCCAGACGTACGGCCTCGCCGAGCGCGCTCGCGGCGAGCGCGCGCCGTGCGGCCTTCTCGAGGTAGTGCGCGGCCTGCACGGGCTCGCCGCCGAGCTCGAGGTGACGCGCGACCGTCGCGTCGTCCTCGCCCATCTTCGCGAGCCACTTACCCGCCAAGGTGTGCAGCTCCTTGAGCTGCTCCTCGCCCAGCGAGGCGTACGCGACCTCGCGGGTGAGCGCGTGCTTGAAGGCCCACTCGCGTGTCTCCTTGAAGCGCGACGTCGCCTGCTCGACGAGCACCTCGGCCGCCGTGAGCGCGCGCATCATCTCGGACGCGTTCTTCACGCCGAGCGCCTCGAGCCCCGCGTCCCAGACCTGGAGCCCGAAGACGGAGAGCTTCATCGCGGCCTCGCGCACGTCTTCCTCGAGCGCGTCGAGGTGCACTTGGATCGCGGCCTCGATCGTGGGCGCGCTCGCGGCGTCGCGTCCCTGGTGAGCGAGGCGCGCGAGCTCCTCCGCGAACAGCGGCGAGCCGCCCGCCTGCGCGGCGATGGACTCGACGAGCGCCTCGCCCTCCGCCGTGTTCGCCTTCTCGCCGAGGATGGCCTTCGCGATCGCGCGCACGGTGCGGCGCGCGAGCGGCCGGAGCTCGATGCGGACGTGATCGCGACCGCTGAAGCGCCCGGGATCGTCACGCCAGAGCGTCGGCCGCGCCGTCGCGAGCACGAAGACCGAATGCCCGACGGCACGCGCGAGGAGGTGATCGAGCCACGCGAGCGACTCGAGGTCGGCCCACTGCGCGTCCTCGAGCGCGATGACGAGCGGAGCCTCCTTCGCGACGCGGAGGGCCATGTCCGTGAGCGCGATCCAGATCGCGTCGCGCGCCGCTCGCGCGTCGACGGCCTCGGGAAGCGGCTCGTTCGCCACGAGTCGCGCGACGAGCTCTCGGGTGCTCGGCCCGGCGATCTCGATCCGGGCGAGGAGCGCCTCCGTCGCGACCATCGCGTCCTCGAGCGGAGCGCCCTTCGCGACACCGGCGAGGCCGCGCGCGACCTCCGCCATGATGCCGAGCGCGTGGCTCTTGGCGAACGACTCGGCGCGGACGAGCACGACCTTCGGCGCGGACGGATGCGCCGCGATCTGCGCGAGGGCCTCGCGGCGGAGGCGCGTCTTGCCGATGCCGGGCGCGCCCGTGATCGTCACGATGATCGGCGTCTGGTCTTCTTGGCAACGCTCGTAGGCGCTCGCGATCTGCGAGAGGTCGGCCTCTCGGCCGACGAACGGAGAGCCGCCCGCGATCTCCTTCTTCCCCGTCACCTTCGGGCCGACGACCGAGGTGCCGTCGGGGCGGACCTGCATCTCGAAGCGACCGCGGGCGAGCTCGCTCGTCGTCGTGTCGGCGAGGACCTGTCCCTTCTGCGCGTCGCGCGCGAGCGCGGCCGCGCGGTCGACGACCTCGCCCGTGGGACGCGTGCGGTCGATGCGCGTGCGTCCCGTCGCGACGCCGACGCACGCGCCCATCTTCGCGAGCCGGAGCCCGAGGTCGAGCGCGCGCGACGCCTCGTCGCCGAGCGCCTTGCGCACGCCGAGGTGCGCGACAATCGCGTCACCGCCGAGCTCGGTCGCCTCGGCGCCACGCGCGCGGAGATGGGCGATGAGCCTCTGACGCGTCGGTCCTTTGGGCACGTGCGTGGCGAGGATCGACGTGACGAGTCGCGTGCCTCCGCGCTTCGACGTCGAGAGGGCGAGCGCGCCCAAGCTGGCCGGCGCCGCCTCCTGCGACTGCGCGCGTGTCGTCGCAATCGACGGACCGTGCTCGAGGTCGGCGATGATCTTCCGCAGCCTGAGCGCGACGTCGCCGGCGCGGGACGGACGATCCTCCGGGTGCGTCGCGAGCATCTCGAACAGGAGGTCGTCGAGCGGCACGGGCGCTTCCGTGAACACCTCGCCGAGGCGCGGCGCCGGCGTCGTCACGAGCCGCGCCAGGATCGCGATCGGCGTCGGCCCGAGATGCGGCGGGCGCCCAGCGATCATCTCGAAGAGCGTCGCTCCGAGGCCGTAGATGTCCGCGCGCGCGTCGACCTCGGCGTCGCCACGCGCCTGTTCCGGAGCCATGTACGCGGGCGTGCCGATGATCGCGCCCGTGCGCGTGAGCCGCGCGTCCTCGGCGGACGCGACGCCGAAGTCGACGAGCTTCGCGACGAGCGGCCACTCTTCGTTCGGCGTACCGCTGCCGACGAGGATGACGTTCGAAGGCTTGATGTCGCGATGGACGATGCCATTGCCGTGCGCGTAATCGAGCGCGTCGGCCACCTGCGCCGCGATCTCGAGAGCACGAACGAGCGACAGCGGCGCGCGCTTCTGTCGCTGCGCGATGTCCTCGCCCTCGAGCCACTCCATCGCGATGTACGGCTGGCCTTCGTCGAGCTGGCCGAACGCGACGACGCGGACGATGCCCCGATGGTTGAGGCCGGCCAGGACACGGCCTTCACGGCCGAAGCGAGCCTCCTCGCCGGCGTCCACGCCCGGAATCGCGATGACCTTGAGGGCGACGGGCGCGCCTGTCACCTCGTCGCGGGCACGATAGACGATGCCCACACCCCCGCGTCCCACCTCGCGCTCGATGACGAAGCGTCCGGCGAGAAGCCCTTGGAAGGCAGCGGCCGTCACGTCGTGAGAGTAGCGAAAGGCCGCGCGCCACGCATCCCTCAGGCGCTTCGATAAGCGCTCGACGTCAGCGCGGGCAGCAAGCGACCTTCTCGGTGACGGGGACGCTCTCGCAGATCGGAGCCACGAAGGTGCCCTTCAGCACCTGCCCGTCGAACGTGGCGACGTCGAAGGTGCCCTCGACCGTGGAGGCCGTGACCTTCGTGATCGTGACCGCACCATTTGCGCTCGTGCCGGCCCAGGCCGACCCGGACCAGCCGCCGCGTTCGGCCAGCTCTTCGTCCGTGATGCATCGCTCGCCCGACTCGAACGCCATCGAGTCGACGGCGTACTTGCCCGGCTCGAACATCACGCCGCGCGTCAGCGCATGCTCGACGATCATGCTGAGCTCGGGGATCTCACGCGGCGAGAGCCGGCTCGCGCGGAACCCGCACTCGTAGCGCGTCTCCCGGCGAGAGTTGCAACCACCACACCGTCATTCTTCGATGTCACCGGGACGTCTCGTGCGCAGGCGTCGGAGACGCAAGCATCGAGAAAAGCTCGAGCACACGAAGAAGGGCTCGCACGGAGGCGACCATGATCAGGGTCGCGTCCGATCCGTCGTCTGATCGACGAGAGTCACCGGGCGGCGTGCGTGTCTTGCTTCGTCTCGTCGTCTTCGCTCGGAACGACGTCCTTCTTGCCGAGCCCGACGATGAACAGCTCGTAGCTCGTCGCCCGCGTTCCTTCCGGACGAATGCCGCGCTCCTCTGCGAAGAGGCGGCGCGTGGCGGCCTTCGCCTTCGGGAGGTCCTCGCCCATGAAGATCTTGCCGACGAACGATCCGCCCGGCTTGAGGAGCTTCTCCGCGACCGCGAGCGCGCGCATGAAGAGCTCGAAGCTGCGGGTCTGATCGCCGAGGCGATTGCCCGTCGTCCGCGGAGCCATGTCGCTGAGCACGACGTCGTACGGCGCGTGCGCGGCGAGCGCTTCGTTGTCGAGAGCGAGCGCGTCGCCGACGATCGCCGTCGCGTTCGGAGGGAGCGGCACGGTGAGGGGCTCGAGATCGATCGCGAAGAGCCGACCCGAAGGTCCGATCTTCTGCGTCACGTACAGCGACCAGCTCCCCGGCGCCGCGCCGAGATCGAGCACGCGCTGCCCGGGCTTGAGCAAGCGCACGCGGCGGTCGATCTCCTCGAGCTTGAAGACGGAGCGCGCGGGGAACCCGGCCTGCCTCGCGGCCCGAGTGTACGCGTCGCCTCCCTTGTAGGGGTTCTTCGCTCCCCTTCCGCTGCGTGCTCTCGCCATGCGCTCTTTCGCTCGGGTTACCGCCAGCCGCGCCGACTCACCGCCAGGCGCGGTGGAAAGATACGTAAACGTACAACGACCGTGGAGTTGCGCAGGACCGGCGTGGATCGCCGTCGATCCGCCGCCCGAATCACCGACGCGTCTCACACATCAAAAAGTCCTCGACGATGAGCGGAAGAGCTCTCGCCGAGCTCATGGACCGCACGTTGCAAAAGCTCGTGCAGAGCTTCGAGAGGGAGCACGACGACATGAGCCTGCGCAGCCTGTTCCGCGTCAGCCCCATTCCTCCCGCACCCCCCAAGGCCGAGCGCGAACGCATGCCGAGCGTGATCGACATCGACATCGATTTCGTCGACGAGCCGCAGCCGCGTGGCCGCGCGTTCGAGACGTGGACGCGCGCGCGGGGGTGGGCGAGCGAGGACTAGGAGCTCGCGAGCTCGTCAGCGCTGGAGCCCCAACCACCGCTGAGTCGCATCCAGAGCCGTTTCGAACCCAGAAATCGCCAAGGCGCAGGCCTCGTCCCGAGGCGCTGCGCCTTTTCTTTCCCCTGAGCCCGGTCTCTCGAGCCCGGAGCCCGGAGCCTCTTACTGCTGCTTCTTCTCCCTCGCCTTGACCGCGTGGCGAACGACGACGAGCCCGTTGCGCGGTCCGGGGATGCCGCCCTCGACGAGGAGCAGGTTCTTGTCCGCGTCGACGCGCGCGACCTTGAGGTTCAGCACGCTGACGGTCTCGTTGCCGTACTGGCCGGGCATCTTGAGGTTCGGGAGCGTGCGACCCGGCGTCATGTTCGTACCGATCGAGCCGCCGTGACGGCGGTACTCGTGCGTACCGTGCGTGGCGACCATGCCGGCGAAGCTCCACCGGCGAACGACACCGCTGAAGCCGCGGCCGCGCGTCGTGCCCTGCGCGTCGACGAGCTGCCCGGGCTGGAAGATGTCGGCGAGGTTCACGGTGGCGCCGATCTCGAACTTGCTCGCGAACTCCTCGTCGCAGCGGATCTCGCGGACCGTGCGCTTCGGCGTGACGTTCAGCTTCTTGAACGTGCCGAGCTGCGCCTTCGTCAGGTGCTTCTCCTTCGCGTCCGTCAGGCCGAGGATGAGCGCCGTGTAGCCATCCTTCTCCTTCGTCCGCTTCCCGACGACCTGGAGCGAGCTCGTGTCGACGACGGTCACGCGCTGGACGGTGCCGTCCTCCTTGTAGAGCTGCGTCATACCGAGCTTCTTGCCGATGATGCCGGGCTTCGTGTTCATCTCGCTTCTTCCTCTCCGCGCTCATCCGCGCCGAGAGCCTTCCGAGAGGCTACGGGGCGCTGACCGGGACCGGAGACCGTTGGACGTCTCGCGAGCGAGTCGGTCCGAGCGCTGGACCGAGGAGCGGAGCTCCGACGCCGTCAGTCTCCCCCTCACCCTGCTGGGGCAAGGGGGCGCGGAGCTTGGTCTTTGTCGGCTCTCACGTCAAGCGGGGCGTTCGGCAGCGAGCTTTCGGACGACCTCGCGGACGCCTTCGACGTGCTGGCTCGCGCGAAGCGGGGAGTCGAACACGCCGGCGATGTGGCCCTTCTTGTCGATGACGTACGTGACGCGGGCCGTCCTGCGGAGGAGCTTCCAGAGGGGTCCGGTGGCCTCGTAGCTCTGCGCGAGATCTTGCTTCTGGTCGGAGACGAGCTCGAACGGCACCTCGTACTTCTCCGCGAAGCGGCGGTGCGACTCGTCCGTGTCCACGGACACGCCGATGACCTCGGTGTCGTTGCTCGCGAGCTCGGCGTAGCTGTCGCGGAAGCCGCAGGTCTCGCGCGTGCAGACCGGCGTGAAATCGGCCGGGTAGAAGTAGAGGACGACGTTCTTCTTCCCGACGAAGTCGGAGAGCTTGATGCGTTTCCCCGAGCTCGTGGTGATTTCGAAGTCGGGCGCCTTCTGTCCAACGCGGAGAGCCACTTTTCGGTTCCTCGACGGAGCCGCGGATGCTAGCAAGGGAGCGCACGCAGCAGCGAGCGCCGATTTGCTCGAGCCCGACGGGGCGAGCATGAGGCTCGTTGACACGCCCGTTCGTGCGTGCTTTAAGACGCGCCCCCGAGTCGCCTGGGTGCGCAATTTTCCCCAGCTTTTCCGCAGGGCTGACTGGGGATCCTTGGAGAGACGGTCATGCAGAACGCGAAGATCGCGGAGATCGAGAAGCAGCAACTCCGAACCGGCATCCCGGACTTCCGGGTCGGCGACACGGTCCGCGTTCACTACAAGATCGTCGAGGGTGACAAGGACCGCATCCAGGTCTTCCAGGGCGTCGTCCTGAAGCGGCACCGCGCGGGCGCGCGCAGCACCTTCACGGTCCGGAAGGTGAGCTTCAACGTGGGCGTCGAGCGCGTGTTCCTCACGCACTCCCCGCGCATCGACAAGGTGGAGATCGTGTCCCGCGGCGTTGTCCGTCGCGCGCGCCTCTTCTACCTGCGCGAGCTCCAGGGCAAGGCTGCCCGCGTTCGCGATCAGAAGGACACCTGAGAGAAAAGGCTCCGGGCTCCAGGCTCCAGGGGTCGCGCTTCGAGCTCCGGGCTCCATCGTTGGAGCGCGGGGCTTCGTGCTTTGTGGGATCGGGTTTTTCGCCTTGGACGTGGGTCAGCCGCGCTCGAGCGACTGCTTCACGAGGATCGCGAGCCGCTCGATGTACGCGGGAGCGTAGGGGACGAGCTCGTCGGGTCGCAGCGTCGTCGGGCCGTCGACCGTCTCGACCGAGAGCGATCGCGCGCGTCCCGCGTGGAGCGCGAGGAGGGCCTCCGGTTTCGCGAACGCGAGCGCCGTCACCTCCGGTCCCGGTCGATGAGCCTCGAGCGGCAGGTCCGACCGCAAGAGGAACACCGCGTGGTGCTCCCGATCGACGTTGCCGCTCTCGAGGACGTGCTCCTCGCGATGCGGCTCACCCGGCACGAGGCTCTCGGCACGCACCGTGAGCCCGAGCTCTTCGTCGAGCTCGCGAACGGCCGCCTCCACCGCGCTCTCTCCGGCGGCCACGTGCCCCGCGGCGCTCGCATCCCAACGCCCCGGCCACGCGTCTTTGTCGAGCGACCGCTGCTGCAGGAGGATCCGCCCCGCCGCGTCGAAGATCCACACGAAGGCGGCGAGATGCCAGTCCCCGTCGGCATGAATGGCGGCACGCGACTTGAGCACGCCGGTGGGCTCGTTCGAGGCGGTGCGGACTTCGAGGAGTTCGAGCACGGCAGTCCTCAGTCCTCAGCGCCGAGGCTCCAGGCTCCAGGCTCCAGGCTCCAGTGGACGGCACGACGAGAGCAACGCGTCGATCTGCACGCCCACGAAACATCTTCACGCATCTCATTCACTGCAATCGGAAAAATGGGTCCCCATCGCTGACCGCACGAGTTTGGGACGAGGTGGCCGGTCGCCCGTTCTTGCTGAGGACCGAGGACCGAGGACTGAGGACTCCCGCTAGGGCGGCGTCGCCGCCCTCAGCATCTCCTTGAGCCGCGTGCGTGTATCCCGCAGCCAGACCGAATCACTGAACACGTCCCCCGCGAGCAGCGACGTGATCGAGCGGCGCAGGACCGTGTGCTTGTCCTCCGCGAAGAGGAGGCCCACGAGCGGGCCCGCGTAGAACGATTGCACCGCGAGCACGAACGTCTCGGCGGCTTCGCGGACGGTGCGCTCCCACTCCTCGAAGAGGCGCGGCTCTTCGGACGGCGACGCGAGCGCCGCGACGATCGCGTCGGCCGCGAGCTTCGCGCCCACCATCGCGAGGTGGGCGCCCGTCGAGAAGAGGGGATCGATGAAGCCTCCGGCGTCGCCGATCGCGAGCCATCCCGGACCGCGCATGTCGCGCACGCGGTAGCTGAAATCGGCCGTCGCGTCCTTCTTCGGCCAGAGGCACCTCGCGTTCGCGAGCAGCTCGGTCGCGGTCGGCGACTCGGCGACGGCGGTCTCGAACAGGGCGCTCGTGAGGTCGTCGCCTCCGTCGGCCGAGTCGGGACGGCGGACCTTCGAGCGACGATCCCGCATCCACGCCCGCGAGACGACCGCGCCGACGCTCGTACGCCCGTCCTTGAACGGAATGAACCAGAACCAGTTCGCGCGCCGCTCCTCGCCCGACGGGAAGAGGACGATGTCGATGTCCCCTTCGAGCTTTCCCGGCTGGCGCGGTACGCCCTCGAAGTGGGCGTAGAGCGCGGTCTGATCGAGGCCGTCGATCTTCGTGGTGGCGCCCGGTCGCCCGCGGGCGAGGAGCGTGTCCCTGCCGGAAGCGTCGACCACGAACCGCGCACCGATCTCCTCGACGGCGCCCTCGGGCGAGCGAGCCCGAACGCCGCATGCCCGGCCCGCGTCGTCGCGCAGGACGTCGACGACCGTCCACGGCTGGCGCACCTCCGCACCGCACGTCGCGGCGTGACGGAGCAAGAGCTCGTCGAAGGCGTCGCGTGGCACCTCGAACGCGTGATCGAAGTCGCTTCGCCAGGCATTGGCGAAGGCGAAACGCTCCTTCTTCTGCTCGGCGTCGAAGTGGAAGCGCGCCCCGTACTTGTGGATGAACCTCTCCTCCACGGCAGGAAGCACGCCGATCGCGTCGAGCACCGGGAGAGAGCCGGGCAGGAGCGACTCGCCGAGGTGGAAGCGCGGGAAGACGTCCTTCTCGAGGACGAGCGCGCGAACCCCGCGCCGCGCGAGCTGCGCCGCGCAGACGGAGCCCGCGGGCCCTCCGCCGATCACGACGACGTCGGTCGCTCGACGGCCCGCCGGATCCGACACGCGGCTCTCCGCTCAGTCCGTCGGCTTCGGCGGAGGCCCGAGCTGTATGCGCTCGCCGATGTACGCGCCGATCAGCGTGAACATGATGCCGATGCCGCTCATGATGACGTAGAGGAACGTCGGCATCGTGCGCACGGTCTGGCTCTGGATGAGGAGGAACGTCGTCGGGATCGCGATGACGAAGCTCGCGACCATCGGCTCGATGAACGTGCGTCCGGGCGAGATCATCCCGACGAGCAGCCCGCCGAGGAACCACACCGGGACGCAGACGATCATCCCGTTGCCGCCTTCGAAGTCGAGCAGCGTCACGATGCGCGGCAACCCGAAGACGAGAGCGGCGGTCAGCACCCCCTGCACGGCGATCGCGATGAAGAGCCACTGGATGCTGACGCCCTCCTGCTGATACCGGCGCTCGAGCTCCTCCTCACGGCTCCGCGGCCCTCGACCCAACGCTTCGATCTTGGCGCCGCAGGACCCACACCGCACCGAGCCAGGCGGGTTCTTCGCGAAACCGCACGACGGACAGGTGACCAGCTTTCCGGTGGCCATCGGCCGAAAGGGTATCACGATTCGTGCACGTACCGTCGAGCCCAGAGGGCCCCCGGTCGGCGGACCGGCACGGACCGCGAGAGCTCGAAGAATTTACGGAACTCTGGAACACGGCGGGTGTCTCGACTTGGCAGAGGACGGACGAGAGCCGTACGGTGAGACGAGATTTCCGCGGCTTTCCCGCCATGTCCCCATGACCGACGCGCCCACGAGCGAGCTGACAGGAAAGCCGAGCCAGACCGAGGAGGTCGACCCCGAGCTCCTCGAGCTGCCCGATCCTCCGAAGCGGGAGCGGACCATCACGGTCGCGCTCCTCCTCGTCACGGCGCTCGCGGCCTTGGCGATGGTCTTCGCACTGCGCCGCGACGCGGCGTACGCCTTCGCGCCGGCCCAGGCCCGCGACCTCGGCGATCTGACCACCGCGGACACGAGCACCTTCGTCGAGAACGAGCACGTCCGCGCCCAGGCGATGCTCGGCGCCGCGCATGCCATCCGCTACGAGCGCCCCTTCGTCCAGGGATCGTTCCGCTTGATGCCCGTCGCCGGACGCGACGACGTCTGGGTCGAGGTCCGCGTGCCTCCGCGCGGAGAGAACATCCGCTGGGTCCCGCCGTCGCAGGTCTCCGGCCGTCTCGTCCGCTTCGAAGCCGCAGGCCCTCGTCACCGCGGCCTCGCCGACGCGGTCAAAGACGCGACGGGCCGCGAGGTGCCCAAGGGCGCATGGCTCCTCGTCGACGGCGCCACCCCCTCCGACGCGCGCTGGGCGGTCCTGCTCGTCCTCATCTTCGCAGGCTTCGCGGCCTGGAACGCGTTCGCGACGGCGAAGCTCCTCAGGCGAGTGGAGGAGTGAGGGGGGATCAGGCTCCAGGCTCCGGGCTCCAGGCTCCAGGGACTCGGGCCTCGAGCCTCAGCGGAAAGACGGGAGCGTCCTCGGTCGCTTTCGTGCGCGCCACGCACCCCCGCCCCCGTTCCCGTTCCCGAACGTCCTAGGCAGCGAGTCTTCGAGCCGAAAGCGAAGCCACGCGCGTGCAGCCAGCCACCGCTGAGGACTGAGGACCGAGGACTGAGGACTGAGCACGGAGAACCGAGGGCTTTTCAAAGCCGAGCCCGCACCTTCTCCAGAATCGCCACGTCCGCCGGCGGAAACTCCGCCGGATCGAGCGCGCTGCGGTCGGCCCACTTCACTTCCGCCACGTCGATGGCGCGCGGCTCCGGGGAGCCTTCTTCGCGCTCGGCCTCGAAGAACAAGAGGAGCACCGCCTTCGACGCCTCCTCGTAGCGGTGGAACGTCACGTCGACGATCTCGCCGACGCGGACGAGGACGCCGAGCTCCTCTTCCAGCTCGCGGCGGAGGGCCGCCCTCGGATCCTCGCCGGGCTCGACCTTGCCGCCCGGGAACTCCCAGCGGCCGGCGAGGTGCGAGCCCTTCTTGCGGCGAGAGAGGAGCACCTTGCCGTGCTCGATGACGACGCCCGCAGCGACGATGTCCGTGCGCATCGCGGCCGACTATAGCCGACGCGCCGGACGTCGCGCGCGGGCGCTCGGCATCAGAGCCCTTCGTTGCGGAGGCGCTCGACGATCGACCGGAACAGCGCGATGTGATCGAAGGAGGACGCCGCCGGCTCGAACATGCCGACCTCCTTCAGGTGATCGGCCGGGACGCACTGCTCGAAGGTGCCCCACTTCGAGCTCTCCACCGTGACGAGGCCGTCGTTGACCTTCAGCTGCCCCTCCTCGAGGAAGAGCGCGGTCGGCAGCAGCATCGGCTGTACGACGTCGAGCTTCGTCGGCTCGTTGGGGTAGACGCTCCCCGCGCACGCGAGCACGCCCGAGCGCAGGTTCGTGCGCCCCGCGTAGCTCTTGTACACGACGTTCGGATCGTCGACGTACTTCGGGTTGAACACCTTGGTCATGTGCTCCTCGCTCAGGAGCACGAGCTGCTGCCGGAGCTCGGGATCGGTCTCGAGCTCGTAGGCGGTCTTCTGCAGGATCTTCAGCACGGCGCTGGTGACGTCGTCGACGACGTCCTTCGGCAGGTGCTTCAAGAGGCCGAGGACGGCGTCCGCGACCTTGCTCCCGCGGTGCGGCGTGGCGATGGTCGTGACCGAAGCGACGCGGTCGCCGTAGCCGAGGCCGTTCGGGCTCGCGATCACGCGTGCGTCGAGGCCGCCTTGCGAGTGCCCGACGAGGTTCACCTTCGCCTTGCCCGTGCGCGCGAGGATCGTGTCGATCTGCTTCGCGATGACCTGGGCGCGCACCTCGCTCGTCGCGTACGGCGGCGCGATCGTCACGTAGACGGCCTCGCCGTTCTTCGCGAGATCCTCGACGACGCCTTTGAAGTACGTGATCTCGATCGGCCCGACCTCGAGCTTCCCGAAGCCGCCCATGCCGTGGAGAAGGACGATCGGGTACGGAGGCCCGAGCTTCGGCCCCTGCCCCGGAGCCGGCGCCGCGTACGTGTCGGGATCCTGCGCGGGCGTCCCGTCGGACGTCGAACGCGCGGCCTCGTCGGCGCCGTCGAAGACGGACTGCGAATCCGACGCGGGATCGTCCGGGACGGTAGCCGCGGTCCCGCAAGCCGAGACCGCCATGGCGCCGAGCAATGCCAACCAGCGAATACGCATCTCCCCACCTCCACGGGCTCCCCTGCCCGGCCGAAGGACGGGTGACCCTTCGGACGCGAAACTGTTTGAAACAAAGCTGTTCCTTTGAGACGTCCCGCCCACGTCTCCGTCCGGATTCAGTGCGCTCGTGTAGGATTGAGGACGATGACCCCTCTCGATTGGCTTCGAGCCTCGGGCGCGCAGGGCGACGTGATCGACGGCCTCGCGCGCACGGGATCGGCGCGCGATTGGGAGACGTTGTGGAGGGAATGCCCCCGCGGCGACTGGCTCCTCGGCATCTTGGAGCGGCTCGGAGTCGATCACGTCGCGCTCGTGCGGGCCGCCGTCGGGTGCGCGCGCACCGTCGACGCCGGGGGCGAGGCAGCCGCGCGGCTCCTCGACCTCGCGGAGCGATGGGCGAGCGGCGAGGCCGCCGCGTCGGAGGTCGCCGAAGCGACGCGCGTCCTCGAGCAGGCGTCGAGCAGCGTCGCGGATCCCGGCGCGGAGGCGGCGACGCGGGCCGCCCTCGCCGTCGGCTACGGCGTCGAGGATCGCGCCGTGCTCTCGAGCGCGCCGGCGGCGGCGGCCGAGTCGGCGATCGTCACCGCGATGAGCCGAGGCGACGCGTCGCTCGAGCTCGCGATCCGTCGCGCGCACGACGCGTGCGCGCACGCCGTGCGCGCGGCCGTCCCGTGGCAGCTCGTCGCGCCTTGCGTCGCACGCCTCGGGTGAGCAAGCTGGTCGCGATGCGTCGACTCGCCCTCTCACTGCCGGCCGCCGCGATCATCGGCTCGCTCGCGACCGCCGACGCGAGCGCGGCCGACGCCGGCGCGCCCCGACCGGCGCTCCCCGCCTGTGTCCAGGTCCAGACCGACTCGCGGTACGTGCCCTACGGCTACAACCACGTCGTCATCATCCGGAACGGCTGCTCGAAGGCGGTCACGTGCTCCGTCGCGACGGACGTGAACCCGGAGACGCAGAGGGTCGAGGTCGCCGCGTCGAGCGCGGTCGAGGTGACGACCTTCATGGGGTCGCCCTCGTCCACCTTCGTCGCTCGCGTGAGCTGCAATTGACCCCTCACCGGCGGGTCTCCTTCCGGTTCCGGAAGCGGGCGCGCATGCGCTCCATCATGAAGGCGTGATCCTCGCGAGGCCTCGCCCAAGCGACGGCGAAGTTCACGAACAGCGAGAAGTTGGCGATCGACATCGCGTCGAAGCAGAGATCCGGACGGGCCGCCGCGAAGACGAAGGCGCCGAGGAAGACGAGCGCCGACGGCCAGAGCCGGAAGTCCACGAGGACGGCGCACGCGGCGGCGCACACGAACCAGCAGTAGAGGTGCAGCACCCAGACCACCGGGAACGGCAGGCCGAGCACCGCTGCCCCGACCTGGAGCGCGAGCTGCGCGAGGAACGTCACGAGGACGATGGCGAGCGCGCGACGGTTGACGATCGTCTTCGTGAGCGACTCGCGTCCCCAGAGACCGATGGCGACGGCGATCGCGAGGATGACGAGGCTGTACAGGTACAGCTTCCGGTACGCGGGCTGCTCGGCCTCGCGAAACAGCCGTGGGCCGACGCTGGGAGCGAACGTCCAGACGAGGCCGATCATCGCTGCCACGACGAAGCGCGTCCGCCGGCCGATGGACATGTCGTGCTGCGCCTCGAGCCGCTCGAGCTCGGCGACGCGCCTTCGCTCGGCCTCGCGCGCACGCATCGCTTCGGCGACGCGCTCCGCGAGCTCCGGAGGCGGGCTCTCGAGCTCCGCGAGCGCGGCGGCGGCGGCGTCGGGCTTGCCCTCGTCGAGGTAGAAGGCCACGACCAGCTCGGTCGCGCGCCGGAGACCGATCCTCGCCTCTTCGTTGTTCTTCGTTGTCGTCGCACGCACGCAGCGCCTGGCGGAATCCGAAGCGCGCCTCGAGTCGACGCGAGCGCGCACCTCGTCGGGATCGCCGCCGCTCGACAGGACCGCGCGCATCTCCTCGACACGCGCGGCGGCGTCCGCGGACAGCGCGAGCGACCCGCGATGGCGGAGGTACCACTCGAGCCGCTGCCGCAGCTCGTCGGCGGAGGCGAAGCGCTCCTCGGGAGCGCGGCTCATCGCGCGCGACGCGATCGCGGCGAGCTCGCGCGGGACGTGCTCGGGGAACGTGAACCGGGAGAGCAGGATCGATGCGACCGTCGCGCGGAAGCCCTCGTGCGCGTGCGGCGGGCGGCCGACGAGGATCTCGTGGAGGATCGCGCCGAGAAGGTACACGTCGGTGTGCTCGCCGAGCTTGCCGCTGCCGAGCATCTCGGGCGCCATGTACGCGGGCGTCCCGGCCATCTCCGCCGACTGCGACGCGAGCGGGAGCCGGCCGGTCGGATCGTCCCGGAGGCTGACCGCGATGCCCCAGTCGACGAGGTACACCTCGCCGAAGCGGCCGATCATGACGTTCTCCGGCTTGAGGTCGCGATGGATGATGCCGCGCGAGTGCGCGAGGCTCACCGCGTTGCAGAGCTGGATGAGGAGCCGGAGGTTCCATTCGAGCAGGTCGTCCGCGCCGAAGCGCGCTTTGACGGCCTCCCGATCGGCGATGAGATCGCTCCACGCGACGCCCTCGATGTGCTTGAGCACGATGATGGGCGTGCCGTCCTCGTCGAGACCGAGGTCGTAGACGGGCACGATGTTCGGGTGCTCGAGCGAGCCGGTCACCCACGCCTCTCGGAGCAGACGGAGCGTCGCTTGCTCGTTCTTCGCGTCGGGGCGGAGCGTCTTGACGGCCACCGTGCGACCGAGCGACCGCTGCGTCGCGGCGCGCACGATCCCCATCCCGCCTTCGCCGATCGTCGCGCCCATCGCGAGCCCGCCCGCGATCGAGGCCGTGCGCTCTCCGTCCAGCGCCGCGAGTGCGTGTCTCCCGAGCGCGTCCGAACGAGGACGGGGCGGCTCGATCCTCGACGTCGGATTCCCCGCGAACGTCTGCGCGAGCGCGTCGAGCGACACCGGCGACATCTCGAGCGTGCGCGCGATCTCCTCCTCGGAGAGCGTCGGAAGGAACGGGAGCGCCCCCTTGGTACCTGCCACCACCGCCAGTGTTCCGGATGCGTGGGCGCAGCGAAAGGGGCAAGCCCATCCAGGCGGCGGCGCGCTCAGTCCTCCGCCTTGAGGCGGTTCGCCTTTCGGAGGAGGTAGATGCCGAGCCCGAACAGCGGGAGCGAGGGCACGAGGACGACGAGGGGGAACGTCGGCCTCTGGCGGATTTCGGGCTTCGTGAAGAAGAAACAGCCGACGTCGATGCACACCGCCATGAGGAGGACGATGGCGCCGAGGACTCGCGCGGTGAATCGATCTGTGATCACGTCGGGGCCTCCTCTATCATCGGCGGAAACGATGCGCGACCTTGGAGTGCGGCTTTTCTTGGGGGCCTGCCTCGTGGCGCAAGGATGTCAGGTGACACCCGCGATCACCGTGGTACGCACCGCGCCCGGCGACAAGCCCGAGGAAATCAAAGGCGATCCCGTCAAGCTGAAGCGCGGATCGCAGGAGCCGTACGTCGGCGCGAACGAAGGCTTCTTCGTCGTCCGCAACCAGGAGGATTGGGAGCGCGCCTGGCCCGCGAAGGCGGTCCCGCCGATGCCGTCGACGTTCGACACGTCGAGCCAGATGCTCCTGCTCGCCGTGGCGGAGAAGCGCGAGACGACGAGCGTGAGGATCCAGCGCGCGGTCGAGACCGCGGCGACGCTCTACGTCTGGGTCAAGGAGACCACGCTGGGCGAGCACTGCGTGAAGAAGACGAACGAACGCGCCTTCGACGCGGCGGTCGCCATGCGCCTCGACAAGCCGGTGAAGGTCTTCGTCGAGGAGGAGCGCGGCGAGTCGTGCGGAGAGCCGCCCCTCGCCGGCGTCCTCTGTCGCCAGTCGGGCAAGATGGAATGGGCAAAGGCGATCACCGCGCAGCCCGGCGACACCGTCGAATGCGAGATCACGGCCGTCGGACGCGGCAAGTTCGCCCTCGTGGACAGGCTGCTCAGGGTGCACGACCTGCCCGCCGGCTCGACCGCGAAGCTCCGCTTCGCGAAGGGACCGTATCGCGCCGACCTCGGGATCGACGTCTACGGCACGTACACCGTGATGGCGGAGGCGGTCGACGAAGCGGGGCGTCGCGGCCAGGCGACCGCGACGATCGACGTGAAGCCGCCCAAGACGAAGGACGTGCTCGTGCAGCTCGTCTGGCACGGCTTCGACGTCGGCGACGAGCCCGACACGTTCCCGCGCGTGAACCTGCGCGTCACGGACGAGTCGAAGGGCCAGCGCTGCTCCGCCGAGATCCCCATCCCCGGGCTCTGCGACGTGAAGACCCGCGGCGCGTACACGTACATGCAGATCCCCGCGGGCGCCCGAAAGCTGCCGGTCTCGGTGCAGTACCTCGACGAGCGGGTGGAGAAGGGCCCCGGCCCGTGCGTGCACGTCTGGTTCGACGGCGCACGCACGGCCGAGACGTGCGACCGCAAGCACCGCGAAGCCGACGAGGTCTGGCAGGTCGGAGTGCTCGACACGGCGACGGGCAAGCTGGAGCTGGAAGGCTCGAGCAGCGCAGCGGCGAAGTAGGCTGCCGCGCGCGGACCTCGTCCTCCCCGCGAATCTTCGAACGAGGGCTACTCGAAGATGCGCCCGAGGAGGAGCATCGTGACGTAAGCAATGACGCCGCTCAGCGGCAGCGTCAGCACCCACGCGACCAGGATGTTGCCCGCGACGCCCCAGCGGACGGCGCTCACGCGCTTGCTCGCGCCGACGCCCATGATGCACGCGTTGATGCAGTGGGTCGTCGAGACCGGGACGCCGAGGTGGCTCGCGCCGAGGATCGTGAGCGCGCCCGACGTCTGGGCAGCGAACCCCTGAAGCGTGTTCAGGCGGATGATCTTCGTGCCCATCGTCTTGATGATCTTCGTGCCGCCGGCCATCGTGCCGAGCCCGATCGCGGCCGCGCACGCGAGGATGACCCACATCGGAACGGCGTCGCCCTGCGGGAGCATCCACGCCGGCAGAGCGCCCTCGTGTCCGGCCGAGACGAATGCCAGCAGCGCCAGCGTGATGATGCCCATCGACTTCTGCGCGTCGTTGGAGCCATGGGCGAACGCGAGCCCCATCGCCGAGAGGAGCGTCAGCGCGCGCGACACGCGGTGCACGATGGCCGGGCGCACGCCTCGGACCGCCCACACGAGCGCGATCATCATGACGAACGCGGCGAAGAACCCGAGGGTGGGCGATGCGACGAGTGGGACGAGCACCTTGTCCTCGAGCGCGTCCCATCGGAACGCGCTCATCCCGGCCTTCGCGACGACGGCGCCGGCGAGGGCGCCGATGAGCGCGTGCGACGAGCTCGACGGGATGCCGTACCACCACGTGATCAGGTTCCAGATGCACGCGCCGATGAGAGCGGCGAGCACGACCGTCTGTGTGACGTCCGACGGATCGGCGAACCCGGACGCGATCGTCTTGGCGACGGCCGTCCCGGTGACGGCGCCGACGAAGTTCAGGACGCCCGCGAGCAGGACCGCGGTGCGCACGGGAAGGACGCCCGTCGAGACCACCGTGGCAATGGCGTTCGCGGCGTCGTGGAACCCATTGATGTAGTCGAAGATGATCGCGAAGACGATGACGCAGATGAGCAGGCTAACCATGCTTCACAGCGAGGTTGGCGAGCGTGTCTGCGATCGAGTCGCACTGATCGATCGCGTTCTCGAGATCCTCGAGCACGGTCTTCTCGCGGATGAGGACGCGAGCGTCCATCGCGGTCTCGCGATAAGCGCCGGAGACGTCCGGCTTGAACAGCGCCGAGAGCGCCTCGCGGTACACCACGTCGGCCTCCTTCTCGATCTTTCGTAGCTCTCGCGCGACCTGCACGATCTCGCTGTACCGGTGCTTGCGCAGCTTCGGGATCGCCTCGTCGATCTTCTCCGTGCACCGGACGATGTAGTCGATGAGCTTCTTCATCGGCTCGGTAGGCTTGTCGACACCGAGCAAGACGCAGGCGCGGATGGCACCGTTCGTGAGATCGAGCACGCCGTCGAGCTCGGAGGAGAGCTTCTGGAGGTCTTCGCGATCGATCGGCGTCACGAAGGTCCGAGCGAGCGCCTCCTCCATCTCGTGGACGATCCCGTCGCCCTCGTGCTCGATCTTCTGCACGGCGTCACGCGCCTGCTCGGCGGTCGTGCCGTTCGTGGCGAACTTGCTGAGCGCCTTCGCGCCCTCGTGCGCGGCCTTCGCCTGTCGCTCGAGGAAGTCGTAGAAGTGGTCTTCCCTCGGCAGAAACCAGCGGATGATGTCTTGAACACCCATCAGCGATTCCTCCGGAGCGATTCCACCGCCACTGGCTGCTCCTTTTGCTCCATTGTCCGCGCCGGAATCTAGCCATTTCGCTCAAGCTTGTGTTTCGACCTCGTGACGTCCTCGCGGCAGGCCGGTGAGGCGCCCGGATTCCATCGGGATCTCCATCGCTTCATGACCGACCGCCGCCCATGGTCCGGCTCGGGGAGCGCCGTCCTGAAAAAAGGAGATTGACTCTTCAAGGGACCTCGGCCGTAGGCGCGTCGACGACGCCCACGTAGGCGCGAGCACGGACGACCCCGCGCTCGCGCAACGGCTCGACCATCGGCCGGAAGCCCGCGCGACGAAGCACCCGGACGAAGCCATCCGCCGGGTACCCGCTCCACACCGCGAAGATCCCGCCCGGAGCGAGCGCGCGACGCGCACGGACGAGCGACGGCTCGGCGTAGAGTCGCGCGTTCGTACGGAAGCTCGCCCAGTCGGGTCCGTTGTCCACGTCGAGCAAGATGGCCGCGGCGCTGCCGGCGTCGGTCTCGGCGATCACGTCGGCGACGTCGGCGCACCGCAAGACCACGCGCGGATCGTCGAGGGCGCCCGCGACGAGATGCGCGGCGTCCGTCCTCGCGAGGTCGACGACGGCGCGGAGCTTCTCCACGACGACGATCTCCGCCGCCGCGGGCGCCACGTCGAGCACGCCACGCAGCGTCGCCCCGAACCCGAGCCCGCCGACGATCACGCGCGGACGAGCCCCCACCGGGATGCGCTCGAGCGCCGTGGCGGCGAGCCGGCCGAACGCGAGCTCCGTCTCGAGCGCGGCGCTCGAGAGGAGCACCACGTTGCCGAGCAAGAGCTCGAGGTGCGGGCCGCGACGGCGCAAGAGCAGCGACCGGTCGTCGTCGACCCACCTCCTCAGGATCTCGATCTTCACGGCCTCGCCACCTGGGACGGGCTCCTAGCTCATTCTCGCGTCGGCGGGATCTCGGACGTGGGCTCGGGCTCCGGCTGCGAAGCCTTGCCGGTCTGCGAGGTCGATGCCGTGTGCGCCGACTTCGCCGTCGTGGACGACGCCCTGGGCCGGGTGGTGTGGCCCTGCGTCGGACGCGTGGTCGAGCTCGCGGGTGCCTTGCTCGTCGTGTCGGCGGGCGTGGTGGGGATCGCGATCGCCGGCGGCAGCGGATCCTCGGGCACGGGCGAGGAGTCGGCCGTCGGAGGAGGCGCCTCGGTCGACACGGCGCTCCTGCTGGACGCCTTGTACCAGCGCACGCTCGCGAACGCGGCCGTGACGACGATGATCGCGAGGAGGCCGGACCAGAGCAAAAAGCTCGCGGCCGACATGTCCTTCTTCTTCGGCTCCTTCGGAGCTTGCGCCGTGCTGGTCGATTGCGACGACGTCGCCCAGGTGCTCTTCGGCCCGGTGACCGACGGCCCGCTCGGAGCCGGAGCGGGAGCGGCAGTGATCAGCGCCGGGCCGAGGATCGCGATGCGCTCGAGCGAAGGTGCCGCGTTCGGACCGGCGTAGGGAGCGAGCATCCTCGCGAGCTCGACGACGTCGGGGCGTCGCATGCGGTCTCGTTCCATGCAGCGGAAGAGCACGTGCTCGAGCCCCTCCGGGATGTCGGGCCGGAAGTCGCGCAGGTTCGGCACCGGGCCGTGCATGATCTTCTGGATCAGATCGCCGAGCGAGTTGCCGGTGAAGGGTGCCTTGCCGCTGATGAGCCGGAAGAGGATGACGCCCAACGACCAGACGTCGCTCCGCGCGTCCGCATCGCGCGCGGACATGATCTGCTCGGGCGACATGTAGCTCGGCGAGCCGAGGAGATCGGTCGCCTTCGTCACGACGCTGTCGACGTGACGGCCCGGCGAGGTGTCCTCGAACCCGAGCTCGAGGACCTTCGACACCCCGAAGTCGAGGACCTTCACGACCGGCTCGCCGCCGGAGCCTCGCGTGAGGAACAAGTTGGCGGGCTTGAGATCGCGATGGACGATGCCGTACGAGTGCGCCTCCGCGATCGCCTCGCACGCTTGGATGATGTAGTCGCACGCCTCTTGGACGGGGAACGGACCGCGCTTCTGGAGCAGCGCGGACAGGTCGGTCCCCTCGAGGTACTCCATCACGATGTACGGCACGCCGTTGTCGAGCGAGCCGACGTCGAGGACGCGCGAGACGTGCTTGCTCTTCAGCCGCACGGTGTTGCGCGCCTCGCGGAGGAACCGGCTCTTGTGCTCCTCGAGGAAGTCCGAGCGCATGAACTTGAGCGCCACGGTCTGCCCGAGCTGGAGGTGCCGGGCGGCTACGACGTAGCCCATGCCCCCTTCCCCGATCACGCGCTCGATCTGGAATTTCCCCGCGATGATCTCGCCGGGGCGCACCTCGCTCACGGTCGAGAGTGTGCGCGTCCTTCTGGGCCAAATCAAGAAACGCCGCGGGAAATCTGGCGAAGCGAACGCCGGGAGATCGCGGTCGATATCGCTGCCTTCGGTCGCGCATCGGTTCGTGCCGGCTCGAGGACGACACATGCGATCGCGACGACGTCTCGTCGGATGGCGCGGGCCACCCACCGCGTGGCCGGGCCATGGGGTCACGCGCGCCAAGCCGCGAGAAGTCCTCGGATGCGTGCATGGAACGCGGCTGGCTCGGGGCGCGCGCCATGAAGCTCGGTATCGCACCACGTCCCGCCCCTCGTCGGACGGCGTTCCTCGCCGTCCTCTCCTTCCTCCTCGCCTGCACGCTCGCGCCACGCGCGTGGGCCGCTCCGCGTTGGGCTTCGTCCCCGGAGGACGCGCTCGCCGACGGCGACGTCGATGCGGAGGACGTCGCAGCCCGGAGCGTTCTTCCGATCCTGTCGTCGCCGACCGGCGGCAGGGCGGTGCTCGGATCGCCGCGCGGCTCGGCATGGCTCTCGCTCGTGGGATTCACGCGACGGACGTACGACGACCGCCGCGAGGTCGGCGGATTCCTCGTCCTCGGGCTCCCGCTCGAGCGCTTCGCGCGTGGGAGCAACCGCGTGTCGAGCCTGCCGCCGCCTCTGCCCGCCCGCTCGGACGCGTCGAGGCCCGAGATCGTGCACGTCGGGTCGGAGCGCGTGGCGCTCGAGGCGAGCTCGACCGAGGTTCCGTTCCAGTCGATGGTGACCCCGAGGCTCGCCCGCGCGTGCGTCGCCGCGGCGTGGCGCGCGGCCGGGCTCGCGCCGGACAACGCGAGGCTCGAGTCGATCGCGTCGCGCGCCCGGTGGAGCGCCATCCTCCCGGAGGCGCGGCTGCGCGCCGTGCGGTACGAGGACGCGCGGCTGTCGCTCGACACCGGGACGCAGACGAGCCGCCTGCGCGACTCCTCGGGCGCGAACATCGGACTCGAGGCCCGGCTCACCTGGAGGCTCGACCGGCTCGTCTACGCCGACGACGAGCCGAGCTTCGAGCGCATGCGCATCGAGCATCGGGACGCGCGCGCCCGTGTCGCCGCGAAGGTCCTCGACGCGCTCTTCCACTGGCAACGCGCCGTGCTCGACTTGCAGACGCTGCCGCCGTCGCAGCAAGGGACGCGCGACGAAGCGGACGTCGTGCTGCGCGTCGCCGAAGCGGAGGCCGCGCTCGACGTGCTCACGAACGGCTGGTTCGGCGCGCACGTCCGCCGCCAGCCGGCGAGGAGGATCGGCCTCGGAGGCTCGGCCGGCGCGCCGCCGAACCGGGACGAGGCAGACGACGGAGATCTGTGATATATGCGCCGGTCATGATCGCAGAGACCCGCGACAAGCTCGAAGACCTCCAAAGGCGTCTCATGACGCTAAGGGGGCATCTTTGACGTCCCCAAGCTGAAGCGGGAAATCGAACGGCTCAACGAGGAGACGCTCGCGCCCGGCTTCTGGGACGATCCCAAGAAGGCCCAGGCGGTCACGCGCAAGCGCTCGAGCATCGAGCAGAAGGTCGAGACGACCGAGAAGCTCACGCGCGACATCGAAGACGCCAAGGAGCTCTACGAGCTCGGCGTCGCCGAGAAGGACGAGTCCGTCATCGCCGAGATCGCGGCGCAGCTTCCGGAGCTCGAGAAGCGGCTCCGCTCCGCGGAGCTCGCCCGCATGCTCGCCGGCCCGGTCGATCACGCGAACGCGATCCTGAGCATCCACCCCGGCGCCGGCGGCGTCGACGCGAAGGACTGGGCGCAGATGCTCATGCGCATGTTCCTGCGCTGGGCGGAGCGCCGCGGCTTCAAGACGGAGATCATCGACTACCAGGAGGGTGACGAGGCGGGCATCGACGGCGTGACGATCACCGTCGCCGGAGACCACGCCTTCGGCTACCTGCGCAGCGAGATCGGCGTCCACAGGCTCGTCCGCATCTCGCCGTTCGACGCGAACGCGCGACGGCAGACGGCGTTCGCCGCGGTCGAGGTCCAGCCCGACATCGAGGACGAGATCGACATCGTCATCAAGGACGAGGACCTCGAGACGACGACGATGCGCGCCGGCGGCAAGGGCGGGCAGAACGTCAACAAGGTCGAGACGGCGGTGCGCATGAAGCACCTCCCGACCGGAATCGTGGTCGTCTGCCGCGCCGAGCGCTCGCAGCTCCAGAACCGCCGCATGGCCTTGAAGATGCTCAAGGCCAAGCTCTACGAGCTCGAGATGGCCAAGCGCGAGGAGCAGGCGGCGGCGTACCAGGCGAGCAAGTCGCAGATCGCTTGGGGCAACCAGATCCGCAGCTACGTGCTCGCGCCGTATCGCATGGTGAAGGACCTCCGTACGGGCCACGAGACCGGAAACGTCGACGCGGTGCTCGACGGCGAGCTCGACGACTTCATCGAGGCCTATCTCCTCGCTGCCGCCGGCGGTACGCTCGGCAAGGGCGGCGTGACGGACGAGGTCGAAGACGCCGTGTGATCGCCGGCCGGCTCGGTGCCGGCCGCGACGTCGCCCCGATCCCCGCCATCGGGCTCTGCCGAGAGGCTCGTCATGACAGCGCAGCATCGCATCGGAGTCGACCTCGGTGGCACGAAGATCGAGGCCATCGTCATCCGCGAGAGCGCGTACCTCGACGAGCCGGACATCGTCGCTCGGAAGCGCGTCCCGACGGACAGGACGCTCGGCTACGACCACATCGTCACGATCACGCGCGCGCTCGTGTTCCAGGTCGCGGAGGCGGCGGGGATCGATCCGCTCGAGACGCCGATCGGCGTCGGCATGCCCGGCTCGGTGACGATGCGCCGTGCCGACGGCACGCCGTCGGGCGTGCCGCTGGTGAAGAACTCGAACACGACGTGCCTCAACGGTCAGCCGTTCCGGACGGATCTCGCGGCCGCGATCGGCAGGCCTCTGGTCTTCGCGAACGACGCGAACTGCTTCGCCCTCGCCGAGGCGACGTGGGGCGCGGCCCGCGGCGCGCGCGTGACGTTCGGCGTGATCATGGGGACCGGCGTCGGCGGCGGCGTCGTGTTCGCGGAGGAGGGTCGGCCTCCACGCATGTGGGAAGGCGCGCAGGGCATCGCGGGCGAGTGGGGACACGTCTTGCTCGACGCGGAGAACGGTCCGACCTGCTACTGCGGCAAGCGCGGATGCGTCGAGACGTACCTGAGCGGCCCCGCGCTCGAGGCGGAGTACAAGGCGCGCGGCGGAGGCAACAAACCGCTCGCCGAGATCGCGGCACGCGCCGCTTCGGGCGAGGACGTCATCGCACGGAAGCTCATGTCCGAGCGCATCGATCTGTTCGGGCGCGCGCTCGCGACGGTGATCAACGTGCTCGATCCCGACGTCATCGTCATCGGCGGCGGCGTCTCCAACGTCTCTGCGCTCTACGACAAGGGGCCGCGCGCCGTCGCACGTTGGGTGTTCAACGACGAGCTGTCGACACGCATCGTGAAGAACACGCTCGGTGACAGCGCCGGCGTCCTCGGCGCGGCGCTCTTGCCCGACGTGATGGAGCCGCCCGTTCCGACGACGCGTGACACCATCGTTTGAGAAAGAGCCCATTCGAGTCGCTCTACAGGCAAGAGCAGTCTCGATACGACAGGGGCATCGACCGTCGAACGCGAGCCGACCTCCGTTTGGCTCGAACGCGCCGTGCAGCACGACGAACAAGCTCGTCGTGCGCGTGTACACGACGAACAGCGGACGCTTCGCCGCCTGTCCGCCGGCGACCATCGCCTGGGTCGAGTGAGAGGGCGAATCGACGAATTTTCGAATTATTTCCACATCCTGGACCCGTTCCGCCCGTCTCGACGGGCACATTCCGCACATTGTGGTATGGGGTGCGTCCCAGGCGGCGAACGGAGATGCAAAGCCCGATGCTCCCTCGAACGCTCCTCCTCACCCTCTCGTGCCTTTCGTGCTTGGCCATCGCTTGCTCCGACGCGAACGGCGTCGAGCTCGCCCGAGCGAGCGAGAGCGAGCTTACGTCGACGGAGTCGTCGGCGATCTCCTGTTACGAGTACCTGCGGCGTGGCGGGGACAGCAGCCACCACGCCGTGGCGATGTCGGAGATCACGCCGAACGACGACTGGACGCTCGACGAGGAGACCGCCGATCAGGCCGTACGCGTCGTGCTGAAGCGACACGCCGCGTGCGACGTCGACGAGGAAGAGCTCACGCCGGCTCGATGCGGTGTCGCCGTCGGCGAGACGCTCTGCAAGGTCGAGGCGCGGAGCGGGTACTTCCTCGTCGTGAAGGACTACGTCGACACGCTGAACGTGATCTTCAACCGTTGGGACTGATCACGTAGGCGACCGAAAGCGCACGGCGTCAGCGAAGCGCGTCCTCCAGCGAACGCGTGAGCTCCGCGTCGCTCGGCGCGGACGCGGACGGCGCAACGGACCTGGTCGGCGTCTGCCCCGTCGTGCGGAGCGCATCGTCCAGCGAGCGCATGATCGCCGCATCGCTCGGCGCGGACGCGGACGGCGTAACGGACCTGGTCGGCGCATACCTGGTCGTCTCGGCAGGACGGCGTCCGTCGGACACGCGCTCGCCCGCCTTCGGCGCGTCCGGCAGGTTCGCGGGAGTGGAGACGAAGGCGTCCGGAAGCGACGTGGGCGTGACGAGCGGCGGACCGCTCGGATCGCTCGCGGGAGTCGCCGGCGATGCGGACACGTCCGTGGCTCGCGGCGGCGGCGTCGAGGACTCGACCGAAGCGGGTGAAGCGGCGCTCGCCGCCGACGGCGCGCGGCCGAGGAGCCGCGGACCGAACGTCATCGCCAACGCGAGCGTCACGGCGAAGCCCACGGCGCCGAGGACGAGAGGCATGAGCGAACGCTCTCGCGTCGAGAACGCGGGGCTCGCCATCGGCAAGCGCGGAGGCGGCGCGGACGGGAACGACACCGGAGGGATCGACGCCGGTTGCGCGTGCGGAGCCGCCGGCCCGACGACCACGTTCGTTGCGATGGGATGGGGCTCCTGCGACGCCCACAGCGTCGTCGCAGCGTCGTCGCCGGCCGCGCCCCGCTCCGTGCGAGCGCTCGAAGAAGAGGCCGCGAGCGCGACGCGCCTCCGCGCGAGCTGCTCGAAGCGGGCCGCGGGATCGGACGAGAACGACGCGAGCCGCTCGGTGATCTCGTCGACGGAGCGGGGCCGGCGCTCCGGGTCGACCTCGAGGCACGCCTCGATCGTGGCGACCAGCGGGCGCGGCAGGCCGGCGAGCGTCTCCGTGATGGGAGCGACGTTCGGCGAGAGGCCGGAGATCATCCAGTGGAGCAGGCCACCGACGGCCCAGACGTCGGCGCGCGCGTCGACGCCCCGTCCCTCGCGCTGCTCGGGCGCGACGAGCACACCGGCGGCGGACGCTCGCAGCGAGCGCGCCGCGCTGTCGTCCTCGCCGAGCGCGAAGATCTCCACCGGCTCGCCGGGCACGCGCGGCCAGGTGGTGCGCACGCGATGGATCCCGAGGTCCCCGTGCACGACGCCGTTCGCGTGGGCGTTCGCAAGCGCATCGCAGACGTCGAGCGCGATGTCGACCGCGTCGGTCACGGCGAGCGGCCCGCGATCGCGCAGGATGGCCGCGAGCGACCGCTTCCTCGTGCCGTCGCTCTCCCTTCCCGAGGATTGTCGCGGAGTTGAGGCGAGCACCATACGCCCGAGCGTGGCGTAGCACGAGCATCGGCCCTGTCCGCTTGCAACTGCGTCTCGCGCGCCACTCCTCGAGATCCAAAGGGATTCCGCGGGGATGAGCCCGAACCCGGGTGCAGGACGCCGTTGGCGGCCGCAGCGATCCTGAGCTATCTCGTGCCCCATCGTGGCTCATCCGAACTTCGACCGGCTCCGACAGCTCTACGCTGCCAAGCCCGCCGTGCTCGCTCCGCTCGAGGACGTCTCCGACGTCGTGTTCCGGCGCCTCTGCCGCAGCCTCGGGGCGGAGATCACGGTCACGGAGTTCGTCAACGTCGAGGGCCTGCTGCGCGGGTGCCGCAACGCGCGTCGGAAGATCCAGCTCGCCGAGGACGACGTGCTCACCGGGATCCAGATCTACGGCTCGGATCCGGTGCGCCTCGCCGAGGCGGCGCGGTTCGCGGAGCAAGCCGAGCCGCTGTTCATCGACATCAACTGCGGCTGCTGGGTCCCGAAGATCGCCGGCCGAGGTGCCGGCGCGGGATGGCTCCGTGATCCGGCCGCGATGGTCGCGATGGCGAAGATGGTCGTCTCGAGCGTCTCGCTGCCGGTGACCGTCAAGACGCGCATCGGGTTCGGGCCCGAGTCGCACATGCCCATCGTCGATCTCGCCCGGCGCCTCGAGGACGCCGGCGTCGCCGCGATCACGATCCATTGTCGGACCGCGCAGATGGGACACTCCGGCGCAGCCGACTGGAGCTGGGCGAAGCGTGCGCAAGAGGTCGTCTCCATCCCCGTGCTCGTGAACGGCGACGTCCGCTCCGCCGAGGACGCCAAACGCGCCATCGAGACGACCGGGTGCGCGGGCGTCATGATCGGACGCCGCGCCATCGAGCATCCGTGGATCTTCCGCGAGGTGAAGGCGTACCTCCGTGACGGCGTCCTCCTTCCCCCGCCGACGGACCAAGAGCGCATCGAGCTCTGCAAGCGCCACCTCGTCGCGAACGTCGAGGCGCGCGGCGAGCCGCGCGGCGTCCACTGCACGCGGCGGCACCTCTCCGGGTACCTCTCCGGCCTGCGCGGGGCCGCGCAGCTCCGTCGCGAGCTCAACATGTGCGACACGCTCGAGGGCTGCCTCGCGATCCTCGACGGCTGGCTCGCGCGCGCGGCCGCCTGAGCCTTCGCCCTCCGCGCGCGCTCAGTCTTCCGCGTCGGCCTCCACGTCGAAGGAGGCGCGCGACCGACTGCGCCGCTCTTCGCGTCCGACCTTCTTCATCGCGAACGAGATGCCGGACTGCAGCGTCGCGAGCGTCGTGATGCCCTCGAAGCTCGTCCCGAGGCTCACGAGCGTCTGGGCGACCTCGGGGCGCATGCCCGTCACGATCACGTCGGCGCCGACGAGCCGGACCGCGCGCGCGGCTCGGATGAGCGCGTCGGCGACCTGCGTGTCGACGGTGGCGACGCCGGTGATGTCGATGATCGCCGTATGCGCGCGCGTCTCGATGACGCCCGTGAGCAGCGACTCCATGATCCGCTGCGCACGGGTGCCGTCGATCGTGCCGATGAGCGGCATGGCGACGATCTCGGAGGTGATCGGGATGAGCGGCGTCGACAGCTCGGCGAGGGTCGCCGCCTGCATCGCGATGACCTCCTCTTGCAGGCGCTGCCGCTCGGTCTCCTCCCGCCGTCGATCCGTGACGTCGATCCCGAACGAGATCAGCTCGACGAGCTTTCCGTTCTCGAACCGGTGATACGAGTTCCACGCGACGATCCGGTGCTCGCCCGTGTGCGTCCGGATCGTCATCTCGTAGTCCTTGACGTTGCCTCCGGAGCCCGCGATCCGGAAGTACTCCTCGACCTGCGCCCAGAGCTCGCCGGGATAGAGGATCGGCAGGAGCTTCTTCCCCTTGGCCTCGTCGGAGGTCATTCCGATGATCTTCTCGCAGGCGGTGTTTCCGTAGATCAGCTCGCCGTCGGGCGTGAGGCGCGAGACGATCGCCGGAGCGCTCTGGACGACGTGCTTGAACACGTCCCGCTCCTCCTCCGCAGCGGCGAGTCGGCGCTCGAGCTCCTCCACGCGCTGCCGTAGCGCAACGAGCTCGCTGGAACTGGACGTGCTGGCGTCGTCGTGCATCTACACCTCCGCAATCTCCGATCAGGAGCATGCAGAACATGAAACCCCGGAAGCCGACCGACGGCCCGAGCCCCCCTCTGACATGCTCTCCTGGTCTACACGAATTTGACGATTAAGTCGCGCACCTTCGAGCGAGATTCGGACGGAGAGCTTTTCCGGATGATCGTCAGGGCTCCAGAGTTCCCGGCTGGAGAGTCACTGGATTTGGGATCGGAAGCGTAGTTTCCGTGCACGAGGATCACCTGGAAGGGTGAGATTGAGACGGGAGACGTCGCGGAGGAAGTTGGCAATCGCCTGAGCC
>Ga0207864_1000150_pt1 | contig 111167 bp, 100 predicted proteins | sample HigsolmetaAR202D_FD_184834 | JGI IMG/M metagenome (GOLD analysis project Ga0207864, IMG submission 184834) | Ionic liquid and high solid enriched microbial communities from the Joint BioEnergy Institute, USA - AR20-2-D (SPAdes) (version 2) ...
GGCTCAGGCGATTGCCAACTTCCTCCGCGACGTCTCCCGTCTCAATCTCACCCTTCCAGGTGATCCTCGTGCACGGAAACTACGCTTCCGATCCCAAATCCAGTGACTCTCCAGCCGGGAACTCTGGGGCTCGAACATCAGGATGTCGTCCTGATCGCCATTGGTAGGCAGGACGATCGCTGGCAGATCGACGAGGCCTCGTTCGGGCAGCGCCTCCGTCCACCATTCGATGATTTGCTCCGGCGACGGATCGTCCGGCGATGGCGTGTAGCCTGCGGGCGGCGCCGCCCACTCCTCGAAAGCGGCTCGCAGAGACGCGCCTCGATCGCGCGCGGCACGCCGAGCTCCACGATCTCCGGTCGAGTCAGCGCGGCGAAGCGGAGACGCAAGCCGCTCGAGGTGACGGCGATGGAACGGAGCGCGCTCGGAAGCTCGTGATCGTCGAAGCACGCCGCGAGCGCGCCCTCGAGCGGACCTTCGCCGCGGCTCGAGGGCGTGAGGAGCACCTGTCGCGTCGCTCCGTGCGCGATCTCGATCTCGACCTCGACGCCGATCGGCGCGCTTCCCTCGAGGCCGGGACGGAGGACGACGGGATGACGCCCTAGCGCGCCGCGAAAGCCCCGGCCGCTCTCGTCTCGTCGTAGGCCTCGTCGCGCGACCCACCTCTCGTACGCGCCGCGCGCGGCCAGCACGCGGCGCGGGTCGGGCGGCGTGACCGGCTTCTCGCGGAGCGCCTTGTCGACGCGGCCGGCGACGAGCTCCGTCACGATGCGAACGGCCGCATCGAAGATCAGTCCCAGCATTCAGCCTCGAATCACGAGCGGCGAGTACCCGCTCCCATCGTACGCGTCCCGGCGCGGTTCCACGCTGGTGCAACGAGACCGGCGCGCAGCGGCTGGCGTGATCCTCGGCTCGGAAGTGCCCGCCATGCCCCCCTCCCGTCGAACGCCAGCACCTGGAACGTGAAGGTGCAGTTCGAGGGCGACGCCGCCAACCAGGCGAGCTCGGCGCAGCGGACGTACAAGAAGGCGAGCTGAGTGACGACGAGCTGAGAACGTCCGGAATTCGGACACATGCAACGCGGTGCACGTCACGTGCATTGCGTGCGTGAACGCGTGTGGTCGCCGCCGACGCGTTTCGATGTACGCTGCGGGCGTGGGGAGAAAGGGGCCGGACGCCCTACGCGTCCTCGTCGAACACGCCTTCCAGCCACGCGAGTCGCTGACCTCTTGGCTCGACTCGCTCGTGGAGTGCACCGCGTCGCTGTTTCCGAGCGAGCTCGGGGCGGTGGGGCGGCTCTGGGACGGCCACGGGCTCAGGACCGTCGGCAGCTACGCGGTCCATGTGCGGTCTCCACGCGTGGCACGCACGTTCATGCGGCACCACGAGCGCTCCGCGCACCGCATCGACTTCTTGCGTGAGGGCCGCTCCTCGACCGGTCCGCACAGCGCGCGTCGAATCCTGAAACGATGGAGCCCGACCGATCCCTATCTCCGCGGGCTGCTCGAGACGTTCGACGACGTCGGCGTGCAGGACATGCGTCATCTGACGTCGTGCGACGGCGACGGCATGTGGCTCACGCTCGGCATCGTGCAGACCGAATCGCGGCCGCTGGCCGGAAGGGCGAGCTGCTGGACGCGGGTCGGCCGACAACTCGCTCTGGCGCTCCATGCGCAACGCTGCTTCGATGCGCTTCGCGTCAGGTTCGATGGCGGCGCAGGAGACACGCACCATCGGCTCCGCGAGGCGTTGTGTGAGCTCGACGCCCGCTGCTCCGGCCTTCATCTGGAGGAGAGCGTCGAGCTCTGGTGCGAGCTCGCACGAGGCACGTTCCGGTCGATCGATGTGTTCGACTGCGATGGGCGCCGGTATCACGTGCTCGCGCCAGCCTTCGAGGACGGGGCCGAGCTCCCAGGGCAGCTCAGCTCGAGCGAGCTCGAGCTCGCCGGGTACGTCGCGAGCGGCAAGAGCGAGAAGTGGATCGCGCTGACGCTCGGCGTGGCACGCAGCACCGTGGACGCTCACCTGGACGTCGTGCTCGCGAAGCTCGGACAGCGCTCGCGTCTCGATCTGATCAAGGCGTTCCGCGTGCAGCACGGCTACGCCGTACCCGCACTATCCCTGCGCGCCCACGCGCTCGGTTCGCGGTGCTACCTGCTGGCGTTCGATCTCGCGCCCTCCGAGACGAACGATGGGTGCTCGCACCCCTCCCTCACCAGCGCGCAGTGGCGCGTGTCCCGTCTCGCGCTGCAAGGACTGAGCGATCGTGCCATCGCCCAGCGGCTGGAGCTCTCCCCGCACACCGTGAGTCATCACCTGCGACACGCCTATGCTCGGCTCGGCGTCGGCAACCGCGCCGAGCTGGTCGCGGCTCTCCGTCGAGCGTGAGGCCACTCGCGCCCGCGAAAGCTGCGTCGCGAGGCTCCCATCGCCCTCGGCATCGAACGCGATCTTTCGACGCTACACATTCGCTATCGCCAGCTCACCGGCGACGGCATTTCACTGGCAGTATGACGATCTTCTCATCTCGTGCAGTCTGCCTCGTTGCCGTCCTCGCACTCGCCGTTGCGTGTTCGAGCTCCGACTCCGAATCGGAGGCGCCCCGAGCCGGAGCCTCGTGCTCGGACGCGAGTGTTGCAACTTGCGAGAATCCGAAGAGCAGCCTCGTTTGCCACAACGGAAAATGGACCGCCATGCCCTGCAACGGTCCGGATGGCTGCGTGCTCCGCGATGGAAAGGCCATCTGCGACGCGAGGCAGGCTCAGGCCGGCGACTTCTGTTCGGTGTCGGACAAGGACAAGAAGGATGCTTGCTCGATGGATGGCACGAAGCTCCTCACGTGCACCGACAACAAATGGACCGCCGCCTACGATTGTACCGGACCCGACAAGTGCAAGGTGGAGGGTGACAAGGGCATCTGCGATCAGTCGATCGCGTCGGTGGACGCTCCTTGTATCGGCGAAGCTCGCGCGTGCTCGACCGACGGCACGAAGGCCCTCGACTGCAAGGACGGGAAGTTCGTCGTCGCGTTCGAGTGCGGGGGCGTCAACAAGTGCCAGATGAAAGGGAACGAGCGGCACTGCGATCAGTCGAACGCGTCGGTGGACGCTCCCTGTATCGGCGAAGCTCGCGCGTGCTCGACGGATGGCACGAAGGCCCTCGACTGCAAGGACGGGAAGTTCGTCGTCGCGTTCGAGTGCCGGGGCGCCAACAAGTGCCAAATCAAGGAGAACAATCGGTACTGCGACCAGACGCTCGGCAACGTGGACGAGGCATGCCTCTCGGAGGAGGGCTACGCCTGCTCGGTCGACGGCACCAAGCTCCTCAAGTGCACTGGGGGGAAGTACGTCGTCGACGAAGACTGTGCGAGCGCGAGCGCGACCTGCGTCCTTCAGGACGGAGGCGCCGGGTGCAAGTCACCATCGTGAGGCATTGCGTCACGATCCTTCGCGGCGCGCTGCTTTGTCAGGTTGGGGACCGACCCTGTCGGTTTACCAGGCTCGTGGCAACAGTGCCGGTTTCCAGCACTTCGGGGCCAGCTCCACGTGGCAGGGAGCGGTCGGTCAGACCGACGGCGTAGCGAAGCGTGTCTGTTCGAGGTAGTCGCGCTCGACCCCGGTCGGGAGCCGCGCCGAGCTGAGACAGCCGTTGCCCTCGGCGCGATTCTCCGACGCTACACATTCGCCATCGCCAGCTCACCAGTGACGGGGGGGACCGAGATCCGGCGCTCGAGGAACCGCGCTATCGTTCCTCATGCGTCACACGGCTCGTGTTCGTGGCAGCGTGAGGCGCACGCTCTCGGCAGCCCTCGTCGCCGCCCTGGGAGCGCTCTTCGGACCCGCGACGGCGGTCGGATGCAGCGGCGGCGACGGGAGCGCCTACCAGGGCGGAGGCGGCGGGAGCTCGGGCGATGCGTCGGGGGGGCAAGCTCGGGGACGCCAAGAGCGAGCGCGCTCTTGGCTTGCCAAGCGCAGGCGCGCATCGGCTGCGAGCAGAGCTTCACGTGCCGGCGGAAGGACTTCTCGTACCCCAGCGTCGACGCCTGCATCGCGACCATGAGCGAGCTGTGCTCGGAGATGGAGCGGCGAGGTGCGAGCCTCGCGGCGCTTCTTGGCCCCGGTGCCGCCGATTGCTTCGAGAAGCAAGCGACGCTCGGGCCGTTCTGTCGTACGCCGCCGACCGTGACCGAGGCGGACATCGAGGCGGCTCGTGCGGCATGACCGGAGGCGGAGAACAAGACCTGTCAGCTCATCAGCTCGGGGTTCGACTTCGTCAACGGAACCGTCGACGGTGTCGACGCCTCCGCATGCATGCCCGGCCGGTGAGCTCGCGAACGCGCGCGCCGAGGCGTGGGCGCTCAGCTTGCATGTCGCTCGAGCGATGAACCGAAATCCAGGCTCGGTCCATCGACGCGTCCTTTCGAGGCGTCCTCGACGTGCGAGCCGGCGAGCGCCGAGCCCAGCACGCGAACGAGCGCAGGCCGAACACGCGGGTGGTTCGAGACGGCCGCGATCATGTCGAGGGCGGGCGTCTTCACGAGCGCGCGCAGCGCGTGGCCCGCGAGGAAGCCCGCCGTGAAGCGCCGGCGATGCCTACGCGTGTACGCGCGGAACGCCGAGGCCTCGTCCGCGCCGCGCAAGAGGATGTCCGCGAGCGTGTCGGCAGCGTACAGACCGCTCTGCATCGCGTGCGAGATGCCCTCTCCCGTCGCGTTGTGCGTGACGCGTGCGGCCTCGCCGAGGTAGAGCGCGCCGGGCGTCGTACAGTGCGAGATCCACGTCGTGTACGAAATGGGGTGGCCCTTGAACGCGCCGATTTGGCGGGCCGACCCGAGCCGTTCGCGGTAGTGCCGATCGAGGAACGTCGCGAACACTTCGCGTACGTTCCGCTTCGTCTTCTGGCCGTTCGCGTCCTGCCCGTCGATGCAGATGCCGATGTTGACGCGCGTGGGGCTCTCGGGGAAGAGCCAGCCATAGAGCGGCGAGACGCACTCGTCGAAGATCATCTCGGCCTGGCCCCGCACCGTCTCGACCCCCTCCCACCAGCCCATGATCGTGGAGATGGTGCGCTTGGGTCGCGGATCGATGGAGAAGATGGAGTGCGCGCCATCCGCGCAGAGCACGTAGCGTGCGCGAAGCTCGGTCCCATTCGCGAGCTTCACCCCCACCACGCGGCCGTGCTCGCGCACGAGGGTGCTCACCTTCGTTCCGCCGCGGAATCGTGCGCCGAGCTCGGTGGCGCGACGCAGCAGAATCGCGTCGAAGTCCCGCCGCAGACAGACCACCGCCGCGGCATTGCCGGCGAGGACCATCGAGCGCCCGCCCGGCGTCACGATCTTCACGGAGAGGAGCGGCTCCGAACGCGATCGGACCTCTTCGCCGAGGCCGAGCCGATCCAGAATCGCAAGCGCGTTCGGAGACAGGCCCGAGCCGCACGTCTTGTCCCGAGGAAACTCGTCGCGATCGAGGACGAGCACGTCCTTCACACCGCGCTCCATGAGCCCGATCGCCGCCGTCGATCCTCCCGGACCCGCGCCGACCACGATCACGTCGTGTAGCTCGCTCGTCATTCCTCGCCTCCGATGCCGAGGCCGCTCCGAGCGTCGCTCGTCGCGGCTACGCGCCAGCCGAGGGCTACGGCCGGCGGCGCCAGTTTGTACGAAATCGCGCCGATTGGGACGATTTCCTCCGTGACGGGGCCCCGCCGCGAGCGTGCCTGCCTCCGCCGCACGTACACACCCACGACGTAACCGCGCCGTAAGGCTCTCGCGCCCGGCGGTCGCGCCGCTCCCTCGGCGCCAGGGCGCCGCCGCTGCGCGCGGCCGCCGCTCGACGAGCGAATATTCTGAGTCGCGTGCGCTGCGGCGTCGGTCCGTTACCCTACCTTCGCCAGCCGGCACTCAAGGCGCCAGCCCCCCATCGGCTGCTCTGGCGGTTGGGGCATCAGGGGACGCCCTTCACGAACAGCCGCCGTGAGTAGGCCATTCCTCCACAACCGGCGCGCGCCTCGATCTTCCCGCCCGGTCCGATGATCGGTACGGGTGCATCACCGGAGTTTTCGGCGCTCGAAGCTGCTCGATTCGGAGACGACGGTGCGGAGCGTGTTGTCGCGGACTCGACGATGCGCTGTCGGATGGAACGCGGCGCGGCGTCTGTCGAGAACGTATCGAAGTCTAGGCGATGATAAGTAGAGGCCAGGAAGACCATGCCCCACGGAGCAGAGGTGACGAACGGCCCTCGAATGCGGCGCGGCACGGAGCTCGTCGCGTGGCTGCGCGCTCTTCCCGACGACGAGGTGGATCGCGAGGTCGAGCGCATGCTCGGCATCGGCGAGCGCACGCCCACCACGTCGCCCGGCCGACACCTCCTCGGCTACTTCGCGAGCCCGGCGAAGGCGGTGCTGCAGGCGATCGAGCACGTCCCGATCCGATCCTCCGACGTCGTCGTCGATCTCGGATCGGGTCTCGGCAAGGTGCTCCTCTTGATCCACCTCGCGACGGGTGCGCGGTGCCTCGGCATCGAGCTGCAGCACGACCTCGTCGTGCGAGCCCGGGAGGCCGCGATGCGCCTCGGCATCGACGAGCGGGACGTGCGCTTCGAGGAAGCCGACGTCCGCGACGTCGACGAAGCGCTCCTCCGGCAGGCGACCGTCTTCTACCTCTACACGCCGTTTCGTGACCGAGCGCTCAAGGTCGTCCTCCGCCGGCTCGAGCAGGTCACCGCTGGGCGCTCCACGATTTTCTGCTCGGTCGGAGCCGACATCGAGCGTGGCCACCCAGGCAAGCTGGCGTGGCTGAAGCGCCGACCGATCGACGGTCTTTCGTTCGCCATCTACGACCGCGCGTGACCCACGCCGCTCCGTCGCGAGCGCGCGCCGAAGCGCTTCAGCGCGACCTGCGGTACGGCTGGACCGCCTCTTCGAGCAACGCCAGCGCCTTTCGTTGGATCGTGGCGGCCTCCGGATCGGTCTCGCGCGCGACGAGCTCGGCGAGACGTTCGCAGGTGGGTACCAGAGACGACGTATCGTAGAGCCACGACGGTCCCCGCTGCGCGACGTCGACGAGGTGCCGCGCCACGCGCACGCGTATCCCGGAATCGTCGTCGGCCAAGAAGCGTGCGAGCCCCGTCGTCAGGAGCTGTCCGACGATGCGGTCTCGACCGCGCAGCCACAGGTCGCAGATGCCGCGCCTCACGCGAACGCTGGGCTCTGCGGGCAATCGCTCGAGCGCGTCTTTCACCAGCCCGTAGCGGTCGGGGGTCTGTCGCGTCGCGGCGAGGCGCACGTCTTCGTCGTCTTCGACCCAAAGAGCCCTGTGCTTGTTCGCGCGCTCGATCCGATCGAGCACGTTGTAGGCGCGGAGTCGGACCATTGGGTCCGGGTGCTCCAAGAGCGGCCGCGCCACCTCGGCCGCCGCCGCTCCCAGCGCGGCGGCGATCGCCTCGGAGCGTTGCGCGCGTTCGGCGGGACCAGGATCCACGAGGAGCTGCCGCGCCCGCGCGATGTCCTCGGGCGTGGGCGGATGACGACGGTAGACGGCCTCGAGCGCGCGGATGGCGGCGGAGGCGGGCCGCTCGAGGTGGTCCACGAACCCTCCCTCGCGAAGGAAGTAGCCGTCGTCGTTCAGCGCGACGCGCTCGAGCGGCAGGATGGCGGACCGATCGCCGCGCTCGGCGAGCTCGTTGGCCGCGTCCCACCGATACTCGGGGTTGTCGCTCTCGAGCAGCGTGATGAGCCGCGCCGGATCCCACCTCTTCCTCCGGAGCGGCATCGTCGAGGGGTCACTTCGGGAGGTTCGAGATCGCTCCGCACGGGAAGCGGACGCTGAGCTGCGCGTTGGGCGACGTGAGCACCGTCTGGCAGGCGGAGCCGACGATCTCGAGCTCCGTCGGCGAGTTGAGCTTCCAGCCGTTCGGATCCTGGTAGCCGAGCAGCTCACCGTTGAGCGTCACTCGACCCTGGGACTCCGTGCCCGGGGAGACCGCACCGTTCAGCGCGAACTTGCACGAGCGCACGCCCAAGATGATCTGGTTCAGCGCTTCGACGAGCTCGTCTTGGTTCGACGTCCGGTAGATCGGTGCCACCTTGCCCGCGTCGGGCGCGTAGCCCAGACCGGCGTTGGCGACTTCCTGCTGGTGTGCCTCGGTGAGCTCGTTACCGATCGCGATCACGTACGTCGGGACTCCGGCGTCGTAGGCGCGCGCGGTCGCCCATACCGTGAGATCACGGGGAGGCTTCGTGCCGTTCGAGTCCGGGTCCGAGCACATGTCCGGATCGCCGTCTGTCGCGAGGAGGAGGATCTTCGGTCCGGGCGTCTGAGCCAGCGCGAACCCGCCGTCGAGCAAGACGCCGGCGTCGTTGAAGCCGACGACGCGCATGATGGCCTCACCCGTCGGCGTGTTGTCCACGATCCCCGCCGGATTGAGGGTGTCGTAGATGTCTTGGTAGTTCCCCAGCTTGAAGCCGACCTGCGTGATCCGCGGACACTGCGGGTCCGGAGGCTGGTTCTCCCAGCTGTAGAGGGCGAGGCCGAAGGAGACGTCGTTCTCGAGCCGCTTGACGAGCCCGCCGTCGGGCGAGATGAGCGCGCGTTTGATCGCCGTCCATCGCGACACGCCGGGACCGAACGATTCGCTCATGCTCCCCGACTGATCGATGAGCAGCATCACCGTGGGCGTGACCTTCGACAGCGTGACGTCGATGTCCGCACACGCGTCTCCCGTCGTGCCGCCGTCACCCTGCGGAGTCGTGGGGTCGGGCGTGAAGATGGGATTCGGGTCCGGCCCGCAGCGCCCGCGCGGTGAGCACGTCACGCCGTTGCCACACGTCGTGCCGGGCGCGCACTCGGCCGTGCACTGCCCGCTGGCGCAGTGAAGGCCATTCGGGCACTCCGAGTCGCTCGCGCACGGCGTCCCGCATTGTCCCTGGTAGAGGGTCTGGCAAGGGCCGTCCGTGAACAAGCTGTCTTCGCTGCCGCAATGGACGGCGAAGACGAGCGCCGCAGCGCCACCGACCCCGAGCGCGAAACGCAGACGCCATGACCACGTGTGTGAACGCGAGCGCAAGGAACGAGCGTCGATCATGTGGGGCTCCTCTCGATGTCCCCCTCGCCACCTTCCGGCGGGTGTCGGGCCGAGCGACGAGATCGTACCGCGTCACCTGCGGATGAGCATCATCGACGGCGAGCCGACTGTTCTCCGGAGTGCACACTCGAACACAACGGAGGTCGATCCCACGGCTGCCCGCGCGTCCTTTCGTGCACTTGCGAGCGGCGCGCTTCTCGCGACCCTCGACACGGAGGACTACATGAAGAAAGATCGAACGGATCTCGGCGCTGAGGAGCTCGCCATCGTCGGAGGCGGGGAGGGGCCGCTCTGGGGCTTCGAGCCCTCCCCATTCGACTTCGCCCCGCAGGAGCGATGGCTCGGGCAGCAGGCGGGGCCCTGGACAGGAGACACGGGCGTGGCGATCGGAGGACGGCTCTCCGAGCGCTTCGACACCCCGTGGCCGTCGCCCGACTCCAACTTCGGGCTGTTCCACTCGCAGAACGATCCGATGTGGGCCGTGGGACCGCTCAGCGAGCCGTCGGACTTCGGAGGTTTCGACTTCTCCCCTCGAGGCATGAGCGGTCCGCCGGACTTCGACTTCTGGTCACAAGGCTTCTGACCCGTCGCCTCGGCGACCGAGCGCTCGCCGGTGATCCCACGGCACCGGCGGCGCTCTCCTCGTGACCGAGTCATGACCGAGGCGCGCCCGAGAGCGCGTCGAGCTCCTTCATCACGTCGTCCGAGAGCTCGAGATCGGCAGCCGCGAGGTTCTCGCGCAGGTGCTCGACATTCGACGTGCCGGGGATGGGGAGGATGTTCGGCGAGCGTCGCAGGAGCCACGCGAGCGCGATCTGCATCGGCGTAGCGCCGAGCCGTTTGGCGACGTCGGACAGCGTCGCGGACGAGAGCGGCGAGAAGCCACCGAACGTCGAGGTGTTCATGGCCAGCTTCGGATTCGAGCACGAAAGGCCCGGCACTCCCCTCCCCAGGTCTGGGGATGGCGCTGCCCGTCCGTCGTCGACGACGATCGCTCCGATGAAGACTCGCTCGCTCGCGTTCGTCACGACCACCGTCTTCGTGCTCTCGATCGTCGTCGCTTGCGACTCCGACGACTCCGACTCCGGTCTTCCGAGCCCCGGCGACGCGTGTGACGGCTCGAAGCCGATCATGTGCGGCTCGCTCGCGAAGGGCAGCGATCGGCGAGACGTCGTCATCGTCTGCAAGAACGGCGTGTTCGAGAGCGTGATGGACTGCAAGCCGGGCGGCAGCGGCAACACCAACCGCTGCTTCGCGCAGGGGAGCTTCACCATCGTCGACTGTGTCGACGAGCCGAGCCCCGGCTCCGTCACGCGCTGCGAGGTCTCCGGGTCGGGCACCGAGCTGAGCCATTCCTGCAGGCCCGGACGGTACTGAATCACGCCATTGCGGCTGCGGCACGGGGGAGCTTTCCGTGCGATCCGGCGATCCTCGTGCCAGTTCGCGATGTGTGTACTATGCACATGAGGCGAGCTGCGACGTTCGCACATAGAAGAGATGACGGCGTAAAGTGCGCCTCGTAAGCGAGTTGTAATTCGTTGTCGAACAAGTCGTGGGCGCGTTGATCGGCCGCGAGCGCCCATCAGACTCGGGGGCATGAATCGCAATCACACGAGTGCGCTCCTCATCGCTGCCGCGACGCTGGTGGCGACGGGAGCATGGGCGAGTGAGCCGCACGGGCAGCCGACGGTCGCCGAGAACGCGACGGAGAAGGCCGCCGACAAGGCCACGAAGAAGGTGGAGAAGAAGGTCGAGAAGCTCGCGGACGAGGCGGCGAAGGAGGTCGACAAGATCGGGGACAAGGCGGCGAAGACCGTCGAGGAGCGCGCGGCGCGCCGCGCGAAGGAGCACGACGCCCAGCGCGAGAAGCTGAGCACGGTCTGGAAGGGGCCCGTGAACGACGCCCTTCGGCAAGAGCTCCGTCGGCACGCCGAGCGCATCGCCCGCCTCGAGCGCATCAAGGCGGTCGCCGAGATGCAGAAGGACAAGGCCTCCGCCGCGAAGGCGATGACGCTCATCGCGAAGGAGAACGAGCGCCACGAAAAGTGGCTCACGAAGAACGCGACCGGTACGACGCCGACGATGGCGCCTGCGGAAGGGAAGGAGGGAACCCGATGAAGCGCTCCATGATGCTTCTCGCCGCCGGCGTGATCGCGCTCGCGGCGTGCGACAAGTCGGCCACGACCGAGAACAAGACCGGCGAAGAGCCCTCCAAGGAGACGACCACGACCGGCGCGACGACCGAAGTGCCCACGCCGCCGGCGCCGCCCGCGATCGCGGACAGCGATCTCGCGACGCCTGCCGACTTCGAGGAGGCCGCCGAGAAGGCGATCGACAAGTCGAACTACAAGGCCGAGCTCGCCGCCCTCGAGGCGGAGATCGCGAAGGAGTAGCTTCGGATCGCTCGCTCCCGGACGCGCGCGCCGGAATCCCACGTCGGCGCGCGCGTCGTTTCGCCGGCCGGCGGCGCGCGAAAACACGGGGCGAAACCGTAATCGCGGCAGCCTCCCTGCGTCCGTCGTATAGAAGGGCGCGGACGATGGACGCCCGACCGACGCCGGCTTCCGAGACCGAGACGAGCGCAGCGGCCGCGAGCTCGACCGACGCGCGAACGCTCGAGCTCGGCGTGCTCGGCATGACGTGCGCGGCGTGCGTCCGGCGCGTCGAGAAGGCCGTGAAGGGCGTGCCTGGCGTGAAGGACGCGCAGGTCAACCTCGTCACGAAGAGCGCGACGGTCGTGTTCGATCCTGCCGTCGCCACCGCGGAGGCGATCGCCGGCGCCATCGAGCGCGCGGGCTACGAGCCGGTCGGCGGGCGCGCCGAGCCCGCCCCGACGGCCGAGGACGCCTCCTCGGCCGGGGAGGCTTCGGCGTCCTCCGATGCTGGGCCCGTCGAAGAGCAGGACGAACGCGCCGCCCGCGCGGCCGCGATGGCGGAGGCGGACGAGCGCGAGCAGCGCGCCATGCGACGCGAGCTCGTCGTCGCCGCGTCGTTCACGTTGCCGCTCCTCGTCGTCGCGATGTCGCACGGGGCGATGGCGTGGACGGAGACGACGTTCGGCCGGTGGCTCCAGCTCGCGCTCGCCGTGCCCGTCGTGCTCGGGCCGGGCCGGCGCTTCTTCCGCCTCGCGTGGGCCGCGGCGAAGCACCGGGCGGCCGACATGAACACGCTCGTCTCGCTCGGGACCGGCGCGGCCTTCGTCTACTCCGTCGCCGCGCTCGTGGCGCCGGGGCTCTTCCCGCACGCGGAGCATGGACGAGTCCCTCACCTCTACTTCGAGGCGGCGGCGGCGATCCTGACGTTCGTGCTCCTCGGCAAGACGCTCGAGGCGCGCGCGCGCAGGAGGCTGGCGGATGCGGTGCGCGGGCTCGTCGCGCTGCAGCCGAAGACGGCGCGGCGTCTTCGCGGCGGAGCGGAAGAAGCGGAAGAGGAGGTGCCCATCGCGGCCCTGCGCGCGGGAGACCGCGTCGTCGTGCGACCCGGAGAGCGCATCCCCGCGGACGGCGTCGTCGTGCGCGGCGCGTCCGCCGTGGACGAGTCGATGCTGAGCGGCGAGAGCATCCCGGTCGACAAGACCGAGGGCGCGAAGGTGTACGGCGGGACGCTCAACCAGAGCGGCGCCCTCACGATCGAGGTCGCGACGGCGGGCAAGGGAAGCGCGCTCGCGCGCATCGTCGAGGCGGTGGAGCAGGCGCAGGGCTCTCGTGCACCGATCGCGCGGCTCGCCGACAGAGTGAGCGGCGTCTTCGTCCCCGTCGTGCTCGGCATCGCGACGATCACGCTCGTCGCGTGGCTCGTCGTCGACCCGAGCGCGGACGGCTTCGCGACGGCGGTCGAGCGGTTCGTCGCCGTCCTCGTCATCGCGTGTCCGTGCGCGCTCGGGCTCGCGACGCCCGCGGCGGTGGCCGTCGGCGTCGGCCGGGGCGCGGAGCTCGGCGTCCTCGTGAAAGGTGGCGCGGCGCTCGAGGCGGTGAGCCGCGTCGATCGCGTGCTGCTCGACAAGACGGGGACGCTCACGCGAGGCAAGCCGGAGCTCACCGACGTCGTGGCCGTCGGCGGTCGCGGCGAGGACGAGCTGCTCGCGATCGTCGCGAGCGCGGAGAAACCGAGCGAGCACCCGATCGCTCGGGCCGTCGTCGCCGGCGCGCTCGCGCGCGGCCTCGCGCTCGACGGCGCGGAGGCCTTCCGGAACGTGCCGGGGCAGGGCATCGAGGCGAAGGTGCGCGGAGCGGTCGTGCGCGTGGGGACGGCCTCGTGGCTCCGCGACGGCGGCGCCGACGCGACGGCGCTCGAGGCGGACGCGGCGCGGCTCGCGGAGGAAGGGCGTACGCCGTTCTTCGTGTCGATCGATCGACGGCTCGCCGGGCTCGTCGCCGTCGCCGATCGCGCGCTGCCCGAGGCGCGCGCCGCGGTCGAGGAGCTCCGCGCGATGGGGGTGGGCGTGACGATGGTGACCGGCGATCGGGCCGGCGTCGCGCGCGCGATCGCGGGCGAGCTCGGGATCGACGACGTCGTCGCCGAGGTGAGGCCCGAGGACAAGGCGCGCGTCGTCGCGGAGGAGCGCGCGAAGGGGCGCGTCGTCGCGATGGTCGGAGACGGCATCAACGACGCGCCCGCGCTCGCCGCCGCGCACGTCGGCATCGCCGTCGGACACGCCACCGACATCGCGCTCGCGGCGGCGGACGTCGCGCTGCTCCGCGGCGGGATCGATGCGCTGCCGCTGGCGCTGCGCCTCGGCCGCGCGACGCTGCGGACGATCCGCCAGAACCTCTTCTGGGCGTTCGTCTACAACGTGATCGGCATCCCGGTCGCCGCGGGCCTCCTCTATCGTTGGACGGGCTGGCTTCTCTCGCCGGTGATCGCGAGCGCGGCGATGTCGCTCTCGAGCGTGTCCGTGCTGGCGAGCTCGCTCCGCCTTCGTCGCTTCGGCAGGCGCACGGCTGCGGCTCGATGAATGCGCGCGGAGCGCAGAGCTTGCGTCCGCGCGTGGTCATGCGCGAGAAGTCCCGCGGGGCGTGCTAGAGCGATGAGGCTACAGGTACGAACCGGAAGGAGAGAGGTCGGATGAGCAGCACGAAGGAGACGGTCCTCGAGATCGAAGGCATGAGCTGCTCGTCGTGCGTCCGGCACGTCGAGGGAGCGCTCCGCGGGATCGACGGCGTCACGCGCGCCGAGGTCGATCTCGGCGCGAAGAAGGCGCGCGTCCAGCACGATCCCGCGAAGGCGTCGGTCGAGCAGATGATCGCCGCCGTCGTCGACGCCGGCTACGAGTGCCGCGTGAGCCCAGGTTGAAGAAAGGCGCGCGAGGGCGTCACGAAGCGACGCCTCGCTGCTAGTACATGGCGGGCTTTGCCCGCCGTCGTGCATGGCGTGAGCGGGCAGAGCCGGAGGAAGCGGGGGGACATCGCGATCGCCTTCGTGTAAACCCCGCCCGACACGGACCGCCATGACGACCGCCCGAGACATCACGAGACTTTTCGCTCCATCTCCTTCGTCGTTCGCGCGAAGCGCGACCGTACGCGCATCGACGAAGCTCGCGGGGCTCGGCGCCGTCGTGGTGCTGATCGTCGCGTGCTCTCCGGCGCCGATGCCGATCTCGCGATCCTCGACGGATCCGTCGAGCCCGAACGCGCCGGAGGGCGTCACGCCCGAGGTGACGACACCGCCGCTCGCCGCGCCGGCGGCGCGCGACAGCCACGCGCATCATCATCACCACCATCATCATCACCACGAGCACGGCGCGCCGGCGGACGGGCAGGGATCGGAGGCGCACGACGCGAAGGCAGGTGCAGAGGACGGCGGCGCGCCGATCGTCCACGTGTGCCCGATGCACCCGGAGGTCACTTCGAACGGACCCGGGATCTGCCCGAAGTGCAACATGAAGCTCGTTCCGAAGAAGTGAGGACCGCGGTGCGCTCTCGAGCCGTCCTTTCACTCTCTCTCTCGGTCGCGCTGCTTGCCGGTTGCGCGTCGACCTCGGCGAAGCCGGCGTTCGACGAGGTCGCGCGCGAGGTGCAGGCCCGGTCGGGCCACACGGTGCGCTGGTCGCAGGGCACCGAAGAAGACGAGCGAGCAGAGAAGGCGATCGACGATCTCTTGTCCCGCGAGCTGACCGTCGACGCCGCCGTCCAGGTGGCGCTCCTCGCGAACCCGGGGCTCCAGGCGCACTTCGAGGAGCTCGCGATCGCCCAGGCCGATCTCGTGCAGGCCGGCTTGCTGAAGAACCCGGTGTTCTCGTTCGGGCGCACGGCATGGGAGGCCGAGCACATCAATCCGAACCTCTTCGCCTCCGTCGAGCAGGACTTCCTCGACATCGTCACGATGCCGCTCCGAAAGCGCGTCGCCGCGACGGAGCTCGAGGCGAAGAAGCTCGAGGTCGGTGACGAGATCCTGGAGCTCGCCGCGCGCGTGCGCGAGGCGTACTACACGGCGCAGGCGGCCGAGCAGCTCGTCGCGATGCGCCGCCTCGTCGAGGAGGCGGCGACGGCGTCCGCGGAGCTCGCGAAGCGACAGTACGAGGCGGGCAACATGAGCGATCTCGCGCTGAGCACGGAGCTGTCGCTCGCCGCGCAGACGACGCTCGACCGCAAGCGCGCCGAGAGCGAGGCCGCGCTCGCGCGCGAGAGCCTGAACAAGCTGATGGGCGTGTGGGGGCCGCGCTCGGCGTGGAAGATGGCCGCGAAGCTGCCGGAGCTCCCGAAGGAGGAGCCGCCGCTCGAGCGGCTCGAGTCCGTCGCGATCGAGCGGCGGCTCGACGTCGGGGCGGCGCGCCGGAACGTGCAGGCCCTCGGCTACGCGCTGTCGCTCGCGAAGACGACGCGCTGGACCGGCACGGTGAACGTGTCGGTGGAGGCGGGCCGCCTCCGCCACAACAAGCGCATCTCGTTCGGTCCGAGCGTCGCCCTCGAGATCCCTCTGTTCGATCAGCGTCAGGCGCAGATCGCGAAGCTCGAGGCGTACGTCCGTCAGGCGCAGGCCGAGCTCCGCCAGCTCGCGATCGACGTCCGGGCGGACGTTCGCTCGTCGAGGGCGCGCATGCTCGCTGCCCGCAGCGTCGTCGAGGAGTACGGGAAGGTCATCGTGCCGCTCCGCGAGAACATCGTGCGCTACTCGCAGGAGCAGTACGACGCGATGCTCCTCGGCGTCTACCAGCTCATCCAGGCCAAGCAGAGCGAGTTCGAGGCCTACCGCGAGTACATCGAGGCGCTCCGCGACTACTGGATCGCACGCAGCGACCTCGAACGCGCCGTGGGCGCCCGCCTCGAAGCGGCCGCGACGAGCTCGACATCACTGGCGGCCACGGTGGCGCCGCCTCCCCCTTCGCGTCGAGGAGCACCATGAAGTCGATCCGAGCCATCTTCGTCGTCCTGATCGCCGTCCTCGCGTTCGCGTGGCCGACGCTCGCCGACGCGCAGCAGGCGAAGAACCAGCGGCTGCCGTACACGCCCGTCGTGACGCCGAACGGGAGCACGCTGCCGTTCACGATGAAGGACGGCGTGAAGGAGTTCCATCTCGTCGCCGAGCCGGTGAAGCGCGAGTTCGCCCCGGGCATGGTCGTCAACGCGTGGGGCTACAACGGCCAGACGCCGGGACCGACGATCGAGGCGGTCGAGGGCGACCGCGTCCGCATCTACGTGACGAACAAGCTACCCGAGCGCACGAGCGTGCACTGGCACGGCATCCGCCTGCCGAACGGGATGGACGGCGTCGCGGGCTTGAACCAGCCGCACATCGAGCCCGGCGAGACGTACGTCTACGAGTTCACGCTCAAGCAGCACGGCGTGCACATGTACCACCCGCACTCCGACGAGATGGTGCAGATCGCGATGGGGATGATGGGGTTCTTCGTCATCCACCCCAAGGTGCCGGAGGTGCCGAAGGTCGATCGCCACTTCGTCGTGATGCTCCACGAGTGGTACATCGAGCCGGGCACGTCGACCCCGAACCCGAACGTGATGACGGACTTCAACATCTTCACGTTCAACAGCCGCGTGTGGCCGGGCACCGATCCCTGGGTCGTGAAGAAGGGCGAGCGCGTCCGCTTCACGTTCGGGAACCTGTCGATGGACAGCCATCCCATCCACGTGCACGGCTACAGCTTCGTGGAGGTCGCCACCGACGGCGGCCCCGTCCCGAAGTCGGCGCGCAGGCCGGAGACCACCGTCAACGTCCCGGTCGGATCGACCCGGACCGTCGAGCTCGTGGCGGACGCCGAGGGCGACTGGGCGTTCCACTGCCACAAGTCGCATCACACGATGAACGCGATGAGCCACGACGTGCCGAACATGCTCGGCGTCAAGCAGCCGAAGTCGCTCGAGGAGAAGGTCCGCGCGCTCCTGCCGGGCTACATGGCGATGGGCGAGAAGGGGATGGGCGGCATGATGGAGATGAGCCGCCCGAAGAACACGCTCCCCATGATGGCGGGCGAGGGGCCGTACGGCCCGATCGAGATGGGCGGCATGTTCACCGTCCTGAAGGTCCGCGCGGGGATCACGAGCTACGAGGATCCGGGCTGGTACGTGCACCCGGAAGGGACGCAGGCGCGCAAGGTCGATCCTCCGAAGTGAGCGCGCCGCCGCGGCGGGAAGCGCGACGCAAACCACGACCGGCGACGCAACGTTTGCGCGCCGCGGAGGGCTGCGAATCGGGGTGCACCTGCACCGCGCGTGCGCCGTCGTGCGGCACGGTTTTCTCTTCTCGACGTGGGCATGTCGACGCCCCGGCTCACGTCGCTCGGAGCGCTCACGGTCGTGCTCGCCGGCGCCGCGATCGTCACGCTCTCGCCGCTCTGGGCGCCTCTCGTCCTGGCGGCGTGGATCGCGGACCTGCTCGGGCCGCTCGTCCGCCGGCTCGAGCACCTGCTCGGCGGAAAGCGGAGGAGCGCGGCGGCGATCGTCGTGCTGCTCGCGGTGGCCGTGGCCGTCCCTCTCGTCTTCGTGGGCATCGCGATCGCGGCCTCCGTCCGCGACCTCGTGGAGCAGGCCCAGGCGGCGCTCGAGGGACGCGAGACGCTCGCAGGCATCCTCCTCGGCGCGGCGCCGAGCGCGCGCCTGACGCTCGACGACTGGGCGGACATCGTCGGTCGTCACGGCGCGAACGCCTGGCAGGCGGTGTCGGCCGTCGCGCGCGCCTCGGCGAAGCTCCTGCTCGGGATCTTCGTGTTCGCGTTCGCCCTCTACACGTTCACGTCGAGCGGCGATCGCGCGTACGCGTGGCTCGAGCGGAACCTGCCGTTCGACCGTCGGGTCCTCGCACGCTTCGCCGGCGCGTTTCGCGAGACGGGCAGAGGCCTCATCATCGGCGCCGGAGGCACGGCGCTGGCGCAAGGCGCCATCGCGACGGTCGCGTTCGTCGCGCTCGGGATACCGCGGGCCTTCGTCCTCGGCGCGCTGACGGCCGTGTGCGCGCCGATCCCGTTCATCGGAACGGCCCTGGTGTGGGCGCCGGTCGCGCTCGAGCTCGCGCTCACCGGGCAGGTCGGCCGTGCGGTCGCGGTCGTCGTGATCGGGCTCGCCGTCATCTCCGCGATCGACAACGTGCTCCGGCCCGTGCTCACGCGCTACGGTCGGCTCGAGCTGCCGACCTTCGTCGTGCTTCTCGCGATCGTCGGCGGCGTCGCGACGTTCGGTCCGCTCGGAGCCCTGCTCGGCCCGCTGGTGGTGCGCCTCGCCGTCGAGGCGCTCGCGCTCGCCCGCGAAGCTGGGGCGCTCGGGCAGGAGTCACGGGAAGCATGAGCTCCTCCGAGGTCACGGCGCGGCCCGTGCATGCTCCTGGTCGAGGCGTGCGAGAGCCGTCGCGTGGAGCGCCACGCGGCGTTCGAGGAGGAGCTGGGTCATGATCGCGTTCAAGAAGATCGTCGTGCCGATCGACTTCGGCGAGCCGTCGCGGCACGCGCTCGAATTGGCCGTCGAGCTCGCGAAGCAGTTCGGCGCATCGCTGACGCTGGTGCACACGTGGGAGATCCCCGTCTACGCGTACTCGGGGATGATGCCGACGCCCGTCGACCTCTATACGCCGATCGAGAAGCTCGCACGCGAGCAGCTCGACGCGCTCGTCCAGGAGACGAAGAAGGAGGTGCCGGACACGAAGGGCGTCCTGAAGCAAGGCGTCCCATGGCGCGAGATCCTCTCCGTCATCGAAGAGACGCGCCCGGACCTCGTCGTCATGGGGACGCACGGCCGCCGGGGCGTCAGCCGCGCGCTGCTCGGGAGCGTCGCGGAGAAGATCGTGCGCGTGTCGCCCGCGCCGGTCTTGATCGTGCGCGCCAAAGGCGAACGCTGAACGCGTTCGGCTAGTCGGCGGGCGGGCCTTCGACGAACGCCTTCAGGCGCGACAGCGCCGCGTCCCACTGCGAGGCGATCGTCGCAAGGTGCCGTCGCGCGTCCTCGAGGCGTCTCGGCTCGAGCTCCCAGACGACCTCGCGGCCTTGCTTCGTCGCGCGTACGAGGCCCGCCCCTTCCATCGAGCGGAGGTGCTTGGTGATCGCCTGCCGCGTGACGTTCGAGCCCTCGGTGAGCCGAGTGATGGACGACGGCCCTTCGCTCGCGAGGCGGGAGACGAGCCGCAGTCGCGTCTCGTCTCCGAGCGCCGCGAAGAGCGCTGCGGAGCGGGAAAGGTCGATCGGTGTGTTACGCCGTCGCGCGAGCAAGGTACTTTTCGACGAGCTGCATCTGGATCGTCCAACCGTCGGAGTTCATCTCGAACGCCTTCGCGCGCTTGGCGAGCGGGATGCGATCGAAGCCCGACTCCGTGACGGTGAGCAGCACGCCGCCCTCCACCTCTTCGAGCTCGAACGTCACGAGCGTCGTCGGCTCGTTGTCCGGATCCTCCGGTGGATCGCCGCCCGGGTGCCATCGGAACGAGAAGCGCCGCTCGGGCACGATCTCCTCGATCCACATCGGGAACGTGATGCCTTCGGCATCCTTCTGTCGCTCCGCGATCGCGTCGTCCACCTGCGTCGGGACGATCTTGGCCTCGATCTTGGTGCCCGCGACGAAGGGCGCGCTGGCCTCGAGGCCGAACCACGCCCCGAACTGCTTGGCGTCCGTGATCGCCTTCCAGACGCGGCTCCTCGGCGCCCGCAGCACGGTCCTCCTCACGATCCGGTCCGTCTCGCTTGTCTCCATCATGCAACCTCTGGGTTGCATGATGGGCCGGACTGCGAGCATGTGCAACCGTTTGGTTGCAAATTCGGCCTCCGGCATCAGCGAGCCGCGGAGCGCAGGAAGCGCGGCGCCCACCAGTTCCAGCCGCCGAACAGGCGCATCGTCGCGGGCACGAGCAGCGCACGTACCAGCGTCGCGTCGAGCGCGACGGCGAGGCCGAGGCCGGTGCCCGTCGCTTGGAGGAGGACGATGCGCGTGAGCGCGAATGCGCCGAAGACGGCGATCATGATCGCCGCGGCGCTCGTGATGAGACCGGCGGTGTTCTTCAAGCCTTCCTCGACGGCGAGGCCGTTGTCGCCCGTGCGCTCCCACGTCTCCTTCATGCGCGCGAGCATGAGGACTTCGTAGTCCATCGAGAGCCCGAACGACGCGCAGAACATGAGCACCGGCAGCGTCGGCTCGAGCGGCCGGCCCTGCGCGACGAAGAGGTGTCCGTCCTGGAAGATCCACACGATCGCCCCGAAGCTGGCCGCGATCGAGAGGATGTTCATGAAGACGGCCTTGATCGGCAGCACGATCGAGCGGAGCAGCACGAGGATGACGAGGAACGTCACGCCGACCACCCACCCGGCGGCGCGTGGCGCGCGCGAGAGCAAGTAGGTCATCGCGTCGACGTCGCGCGCGGCCTTGCCGCCGACGAGCAGCGTCCCGTCTCCCACGGCGCGCTCGCTGCGGATCGCGCGCACGACGCGCTCCGACTCGGCCGCGTCGCGCGCGGTCGCCGGGTCGAGGACGGCGTAGAGGACCGTCACGTCGTCCTTGACCGTGAGCTTCTTCGCCTCCTCGACGAGGGGCGCCGCGATCTCGGACGGATTCGTGAGCGCCTCGATGACGTCCTCCTTCGACGGCGCTTCGTCGTCTTCCTCGTCGGGGTTCTTCGGGCGGTCGACGATGCTCTCGACGTGCGCGACCCCCGGAATCTTCTGGATGCGCTGCGACAAATCCCAGAGCGCGGACAGGCGCTCGGGCGTCACCACCGGGCCCGACGGGAACTTCGCGACGACGGTGATCCGCGCCGAGCCGAGCGTCGGGAACGCCTCGTCGAGCAGCTCCATTCCGCGGCGTGCCTCCGTCTGCGCGGGGAGCACGCGAGCGTCGGTCGCGGCGAGGCGCATGCGGGCGGACGGCCCCGCGAGCAAGAGCAAGACGCCGAGCGTCGGGACGAGCACGAGGAGCGGGCGGCGCATGACCCATCGCGCGGTCGTGCTCCAGAAGCGACCCGGCTCCCGTGTGGTCTTCACGCCGGGGAGGCGTCCCCAGTGGATGCGCGGCCCGAGGATCGCGAGCAGGGCGGGGAGGAGCGTCAACGCGAAGACGACCGCGAGCACGACGACGATCGAGCCGCCGAGCCCCATCACGCTGAGGTACGAGCCCTCGAAGAAGAAGAGTCCCGACAGGCCCGCGCCGACCGCGAGCCCGGAGAAGGCGACGGCGCGTCCTGCCGTCCCCATCGCGCGCACGAGCGCCTCGCGCTCGCCGTGCCCGGCCGCGAGCTCCTCGCGATACCGGCTGACGAGGAACAGCGAGTAGTCGATGGCGACACCGAAGCCGATGAGCGAGCAGACGTTGACCGTGTACTGCGCGACCGGTATCACGCGAGAGAGCGCCACGACGAGCGAGATCCCGAGCGTGACGGCGAGGCCGCCGACGCCGACGGGGAGCACGGCCGCCATCGCCGTGCGGAAGACGAGGAGGAGGACGATCAGGGCGAGCGGCAGCGACAAGAGCTCGGCCCGCACGAGATCGTGCTCGAGCACCTCGGCGAGGTCGTGGAGGAACGGGATCTGCCCCGTGCACGTGATCGAGAGCTCGTCGGAGCGGATCTTCTTCCGGATCTCCGGGTACGCGTCGAGCGCCTCCTGCGGAGTGCCTTTCAGCGTGACGAGCGCGAGCGCGGCGCGGGCGTCGTGGTTGCGCAGCCGCTCGATGAGGAAGGTCGGCGCGTCGTCCGGGCTCGTCACCGCCTCGACGCGCGGGTCGTCGCGGAGGCCCGCCAGCGCCGAGCTCATCGCCTCGCGGAAACGCGCATCCGACGGCGCGAGCGTGTCGGAGCGGAAGACCGCGACGAACGTCGTCTCCTCGCGCCGGCCCGCGATCGCGTCCGCGAGCTCGACGGCGCGATCGGCCTCGAGCCCGGCGATGCGCGCGGCGCCGAGGCTGCCGCCTCGCGCGAGCAGGACACCCGCGAGCGCGAGGAAGCCGATGGAGAGCAAGAGCACGAGCCACTTGCGGGCGTAGACGAAAGCTCCGAGGCGTTCGAACATGATCAGAGCGGGACCGACAGCGTCACCGTCCCTCCCCACAGCCAGCCGGCGCTGCCGAAGCCGGGCCAGCCGGGGTTGTTCGTCTGGAGACCACGCGCGCCGGGGACGGGATCGCGCGTGGAGCCGAGGACGGCGTCGTCCGGCAGCTCGTCGCGGATCCGCGCGTCGTCCTTGCGGACCCATCGCGGGACGAGGCGATGTGCGAAGAGCGAGAGCCCGGGACGCACGCGCGCGCCCGCGATCGGGATCTCGATGTCGCCGCCGATCGCCATGCCGACGCGATCGTTGTCGACGTAGTTCGACCGCCCGACCTGATCGGGGACCGGCGAGGGCACGTAGAGCAGGTCGACGAAGCCGCGTGCCGGGCCGTATGCGTGACGCACGCCGAGCGCGCCGCTCATCGTGTCCGACCACGCGAGATCGGCGCCGTAGACGCTCGGGCGCTGGCCGTGGCGATCCTCGTACGTCGACCAGAAGGCGTACGTCGCCGAGCCCGCGACCGACATCACGTACGAGCCGCGACGAAGGACGTCGATCTCGGCGCCGATCCCGATCCGCCACGGCACGTAGTCGTACGTCTCGCGGCGCTGCGTCCCCGATTCGGTGCCGGACGCGAGCGTCGCCGTGACGGCGGCGTCGAGCGAGAACGAGCTCGGCGGCCTCAACACGCCGCCGAACCGCACCGCTCTCGACGGCTGCCAGTGCACGCCCGCGTTCGGGGCGACGTCGACCTGCGTCGAGACGGAGTTGTTCAGGAGGAGCTTGTCGTAGTCCGTCGAGTCCCGCACGTACGTGCGCGAGGAGACGCCGTTCGAGAGCGCGAGGCCGAGCGACGCGCCGAGGGAGAGGCTCGGGAGGACCTTGAAGGCGCCGCCGACCGCCACCGAGAGCGCCGTCATCCGATCGCCGTAGAGCTCGGGGTGCAGGCTGTTCGAGAACAGCGCCTCGCGCTCGTCCGGGTAGAAGCCGCGCATCGTCGTGAAGCTCGAGAGCGGCAGCATCGCGTACGCGCCGATCGAGAAGCGGTCGGGCACGAGATGCTTCACGAGCCCGAGCGCGAGGTACGTCCGCGTCTTGCCGCTCGAGCCGGCGCGCTGCCTCGGACGCGCGGCGAAGCCCGGCGGTGGGCACTCGCCTTGGCCCGTGCCCGGCGGGCAGCCCGCCTCGAGCCACTGCGTCGGCACCGTGTCGTTCGGGATCGGCAGGCCGTCGGCGCCGAGGATGTCGCGATCGCCGACCACGAGGGGGACGTCGCCACCTCGGCGGCCGTCGAGCGTCACGCCGATCTGCTCGGAGAGCATCACGACGCCGAGGAGCACCTCCTCCTGCGACGCGGCGAGCAACGCCGGGTTGAAGTACGTGGACGCGGCGCCCGGTCCGCTCGCCACGCCTTGGAGGCCGGCGTTGCCACCGGCGGGCCCCACGGTGTCGAGGAGCGGCGAGGCGTGGGCGGCACGAGCGACGGTGAGCGCGGCGACGGTGGCGGCGACGGAGAGCCTACGCATTCGGATCCTCAGCGCCCATCCTCGTGGGGCAAGACGAGACGCACGTTCGCGCACGTCGCCAGGTCGACTTCGACGTCCGAGCGCGGCGGGCCGGCGACGACCGCATCGACGCGCGGCGTACCACGCTCGCGACCGATGAACGCGAGCGTGATGCGGTTGGGCATGTCCGGCGCGGGCCGCGCGCTCGACGCGAGCAGGGCACAGCTGCTGCCGCACTCCGTCACGCGCAGCACGTTCTCTTCGAGATCGAACGCGCCGGGGATCGAGACGACCAGCGCGCCCGCGGGCACCGGCTCGCCCGGCCGCGTCGCGAACTCCTTCCAGTCGCGCTGCGCGGCGTTGCGCACGCCCGAGACGAAGCCGGTGATGCGGAAGCCCGTGCCCGGGTTACCGTCGCCGTCGGGATCGATCGCGCCCGGAGGGAACTCCGTGGAGCGGACCGGATCGTCCACGGCCGGAAGCGGCGGGAGCGACGAGAGCGGCGGGCGCGCGTCGAAGTCCTCCGGCAGGTACGCGTCGGTCACGCCTCGGACCTTGTACCAGCGCTCGAACGTCACCTCGCACCCGCCGCCCGACGGCTTCGAGGTGCCCTGGCGTGCGCGCCGACCTCCGCCGCCGTCCATGCGATTCAGATAGAGCGCGGAGCGCAGCGTGCCCGGCGTCGAGTCCGCGGTGATGGATCCGGTGACGTGGACCCCGCAGTCCAGGTTCTCCACCACGCGGAACGTGTCGCCGGTCTGCTCGAAGCGGTAGAGGAACCAGTTGCTCGAGGTCTGGATCGCGCCCGCGATGGAGTCGCGGTTGTAGTTCGTCTCGCGCGCGGCCCAGTACCCGGTCATGTCGCAGGCCTCGGCGCGCCGCGCACCGGCGCAGTCCGGGCCGTCGCCGACGACGCCGTCTCCGCAGACCGGCGAGCATCCGGACTCCCCACACTTCCAGTTCGGGACCACGGTGCACGCGACGCAGCCCGGGCTCTTCACGTCGCACGCTTCGCCCGGCTCGAGCACGCCGTTCCCGCAGACGGGCTCCACGTCGACGTCCGGGAGCACGACGTCTTCCACGCACGCGATCGATACGGCGGAGAGGAACGTGGCCAGCGATGCCCACGACGACGGGCGCATCGCGCGCATCCTAGTGTGGGTTCGGCGGAAGTGAACCACGAATCCACGCGCCGGCTCGCCGAGCCGTACCGTGGGCGGACGGCGCGGCTCGATGCTCGGTGGGATGCCGTTCGGAGCCTTTCGGTTCCGCTCGGGCGGTGGCGCTCGAGCTCGAGTGGACGAGCGCGCTCAGCGTTTGCTCGGAGCTCGATCGGTGTCCGCGCCGCGGGGGACGCCGACGAGGTGGGTGATCCCCATCGGCATGGCCCGCATCCGCGTCGTGCCGATGTCCCAGTCGAACGTCTCGTGTCCCGGGACGGAGGACGCGAGCTCACGGAGCTCGTCCGGGGAGTAGACCCGCAGCATCGACATCGTTCCGTCGAAGACGACGATGAACGGAATGAGCGGCACGACGTAAGTGAGGAGCAGCCGCGACCACTTGAACGGACGGACGAAGGGCGTGAAGAGCAGGAGCCCCACCACCTGCAACGGCATGCCGAGGATGGGAAGCAGGCGTCGATCGACGCCCTCGAAGACGGCGATCGCGCGCCTCTTCCGGACGGCGTCGGCGAGGATGGCGCGCGCGCGGTCCGGCGGGAAGTGGTGGAAGCAGTTGAACATCGTGCGCACGCCGTCGAGGTCGGCGGGGACGTCCGTCGCGTCGACGCTCGTCCTCCGGAAGGCGAGACGGCCGCCGCTCCGCTCGCGCAGGCTCTCGAGCGCGCCGACGTTCGGGTAGAGGTCCGTGAGCTCGACGCTCACGGGGCCGCTCTTCGCGAGGGTCCGCTCGAGCGTGAGCCACGGACCTCCGCCGCCGGAGCACAGATCGACGATGCGGCTGGTCCCGGTCGCCTCCATCGCGCGGCGGATCTTCGGCGCGACGACGTCGAAGGCCCGGGTGGCGTTCGCCATGAACCCGAGCCAGTCCGTGCCCCCGTCACGGACCGGCTTCGGGCACCACGGCAGATCCTCGAGCTCGACGAGCTGCCTGCGGCGCATGCCGGCGGCGTTCAGGCCTGCACGACCGGCAGCTTTCCGAGCGCGCGCTCGACCGCCTCGCGCGGGTACTCGTAGTCCTCGAGCTTGCCCGCGAAGAACGCGTCGTAGGCCGCGAGGTCGAAGTGACCGTGGCCGGAGAGGTTGAAGAGGATGACTCGCGTCTTGCCCTCGGCGTCGGCGCGCTTCGCCTCCTCGATCGCCGCCTTGATCGCGTGCGAGCTCTCCGGAGCGGGGATGATCCCTTCGGTACGCGCGAACGTGACCGCGGCCTCGAAGCACGCGAGCTGCGGGTACGCGACGGCCTCGACGAGACCCTCGACGACGAGCTTCGACACGAGCGGCGCCGCGCCGTGGTAGCGGAGCCCGCCCGCGTGGATGCCGGGCGGCATGAAGTCGTGACCGAGCGTGTGCATCTTCACGATCGGCGTCATGCCGACGGTGTCGCCGTAGTCGAAGGCGTAGACGCCTTTCGTCAGCGTGGGGCAGCTCGCCGGCTCGGCCGCGACGAGCCGTACGTCCTTGCCGTTGATCTTGTCGCGTGCGAACGGCAGCGCGAGGCCGGCGAAGTTGCTCCCGCCGCCGTGGCAGCCGATGACGACGTCGGGATACTCGCCCGCCATCTTCATCTGCTCCTGCGCCTCGAGGCCGATAACGGTCTGGTGCATGCAGACGTGGTTCAGCACCGAGCCCAGCGAGTACTTCGTGTCGTCGTGCGTGGCCGCGTCCTCGACGGCCTCGGAGATCGCGATCCCGAGCGAGCCGTTGCTCGTGGGATCGGCCTCGAGGATCTTCCGGCCCGCTGCGGTCCGGTTCGTCGGCGAGGCGAAGACCTCGGCGCCCCACGTGTGCATCATCGAGCGCCGGTAGGGCTTCTGCTCGTAGCTGATCTTCACCATGTAGACGGTGACCGCGAGCCCGAAGACCTTCCCGGCGAACGCGAGCGAGCTGCCCCACTGACCCGCGCCCGTCTCGGTCGCGAGCCGTTTCACGCCGGCCTTGGCGTTGTAATAGGCCTGCGCGACGGCGGTGTTCGGCTTGTGGCTGCCCGACGGCGAGACGCCCTCGTACTTGTAATAGATGTGCGACCGCGTCCCGAGCTGCTTCTCGAGCGCGTGCGCACGGAACAGCGGCGTCGGTCGCCACTTCGCGAGCACCTCACGGATCTCGTCCGGGATCGCGATCTCGCGCTGCGTGCTCATCTCCTGCTCGATGAGCGCCATCGGGAAGAGCGGCGCGAGGTCGTCGGGCCCGACGGGCTTCTTCGTCGCGGGGTGAAGCACCGGCTCCGGTGGCGTCTTCAAATCCCCCAGGACGTTGTACCAGTGACGAGGGATTTGATCTTCGCGGAGCAAGTACTTCGTCGTCATCCGAGCCTCCTTCACGAGCGTGCGAACGGACGCGCGATCGAGAGGACAGCACGGTGGCGCGATCGTCAAGGCACGCGCGGAACGGTCGCGCTTGCTCTCTCGTGCGAGGAGCGAGCGCCGCGCGCGAAGGCGCGCGGCCCCGGCGCTCAGTAACGAATGCCCGCGCGCGGGCCGACCGAGACGGCGTTGAAGCCGGTGCCTTGCACGGTCTCCCAGGTCGCGTCGACGCCGAGGAGCACGTCGCGCGTGATGTGCAGGTCGAGACCGCCGCCCGCCATGAGCGCGAGGCCCGACTCGTCGGGTCCGTTCGCGTATCCGTAACCTGCGCCGCCCTTGACGTACGGGACGAACGCGCCGACCGGGAGCATGACCTCGACCACGGGCATGCCGCTGAGCGCGCCCTGATCACCGAAGTAGCCCGCGAAGCGACCGCCGGGCGCGATGACGAACGGGTCCGCGGCGATGCCGTAGGTCGCCGTCGCATCGACGTTGAATCCGGTGTCGCCGCGCGAGGGGAAGTACGCTCCAGGCCTCGCGTGGATGCCGGCGCCGGTGTTGTCGCCGATGACCCTCGGCTCGCCGAGCTCCTGCGCTCGAGCGGCGCCCGAGAAGGTGGTGATCGCCGCTGCCGCTGCGACAGCCAGGACGCCCGCGATCTTCGTGCGGCTCTGACTCGTGGTGACGTGACTCATCGTGACCTCCGAAGGGAACGAACGCCGCGTGGCGCTCGATCCGGCGGCTGCGAGCGACGTGCCGGCGATCGCACGAGCCTTGTCCACGGGAGAAGCGGGAGGGCGGAAGGGACCGAAAGAGGATGGGAGCTCGATCGATCGCTGCCCGAGGACGAGTACGAGCACGAGCACGAGCACGAATCGACCTGGAGCCTGGAGCCCGGAGCCTGGAGCCTCTCGAGATCTCCGTGGCCTCATTGCGGCACATTCGGACGGCGGGACGGAGTGTCGGCTCTTCCGGAGCGACGACGGCTCGACCGCGACGGCTCGACCGGCACTAAACTGGGCGTACGTTGCTGGTCCTCGCTGCCGCCCTCTCTCTGCTCATCGGCGTCGTGCTCGGAATGCTCGGCGGAGGCGGCGCGATCCTGACGTTGCCGATGCTCGTCTACCTCGTCGGGGTCGAGGCGAAGACGGCGATCGCGACCTCGCTCTTCGTGGTCGGCGCGACGAGCCTCGTCGGCGCCTCCATTCATGCGCGCGCCGGAAGCGTCAAATGGCGCGTCGGCCTGATCTTCGGGCTGGCCGCCATGGCGGGCGCCTTCGCGGGTGGTCGGCTCGCGCGCTTGGCCCCGGGCAACGTCTTGCTCGTCCTGTTCGCCGTGATGATGGCGGTGACGGGCGTCGCGATGATGCGCGGTCGGAAGGAGACGGCCGCGCGAGAGCCTCGTCTCGTTCGTGCCGTCGCGCTCGGGGCGATCGTGGGCGTCCTCGCTGGCCTCGTCGGCGCGGGTGGCGGCTTCATGATCGTGCCTGCGCTCACGCTGTTCGGCGGGCTCGGCATGCGCGACGCGATCGGGACGTCGCTCTTCGTCATCACCCTGCAATCGATCGCCGGGTTCGCCGGTCACGTCGGCGGCGTGCATCTCGACTGGACGCTCGTCATCGCGATCACCGGCGCGGCGGTCGTCGGGAGCGTCATCGGCGCGAGCTTGGCCAAGCGGCTGTCGCCGGCTCGCCTTCGCCAGGGCTTCGCGTGGCTCGTCGTCGGGATGGGCGCCTTCATGTTCCTGAAGCAGCTTCCGCCCGTGCCCGGGGCCGTCGCCGTGGCGCTCACCGTCCTCGCGGCGCTCGTGTTCGGCCGCCCGTCGCGTGCGTCGCGGCCGAAAGAAGGCATGCTGAAGACGGATCGATGAACGACTTCACTCCTCTGTCGGCGCTCGCCGGCGGCGTGGTCATCGGCCTCGCCGCGACGCTCTTCCTCTTCACCCACGGCAAGGTCGCGGGGATCAGCGGGCTCTTCGGGGCGCTGCTCCGCCGAGAGAGCGGCGACCGGACGACGGCGCTCTCCTTCGTCGCCGGTCTCGTCGTCGCGGGGCTCCTCGTGCGGCTGTCGTTCCCGGACGCGTTCGCCACGTCGTGGAGCGCCGCTCTGCCGACCCTCTTCGTGGCGGGCCTCATCGTCGGCTTCGGGACGCGGCTCGGGAGCGGCTGCACGAGCGGACACGGCGTATGCGGAATCAGCCGGCTCTCGGTGCGCTCTCTGGTCGCCACGGCGACCTTCATGGCGACGGGCTTCTTGACCGTGTTCGTCGTGCGCCACGTGATCGGAGGCGCGCCGTGAGAGCGAACGTCGTCGCCTTCGCCGCCGGCGCGCTCTTCGCCGTCGGCCTCGCCGTGTCCGGGATGACGAAGCCGTCGAAGGTGGCGGGCTTCCTCGACGTCGCCGGCGCATGGGACGCGAGCCTCGCCTTCGTGATGGCCGGCGCCGTCGCGGTCCACTTCGTCGGCCTGCGGCTCGTCCGGCGGCGATCCCGCCCGCTGTTCGATGCGACCTTCCATCTGCCGACGCGCAAGGACCTCGACCCGCGGCTCGTGCTCGGCGCGGCGCTCTTCGGCGTCGGCTGGGGGCTCGGCGGCTTCTGTCCTGGGCCGGCGATCGTGGCGGCCGGCGGCGCGAGCACCGGCGCGATCGTGTTCGTCCTCGGCATGACGCTCGGCATGGTCCTCGAGCACGCGATCGTGCGGAGCCGCGCGCCCGCGCACGAGGACGTGCAGTGACTCGCGAGGTCCGTCACGCCGGTTGGGGAGCCGCGTCTCTTTGCGGCGCACCTTCGCCGCTCGCGGGCTCGCGACTCGGGCTCGTGGCCTCTTCTTCCCAAGTGCGTCGGTAGAAGACGTCGAGCGCGTGCCGGGCGACGGCCGCGATCGGGACGGCGACGAACATCCCGGGGATGCCGAGCAACGCGTTGCCGAGGGCGACGACCACCACGACGACCGCCGCCGGCAGTCGGACGAAGCGTCCTTCGACGAGCGGCCCGATGACGTTGCCCTCGATCTGCTGGACGACGATCATGACGACCGCGACGCCGAGGACCTTGGACCACCCCGCGAAGGCGGTGACGAACAACACGGGGACGGCCGCGATCAGGGGCCCGACGGTGGGGATGAGGTTGAAGACGCCGCCGAGCAACGCGAGCAAGAGAGCGTGCGGCACGGCCAGGAGAACGAACGCGAGCCAGTAGCCGGCGGCCACGAACGCGGAGGCGACGACTCGTGCCCGCACGTACGCGGCGAGCAGCGTGCTCGCTCCTCGACCGAGCTCGATCCAGCGCGACCGGTGCGCGGGAGGGATCCAGCCCGTCGCGGCGCGCGCGAGATCGTCCGCGCTTGCGAGGAGGTAGAGCGCGAGGACGAGCGTGAAGCCGAGCGTCACCAACGACCCGAAGGCGGTCAGCGTCCACGACACGAGACCGCCCGGGACGAGCGCCTGGCCTCGCGCCACGACGTTGTCGACGACGCCGCTCGCGATGTCGCCGAGGCCGCGCTCCTCGAGCCAGGCCCGCGCGAGGCCCGCGAGCCGCGGGAGCGCGGCCATCAGCCCGCGGAGCTCTCCGTATGCGCGAGGAAGCACCTCGGAGAGCGCGAACAAAGAGAGCCCCACGACGGTGGCGATCATCGACACGGCGCCGAGCCACCGAGGAATGCCGCGCCGCTCGAGCCAGCGTACGACCGGAGAGAGCAGGTAATAGGCGGCGCCCGCGCCGACGACCGCGAGCACGACGGAGAAGAGGTAGAGGACGACGAGGTAGCCGAGCACGAGCGCGGCCCCGATCGCGAGCAGCGCGCGCGCACGCTCGCCTCTCCTCGCTGCGGGCGGCATCGCGAGCGTCGGGCCCAGGCGCCTTTTGCGCACCCTGATCGCACGGATCATCGCTCGCGCCGCGTGCACCGCGCGCGCCACTCTCGAGCGAGCGACGCTTCGCATCGTCTCGACGGATCAGACCAAGAGCACGTCCGATGTGCCGCGGGCGATCACCCATCGGGACACGCTCCCGAGGAAGACGCGTCGAAGGACGGAGCGTCCGCGCTGCAGCACGAGCAACACGTCGTCCTTCATGTTCTCGCTCTCGAGCACGCGCTCGGCCCGGCCATGACGGAGGCGGAGCACCGACGAGTCGAGCCCCGCTCGTTCCAGCTTCGCCGTCATCTTCGCGCGGGCCTCGCGGCGTGCGTCGGCCCGATAACGTCGGAGGCTCTCTCTCGTCGCGCCGTGGAGCATGAGCGCGGTCTCGTGCGTCCCCTCGAACGCGTGGAGCACGGAGAGCTGGGCAGAAGGGGCGACGAAGCGAGCCGCTTCGACGGAGGCGCCGAGCTTGGAGTCGAGGTCCGCCGCGACGATCACCTTCCGATAAGGCCGGCCGGCGGGCTTCCTCACGATGAGGACCGGGACGCGGGCCGAGGTCGCGACGCGCTCGGCCGTCGAGCCGACGACCGCGTCCGGCATCACGCGGCGGCGCGCGCCCACCACGACGAGCCCGGCACGAACGGCGCGCGCGACGTGTGTGAGGACCTGCACGGCGGCGCCGGGGACGAGATGCGGCTTCGCCTCCACGCCGCGCTCGCGGGACGCCGCGACGACACGATCGAGCGCCTCGCGCTGCGAGGGCGTGACGTCGCCGGTGGCGTCCAAGAAAGCGCGCGCGATCGCGCGCGGCACCCGCGGGGCCGCATGGACGACGTGCAGCTCCGCTCCATTGTCACGGACGACGTCGATCGCGCGGCGGACCGCGTTCTCGGCGCCAGGGGAGAAGTCGGTGCCGACGACGACGCGCGGCGGGCGAGTGCTGGGGTGCATGACCTTCACGCGCGTCGACGTCGGCTGCGCATGCACGGACGCGGCCGTCGTGGCTCGAGCGTCGAGCGTCAGGTCGCGGTGGCGCGACGGAGCGCGGGCGCGCCGCGGCTCGGCACCAGCGAGAAGGCGAAGACGAGGAGCGCGACGATCACGTTGTTCCAGACCGTCCCGGTGCTGACCCTCGGCAGCACGAACGCCGAGATGAAGAGCCAGACTGCGAGCGCAGCGTTCAGGTAGCGGACCTGCGACGCGTAGACCGAGGCCAGCGCGAAGAGCACGACGAATACGCCGACGATCCACGTGTTGGTCATCTGCGCGGCGCTGTGGGGCCAGAGGAAGGCCGACAGGAAGAGCCAGACGCCGAGGATGATGGTCGCCACGCGCGGCCACGAAAGGGATTCCTTGCTGATCGCTGGAGCTTTCATCGCGTCCTCCTGGAGTCGTGAGCCACAGCGATCAAGAAAGGTGCCGCGGTAGCTGCGCTCGCTCGGGGTGACAACTTCGGTGGGTGTAGCGAGCTTGCGGTGGGCTCTGCCGTGAACGCGAGTTTTCGGTCGGGCGAGCCGCGACGCCTCGCCCTGCGGACGAGCTGCGACGCATCGGAGCGCGACCAAGGCATCGCGGCGTGAAGCTTGCGAGCTGCGCGGCATGAAGCACGCTGGGCCATCACTGCGTGGGCTCGTCGTGCCTTCTTCGCGCGCGCTACGACGGCATCGATGACCGCGGCAACGACGCCTTCGCGAGCGGCAGAGGGCGAGCCTTCGGGAGAACGGAGCTTCACGATCGCACGCGCCGGTAGCGTGGTGCGCCTCTCCGGTGTCTTCCGCACGAAGGACGCCGCGGCCGCCTGGCGTGAGCTGCACGACACCGTGGAGAACGTCGGAGAGAGCGCGGTCACGATCGACCTCTCCGGCGCCGAGCGGATCGACGGCGGCGTCCTCGCGCTCATCGTAGCCGCGCGCGCCGAGCTCGTCTCCAAAGGGATCGCGGCGGAGATCACGTCGATCCCGGAGCACCTGAAGCCGCTCGTCGAGCTGTACGGCGGGCTCTCGGAGCGGCCACGGCCGCCGGCACGGGAGCGGGCGCGGGGCGTCATCGCGACCATCGGCGAGGAAGCGGTCCGCGCGGCGGCAGGGCTTCGTCGAGCGGTCGCGTTCATCGGGGATCTGGCGCTCGGGGTGCGCGAGCTGATCCGACGACCGCGCCTCGGGCACTGGAAGGAGGTGCCGACGCTCGTTCATCGCGCGGGCACCGACGCGATCCCCATCGTCGTCACGATCTCGTTCCTCGTCGGCTTCGTCATGGGCTACCAGTCGGCGCGGCAGCTCGAGCGGTTCGGCGCGAACGTCTACGTCGCCGATCTCGTCGCCATCGCGATGACGCGCGAGCTCGGGCCGCTCATGACCGCCATCATCGTCGCCGGGCGATCGGGCGCCGCGTTCGCGGCCGAGATCGCCACGATGAAGGTGAGCGACGAGATCGATGCGCTCCGGACGATGGGCTTGCCGCCGATCGTGTGGCTCGTCGTCCCGCGTCTCGTCGCGCTGGTGATCGTGATGCCGCTGCTCGTGCTCGTCGCCGACGTCGTCGGTGTGATCGGCGGTCTCGTCGTCGCGGCCGTGAGCCTCGACGTCTCGCCGTCGGCGTACCTCCTCGAGATCCGACGGACGCTCGAGCCGTGGGACGTCCAGCAAGGCTTGATCAAGAGCGTCCCCTTCGCGATCACGATCGTCCTCATCGCCTGCCAGAAGGGCTTCGCCGCGGCCGGTGGAGCCGAGAGCGTGGGGCAGCGCACCACGTCGACGGTCGTGACGAACCTCTTCGCGCTCGTCGTCCTCGACGCGCTCTTCACCTTGACGTTCCGGTTGATGGGAAAGTGAGCACGGCCCCCGCGGTGCAGCACGCGCACGAGCGCGAGAAACAGGAGCCCATCCTCGAGGTTCGAGGTCTGACCATCGGGTGGGGAGACGTCGTGCTCCAGCGCGATCTGACGTTCCACGTCCGGCGCGGCGAGGTGTTCGCGATCCTCGGGCGCAGCGGCTCCGGCAAGTCGACGATGGTCCGCTTCCTCGTCGGGCTCGAGACGCCCATCGCCGGCGACGTCCGCATCGCGGGTCAGGATCCCGCGGTGATGGCAGCAGGCCTGCCTCCCTTCGGCGTGATGTTCCAAGGCGGAGCGCTGTTCGGCTCGATGACGGTGGGAGAGAACGTGGCGCTCCCGCTCCACGAGCACACGGATCTGCCGCCGAACGCCGCCGCGGCCATCGCGCGGGCGAAGCTCGCGCTCGTGGGGCTGGAGGGAGCCTTCGACAAGCTTCCTTCGGAGCTCTCGGGCGGAATGAAGAAGCGTGCCGCCATCGCGCGCGCTCTCGCGCTCGACCCCGAGCTCGTCTTCCTCGACGAGCCGTCCGCCGGGCTCGACCCGATCACGGCGGCCGGGATCGACGATCTCATCAAGACGCTCAACCGCAGCCTCGGGGTCACGTGCGTCGTCGTCACCCACGAGCTCGACAGCATCTTCGCGATCGCGGACCGATGCATCGTGCTCGACGATCAGGGCAGGGGGATCGTGGCCGAGGGCGATCCCATGAGCCTGCGTCAGAGCACCGACCCGCTCGTCCGCGACTTCTTCACCCGCCGCTCCAGGAGCACGTGATGGCCAGCGCGCTGGATCGGTTCAAGATCGGAGTCCTCGTCATCGTCGCGTTCGTCGCGGTCGTCCTCATCACCGTGGGCCTCGGCGTCGAGGTGATCCCGGCCAAGAAGGTCACGTACCGCACGTACTTCGACGAGTCCGTCCAAGGCCTCGACGTCGGGGCGCCCGTGAAGATCCGCGGCATCTCGATCGGCGAGGTCACGGAGACGCGGCTCGCGCCCGACCGGCGTCACGTCGAGGTCGAGTTCGAGCTCGTGGTCGACGAGCTGCGGCGCCTCGGCATCGCCGCGGGGCCGGATCAGGCGCGGCTCGATCTCTCGCCCGACCTCCGCGCGCAGATCGCCGCGCTCGGGCTCTCGGGCGTCAAGTTCGTCGACCTCGTGTTCGTCGATCCGCGCGTCTCTCCGGCGCCCGAGCTGCCGTTCGCCGTACCCGAGGCGTACGTCCCCGCGGTGCCCAGCACGCTGGCGAGGCTCGAGTTCGCTGTCGTGAGGGTCGCCGACAAGCTTCCGCGCGCGATCGACGAGCTCGCCGCGACCGTGACGCGTCTCGACGGCATGCTCGCCGACTTCGAGCGGCAGGACGTCTCGGGAAAGACCGGACGAGCGCTCGCGCGGGCGGACGAGGTGCTCGAGGACCTCGAGCGCACGCTGCGGGGCATCGAGCGCGCACGCATCGGTGAGCGCTCTGCGCGCACGCTCGACGAGCTCGAGCGCGCGGCGGCGAAGGTGAACGCCGCGCTCGACCGCATCGACGGCGAGGACGGGCTCTTGGCCTCGGCGACGCGCGCGGCGGACGCGATCGGAGCGCTCGGACGCGGCACGAGCCCCACGGCCCGGGAGCTCGAGTCCACGATGCGCGGCGTCCGCGAGGCGGCCGACGCGCTCCGTGTGCTCGCGGAGAGCCTCGAACGGGACCCCGACATGCTCCTCAAAGGACGCGCCAAGGCGCGCTCCACCAGGTAGAGCGCGCCTTCTTCGTACGCGGCGTCAGCTCGAGAGCTGCTTGATGGCCCAACCCGCGTAGCCGATGCGCTTCGAGCGCGAGAAGCGGAACGCGAAGTCCTTCGGGACCACACCCGTCAGGAGCAGCCGCAAGAGGGCGCGCGAGATCACGGGGCGCGAGCCGCGCAGCTCGCGCACGTCGAGGCCGCTCGCCTTGCATGCGACGCGGAGCTCCTTCGGCTCGAGGAAGTGCGACAGCACGTGGAGATCGCGCGGCGTGTTCTTCACGAACCACTGCGTGCCCTTGATGACCACGAGCCACGACAGCAAGGTCCGGTTGTACGTGTGGAAGATGAAGAGGCCCCGCGGGCGGAGCACGCGTGCGGCCTCGCCGATCACGCGCTGGGGATCGTCGACGTGCTCGAGGAAGTCCATCGCGCACACGACGTCGAAGCTCTCGTCGGCGAACGAGAGCCGTCGCGCATCGCCGACGAGATACCGCACCGATCGCGTCCGGTCGCGACGCTTCGCCACGGCGATGCTGCTCTCCGACGCGTCGATGCCCGTGACGTGCCAGCCGCGCGCGGCGAGCGGATTCGAGAGGAAGCCCGCGCCGCAGCCGAGGTCGAGGATGCGCACGTTGCGCCGCTCGGGGAAGTGTCGCTCGATCGTCTCGATCACCCAGGGGGTACGGTGCGCGGCCTCGGCGCGAAGGAGCGCGACGGGATCGTCCTGCGCTTCGTACCAGCGCTCACCGAGCGTGTCGTAAACGGCGTTGTTGACCGGGGCGTACTTGGTCTGTGCGATGGTGGTCGTGTGCATGGCTGGTTTTCCAGGGCAGAAGAGTCGATGCGGGAGGCTCGGACGCCTCGCGGAAGCGTTCGATCGCGTCGGGCTCGGAGTCGCAACGCGACTCGCGCGTCCGGTCGAGCCCGTTCGGGGCCGTCGGCGGAAAGCAGAGCTCGTGCCGTCCGTCGGCTCGAAGACGCGTGTGCGCCGCCGTCGTCGCGACGGCTCTCGAGTCGTCGGGGCAGCGGCGGCGTGTCCTGCCATCGACGCGAGCACGGAACGATCGCGCGGCGTGCGCTCGCGACGAGGCGCTGCGCGCGCGCCGTCGGACGTCGGACGCCTCTAGCGATAGCTCGACGCGGGAGGCACGAGCGGTCCGTCCAGCTCCACCACGACGATCGTCCCCGGTCGCGCCGGTGCCGGTAGGGGAGTGACGAGCCGCGCCGACACGGGGACGAGGCCTTCGAGCATGCGTACGTGCGTCAGGACGACGACCTCGCCATCGGACACGTCTTCCGTATGGCCTTCCACGACGGCACCGCGCCGAACGACGATCGTTCCGTCCGGCCCTCGCAGCGGCTCTCGGATGCTCGCCCGGAAGGTCCTGTCCGCACGTGGTACCTCCTCGAGGAGCGCTGCCGTGAACATCGTCCCCGCCGGGACGTACGGGCCCATGATCTCGTAGCCCGTCAGCGTCGGAGTGAGGTGCTCTTCACCGGTCTGGGGCTGGATGGGAGCACGGCTCAGGCAACCGAACGCGACCGAGGCGAGCGCTACGCTCGCGACGAACGTGCGTCCGCTCCCGGCTCGCCTCATCCACATGTCGAAGTCGGCTTGCATCTCGAGTGCCGCGCGATGGGACCGCGATGCTCGTGACGAACGGATTGCGTCGAGCCCGTCGCGCCCTCGCTTCACGCATGAGCCTCGTCGCGAATCGCAACGGAAAGCATCGGATGCGTGAAGGTTTGAGCTCAAACCATCTTGCCAATGCCGGGCAACGACGCGATGATCCGGGTTCACGCATCAGCCGTGGCTCCGAGAGTCGCCGCGGCGGAGGAGAGGATCGTTCCCAAGCTCACGTGGCTTCTGGTGGGCGGGATGTACGTATTGCTCGGAAGAAGCGGCCAATTTCGTTCGCGGTGCGAGACGCGTGTCGGCGAGGCACGCGGTCTTCGGTGGTGCAACGTCGCCGACCGCTCCGCGTCCATCGCCGTCGATGACGGCGTCGCGCTCTCTCCCGGGCATTGCGCACGGATCTGCGCATCGAGCGTCACGACGAAAGGAGGCGAGCCATGACGCGCCTGCTGGTCGTCGGCGACGACGCCTCGCTCCTCGGCGCGCTCGAGGCCGACCTCGCGCGCCGTGGGCTCTGCGTCGAGGCGTGCTCGTCGGGCTCGGAGGCGCTCACGGCCCTCGAACGGAAGGACTTCGACGTGGTCGTCACCGACATGAAGACGACGGGGCTCTCCGGCCTCGAGCTCTGCGAGCGCATCGGCGCGTGCCGGCCGGACGTGCCGGTCATCGTCCTCACGGGCGTCGAGACCTTCGAGACGGCGGTCGCCGCCCTCCGCGCCGGCGCCTTCGATCTCCTCGGCAAGCCCGTAGAGCACGATGCCCTCGCGAGCGCGATCGACCGCGCGACCTCGCACCGGAGCCTCCGCCGGCGCGTTCGCATGCTCGAGCGCGAGACCTGCGCGGCATCGGCGTTCGAGGACATCGTCGCGTCGAGCTCGGCGATGCGGCGCGTGCTGGAGCTCGTCGAGCGCGTGGCCGCCTCGGACGCGACGGTCCTCGTCACCGGCGAGAGCGGCACGGGCAAGGAGGTCATCGCGCGCGCGATCCATCGGGCGAGCCGGCGGCGCGATCGACCTTTCGTGGCCGTGAGCTGCGCGGCCGTCCCCGAGCCGCTGCTCGAGAGCGAGCTCTTCGGTCACGTGCGCGGCGCGTTCACGGACGCACGGACCTCCGAGCCCGGTCTGTTCGTGACGGCCGACAGCGGAACGCTGTTCCTCGACGAGATCGGCGAAATGCCTCTCGCGATCCAGCCGAAGCTCCTCCGCGCCTTGCAGGAGCGCGCCGTGCGCCCGGTCGGCGGCAACGCGGAGCGGCCGGTCGACGTCCGCGTCATCGCAGCGACCAACCGCGACCTCGAGACCGCCATCGAGGAGGGGAGCTTCCGCGAGGATCTGTACTACCGCATCAACGTCGTGCAGATCGCGCTTCCACCGCTCCGCGCGCGCGCGGCGGACATCCTCCCGCTCGCGCAGCATTTCATCCTCACGTTCGCGAGCCGGTTCGGCAAGCCCGTGACCGGCATGGCTCCCGCCGCCGCGGAGCGGCTCATGTCGTATCCATGGCCCGGCAACGTCCGGGAGCTCCAGAACTGCATCGAGCGCGCCGTCGCTCTGGCGCGCTTCGATCAGATCTCGGTGGACGACCTGCCGGAGAAGGTGCGCGACCACAAAGCTTCGCACGTGCTCCTCGCAGGCGAGGATCCGTCGGAGCTCGTCACCCTCGAGGAGGTCGAGCGGGCCTACATCGCGCGCGTGATGCAGGTGGTCTCGGGCAACAAGAGCGCTGCCGCGCGCATCCTGGGGCTCGATCGAAAGAGGCTGTACAGGATGCTCGATCGGCTCGGGCTCTCGCAGTCTTGAGGCTCCAGGCTCCAGAGATCGTCATGGCTGATTCCCCGGAGCCTTCCGCCCGGAGCCTTCCGCCTCATCCCTCGGGATACTCGATCGCCAAGATCATCCCCTTCTGCACCTGATCGACCGCGACGTAGAGCGCCGTCGCATCGGCGGCGAGCGCGGTCGCCCAGCCGAGCGCGGGGGCGCGCGCGACGGGCATGGGGGGACCGCCGACGACGTGGACGCGGAAGAGCGTCGGGCTCCGCGCGTCGAGGTAATAGACCCAACCGTCCCACGCCGCGATCGGCCCGTTGCGCACGTCCCACGCGAGCTGTTCGGGACGTGCCCCGTTCTTCGACAGGCGAAGGAGCACGCGCGACGGCATTCCTTCGGCCGTCGTGAACACGAAGTCGTCGGTCTGCGCGATGCCGGTGAGGTTCTGTCCGACGACGAGGAGCCGCTGCTCGCCGCCTGCTCGCGGCACGCCGTGCAGCTCGCCGTCGGTGAGCACGAACGCGTCCGTCTCGTCGAGAACGACGTCGCGAGGCCGGTATCCGAACGTCCCGATGGTCGCGACCTCCTCTCCGCGGATGCGAACGAGCGACCCGCCGTCTCCCGCGATCGTCGTCACGAAGGTCTCGTCGGGCGACGTCCCTGCGGCGATGGCCGTGAAGAGTCCGTTCGACAGCACGAGCTCCGGCTCGTGGCCGAGGCGCGTGCGGTACACGGCGTCGCCGGGGATGCCGATCCAGAGCACCTCCGAGCCGCGGACGGCGATGTCGAGCGGCGCGTGCCTGCCGACCACCGTGGGTGGGCCACCGCGTTTTCCGACGACGAGCAGCGCATTGTCGGCCGTGTCGCCGAAGAAGACGCTGTCGTCCGCCGTGGCGAGCGAGCGCGAGCTCGAGCGCGCGATCGTCGTGATCCGTCCCAGCGTCGTGGGGGCTCCGGTCTCGACCTGCGCCGCGGTCAGTCGCGCCGGCGCGGCGGGCGGCAAGCGTTTGCAACCGACGAGCGCGACCGGCGAGAGGAGGGCCGCCCACGCGAGGGTGACCGCGAGCGCGCTCGGAGCACGCCACCACGGACGCATCCAGTCGGGGAACGCCTGGCTCTCTCTCGAGCTGGCCATCGCACGCTCCCGTGCTGCATTCATCGATCCGGGAGCTTCGGCACGAGCGGCGCGCGAAGCTCGAGCACCAGCACGGCGCCGGCGGGCACGTGGAGCGTGCGCGTGTGCTCGTCGTACCAGTCCTGGTAGAGGATGCTCTCGCCCGGCGCGGCGTAGCCGCTCGGGCCTGGCGGGTACGCCGCCGAGAACACGGCGTCCCACGTCGACGTGTCCGGGTCGTACACGCCGGCTTCGCCCACCGGGACCTTCTTCGCGCCGACGAGCTTCGTGCTGACGGTCGCGTCGCCGCGCGCCGTCCGGAGCGGGCCGAGCTCGAGCTCGAGGTGCGGCGTGGGCCCGGTGCCGACGCCGGCGACGATGCCGTAGAGGACCGCCCCGCGCTCCGCGACGATCGTGCCGTCCTCGGCCGTGACGTCTTCGCGGACGAGGGCGTGGATCGCCTGACCCGGCGTGCTCACGTCGGTTCCGATCGCGTCGAGGAGCTCGATGTCCAGCGTCTTGCCCGCGGGCACGAACGGTCCGGAGGGCGGCGCGTCTTTCGGTGGCTCGGTCGGAGGCTCGGCCCCGCTCGGCGGCTCGGTCGCGCTCGCAGGCTCGGCAGGCGCCGGAGCTTTCGCCGCACCGCGCGCGCAGCCGCTCGCGAGAGCGCCGATCAGCAGCACGACGGCGGCACGAATCGGAGCGCGCATGAAGGCATCCGTCAGGTCGCGGGATCCGGCTGGAGCGAGAGCCACTTCAGGATGTCCTGCCGCCTCACGAACCCGCTCAGGCGCCCCTGATCGGTCACGGGGATCTGCTCGAGCTCTCCGGCCGCGAGCGTCTCGAGCGCCTTGCTGGCGTCCGCGTCCGCGTCGATCGACGGCAGGTCCGCGGCGGCGGTCATGACCTGGCGAACGGTGACGAAAGGCCACCGCTCGCTCGGGACCATGCGCACGTCTTGGGTCGTGACCATTCCGAGCACCCCCGTGTCGTCGACGACGGGGAACGTGGTCTGGTCGCTCTTCATGATGTGCTCGCTGACCAGGTCCGCGATCGTCGTGTCCGGCGTCACGGCCTCGAGGGTCGGGCGCATCATCATGCGCACGGGGACATCCGACAGCCGCCTGCGTATGCGCATCTGGACGTAACTCATGCGCGCGGCGTTGTTGAGGAACCACCCGATGAGCGCGATCCACAGGCCGCCGCCGAGGCCCGTGCCGAAGAACGGGACCCAGAAGCCGAACGCCATCAAGACGCCCATCAGGATGAGCGTCCAGCCCACGGCCTGACCCGCGCGCGACGCCCAGCGCGTGGCGCGATCGAGATCGCCGGTCCCCCACCAGAGCAGCGCCCGGAAGACGCGCCCTCCGTCGAGCGGGAAACCGGGGACGAGGTTGAAGATCGCGAGGATGACGTTGATCGGGCCGAGCCAGAGCAGGATCGTCGCGATCGGACCGGCCGTCTCGATCAAGCGCTCCGGCGTGGTGGCGTCCACGGCGCCGGCGAGCTGCACGCCGACGAAGGTCGCGACGAAGCCGATGATGAAGCTGACGAGCGGACCGGCCGCCGCCATCAGGAGCTCGGCCTTCGGCGTCGACGGCTCGCCTTGCATGTGCGCCATGCCGCCGAAGACGAAGAGCGTGATGCGCGGGACCTTCACCCCGTAGATCCTGCCGACGAGCGCGTGCGACAGCTCGTGAGCCAAGATGGATCCGAAGAACGCGACCGCCGCCGTGAAGGCGACGACCCAGCGGAGCAACGGACCCCATTCGGGGTGCCACCGTGGGAGCGCTCCCGCTCCGAGCCCGAACGCGACGAGCGCGAAGATGATCGCGACGCTCCAGTCGACGTAGAGCTCGATCCCCGAGACGCGACCGAACCGGAAGCCAGGCACCGTATAGGCCTCGCCGCTGCGCGGGGAGGGAGAGGGCATGCGCGGCCCGGCAGGCTCCTCGTGCGGCTCGGGTCTCCGGTCGTCCATGGTTCGAGAGATGGATGACATGCGACCTGCGAGGGCACGTCCCGTACCCTCGCACCGTCTCCGCGCGGCCGAGCTCGTCTCGTCCGCTCACGTCGACTCGCCCGGCTCGGTGACCGGGATCGATCGCTCGCAGTACGGTCGAGTGAGGACGACCCGGAACGTCGCGGCGGCGGCGCCGCCGAACACCACGTGCGCCGTGATCGCCGTCAGTCCGCGCGCTTCTGCGAAGACGGGGAAGAACGGTGTGAGCGCGTAGTAGTTCACGAGGTAGATGGCGAGCCCGATCAGCGCACCGAGCACGATCGCGGGAACCGCCCGGAAACAGCGCGTCGCGAGCCCGATCAGCATGGAATAGATCGTCGACAGCATCGCGTGGATGGTGAGCGCCAGCAGGACGAGCCCGGGCGCGCTCGTCGTGGACGTCGGCTGCATGTCCTCTCGGAGCAAGAGCCACGAGACGCGGCGCGGGACGTCCCAGACGCTCTCGTTCGGGTCGAGCGCTCGACCGACGACCTCGATCATCGCGAAGAGCCCACCCGCGACGAGCGCAGAGAGCAGGACCGCGCGTGGCTCGACGTATCTCGTCCTCACGTCGTCGAGCAAGCGACCGGCGATGCTCGCGCTCGAAGAGCGCAGCCAAGCAGTGGTACGACCGAGGTTCATCCCGTCTCCGACGAGCTCATCGACGCGTCGTGCTCGGCGTCGTGCCCGTCTGCCTCCAGCATCGAACGAGCCACTGCGCAGAGGAGCCGCGCGCCTGCGCCACGCGGATCGCCCGCGCGTACGACGTGACCGAATGCGTCCGCGACGCCACGGCGTGGCGGAAGCGTGAGACACACACGTGCGCGCGACGCTCAGCCTTGCGAGAGGAGCACGGCGGCGGTCGTCCCGTTGAGCAGCGCGTGGAGGATGATCGGAGCCCAGAGCTTGCCGGTGCGCAGGCGTGCCCAGCCGAGGACGAGCCCGTAGTACGCGATGAGCAGCGCGCCTGCTCCGTAGTAGAGGTGACCGATCGCGAAGACGACGGAGCTCCACCCGAGCGCCGCGGCCGGGCGCATCCAGCGCACGAGCCACGGGAGCAGCACGCCGCGAAAGAGCATCTCCTCGGCGACCGGCGCCACGACGACCGACGCGGCGAGGAACAGCCCGACACCGACCGGTCCCCACGCCGGCTCGAGCCCGAAGGCCTCGGAGGCGGTGCGTAGCGGGAGCCCGGCGAGCGTGACGAGGACGGCGACGAGGGCCGCGAGGCGGGGCGCGCCGGCGAGCCCGTAGAGCGCGCCGAGACCGATCGCCTTCGGCGTGGAGAGGAGCGGTCCGATCTGCGCCGGCTCCTGGTCGATGACGCTCGTCGCGACGAGCCCCACGACGAGGAGCGCGACGCTCCCGCCGAGGAGCGCGACGAGGACCGCGCCGAGCGAGACGCCCATCGTGAGCTGGAAGGCGAGGAGGACGAGGCTGCTCGCGAGGCTGAGCGAGAGCAGGCCCGCGAGCACGAGGAGCCCGGGCGAGGCCGGTGCACGCCGACTGCGGGCGACCAGCGTGAGGGCGGTGACGAGGAGCAGATCGAGCGCTCCGACGCTGGCGATGAACCGACGACCTCCGCCGCGCGACAAGTCTCGCTCCGTCTCGATCGGCTCGAACAGCGACACACCCGTCTCCCGCGGTACGGCTTCGAGCCTCCCGGTCCGAGGGACGACCGTGACGTCTCGGGGCGTGCCGTCGCGCAACGTCGAGAGGGTGCGCTCGCCGCCCTCCGGTGTCGCCTCGATCCATGCCGTGAGCTCGCGGTTGTGCTCGATCGGCTTCCCGTCGACCGCGACGATCCAATCGCCGGGCTCGATCGAGGCCTCGTCTGCGGGGCTCCCGGGAACGACGCGCTCGACGACCACGCCTCCCGGCGGATCGCGCGCGTCGAGCACGATCCCGATCCGAGGCGGCTCCGCCGTCGCGCGATCGATGTCCAGACCCGACGACGCGGCGATGCCCAGGCCGGCGACGAGCGCCGTGTCGAAGACGGCGAGCGCGAGCAGGCGTCGCTTCCAGCGCCCGCGCGGTGCGCGTCGCGAGGCGGCGTACAGGATCCAGTCGACGAGGGGCGCCAAGAACCCGAGGAGGATGCTCGCGAGCGCCACGTGGACGCGGAGGCGCGTCGGTCCCTCCGGATCGTGGAGGCGTGATTCGTCGAGCGGCCGCCAGGCAGTCGACTCGTACATGACCCCTGCTCTCGTGGACGAGCTCGAGACGCGTCGGCCTCGAAGCGTATGGGGCGTCGAGAGGACGACCGCGTCCTCGTGCGGCGCGGATGGGTTCCTTCAGCGATCCGGCGGCGTCACCGCTGCCTTCGGGAAATCGAGCGTCTGCGTCGTCGTCAGGCCCGGTCGGATCGTGAACTTCGGGATGGGAAGCGTGTGGCTCACCGGGAACCCGTTGGGCGCGAGGAACGTCGCGCTGCCCGTGTAGTCGCCGATCTCGAGCGTGTAGGCGAACTGGAACGCGGTGCACGGGACGAGCTCGGACGCCGCCACGTCTCCGGACGAGTCGATGATGACGAGCCGCATCCGCGCGGCGCCGTTCGCCTCGCACCTCTTCGGATCCGCGCTCCCCTCGATCGTCCACTTCTGGAGGAGCGTCCCCGTGAGGGGGCCTGCCTCCTCTTCTTCCGCGTCCGCCCCGCAGCCGAGCAAGCTCGAGGCGGCCGCGCCGAGCACGAGCGCGGGCACCCACGAGCGCCAGAACTTCGTCGAGACCATGTTTCGCCTCCTGTCGTTCGGCCCCCGCTGCTCGCAGACGACGTGCCGAATCGCCGCGCGGCTCCGTGCTCTCCCGCATGCACGCGCGATCGAGCGCGCTCACGACGTGTCGCTGCGTCTCGGCGACGCACGGCCGCCGGCGTCGGCGCGCGGTCGTGGTGCGGCGCGCTCGGTCAAGCATGGCACGCAGCCACCGGCGCGAGCTCGTGCTCAGTGGATGGTCACCACGTACGTCCCGCGGCCGTTCGGGGTGAAGTCGAGCAAGATCGCGTCGTCGCTGGCTCGGCGGATCCGCCACCGGTGCGTGGCGTACGACGAGCGCGTCGCGCTGGCGCCGGGCTCGATCGGTGGCTCATAGAAGACCTCGTTGCAGTCGAAGTTCACCCAGTAGTGATGAACGGTCGACGGGCTTTGGTTCCTGAAGACGACGGTCGCCGGTACGTCCGAGGCGTCCGAGCACGGTCTCGAGCTCCCGAGGGGGTGCTCCGTCCAGGTTCCGCCGTCCGAGGTGATCACGTAGGACGGCGAGGACGGTCCGGTGTCCGGCCTGCCCGTGTCGATGGCAGCGTCTCTGGCGCCGATCGAAGCGTCTCTCGTGCCGGTGTCGGAATCGTCGTCGACGTCACCACTGCCGCCGCCGACGGTGCCGGCGCCGTCGGCGCTCGTGGTGGTCCCGCGGGGAGCGGCGGCGTCATCGCGGGGCGCTCGGTCTTCCTCTTCCGACGCACCGGTCAACGTGAGGCCGCAAGAGACGAGCATGGGCGCGAGAGCGGCCAAGCCGAGTCGACGGCGAGCCGGGCCGAGCCCTCGAGCGCCACTACGTACACGCATCGCTCCAGCTTCGATGATAACGGCCGCTCCTGCCCACCGCGAGCGCAGGCTCAGCGGACGAGCCCGAAGTCCGACTGTCCCGGCTCCGTGAGGTACCAGGTCACGTCGGCGTAGGCGTAGGGCCCGGCGCCGGCCGCGTGCGGATCGTCCACTCGGTCGATGGCATCGACGACGAGCGCCAGATAGCGCCGGCTCGGCACGTGCTCGATGACGACGATCCCGCCGACCGGGACGGGGCCGACGCTCTCCCGGACGAAGTCGAGCGCGGAGGCGTCGCGGATCTCGGAGACGTGCGTCACGCCTTCCGGATGCGCGATGCGCGTCTCGTCCGTCCCTCGGATCGCGTCGGCATAGAAGAACCCGCCTGCCGGATTCGTGCTCGCGATCGACCAGAACGCATCGAGCCCGCTCGACCGTGGCGCGCCCATGTCGACGGTCGGCACGTCGCCGCTCGTATCGAATCGGAGATACCGTGTCGCCTCCGGCCACCGGCGGACCTTTCCGGTGTGGAGCGTGCGCGGCGACGGCGGTACGTGAAACGAGCTCGCGGTCTCGATGGGCGCCGGCACCGAATCGCGCGCCTCCGGCTCCGCCGACCCGCAGCCGAGGCAGAAGAAGAGCGAGGCCGAGAGCGCGCGGACGCAACCAACAAGAGGCATCGGGCGGGGAGTCTACATGTCTGCGCCTCGCGCGTCGCAGAGCTCTCTGCTCGAGCTTCGACGGAACGATCACTGCGTCCGTCGCCCGCGAGCCGTCGCGACGGGCATCGCGGTGCACACGGCGGCGCTCGACGCTCGGCGAAGCTGGATCTTCACTTCGGGCGACGAGCCCAGCGTCCGCGGGCGGTAGCCGAGGGTGAAGCTCTTGGACGCGTTCGGCGCGATCGTCTTCGTGCTCGTGTCTCTCTTCCAGTCGTGGTGATTCGGCACGAGCTCGTAGGAGACACCGATCGCGGCGTTGCCCGTGTTCTCGACCTCGAAGGTCTTTTCGGTCCCGAACGGCCCGCTCGCGACGAACTCGAGGACCGAGGGACGGATCGACAGTATCGCCCCCTGTACCTCCATACGGAGAGTCGGTCAGGTTGCGCAGGACGACGACCTTCGTTTCGCTCTCCGACCCGCACGTCACGGTCCCGAAATCGAGCTCCTCCGGGCCGGTCTCGACGTCCGCTGCGGGCGACTCCTCGGGCGGACCGCCGTCCGGTGGGGATTCGGACGGCGGAGGGCTGTATTGGCTCGAGCACGCGTAGCGGAGGCCCGTGACGAGACCCGTCCCCACGAGCGTCGAGCTCAGCAGCTTCGAGCCGAGCGCGCTGTCGGCCGCGAAACGGCGAGAGTAGGATGGGCATCCGAGCTGCCATGGCAAACAAGACGATCCTCGTTTGTGGTTACGGTCCCGGCATTTCGAACTCCGTCGCCGAGCGCTTCGGGCGCGAGGGCTTCTCCGTCGGTCTCGTGGCGCGGAACGAGGAGCGCCTCGGGAAGGGCGTCGCGGCGCTCTCGGAGAAGAAGATTCGAGCGCAGGCGTTCCCCGCGGATCTCGGAGATCCCGCGGCGGTGCGCGCGGTCGTCGCCAAGGCGCGCGAAGCGCTCGGTCCCATCACGGTCCTGCACTGGAACGCGTACGGCACCGGCGCCGGCGATCTGCTCGCGGCATCGGAGGCCGAGCTGCGGGCGATCTTCGACATCCCGATCGTCGGTCTCGTGACGGCCGTGCAGGCGGCGCTCGACGATCTGAAGAAGGGCGAGCAGCCGGCGATCCTCGTCACGAACGGCGGCCTCGGCTACCACGACCCGCAGGTCGACGCGATGGCTGCGCAGGGCGTGATGGGCCTCGCGGTGGCGAACTCCGCGAAGCGCAAGGTCGTGGGCCTCCTCTCGGCGAAGCTCGCGAGCGAGGGCATCTACGTCGGCGAGGTGGTCGTGACCGGAATGGTGAAAGGCACGCCCTTCGACACCGGCAACGCGACGATCGATCCCGCCGACGTCGCGGAGAAGTTCTGGACGATGTACCGCGAGCGACGCGAGGTCAGCACGCGTATCTGACGGCGCGCGCGAACGTCACCGTTCGGCTCGCACGGCCGGGGCGGCCTCTCCCTCGAAGCGGAACCGCGGGAGGTAGCGGCCGCCCTCGAGCTGCTGCAGCCACTTCACCAGCTTCTCGCGGACGTCGACGCGCAGGTTCCAGAGCTTGCCCGAGTCCGCCGCGCTGACGAGCACGCGGACCTCGAGCGTGCGCTCCTTGGCGTCGGTCACGACGACGCCCTTGGTGCGCTTGTCCCAGAAGGGGTGGTCCTCGAGGATGCGGTCGAGCTCCTGGCGCATGGCGTCGACGGGGAACGTCCAGTCGACGTGGAAGAAGATCGTGCCGTGGAGCTGCGCGGACGTCTTCGTCCAGTTCTGGAACGGATGCTCGAGGAACCGCGACATCGGAACGATGAGGCGTCGCTCGTCCCAGATCCGCACGACGACGTAGGTGAGCGTGATCTCCTCGATCGTCCCCCACTCGCCCTCGACGATGACGACGTCGCCGATGCGGATCGGCTGCGTCGCGGAGAGCTGGATGCCCGCGATGAGGCTTCCGATCGTGCGCTGCGCGGCGAAGCCGAGGACGACGCCGGCGAGGCCGGCGGACGCGAGCAGCGACACGCCGATGTTCCGGACGAGCTCGAACTGCGTCAGCATCAGCGCCAGCGCGATGACGCCGATGGCCACGTTGAGGACGCGCCGCAGGATGCGGACCTGCGTGGCGATCCCGCGCGCGCGTAGCTCCTCGTCGTCGGTACCGGCGGCGCTCTTCTTCGCGTGCTCCTCGACCCAGCGCGAGCCCACCGTGACGACGCGCACGGCGACCCACGCGAGGGTCGCGATCGTGGCGATGCCGACGAGTCGCGACGAGATGTGCGTCGCGGCCGCGCTGAGCGCGAGGGGATCGAGGAGGAAGCGGAAGACGACGGCGGCGAGGAAGAGGCGCATCGGCGCGTAGAGCGCGGCGGCGAGCTCGTCGTCCCACTTCGTCGACGTGCGCGACGTCAAACGCGTCGCGATCCAGCGCAAGACCGTCGACAGGACGACCCCCGCCACGAGCGCGACGAGCACCGCGATCGGCAGCCCGAGCCACTGCCACGCGGCGAGGCCCCAGACCCGCTTCGAGCGGAGCCACTCGGGGACGCTGCGCTCGAGCATGCCCGGGCCGTGCTCCTCGTAGAGCTTCGGGAGCCGCGCGACGGTCGCCGAGGAGAAGACCCACTCCGGGCGGAGGCTGCTCGTCCGTACCAGCGTGATCGGCACCTGGCGCTCGCCGTAACTGGCCGTCGCGATGATCTCGGAGTTCTCTCCGTCCTCCGGCCTCCCCTTCGGATCGTCCGAGAGCTTCGCGAGCTCGACCCAGGCGACGCGCTCGAGCACGGTGTAGAGCTGCTTGGCGGCCTCGCGTCCGTGCTCCGCGCGGGTAGCGGCGGGGATCGCGTGGAGATCGAGCACGCGCGCGGCGGTGTCGTAGTCGCCGGCCTCGACCGCGTCGAAGAAGGCGGCGACCGCTCGGCGCGGCGTGCTGAGGTCCGGCCCGACGCTCTCGCCGTCCTCCCACGCCCGGGCGACGGACGTCGAGAGCAGCGCCGAGAGGACCGTCAGGACGAAGATGACGACACGGCGGGAGAGGTGGAGCGGAAACGCATGCATCGCGAGGCTCTCCGTGCGAGGGGCACGGGGCCCGCGATCTTCCACAACGAGCCGCGGAAGGCACGCACGATCGCAGCGCCCGCCGGCCGGAAAGCGCGAGCTTGGCCGTACGAGAGCGAGCGCGGCTGCGCCCGCGCGTGCCGGCAGGAGCGGGCCGCCCGTACCGGCACGTGCGAGCAGGGCGTGCAGGCCGCAGACGTGCAGCCGTCGAGCAGCAGGCGATGCTCGGCCGGCGCACCCTCACCGCCAGTGCACCGGCATCGGGTCGATCGCCAGCTTCGCCGGGACGTGACGCGCGAGCAGTGGCTCTTTGGGGCGATTCGCCACGGACACGACGTCGCGTGGCGATTCGGTGACGGTCGCCGTCTGCTCGGCAGGTCGGCTCCGAGCCTCCTCCTCGAGCTTGCGTGTCGCAGTCGCCGCGATCCACTTGGCGAGGGCGACGCGGTCGTTGCTGATGCGCTGCGCCCTCTTCGAGGTGCAGCCGCGCGGCCCTTCCGCATAGAACGCGACGGGATGGCTCGGGCACATGCGCATCGACGTGCGGAGCATCTTGAGACCCGTGCTGATGCAGAGGTCGAGGTCGTCGTTCAGCGCCGGGGACCCGCCCGACCTGTCGTGGATCTGCATCGTGCAGAACGAGTGGGGTCTCCCGTGTTTGTCGTGATCTCCGAACACGCGCGTCCGGAGGGACCCTTCACGGAAAGCGACCGCGACGACAAGCGCCGCAATCTGCCGCCGCGATCTCTCGTCTCGGGCATAGGGCTGTGCATCGACGACGCGCGCGATGGCGCTTCCGAGCTCCGTATGGTCCGCGTCTGGTGCGACGGCGTTCATCGCCGCAAGAACGAAGGCGAGAGTGTCCATTCCGCGGACTACTGCAGAGTCCGTGCAAGACGACACTGCCCCAGGCCACGACGCCGCCGCGGCCGCACGGCACTGAACGCGTTTGCCCGATCGTTCTCTCCGGTCCCGCCTCCTCGCGTCTCGGCGCTGACTCGCTCCGAGCAACCGTAAGGCTCGCGAGGGAGCTCGTCTCCTCTTCGCGACCGCGGTCGCTCGCCAGAGCGGCGTGGTGTCGTCTCGGAGTTGCTATCCGATGCGGGCGGCAGGCGAGCCGTCGAGCTCGCGAGCCGCCTCGGTGGTCGTGCGGAGTATCTCGTTGCGGATGCTCGCGTGGGGCGCGCCCGGCTCGAGGACCGCGGGCGGGCTGCGTGGCGCTGGCTCGCGACGGCGCGAGCCAGTGGGGTTCCGACGGCTTGCGACTCGTGATAGGAACGGGCATGCCGAACACGATCCCCCTCGAGGTCATAGAGAAGCTTCCGAAGACGGATCTCCATGTCCACCTGGACGGATCGCTGAGGCTGTCGACGATCCTGGACCTCGCAGAGAAGGGTCGCATCGAGCTGCCGGCACACGACGAGGACGGCCTGCGCAAGGCGATGAACCTCGGTCAGAACTGCGGCTCGCTCGTCGAGTACCTGAAGGCGTTCGACGTCACGCTCCGCGTCCTGCAGACGGCCGAGTCGCTGACGCGTGCCGCCTTCGAGCTCGCGGAGGACGCAGCGCGCGAGAACGTGCGCTACATGGAAGTGCGCTACTCGCCGATGCTCCACACGCGGCGCGGGCTGAAGCTCACGACGGTCGTGGAGGCGGTGCTCGAAGGCCTGCGCGCGGCCCAGGACAAGTACGGCATCGAGTCGAACGTCATCATCTGCGGCATCCGCAACGTCTCGCCGGAGAGCTCGCTCGAGATGGCGGAGCTCGCCGTCGCGTACAAGAATCGCGGCGTCGTCGGATTCGATCTCGCCGGAGCCGAGTACGATCACCCGGCGAAGCATCACCGCGCGGCGTTCCAGCTCGTTCGCGACAACAACATCAACGTGACGATCCACGCGGGCGAGGCGTACGGCCCCGAGTCGATCCACCAGGCGATCCACGTCTGCGGCGCGCACCGCATCGGCCACGGCTGCCGGCTGCGCGAGGACGGCGATCTCCTCCACTACGTCAACGATCACCGGATCGCGCTCGAGTGCTGTCCGTCCTCGAACGTCCAGACGGGCGCCATCCGCGACCTCGCGAGCCACCCGATCAAGCTGTACAAGAACCTCGGCCTCCGCGTGACGGTGAACACGGACAACCGGCTCGTCACGGACACGACCGTGTCGAAGGAGCTCTGGCTCTGTCACAAGGAGATGGGCTTCAGCCTCGGCGACCTCAAGCAGATCGTCCTCTCGGGCTTCAAAGCCGCATTCTTGCCCTTCCACATCAAGCAGCAGTACGTCCGCCACGTGAGCGAGGAGCTCAAGGCGTTCCCGGACGATCCGCCGTACGACGTCGACATTCCGGCGCCGTCGCCGGCGACCTCGTCGTCGAGCTCGCCGGCGGTGCAGCTGGGCGGGGCGACGAGGGGGCAAGCCTGACGGGCGCTCGTCGCTGTCAGCGCGGTCTTCGACGGCGGCGGAGGTCGTTCGTCGCTGAGGGCTCCTGACAGAGGAGTCCTCAGTCCTCAGTCCTCAGTCCTCAGCGGTGGTGCCTGCAGAGGTCCTGGACCGCTGAGGACTCTCTGCTCGCCCTCCGATCTTCGATCTCAGCGAAATCGCCCGCAGACTCGGCGAATGAGCTGAAACGGTCGGTGGCCCTCGGGCATGCGTGTGCGTGGGGATGACGCTGTTGGCCGAAAAGGCGACGATCGAGGGCCTGGACTCATCCGACGCAGCGATGACGTGTCGGGTCTCATTCGCTGAGGACCGAGGTCTGAGGTCTGAGGACTCGGCGGGCCGAAGGCCCGCCGTGGGTCGCCGAGCGGCCGAAAACGGCATGATCCCCACCCGTTGACAGATCGGCACCCGCGATTAGGATGCGCCCGCGCGAAAGTTCTGCCTTTCGTGGAGGTTTTGGCCTGCGCTTCGATTTCGGCGGCGCGGGGCTTGGTGTTGCCGCCGGAACGACGGGGCTGTTGGGTCCGGGGAAGAAATCCGCTAACAAGCTCGTTCCGCGCGCGGGCGGGGTCTGTTTTCGACCGCCCCTTCTCTTCGACATGTGCGCCCCAGTTCGCCTCCTTCGGGGGAGGGGACGGGCGACGGAGGATGGATGTCCACCGACGTGATGATCTACGCGAGTGGCCTGACGAAGCGATACGGCTCGTTCAAGGCCCTCGACGACGTCAGCTTCGAGGTCGCAAAGGGGGAGGTCGTCGGCTTCCTCGGTCCGAACGGCGCTGGCAAGTCCACCACGATGCGGATCTTGACCTGCTTCATCTCGCCCACGAGCGGGACGGCGAAGGTCCGCGGTCACGACGTGTTCGACGACACGCTCGCGGTGCGGGCGAGCATCGGATACTTGCCGCAGCGTGCGCCGCTCTACCTCGAGATGACCGTCTACGAGTACCTCGAGTTCGCGGCGCGCGTCCGCAACCTCGATCCGGTGACGTTCAAGAAGAGGGCGCGACAGGTCATCGAGATCTGCGGCCTCGCGCAGTCGCTGTCGAAGGAGATCCGTCATCTGTCGCACGGCTATCGGCAGCGCGTCGGTCTGGCGCAGGCGCTCATCCACGACCCGCCGATCCTCATCCTCGACGAGCCGACGAGCGACCTCGACCCGAACGAGCGCAGCGAGTTCCTCAACTACCTGAAGCAGATCGGCAAGGACCGGACGGTCCTCCTCTCGACCCACAACCTGAAGGAGGTCGAGGCCGCGTGCGCCCGTGCGATCATCGTCTCGCGCGGTCGCGTGGTCGCGGACGGTCCGCTCGACGAGATCCGTGCGAAGAGCGGTCGCGTCCGTTACATCGTGTCCGTCCAGGAGTCCGCGGGCGACGCACCGTACCGCGGCAAGGGCCCGCTCCCGCGGCAGAGCGAGGTCGAGGATGCGCTCTCGAAGCTCCCGGGGGTGACCAAGGTGGTCGAGCTGCCCACGGACGAGCGCGCCCACTCGTACGAGCTCGCCGGCGAGGACGGAATCGACCTCCGGCCGGAGATTTTCCGCCTCGTCGCGGACAAGGGGTGGGTGCTCCTCGAGCTTCATCGCGACACGCAGACCCTCGAAGACGTCTTCCGTCAGCTCACGATCGGCGACGCGCGACGCAACCGGCAGCTCGGCCCCGTCAAAGAGGACGACCGCGACGCGGACCACTACGACGAGGACGAGGAGGACGAGGACGACGAGGAAGAGTCGGACGACGACTCGGACTCCGACGACGACGATGGTGACGACGAGAGGAACGAGCGATGAGCAGCGAGACCATCGAGAAGGACGCGAAGAAGAAGTCCCGCGTTGCGGAAGAGGCCGAGGAGCGTGACGAGGAAGAGGAGGAGGACGGCGACGAGGCCGACTCCGACTCGGACTCCGACTCCGACGACTCGGACGACGACGTCAGCGACGACGCGGCCACTCGGCCGATGTCGATGGTCGACACGATGGCGAAGGAGAAGGTCGCCCTCGATCGACCCGGCTCGGCGCGGATGGTGTGGACGATCACGCGTCGCGAGCTCGCCGCCTACTTCAACTCGCCGATCACGTACATCGTCATCTCGGCCAGCATGATCGGCCTCGGCCTGTACTTCTACATGTACAAGGGCGGGTTCTGGCAGGTCGACCGCGTGACGATGCAGCGCATGTTCGACTTCTTGCCGTTCGCGCTGTGCGCTCTCGTCATCCCGCTCTTCACGATGCGCACGCTCTCCGACGAGAAGCGCGTCGGCACGATCGAGCTGCTCATCACGATGCCGGTGAAGGACAGCGAGGTCATCCTCGGCAAGTACTTCGCCGCGCTCGCGATCGTGAGCGTCCAGCTCGCGCTCGTCGTGCTCTACCCGGTCGCGATGTTCAAGTGGCCGTGGCGCCTGGGCGAGCTCGATTGGGGCGCGTTCTGGGTCGGCATGCTCGGGCTCTTCTGCTTGTCCGCAGCGGGCACGGCGGTCGGCCTCATGTACTCCGCGTTCACCGAGAGCCAGATCCTCTCGTTCTTCGCGACGATGCTGACGCTGACGCTGCTCTACGCGATCGGAAACGTGTCGGCGGTCGAGTCCCTCCAGGGCTGGCTCGGTGACGCGGTCGCGTTCATCAGCCTCCAGTCGCGCTTCGAGCCCTTCTCGCGCGGTCTGCTCGACTCGCGAGCGCTCGTCTACTTCATCTCGATTGCGGTGCTCTGCCTGTGCGTCGCCTTCCACGCCCTCGAGCGCAGGAAGTGGACCTGATGGGGGCTCCAGGCTCCAGGCTCCAGTAGAAGAGAGACAGCCACCATGGCCATGGAACGGAAGAAGAAGGCCGCCACCGAGTCGGGCGCGCTCCTGTTCATCATCGCGGCAATCGTCGTGGCGGTGAACACGCTCAGCTACTTCATGTACTGGCGGAAGGACATGACGAAGGCGGAGAAGTACACGCTGTCGGAAGGCAGCGGCCGCCTCATCCGCTCGATCAAGGACGGCGAGAAGATCTACGTCGAGGCCTACGTCACGCGCGGCCTCCCGAAGCTCGACGCGTTCGTCCGCGATCTGCGCGACCTTCTTCAGCAGTACAAGGACGCCGGGCGCGGCAAGTTCGATTACACGATCATCGAGCCGAAGACGGAGGAGGAGCGAAAGAGGGCCGAGGAGGCCGGGCTCCAGAAGCTCCAGCGGATCGAGGGATCGGACACCGAGGACAGGGCGGAGGTGGCCCAGGGCTACATGGGCCTCGTCTTCACCTACAAGACCCAGCGCGACAAGATCCCGGTGCTGTCGCCCGACTACAACACCGGTCTCGAGTTCTGGATCACGAACAAGATCCGCGAGCTCAAGGACGCGGGTGACAACACCAAGCACAAGATCGGCGTCCTCACCGGGCACGACGAGCTGAAGCTCACGGAGGCGAACCTCGTCCCGGGCGCTCGCGGGCAGGGCCCGTCGATCCAGGGCATCATCACGCAGTACTTCCCGTTCTACGAGATCAAGGAAGTCGATCTGAAGAACGGCGACGCCGAGATCGACGAGAGCCTCGACGGCCTTCTCATCACGCAGCCGGGCAAGGAGCTCACGGAGAAGGAGCTCCGGCGCATCGACCAGTTCGTCATGCGCGGCAAGAGCCTCGCGGTGCTCGCGAGCGCGGTGAACGTGAAGGCGGGCGATCCGACGATGAGCGCCACGCTGAACACGTGGGGCCTCGAGAAGCTCCTCGAGGGCTACGGCATCGGGATGAACAAGGACGTGGTGCTCGAGTTCGGGCGTCCGTTCCGCGTCCGCGTCGAGACGCTCACCGGCCCGCGTACGATGATCTTCCCGCAGATCCTCGACGTGCGCGAGGATGCTCGCTTCACGGGCGACGAGACGCTGCTCGACACGAGCTTCGCAGCGTTCTTCCGCATCCCGCAGGCGTCGTTCCCGTTCGCCTCGTCGCTCACGCTCAAGCCGGAGAAGCAGCCGCAGCTCGGTGACAAGCTGCGCATCATCGCGCGCTCGACGCCGGCGGCGATCGTCGAGACCGGCGACACGGTGGATCTCCGGCCCGCGCGCCAGTGGCGTCCGAAGGGCAACTTCCAGCAGTACGCGGTCGCGGCGACCGCCGAGGGCCGCCTGAAGACGGCGTTCCCCGAGGGCGACACGATGGGCGTCGAGAGGCCGATGGAGTCGAGCGCGCCCGCGCGCGTCCTCGTGCTCTCGTCGGCGCAGTTCTTCGCCAACCCGTTCGTCCGCTCCGGTCAGGGGCCGGACTTCGGTCAGATGGCCATGATGCTCCCGAACGGCGGCGGCGACGAGTTCCTCATGGCGATCGCCGGGCCGTACGTGCAGATGATCGGTACGACGTTCATCCTCCAGACGAAGAACCTCCTCGACTGGATGACGGGTGACGTCGACCTGCTCGCCTCGTCGGCCAAGATCCTCCAGGAGCCGAACCTCGCCTACGGCGACGTCGTGAAGCCGAAGGTGGGCGAGGAGATGACGGAGGAGCAGCTCAAGAAGGAGGAGGATCGCATCCGCAAGGAGCGCAAGCGGAAGCAGTACTGGATCGAGGGCACGATGACCCTCGGCATCCCGGCGCTCTTCATCGGCCTCGGCGTGGTCCTCTGGCGCATGCGCGAGGGCCGCCGCCGGAACATCGCCGCGAGCCTGCTCGAGGCGTGACCCTGGAGAGGCTCCGGGCTCCGGGCGGAAGGCTCCAGAGATGGAGCCTGCGAGCCGAGGCCGGCGGAAGGCGGAGTCGCTGAGGACTGAGGACTGAGGACTGAGGACTGAGAATGAGCCAGAGCACCAAACTGTACGCGGGCGTCATCATCCTCGTCGGTCTCGGTGGCGCGATCTACTGGGCCAAGAACAAGGACGACCAGGTCGGTAGGTCGACGACGAGGAGCGCCGAGATCCCCGAGATCAAGAACCTCGACGAGATCGACAAGGTCAGCATCAAGAACGGCGACAAGGACGAGATCGTCGTCGAGAAGAAGGGCGACAAGTGGGAGGTCGTAAAGCCCGTCCAGGCTCCGGCGAACCAGTCCAACGTCGATCAGCTCGTCAAGAACCTCAAAGAGCTCAAGCCGAAGGAGATCATCTCGGACCAGGCCACCGAGGACTCGAAGAAGGACTACGACCTCGTCCCCGAGAAGGCGGTCCACGTCGTCGCGTACAAGGGCGGCGACAAGAAGATCGACCTCATGTTCGGAGCCTCGGGCCCGCGCGGTCAGATCGTGATGGTCGAGGGCAAGCCCGGCATCTACACGGTGTCCGGCTACTCGAGCTACCTCTACACGCGTGAGGTCAAGGGCTTCCGCGACACGGAGATCTTCAAGTACGACGATCAGAACGCGAACGGCCTCACGATCGCGAAGAAGGACGGCGTCCTCTCCTTCACGAAGGAGGGGGACAAGTGGAGCGGCACCTGGAAGGGCGCTCCCATCGCGCGCTTCGACGAGGAGAAGGTCAAGGACGCGGTCCGCTCGTTCAAGTCGCTCACGGCCGACGACTTCGGCGACGGCAAGACCTTGGCGGAGACCGGTCTCGACACGCCGGAGTCGACCGTCACCATCCAGCTCAAGGACAACGCCGGCAAGTTCGTGCTGAAGGTGGGCAAGACCTCCACGGGCTCGAACCGCTGGGCGATGAAGGAAGGCTCGGACACCATCTACAGCATCCCGTCCTGGAACGCGGAGTGGGCGCTCGCCGAGGTCTCGAAGTTCCAGAAGCCCGCCGACGCCGGCGCGGAAAAGAAGGATAAGAAGGACGACGACACGCAAGCGCACGCCGATCCGCACGGGCACTGACCCGGCGGCTTTCAGCTCGTCCGTGGCGCGGTATCCTTCCCGGGGATGCCGCGCTTTTTCTTCGCTCTCGTCCTGCTGTCGTCGGCGTGCACGGCCTTCGGGGCCGCGACGAACGACAGCGGCTCGAGCGGGGACCCGGCCGACGCGAGCGCGACGAGCTCCGGCGGCGGGCCGGAGGCAGGCGCCGGAACGTACTGCGACCAGGTTCGCAGGGACGATCCGACGGTGAAGCTGTGCCTGGACTTCGACGACGAGACCGCGAAGGTGCCCTTCGGCGCGCACGAGATGACCGACGCCGGGGACCAGTACTTCGAGCGCGGGCCGTCGTTCCTTCCGGATGCGGGCGACGCTCTCACGGCCGGGCTCCGGCGCGGGAAGGGCGAGCGAAACGCTTACCTCGCGTTTCGCGTGTTCGATGCTTCGAATACACCGAAGGACTTGCGACGAGTGGTCCTCGACGTGGATCTCGTCGTCGAACGGTTCGAGCTCGACTACGCCGTGCTGGCGGGGCTCGGTCTCCTCGGGAAGACGTGCAGCTACTTCACGGGGCTCTCCGTCGCGCCGGCTGGGCTCCTCCTGCACGTGCCGGAGAAGAAACCGAGGGTCGGCTCCCTGGAGCCCGGAACGCCCGTGCACATGACGCTGGAGGTGGAGTCGGAGTCCCGGGCCCTCCGCATGCTGCTCGACCACACGGAGGTCGCGAACCTCCAGCTCGACGACGCCGACAACGACTGTGACACGCTCGACGTCATGCTCGGGACGTACTTCACCAACGTCACCGACCGGGAAGGGGAGGTCCGAGCTCGCTTCGACCGCGTGGTGTTTCGCGTCGTCGAGTGACGGGCCACGACCCGCGCCGTCGTCGTAGCTCACGGATGAGGTGAGACGTCTGGGGCGGGCGAGTGTCCGAAGTGCTTGCCTGGCCGAGCTGAGTCTGTGGTAGACGCGGAGGCGCGATGGATCTGTTCGGGCTTCTCAGGGCGTACGACTATGGCGAGGTTCACTTCGACTACGACAAGGCGAGCGGCCTCAAGGCGATCGTGGCCATCCACGACTCGCGTCTCGGCCCCGCCCTGGGGGGATGCCGCTTCCTCGAATACGACACGGACGAGCAAGCGCTCATCGACGCGCTCCGGCTCGCCCGCGGCATGACGTACAAGGCCGCGCTCGCCGGCCTCCCGCACGGCGGCGGCAAGAGCGTCATCATCCGCCCGAAGCAGCACTTCGACCGCGTCGCTCTGTTCCGCGCCTTCGGCCGGTTCGTCGAGAACCTGGGCGGTCACTACATCACGGCCGAGGACAGCGGCACGGGGCTCGAGGACATGGAGGTCGTCCGTACGGTGACGAAGCACGTCACCGGCGTGGACGTCTCGCACGGAGGCTCCGGCGATCCGTCGCCGTTCACGGCGCTCGGGGTGCGGCGCGGCATCGAGGCGTGCGTGAAGTTCCGCCTCGGCCGCGAGCAGCTCGAGGGTGTGCACGTCGCCGTCCAGGGCGTCGGCCACGTCGGCTACCACCTCTGCAAGGAGCTGCACGCAGCGGGCGCGAAGCTCTCCGTCGCCGACGTCGACCCGCTCAAGGCCGAGCGGGCCCAGCGCGAGTTCGGCGCGACGATCGTGCCGCTCGACAAGATCTTCGAGCTCGAGTGCGACGTCATCGCGCCGTGCGCCCTCGGCTCCGCGCTCAACGACACGACCATTGCGCGCATCCGCGCGAAGATCGTCGCGGGCGCCGCGAACAACCAGCTCGCGGAGCCTCGTCACGGCGACGACCTCCACGCGCGCGGCATCCTCTACGCGCCCGACTACGCGATCAACGCCGGCGGCCTCATCAACGTCGCCCAGGAGGTCGTGGGGTACGACCCGCAGAAGGCGCGCGAGAAGACGATGAAGATCTACGACACGATCTGGGAGATCGCCGATCGGAGCTCGAAGACGGGTACGCCCACGTACCGCGTCGCCGACATGCTCGTCGAGGAGAAGCTCGCGCGCGTCTCGAAGAGCCAGATGCCCGCGGCTCCCGCGAAGGATCGCTGATCGCGCAGACGTCCTCGAATCATCCCGCCGCGGGCTCGTCGGACGTCTTCAGCACGACGTCCACGTCGTCGATGAGCGTCTCGAGCTCGCGGTCGCCGCGGAAGCGTGGGTGCGAGGCGACCCGATCGCGTAGCCACTCGATCGCTTCGGCGTGCGTGCGGCGCCCGCGCCGCCGGACCGCGTCGTACTTGTCGAGCACGATGACGAGCTTCTCGGCGCGATCGAACGTGCGGTTCTCGCCGAAGTCGCGCGTGAAGCGATGATCGTCGCCGACGATGGCCTGCGGATTCACGTCGTCGAGGAGGTGATGCGTCGCGGCGGCGGCCACGGCCTCGGGAGGGAGCCGAGCCTCTTCGGCGACGGCCAGCGTCCAGCCGCTGTGGAGGTTCCAGAACTGGCGCATCGACATCTCCGGATCGAGGCCGAGCGCGGCGAAGCGTGCGATGCGCTTCTCGCAGTCGTCGGGGAAGTACGTCCGGAGGAAGCGTGAGACCGGCTGCGTCTCGTCGCGCACGCCCTCGACGGAGAACATGTCGACGATGAGCCTGCGGTCGGCCTCGTCCGCGCCGACCGGCCCCGTCTTGCCGACGTCCGAGAAGAGACACGCGAGCACGACGGTACGCCGTTCGAGCGGGGTGAACTTCGCCGACGGCTTCGTCGCGTCGTAGTGGTCGAAGATGCGCTCCGCATAGGAAGCCGTGCGTGTCGCATCGTCGAACGTCTTCGAGCGCTCGGCGAGCAGGCGCATCCGCTCGAGGAGCGAGCCGCTCGCTCGGTCGAGATCGAAGCCGACGCGTGAGCAGTAGGCGCGCAAGCTCGCCAGCGGATCGACAGGGGGAGCTTGCTCCGCCGGCATGTCTCGATCCTACTCGACTGCATCGCCGTGCATCGATCGCGATCGCATCGTCCTGACGCGAGTGTCGGCGCCACCCGACACCTCGACGCATCGATCCTCGCGGCGGCGCCGTGGCGCGTCCAGCACCCATGGTCCGCGCGCGATCCTTTCGGCCGGTGCGCGAAGTCCGCGAGATGTCACATGGACCTCGGCGGCACGGCCCGTGCGTTCGGCACGGTGCGGCCCTCGAACCGAGGCCGCTCGATCGGAGGAGGTTCGAGGATGTACGAGCGGCTTCGGCCCGCGCTCGGCGTCGCCCATCTCTTGCTCGTCGTGGCCACCGCCTGGCAGCTCGTCGGTCACGTGATGGACGAGCCTACCGACGACTTCGAGGAGCCGTCAGCGGGAGAGAGCGCGCGCGGCCACGTCGAGTGGAACGTCTCCGAGCGCTGACCACGCAGCGGCTCGGGCCTTCGGGTCGCCTGCCATGAGGATGCGTGCCGTCTCGCCGGCGCCGATCGCTGCGACCGGTCGCGCGACCGCGATTCGCTCGTAACGTGCGCGGACCTCCGGGAGCACGGGAGCGAGCAGGCGATGCGTGCCTTGCGCCGCGGCGATCGTGGAGGCGCCGCGTGCGACGTCCACGGCCCAAAGGGCGACGACGACGTGATCGTGCATCGCCGCGAGCGCGACGGCATGAGCCGTGGGATCGTCGGCGCGCGCGACGAGGTGGCGGAGATGACACGCCGGCTCGCGCTCCTTCGGCGCGGCCATGGAGCGGACGCGCGAGCCCGGCACGGCGTCGTGGCACGGGCCTGCGGCGAAGACGTGCTTCTCGAGCCTCTCTGCGAGCTCGTCTCGGCCGATGCCCGCGCCTCCGACCGCCTGCTCGGCGCGCGCTCGCAGCTCGACGGCGAGCGCGGCGAGGCGGCGCGACAGCTCGTCCGCGTCCGAGGAGACCCCGAGGTGCGCACGCGCGCTTCGCGCGACCGCGCGGAAGTCCGAGCGAGCCTCCGCCGGAGGACGGGAGTCGGCCGCCTCGAGGGCGTCGCGCAAGCGGACGAGCTCCTGCGTCGTCTGCGTGAAGCCCGGTGCGGCGAGGCGCTCGAGGGCGTCGAGCGCGTCGTCGAGCTCGCGCGCGCGCACGACGTCGAGGGCGACGCCGGGATCCGTCGCCGCCAGCGTCTCGCGCAGCTCGCGGAGGCGGCGTGCGAGGAGGCGATCGTGATCGCCGCGCTCCCGCTCGCTCTTCGGCGGCTGCCAGGTGTCGACGATCGCGCGTACGAGCGAGCTCGCCGAGCGCGGGAGCGCGCGCTCCTCCTCGAGGCGGACGACCTCCGCGTCGACGAGCCGCCCGAGGAGCTCGCGCTCGCTCGTGGCCGAAGGCTCGGCGGGGCTCGGGAGCGACGCGACCTTCGCGCGTATCGCCTCGAGGCCACGAGCGCGCGCATCGAAGGAGAAGGGATCGATCGAGCCGGCGATGACTCCGAGCGTCGGATCCTCCCGGAGCACCGCCGCCATCGTCACGCGTCGGAGGTCCTCTTCGGAGGGCGTGATCCGCGCACGCACGGCGATGCGCCGGTCGGTGGCGGCCAGGTCGCGGAGGATCTCCTCCTCGAGCCGGTCGAACGCGGCCGAGCTCGGCGGCGCGGGATCGGCGGTGGGCGCGCTCGCGCTCGGCGCCGACGGACCGCACGCGAGGAGGACGACGAGCGCGATCGCCGCCGGAGCACGCGCGAGCCGCACGTTCACTCTCCGAGCACCTTGACGATGACGCGCTTGTTTCGCTGTCCGTCGAACTCGGCGTAGAAGACGCGCTGCCAGGTGCCGAGATCGAGCCGCCCCTTCGTCACCGGGACGATGACCTCGTGATGGATGAGGAGCGACTTGAGGTGCGCGTCCCCGTTGTCCTCGCCCGTGCGGTGATGCTTGTAGTCTTCACGGAAAGGCGCGAGGCCCTCGAGCCACTTCCAGATGTCCTCGTGGAGGCCCGGCTCGTCGTCGTTGACGAAGACACCCGCGGTGATGTGCATCGCGCTGACGAGCATGAACCCTTCCTGTATGCCCGAACGCGCGAGCACCTCTTCGAGCGTCGGCGTCAGGTGGACGAGCTCCCGCCTCTTCTTCGTGTTGAAGGTGAAGTACTCGGTGTGGCTCTTCATGAATCGCTCCGAGGGCCTCCCGTTCCGCCGGCCCGGTGCGTGGGACATTAGCCCAGGACGCGACCCGGTGTAGCCGTCCGAACCTTCTGCCCTGCGCCGGCGAGAGGCGAACGCGTCGGCCGAGAGGGGTACTGGTCGGGCAGTCGGGCTTCCGATAATGTGCTGAGCCGTGCTCACACGCGCCCTTTCGAAGACGGCCAAGCATGCTTGGCCATGGATCCAGCGGCTGAATCGTGCGATCGAGCGGCCGTCGCCTCATCCCGCCTGGGCGCCCGCGCCGCTGCCGAAGCGACGCGAGCGTTCGTTCCCGGAGCTCGGTTTCCCGCGAGAGACGGACTCGCTCTGTCCGCGCTGCGTGAAGGAGGTGCGGGCCGAGGTGCTCTCCGGCAAGCGCGATCTGCGCTCGCTCATCGACGGGCGGCCCGGCGAGATCCGCGCTCGCCTCGTCGAGGAGGAGCGCGACGGCCGCCGGCAGATCCTGATGAAGAAGGAGTGCCCGACCCACGGCAAGTTCGAGGACGTCATCGCCATCGACGCCGACTTCCTCAAGCGCATCGAGCGCCTGTACCCGGGGCGCGACTTCCTCGCGCCGTTCACGAAGCTGCGCGAGCACGGCTCGTCGAGCATCAAGTACGGACGCGGCAGCGTGCTCACCGTCGACCTGACGAACCGCTGCAACATGATGTGCGACCCGTGCTTCATGGACGCGAACCAAGTCGGTTACGTCCACGAGCTCGAGTGGGAGGACATCGCCAAGATCCTGGACGACGCCGTCACGGTGCGGCCGAAGCGCCAGATGAGCATCCAGTTCTCCGGCGGCGAGCCCACGCTGAGCCCCCACTTCCTCCGCGCGATCCGCTACGCGCGCGAGAAGGGCTTCTTCGCCGTACAGTGCGCGACGAACGGCATTCGCTTCGCGCAGGATCCGAGCTTCGCGCGCGCGGCGAAGGAGGCCGGCCTCCGGATGGCGTACCTCCAGTTCGACGGCGTCGGAAACGAGGCCAACAGCCACCGCAAGGTCGGCAACCTCTTCGACGTGAAAGTCCGCGCGATCGAGAACCTCCACGCCGCGGGCATCGACGTGATCCTCGTCGTCACGGTCGTCAACGGCGTGAACAACCACGAGGTGGGCCGCGTCGTGGATTTCGCGATCGCGAACGCCGACAAGGTGACGGTCGTGAGCTTCCAGCCGGTGAGCTTCACCGGCCGCGACGAGGACATCTCCGACGAGCTCCGCGCGAAGCAGCGCTACACGCTGAGCCATCTCGCGTACGACCTGAAGGAGCAGTGCGGGTTCACCGAGCCGCTGCGCGACTGGTTCCCGCTCTCCGCGATGGGTCCGTTCAGCGATCTCACCGATCTCCTCCTCGGAGAGCGCGCGGACTGGGGCTCGATGAAGTGCGGATGCCACCCGAACTGCGGCGTCGGCACCATCCTCTTCGTCCACAAGAAGACGAAGGAGGTGGTTCCCCTCACGCAGTTCCTCGACATCGAGTCGCTCCTCTCGGACATCCAGGACATCACCGACGCCGCGCAGGGTAGGGCGGTCACGCTCGCGGAGCTGGCCGTCGCGCTGCTCAAGAACTTCGACGCGAAAGCGGCGCCCGTGAGCTTCCCGACGTTGCTCAAGCAGTTCCTCAGCCAGACGGGGGCGCGCGGCAAGCGCATCGGCGAGCACGAGAACGACGCGCACGAGTTCGAGTGGCGCGTGCTCTTCGTCGCCGGAATGTGGTTCCAGGACCTCTACAACTACGACTTCCGGCGTACGGAGATGTGCATCATCCCGTACGGCACGCAGATGGGCGAGATCAGCTTCTGCGCGTACAACACCGGCGTGGGCTGGCGGCAGATCGTGGAGAAGATGCACGCGACGGCGACGGTCGCGGAGTGGTATCGGACGCGCGGGCGCCATCCGATCTACGCGAAGCGCCAGAACCTCCCGCTGCCGCCGGAGCTCGGTACGGTCGTCATCCCCGAGCCGCGTCGGGTGCGACTCCCGGTCCTGGAGAACTGACGCAGGTGGGCACAGCCGAGAAGAGCGGCAGGTCGCGCTCGGGGCCAGCCGCCACGTCTCGTGAGCCGAGCGCCCTCGGTTCCGCGCTCGACTTCATGCGCCTGCTCTGGGCCGTCGACCACGGCCTGCAGCGCCGATCGAAGCGCATGGAAGTCGAGCTCGGCGTCACCGGGATGCAGCGGATCATCATCCGCCTCATCGGTCGCTATCCGGAGATCGCCGCCGGGCGCCTGGCGGAGCTCGTGCACGTGCATCCGAGCACGTTGACGGGCGTCCTCCGCCGCCTCGTCGAGCGCGGTTACATCCATCGCGAGCGCGATCCGATGGATGCACGACGCTCGCGATTCGTCCTCCTGCCGGCCGGCGCGCAGATCGACTCCACGCAGGCAGGTACGGTCGAGGCCGCGGTTCGCCGTGCGCTCTCGCGGCTTCCTCCCGAGAAGATCGACGCCGCGCGCACCGTCCTCGCCGCCGTTGCCGAGGAGCTCGCTCGTCCGGATCGATGACCCGCAGCCGGCGCCCGCTCAGGGGTCGACGACCTCGATGCGGACGTCGTCGAAGAGCAGCGCGGTGGAGCTCATGCTCACGGCGTGGCTCACGCCGAAGAACGTCGCGCGCTCCTTCAGGGAAGCCATCGGCTGCGTCAGTGGACCGCTGATGACCATCCGATCGTCGACGAACAGGCGCACGGCGCCGAAGGGGCTGGCATTCGCCTCCTCGACGTCGAGCTCGAGCCGGTAGGTATGCCAAGCGGAGTCGACGGGGTACGGGTTCAAGCCGACCGGCTCTGCGCAGGTCCCGAGGCTCGCGCACGCCATCCTGTAGTACGCGAGCTTCACGCCCGCGCTCGTGAACTCGACTCCCACGTCGAGCCGATCGTCGTCTTCACCCACGGCGTCGACGTCTTTCGCACGAGTGACGAGGCGGGGGCCCTGGGTCCCACTCTGGGGGGTGGGCACCTTGGCTTTGAACGTCAGCCTGTAGCTCCATCGATCTCCGGTAGGCAGTGAATGCGTACGCCGGAGAACGCCGCGCTGGGAGGCGTCGGTGACGGGAATCAGAGCGACCTCGAGGACGCTCGAGGGGTTCGTCTCGTCGCCGGGCTTGATGCTGATCTTGGCGTTGCGCTCGGCAAAGGTCGACCACGCACGAGGAATGTGCAGCGGTCCCTCGAAGTCGTCGCAGAAGACCTCCGCCCCCGGTGCCTGCGTTCCGCAGGGAAGCTCCTGCCCACCCTCCTCATCGACGCCGACGTCGGTCGTGGCGGCGTCTTCGACCGTGGCGTCGGCGACGGGGACGGGAGCGGCTGCATCCGCGGGGGCGTCGTCGCGAGGTTCGTCCTCGCGCGCCGCTCCGTACGTGGTGCACGCCGTGGCGATCGCCAGACACAGGAGGAACGAGGTTCGAAGGGCTTGCATGCGATCTGGAGCGCTCGTCACTCGGCCGGTACGCATCGGCCGAACATCCTCGTCCGGCCGAGTAGCAGCGTACACGATCGTAGGACGTCCATCGCGAGGACGCCGTCGCGCGGGCACGATCCGTCGGCGCCGCCCTGGATCAGATCGACGTCCGTCGTCACGGCGAACGAGCCGGTCGTCACGCGCGCGCGTCGAAGCTTCCTCGCGTTGATCTTCCCCGAGGCCGTGTACATCGCCTCCTTGCTCCCCGCGCTCTGACCGACGAGCTTCTGGCCGGCTGGTGAAGACGTGAAGAGGTCGGAGTGCTGCGCGCCCGTGTCGACCAGGAGATGCACGGGGTGCGACTCGACGGTCGAGGGCACGACGAAGGCGAGGCCCTTCACCGGACCGTCGTTCTCTTCGCACGCTCGGGCGTCCTCCGGCTGGACGAGCGTCGCGCCGGAGTCGGCGAGATCCCAGAACGCCTCTTCCCACCAGGCGGCGCGGATCTCGCCGTTCGCGAGATCGAGCACGACGGCGTCGCCCTCTTCATCGAGCCGCTGCGGCGAGATGAAGGCGCCGATCCCGAGCTTCTGGATCACGTCGGGCACCTCGGTCGCGAGCACGGTGCTCGCCGAGAGCTTGCCCCACTCGTCGATCTCGATGTCGGGGTCGTCGACCCGGTACGTCGCGATCGACTTGCCGACGTGGTCCGTGCCGACGTCGCCGAGCTTCTTCATCGAGAGCCCGAGCTTGCGCGCGAACCAGCCCGCGATCACGTGAGAGTTGGCGCCCGTGTCGACGAGCATGAGGGCGGGTTGTCCGGCGATCTTCCCCGTGACGAGCGGCAACGGGAACGCGCGACCTTTGATCTCGTATCGCAGCGTCGCGCGGCGAGCGAGGCGAGGGAGCTCCGTCCGGCCGGGCGTCGCTGTCGCGAGCTGCGCGTGCGGCGTCGCCCGCTTCGGCGCAGGCGCAGCGGCACGCTCACCGGCGCACGCGGCGAGCACACCGACCAACGACCCGAGCAGCGAGACGGAGGTGAGCGCGCGAATGAGGACAGTCTAGCGACGCGACGCCGCCTGCGTCGAGTCGGGGGTCACGGCGTCGACGACGATCGCCCCGTCCTCCACCTCGACCAGCGCGACGTCTCCTCGACGCAGCTCGCCCTTGAGGAGCATCTCGGCGATCGGGGCCTCGACGAGCCGGCCGATCGCGCGGCGCATCGGGCGGGCGCCCATCTCGGGATCGAAGCCGCCCGCGTCGAGGAGCGCTTCGATCGCCGCGGGGCTCGCGTCGAGCGTCACGCCGCGCGCCTCCTCGAGATCCTTCGCGAGCCGCTTCAGGATCCTACGCGCCACCTCCGCGACGTCCTCGCGCGAGAGCGGAGCGAACGCGAGCACTTCGTCGAGGCGGTTGAACAGCTCCGGCGGCAATGCGCGCCGCGCCGCCTCGGTGACGGCCTCCTGGTACCTCGCCATCTCACGCTCGCGATCCTTCGGGTCGCGGCGGGGGACGCCGAAGCCGATGCGCCCGCGGCTGCTCGCGCTCGGCGAGAGCTCCGCGCCGATGTTCGACGTGAGGAGGATGACCGTGTTCGTGAAGTCGACGGTGCGCCCGCGGCCGTCCGTGAGGCGCCCCTCGTCGAAGACCTGGAGGAAGCCCTCGAGCACGTCGCGGTGGGCCTTCTCGATCTCGTCGAGGAGGACCACCTGGTAAGGCCGGCGGCGGACCGACTCGGTGAGCTGGCCGCCCGCATCGTGGCCCACGTAGCCGGGCGGTGCGCCGACGAGACGCGAGATCGCGTGCGACTCGGCGTACTCCGACAGGTCGAGCCGCGTCATCGCGTCGGCGGAGTGGAAGAGGCACTCGGCGATTGCCTTCGCCGTCTCCGTCTTGCCGACGCCGGTGGGGCCGAGGAGGAGGAACGTCCCGATCGGACGCCGCGAGCGGAAGCCCGACGCGTTCCTGCGGAGGACCGTCGCGATCCTCTCGAGCGCGTGGCGATGCCCGACGATGCGCTCGCCGAGGAGCTCCTCGAGCCGGAGCAGGCGCTCGGCATCGGTCTCGAGCAGCCGCTCCTCGGGGACGCCCGCGAGCTCGCTCACGACCTCGGCGATCTGTTCGACGCCGACGCTCTTCTCGCGCCGCCGCCGCGCACGCGCGCCTGCGAGATCGAGGATCTGCACCGCCTTGTCCGGGAGCGCCTTGCTCGGCAGGTAGCGGACGCTCCACGTGATCGCCTTCGCGATGGCCTCCTGCTCGAAGGTGCACTCGTGGTGCTTCTCGAACAGAGGCGCGACGCCTTCGATCGCGAGCATCGCCTCCTCCGGGGCGAGCTCGGCGACCTCGATCGGCGTGAAGCACCGGCTGAGGCCCGGGTCGGCGTCGATCGAGCGCCGGTACTCGGTCTCCGTCGTCGCTCCGATGACCGAGAGCTCGCCGCGGGCCAGCGCGAGCTTCAGCTCGGAGGCCGCCTCGTCGCCCGCCTCGGGGCCGAACAGCACGTGGATCTCGTCGAAGAAGAGGATGACCCGTCCCTTCGACTTCGCGACCTCGGTCTTGAGCTGCCCGATGCGCTCCGCGAGCGATCCTCGCACGCCGGTGCCGGCGAGGAGCGCGGCGGGCTCGATGCCGACGAGGACGCTGTCCTCGAAGCAGGCGACGTCGACGCGCTGGGCGATGCGCTGCGCGAGGCCGCGCACGACGCTCGTCTTCCCGACGCCGGGGGCTCCGACCAGGCACGCGTTGCTGCGCTCGCGCTTCGCGAGCACGTCGAGGACGCGCTCGATCTCGGCGTCGCGACCGACCACCGGATCGAGCTCGCCGCGCGCGGCGAGCTCGGTGAGGTTGCGCCCGATCTGGCAGAGGAGCGGGTACTGCTTCGGGTCGAGGGCGAACGGGCTCTGGCCCTTGCTCGCCGTCGCGACCTTCTTCGCCTTCGCGGGCGGCGCCTTCTCCTGCTTCGGCGGCGCCGGAGCGCGCGGAGGCTCGACCGGTCGCGGCGGCACGACCGGGACGATGCCGCTCGGCCGCGTGCTCGACGGAGGCGCGGGAGGCGGCGACGTCTTTGCCGCGGGGCGGCCGTCGCCCGTCGTTCCCGTGAGAGGCGGGAGCGTCCCTCGGCCGACTCCGTCGAGCGGACCCGTCCGTCCGCTTCGGTTCTGCGGCGGCACGAGCGGATGGGCGAGGCTCGAGCGCGGCTTCGACGGCGCCGTGCTCACGGACGTGAGCGACGGGACCGGACGACGCGGCGGGGCGAGGCCCATCGCGAGCTGCATCGAGGCGACGCGCAGGCGCGTCACGTCGGTACCGCACTGCACGAGCGTGCGATGCGCGGCGGTGCCGGTCTCCTGGCAGAGCGCGAACAGGACGTGGATGGACCGCGCTTCACCGCGCCCGGCGCCGGTCCGCACCGCGACCTCGCGCGCCTTCTGGAGCGTGCGCGCCAGGGCGTCCGGTGCGTCGTCGACCGTCACGCGCGCCGCGCGGAGAATGACCTCCGGGTCGAGACGCCGCTCGAGCAGGAGCTGCGCGGCGTCGTCCGTTCCGCTCGCGAGGACGGCGAGGAGATGGGTGGTCGTCGGCTTCTGGCCACGCTCACGAGCGGTCTCTTCCGCCATCCGACGGAGCGTCGCGAGGTCCAAGTCGGAGCTGACGGGGGCCCGCCTTCCCAGGGCTGACTCCATGGTTTGTCGGGATCGCACGCATCGTCGAGATGGGCCAAACAAAGCGCGGCCGCATGCCCTTGTCCGCGGGCAGGACGGACTCTACCGTGCCCGTTGTCTCCACCGGGGCGGCTCCTATAATTGACCCGCCGGTCAGAAAAGGGCGTGGTGCCGACTCCTGCGGACGGCTTCGAGCATCGAAGCGCCGGACGAGGGTTCGGGGGAATGCCAAGAGGTCGGGAGTCGCCGAGAAAGGGAGGGAGGGTGTCACGCGTCGCAGATCCCAAGGCGAAAATCGCGCTGTTGCGCGCCGCCGAGGAGGTGTTCTCCGAGCGCGGCGTCGCCGGCGCCAGGGTCGAGGACATCGCGAAGAAGGCGAACGTGTCGAAGGGAGCGTTCTACCTGCACTTCGAGAGCAAGGAGGCCGCGCTGAAGCAGATCGTGGAGAGCTGGCTCGCGCGCTGCTCTTCGCTCTTCGCCGCTCCGCACGAGTATCCCGATGCGCCGGACGATCCGGACACTTTGCTCGACTTCTGCATCGAGCGCGACGTCCAGCTCTACGAGTTCTTGTGGCAGACGCGCGCGACGATGCGCATCCTCGCGACCTGCCGGGGCGAGTACGAGTACCTGATCGACGCCTTCAAGGCGGACATGCAGCGCCGGAGCCGTGAGTGGCTCGAGCGCTGGCGGTGCGACGGCCTGATCCGTCCGGAGATCGACGTGGAGATCGCCGCGACGATGATGAGCGGCGCGTTCGAGGAGCTCGCGATGCGGATGATCCGATCGCCGCATCGACCGCCGTTCGAGCGGTGGCTCGAGCTCGCGCAGGAGACGTTCGTCCGGGCGTTCGGCACATCGGAGCTCGTTCAGGCGCTCGAGCGGCGCAGTCAACGCGGTCCGCTCAGCGGCTTCGGGCTCCGTCGTGGCGCGCAATCCGATGGTGGAGACCGCAGCGTCCGAGCTGCGCACGAAGGATGAGCACGGGGTCGGAGACGACAGAGGCGAAGATGGGGAGCGACGTACGTCTGCATGGAGCTCCGGTCGCCGGCGCGCCGCAGGCCTCGAAGCGCGGCGTCCGCGTCGGCCTGATCATGGCCCTCGTGCTCGGCGTCGGCTTCCTCGGCTTGCTCGGCGTGCGCGTGAAGCAGGCGACCGCGAAGCGAGCGGCGTTCGAGCAGGAGCGCGCGGCCGTCGAGGATCGGAAGAAGGTGAAGGTGCCGGTGTCGACCGCGCGCCCGACTCCCACCGTCTGGGTGCCGCGCGTCGACGTCACCGGCACGCTCAAGCCGTGGCGCGAGGCCGATGTCGGCTTCGAGACGCAGGGGCGCCTCGTTCGCATCAACGTCTCGGTCGGCGACAAGGTGACGGAGGGGCAGGTGCTCGCGCTCCTCGACTCCTCGCGCGCGGCCGCACAAGTCGGTCAGGCCGAGTCGCAGGTGACCGCGGCGGAGGCGAACCTCGCGCTCGCGCAGGACAACCTGAAGCGCACGGAGGCGCTCGTCGCGTCGAAGGCCATTCCGGAGGCGCAGGCCGAGCAGGCGCGCCAGCAGGTGGCCATGGCGAAGGCGCAGCTCGAAGGCGCGCGTGCGGCTGCCCGCCTCGCGAAGACGGGCGTCGGCCTGACGGCGGCGACCGCTCCGTTCGCCGGCATCGTCACGCGGGCCCCGACGGGCATCGGCTCGGTCGTGAACCCGGGCGTGCCGCTCATCCACCTCGAGGACACCTCGCGCTTCCGTCTGAGCGTGACGGTCGGCGAGGAGGACGTGCCGTTCGTGGCGCAGGGAGCCGTCGTGAAGGTCGTGTATCGAGACGCGACCGTCGACGGCAAGGTGATCGCGGTCGTCCCGTCGCTCGATCAAGCGACCCGCCGCGCGCCCGTCGAGATCGAGGTACCGAACGACGGCCGCCTCCTCGCGTGGGGATTCGTCCGCGCACGCATCCTCGGCAGCGGCGAGATCCCCGCGGTGCGCCTCCCGGCCCTCGCCCGCCGCCCGGGGTCGCAGGACGAGATCGTGAAGGTCGAAAAGTCCGGCGACAAGACCGTGGCGCGAATCGTCAAAGCATCCTTCGCGGTCGACGAAGACGGCTCGCTCGTCGTGCAACGCGGAGTGGGGCCGGACGACGTGGTGATCCTCTCGCCGAGCGTCGAGCTGCGGGACGGAGACTCGGTGGAAGTGGAGCAATGAATGAGGCTCCAGGCTCCAGGCTCCAGGCTCCAGGGAGTCGAGAGCGCTCCAGCGATGGTGCCGTGAAGACTGGAGACTGGAGTCTGGAGACTGGAGACTGATGTCTGGAGCCCGGAGCCTGGAGCCTGGAGCCTTTTCGAAGTGAACCTCTCCGCCATCGCCATCAAGCGTCCCGTCTTCACGGTCATGGTCACCGTGGCGCTCATGGTCCTCGGTGCCATGGGGCTGTCGCGGATCGGCACGGATCTGTTCCCCGACGTGTCGCTTCCGGTCGTCGTGGTGAACGTGCCGTACCCGGGCGCGTCGCCTCGCGAGGTGGAGCAGCTCGTCACGAAGCCGATCGAGGACGCGGTCGTGTCGATGAACGGCATCGACCGCCTGAAGACGACGTCGCGCGAGGGGCTCTCGACGACCATCGTGCTGTTCAAGCTGGGCGTCGACATCCAGGACGCGGCGACGCAGGTACGCGAGCGCGTCGCGCAGATTCGGTACAAGCTCCCGAGCGAGATCAAGGAGCCCGCCATCATGCGCTTCGACGTCGGCGCCACGCCGGTGCTGACGTACGCGCTCGGCGGCGGCGGAAAATCGCTTCCCGAGACGGCGCAGTTCGCGCGCGACGTCATCAAGCCCGCGCTGGAGCAGGTCGAGGGCGTCGCGTCGGTCGAGGTCAAAGGCGCGGCCGAGCGCGAGATCCACGTGGAGCTGGATCGCGCCAAGCTCGACGCGCTGCAGCTCTCGCCGGTCGCCATCCTGCAGCAGATCAAGGCGCAGAACCTGAACGTCCCCGCCGGCCACTACGAGGAGGGCGCGCGGGAGATCAGCGTGCGCACCGTCGGTGAGCTCAAGACGGTCGACGAGGTCCGGAACCTCATCGTCGCGACGGCGGCCGACGGATCGAGCGTGCGCCTGTCGGACATCGCGACGGTCGAGGACGGGTACGAGGAGCTCCGCACGCGCATCCGCGTCAACGGCGAGCCGGCGGTCATCTTCGACGTGCTCAAGCAGTCCGGGACGAACACGATCGCGATCGATCGCGCGGTGAAGGCGAAGCTCGCGGCGCTCGAGAAGACCTTCCCGCCCGGCATGCGCGCCGATCTCATCATCGAGCAGGCGCGCTTCATCGAGGAGAACACGCGCGAGGTCGAGATCGCGATCGTCTTCGGCGGCGCGATGGCCATCCTCGTCATCCTCGTGTTCATGCTCGACGTGCGGTCGATGCTCATCAGCTCGGTCGCGCTGCCCACGAGCGTGGTCTCGACGTTCTTCGTCATGTACCTGCTCGGGTTCTCGCTCAACATGATGACGCTGCTGGCGCTCAGCCTGAGCATCGGCTTGCTCATCGACGACGCGGTCGTCGTACGCGAGAACATCACGAAGCACCTGGAGCGCGGAGAGGACCCGATGACCGCCGCGCTGAAGGGCACGAAGGAGATCGCGCTCGCCGTCCTCGCGACGACGCTCACGGTGGCCGCGGTCTTCGTCCCCGTGGCCTTCATGACCGGCATCGTCGGCCAGTTCTTCCGGCAGTTCGGGCTCACGATCGTCGCCGCGGTCGGCATGTCGCTCTTCGTCGCGTTCACGCTCGACCCGATGCTGTCGAGCCGCTTCTCGAAGGCGCACGTGCCCGGCGCGCCCGATCGCTTCGCGTGGCTCAAGCGGCCGTTCCTCGTCTTCTTCGCGAACCTCGAGGCGGCGTACCGGATGGTCCTCGGGTGGACCGTGAACCACAAGGCGATCGTCGGCATCGTCGCCTTCCTCGCGTTCCTCGTGATGTTCCCGATCGCCGGTCTGACCGGCTTCGACTTCGTCAACTCGGAGGACCGCGGTCAGTTCGTCGTCGACATCGAGCTGCCTGCAGGGACCAAGCTCTCCGAGACGGCGGCGCTCGTGCGCCCTGCCGAGGAGAGACTGATGCAGGATCCGCGCTTCGTCACCGTGCTCTCCACGCTCGGTCCGAACGGCGAGGTCAACAAGGCGACGTGGCGCATCGTCACCGTGCCCAAGGACCAGCGCACGGCGACCCTCACCGAGCTCAGGGACCTCACGCGCCGGACGCTCCAGGAGACCGTTCCGCAGGCCCGCGTCGTCATCAACGATCCCCCCTTCATCGAAGGCGCCGGCGCCGAGTCGCCCATCATGGTCCTCGTGCGCGCGCCCGACTACGACACGCTCGCGCCTCTCGCGAAGAAGTTCGAGGAGGCGCTGAAGACGGTGCCGGGGATCGTCGACGTCGACATGAAGTACACGCCCGGACAGCCCGAGCTACGGGTCGCGGTCGACCGCGACAAGGCGGCCCGCGCGGGCGTGCCGGTCGCGACGGTGGCGATGGCGCTCCGCACCGCGATCGAGGGCGAGGAGGCGGGCAAGCTCCGACAAGGCAAGGACGACGTCCCGATCCGCGTGCGGCTCGACAAGAACGACCGCGCCAGCATGGAGGACGTGCTCAGCATGACGATCTGGACGCCGAACGGGCCCGTCGCGCTCGGCGACCTGGCGAAGGTCGAGCACGGCGAAGGCCCGAGCACGATCGAGCGCGAGGATCGCGAGCGCCAGATCGTCATCGCCGCGGCGCCCTATGGTCGCTCCCTCGGCGAGCTCGTCCCCGACATGGAGGCGGCGTTCGCCAAGATCGAGATGCCGCCGGGCGCGAGCTATCACCTCGACGGCCAGATCCGGCACATGCAGGAGTCGAACGATGCGATGGGCGTCGCGTTCGCGCTCGCGCTCGTCTTCATCTACATCGTGCTCGCGGCGCAGTTCGAGAGCTTCATCCACCCGATCACGATCATGCTGACGACGTTGCCGCTCGCCGCCGTCGGCGCGGTCGTGGGCGTGTTCCTGTCGGGCACGTCGCTCGCGATGGGATCGCTCATCGGGATCATCTTCCTCCTCGGGCTCGTCACCAAGAACGCCATCCTCGTCGTCGATCGCGCGATCGTGCGCGTCCGCGACCAGGGCGAGACGCCGCTCCAGGCGATCCTCGAGGCGGGGCCCGAGCGCCTGCGCCCGATCCTCATGACGAGCGCCGCGATGGTCCTCGGCATGCTCCCGACGGCGCTCGGCGAAGGAGAGGGCAGCGAGTTCCGCGCGCCCATGGCGATCGCCGTCATCGGCGGCGTCGTGAGCTCCACGCTGCTCTCGCTCGTGGTCGTCCCCGCGTTCTACCTCGCCGTCGAGAACGCGAAGGCGACGATCCGGCGCTGGCGCGGGCTTCCGGCCCAGCCGATCCGCGCGCCCCATCCCGCGGAGTGACTCGCGGTCGGCCGAGCTCGCGGACGAGCGGTGGCCGAGTCGGGCGCGAGCTCAGAGGAGCTCGACGACGAGCGCGATGACGAGCAGGAGGAGCACGACCGCTCCTGCCGTTCGCGCGTGCTTCGCCATCCGCGTGTCCGTGACGAGCCCTCTCACGGCGTGACCTCCTGCGCTTCGTCCGTTCAGCGCTCGGTTACGCAATCAGGCAATCGGTGATCCAGCGATCGCGTCGCACACGCAGACTTCAGGTTTTGAGCTCTTGCGAGGCGTCGATGTCGTGGCATGTAGGACTCATCGAATGAGGCCGCGCATCGGGCGCAGGCCGCTTGGAGGTGCTTCTCATGTTCACGCGTAAGCTTCTCGTTCTTGCTGCTTCCTTCTCCATCTCGTCGCTCGTCGCGCTCACTGGTTGCTCGACGGAAGCCGGTACGGACGACGGCGAGATCAGCGAATCGAATCTCGACGCGACGCGGGCTCTCGCAGGTTCCTACAAGGGCCACGGCGAGATCCGCGGGCTCATCCTCGGGACCAACGGCCCCGACGGAGCCAAGCGCTTCATCGCCGACATCCGCAGCGGTGAGCGCGTCACGGGCACGTTCGCCGTCACGGGGAACAGGCTGACGCTGGATGCGGAGAACGCGCCGCCCAGGGCGGCGGCGCTCTTCGGCGTGATCTCGTTCAGCGTCGAGGGCGAGTGGCTCGTCTTGCGGCAGCCCCGCATGTGGCAATGGCTGCAGAAGGTGGACTCGTACTGCTCCGTCGATGCGGACTGCGAGCTCCAGAACGTCATTCACCCGGAATGCCTCGGCCGCTTCACGTGCTCGGAGGCGCGGACGTGCGAGTGGAGCTGCGGGACCCAGCCGCCGCCTCCCCCCGTCGATCCGTGCAGCGGTCTCGAGGAGGAGGCCTGCAAGGCGAACCCGGACTGCCAGCCCAACTACGGACCGAGCCTGTGCTCGCCCGACGGGCTCATCTGCACCCAGGACATCGTCTACAAGGGCTGTGCGCCCAAGACCCCGACGACGGAGCCGGCGCAGGCCTGCTTCTCGTCCGACGACTGCCCGGCCGGTAAGCACTGCACGACCGACGACGGCGCCTGCGACCCCGTCTGGATGCTCCCGGTGTGCACGGGAGTCTGCGTGGACTGAGCTCCTTCAGTCCTCGGTCCTGATCCAACTCCTCGGTCCTCGGTCCTCGGTCCTCAGCTCTTCCACGAGGGCCGAGGGCTGAGGCCCGAGGCCGGGCCTTTCCGACTTCACCTGCACGGCGGAGCAGGTTTCGAGGGCGCCACGGGAAGTCGGCGTTGCTCCATGGCGGCGCGCCTCGTAGTCTCGCGCCACGCATGTGGGTCGATCGATCGCGGTCGTGGATCTGGACGGTCATCCTCGGCGGGTTCGCGCTGCCTCACATCTGGCTGCGTACCCTGACCGTCACGGCCATCAGCATCGTCGTCACGATCATCTACGAGTCGGTCGAGGAGGTGCACTACGCACTGACCGCGACCCCCTTCACGCTCGTCGGTCTCCCGCTCGGCATCTTCCTCGGCTTCCGGAACAACACCGCCTACGACCGCTTCTGGGAGGGGCGGAAGCTCTGGGGCGCGCTGGTCAACACCTCGCGCTCGATCACACGACAGATCCTGACGCTCATCGAGCCGCAGCCCGACGCGGAGCGCGGGCCCGGAGTCGACGAAGCGATCCGGCAGTTCGAGATCCGCTTCGTCCACCTCGTGATCGCCTACGCCCATGCGCTTCGACACCACCTCCGCGACACCTCGCCGATGGAGGTCCTCGAGCACATCCTCGGCCCGGAGGAGGCGAGCCGGTTCCGTGACGAGGAGAACGTCCCGACCGCGATGATTCAGCGGATGGGCGATCTCCTCGTCGAGGCCAGGCGAAAGAAGTGGATCCACCCGTTCCACATCCCCGTGCTGGAGGGCTCCCTCACCGCGCTGACGGACATCCAGGGCGGCTGCGAGCGCATCAAGGCGACGCCGATCCCGTACTCGTACACGGTCTTGATGCACCGGATCGTCGCCGTCTACTGCACGCTCTTGCCCTTCGGCTTGATGGACACGATCAAGTGGGCGACGCCGTTCGTCGTCCTCGCGATCTCGTACTGCTTCTTCGGTCTCGACGCGATCGGCGACGAGCTCGAGCAGCCGTTCGGGACCGACATCAACGACCTGCCGCTCAAGGCGATCTCCCGCAACATCGAGCGGAACCTGCGCGAGCGCCTCGGCGAGAAGCTGCCGCCGCCGCTCGCGGCCGAGCGCGGTGTCTTGACCTGATCCTCGAGCCCGCTCCCGTGCGACGTCGGGCGTGGTCGCGTCACGCGAAGACGTCGTGCGGGAGGGCCGACTCGCGGACCTCGTACCGCTCGTCGGTGATCGGGAAGCCGGTCTCGCTCGTCCCGTCGTAGGACAGCTTGAGCCGCTTCTCGCCGCTCCGATCGATCATCTCGCCGCTGTACTTGCGTGCATCGACGCCGAAGCCCTGGGTCCTGAGCTCGCCGTCGAAGACCGTCGCGCGGGCGAGATAGATGATCGTGTCGGGCAGGGAGGGGCGGTTGACGATGATCGACGCGGTGAGGTGCGCGAGCCCGCGGCGGTCCATCTCGTGGCGAAGCGCGCGCGCCGTCTCGAGCATGCCGTGGACGGCGACGATCGCCGCGGCGACCACGGCGGTGATCTCGACGCCCTCCTTCGTCTTGACCGGCGTCTTCGTCAGATAGGCGAAGTTCTCCTCGCCGAGGTTACCGCGGATCCGGCGGTGCACGTCGTTCTTCTCGTCGAAGTGCGCGAGCGTGCCGACGATCGCGCCGCACGCCGCTCGTGGCTCTCGCCACCGGGACTCGCGGGTCCGCCCGTAGGTCAGCTCGTCGTAGTCGCGACCGACGTGCGTCTTGAGGTCGAACGCGCACATCACGAAGCTCTGCGGGTTGCCCTCGTAGATGCGCTTGCGGAGCGGCTCGTCCAGCGCGTGCGCCCACGTGACGTGCGCGAGCGTCGCCCCGTCGTCGGTTCCTCCGCCGGTCGGATGGAAGGACTCCGGCTTCAGCGTCCCCATCTCGGAGAGCGTCGCGAAACGGGAGGCGACGATGCGCCGGTAGTGCTCGACCTCCCCGTGGTGGATGCGGTCACCGCAGTTCGTGTGCGCGAGCGTCGTGACCACGCTCGGTTGGCGCAGATCCGCGGCGCATGCCTCGCGATCGAGCGATGGCGGCGGGGTCGCGAACTGGAGCTCGTCTCGCAGGACCTGCAGCCCGGAGACGAGCTGCATGCGGTCGCTCACGATCTCGTCGAGGAAGACACGATTGCTGCCGCGCTCGACGCCGAAGCTCGCCTCGAGCTTCCAAAGGCGCTCCAGCCGAAGCTTGGCCGCGGAGGGATCGAACATTGGCAGAGCATCGCACGGAGGGCGGTAGCTGCAAAATCGTTCATGCATTCGTGGTCGAACGCTCGGGCACCCTCCGGTAGCGGACGAGCCGCCGGCTCGCCTTCGTCAGCGGCCACGCGTAGGCCACGTCCTCGTCGACCGTCGCTTCCTCCACCTCCGGAGGCTCCTCGCGGGCGAGCAGCGCCCACGCCGCCGGCGCGAGGCGGAGACCCAGCGGGACCCACGCGGCAGGCGCGAGCGTCGCCCGCGAGATCGCCACGTCCCATCCGTCCGGTCGCCGGGCGACCACGTTCTCGACGCGCTCGCGTACGAGCTCGATGTCCGTACGGCCGACCGTCCCGAGGACCGTCCGGAGGAAGGCCACGCGCTTCGTCAGCGGCTCCACGAGCGTGACGCGCAGGTCGGGACGCATCAGCGCCAGGGCGAGGCCTGGCGCGCCCGCGCCGGTCCCGACGTCGACCACGCGCGCGCCCGTCGGGACGAGACCGGGCCGGGCGAGCACGGCCGCGTCGGCGAGCATGAGGTCGAAGAGCTCGTTGTCCGTGCGTGCGGCCGTGAGGTCGACGCGCGCGTTCCATTGCCGGAGCAGGCCGAGCCAGGCCCCGAGCGCCCGTGTCGCGTCGTCCGCGATGACGGAGGTCCCAGCCAGTGACAGGACGGTGGTGAGGCGGCCCTCGTCCGCTTCCATGCGGGGAAGGATGGCGCCGTTCGTCCAGAAAGGATAATGGGAACTGGAAGTGTCCGTCGTTTCGCCCACGCTCAAGGCACCCGACGCCGAGGTCTCGAAGGACAGGCTCGCGGCTCTCGTTCGCGCCAAGTTCGGCGCCGATCTCCACGCGACGGAGATGCCCGGCGGCGCCTCGACCCGGCGCTACTTCCGTGTCGCGCTGCCGGGCGGGAAGACCGCCGTGGCGATGTTCGTCCCCGAGGGCGGCCGTCCCGAGGAGGTGCAGAAGGCTCACGACAGCAGCAAGCGCTGGCCGTTCCTCGAGGTGAGGGATCTCCTCGCGGAGCACGGCGTCGACGTGCCCGACGTGCTCGCGGAGGACACCGAGCACGGCTGGCTCGTCATCGAGGACCTCGGCGACGACACGCTCGCGAACTGGCTCCTCAAGCATCCCGACGAAAGGGAGGCGCTCTACCGCCAGGCCGTCCGGGATCTCGCACGCGCGCAGAACGAGCTCGCCGTCCTGCCCGAGGGATCCGTCGTGGCGAGCCGCACGTTCGACTTCGATCTCCTTCGATGGGAGATCGAGCACTTCAGGGAGTGGGGGCTCGACGCTCGGGACAAGAAGCTCGCGCCCGAGGACGTCCCGCGATGGAACGCGATCGCGGATCGACTCGCCCGGCGCGTCGCGGACCTGCCCCGCGGCTTCGTGCATCGGGACTACCAGTCGCGGAACATCATGGTCGTCCCCGGCGACGCCGACCGGCGCCGCCTCGTCTGGATCGACTTCCAGGACGCGCTGCTCGGACCTCGCGTCTACGATCTCGTCGCGCTGCTCAACGACAGCTACCAGGAGTTCGACCGCGCCTTCGTGGAGGCGCGCCTCTCCGACTACGCCGACGCCGCCGCGCTCTCGCGCAGCTTCGGGGAAGAGAGCCGCTCGCGGCTGCTCCACGAGTTCGACCTCGTCACCGTCCAACGCAAGCTGAAGGACGCCGGCCGCTTCGTCTTCATCGACCGGCAGAAGGGCAACCCGTCGTTTTTGAAGTTCGTCACCCCGACGATCAAGAAGGTCGGCGCCGCCCTCGCACGCCTCGCCCCGCACGATCCGGACATGGCCGAGCTACGCGACATCCTCGCCCGCACGCTGGGCGAAGAGCTCGGCTGAAGAGGTTCAGAGGCTCGACATCGAGGCCCGAGCTCTCTGAGCCCCGAGGCTGACGTCCGCCTCGCCGAGGACTGAGGACCGAGGACTGAGGACTGCCAGCCCCGTCACGCCGCCCTGGCCGACTCGACGTTCACCATCGCTCCCATCGGCTCGGCCGTGTCGTCGCGCACGACGCGGATCCTGGCATCGATCATCCAACCCGAGCTCGTCGTGACGATCACCGTCTCGAGCCCGAGCTGGCGCAGCCGGCAGATGGCGACGCGCAGCCGGTTCGTCGCCGTCTCCGGACCGACCGTGTCGCCGGGCCATCCTGCGGCCACGAGCTCGGCGGCGGGTACGGCCTCTCCGGGACGGGCGAGGCGCGCCTCGACGAGCGCCGTCAAGATCCGGCGCAGCGTCGGACGGCGCAACAGATCGATGCGAACGCCGCTCGGTGACACGACCCAGTGGCCGTGCGCCGGAGCGCAGACCGTCTCTCCAGCGCCGGACAGCCATCGGTCGACGGAGTGGCGAAGCATCTCCAGGTTCCGGATCACGTCCTCGGGCACCGCGCCTCGCGCGCGGATGGCCTCTGCAACCTGGAAAAAGGCCTCGTCGATGCGCTTCATGCGCGGCGTCGAAGCATGAAACGTGCCTCTCTCAACTGCGTGATCTCGCGGCCGGAGGGGATGATCCGTTTCGATCCGCTGAGGAGCCCGTGAACCGGAAGGCGCGGGCACGATCGCGGGGTCGGGCCGCCCTCGAAGGATGCTAGCTTCGGAAACCCGTCGATGAGTGAGACGACCAGCAACCTCGGCCGTGGTTCGTCGCGGCGCGATCCGACCACGACGCGCACCGTGGAGGTCCATCCCCACGGCCTCGTGCTCCGCGACCGCGGAGGCGAGGTCCTTCCGCTGTGGGCCGGCGCGATGCACTACTGGCGCCACGCGCCCGAGCAATGGGCGCCGTGCCTCGACGCGATGAAGGCGATGGGCCTGCGCGTCGTCGACACGTACGTGCCGTGGGGCGTCCACGAGACGGGGCACGGGAGCTTCGACTTCGGTGACAAGATCGCCCGCCTCGACGTCGCCCGCTTCATGCGCCTCTGCGCGGAGCGCGGGCTCTACGTCATCGCGCGGCCGGGCCCGCACATCAACGCGGAGCTCACGTACTTCGGACTGCCCGAGCGCGTCGTCTGGGATCGCGCATGTCAGGCGCGGACCCCGCGCGACAACCCCGTCGTCCTGCCCATCGTCCCGACGGCGTTCCCGGTTCCCAGCTACGCGAGCGAGGCGTTCCACGACGAGGCCGCGCTCTGGTTCGAGGCGGTCGGCCGCGTCCTCGCGCCTCTGCAGTATCCGCACGGCCCGATCGTGATGTGGCAGATCGACAACGAGGGCGCGCTCTACTTCCGCGACGGGCCGTACGATCAGGATTACCACCCCGACGCGATCCGGCTCTTTCGCGACTTCCTCCGCGAGAAATACCAGAGCCCGAAGGCGCTCCGCGACGCGTGGGGCGATCCGAACGTCACGTTCGCGGCTGCGACGCCTCCGACCCGCTTCGACGCGAAGAGCGCCGACGAGCTGCCGCGCCACCTGGATTGGATGCAGTTCCACGAGCACCTGCTCGCGCACGCTATGGCGCGCTTCGCGAAGGCGCTCGAGATGGCGGGCTGCTCGGCGGTCCCGACGATGCACAACCTGCCGCTCGGCGAGGCCGCGACGGCGCTGAACCCCGGGCGCATCGCGCGGGTCGTCGACCTCGTCGGGCTCGACTACTACCACCCCGCGAACCCGAAGCATCACGCGACGATCATGCGGCGCACGAGCGAGCTCGCCGTGCGCTGCGAGGGACGCGGCGTCCCCGCCTACGGCGCGGAGGTCGGCGCGGGGTTCCCGCCCTTCTTCGCTCCGCTCGACGAGAAGGACTCGCTCTACACCCTGATGGCCGCGCTCGCGTACGGCTTGCGAGGCTTCAACCTGTACATGGCCGTCAACCGCGATCGTTGGGTCGGAGCGCCCATCGACGAGCACGGCCTGCCGAGCCGCTTCGCCGACGAGTACAAGGCCCTCATCGAGGTGCTCGATCGCGTCCAGTTCCACACGCTCCGCCGCCGCGCACCCGTTCGCCTCGTCGTGCCGCGCGCGCTCCGCCGGCTCGCGCGAGCGACGCACGCCTTCGGGCCGGTGACGCCTGCCGTGTTCAACATCGCGTTCTCGGGCCCGCTCGACAGCTGCCTCGAGGACGATCTCGAGAACGGAGCGGCCGACGGCGACGCTCCCGCGGAGCACGGGCGCTTCGTCCCCGCGCCGCCGATCGCCGGCGAGTCGTTCATCCGCGCGTTCGAGCGCGCGCTCCTCGTGCGCGGCGTGCCGTTCGCCTACGCGGGCGGCGACTCGCTCGCGGCTTCCATCGAGGACGCCGCGTGGATCGTCTGCACGACGGCCGGCGGCCTGAAGCGGGAGGTCCTCGACACGCTACGCGAGGTGCATGCGCGTCGCGGCACACCCGTCACGATCGGGCCCACCGTCCCGCAGCGCGACGGGTCGATGCGGCGCCTCGACAGCCCACACGACGTGACCGGTCTCGAGCTCGAGCCGCTCGACGATCCGGCGCGTGCCGATGCCCTCGTCGCGCGGTTCGTCGAGGAGCTCGGCCTGCCGACCTATCCGGTCGATCCGTCGACGGTCTTCGTCACGGTGCACGAGGACGCCCAAGGCACGCCCAAGGTCGCCTTCGTGATGAACCCCGAGCCGCAAGCCGTGCTCGCGACGGTCGGCCTCGGACCCCGTCCGCGTGCGATCGTCGACCTGTTGCCGCGCACGCGCGAGCCTGCACGCATCGAGGCGCAGGCGGGCGGCTTCGTCGTCGAGGTCCCCGCCCGCACGGCGCGGCTGTTCGCGATCGAGAGCTGACTTCAGACTCCAGTCTCCAGCTTTCGGAGAGCGCCTGCCGCAAAGCGAGGAGCTCGACACTGCAGCGTCCAGCCTTCAGCGAACCCCCGCTGGAGCCTGGAGCCTGGAGCCTCCTCCCCATCAGTCGCAGATTCGGACGTTCGGATCTCCGCAAACCTGGAAGCTCCGCCCCAGGCATGTCTTCTCGTTGCACGCTCCGGCGTCGCCGCACTCCGCATTCGTCTTGCAGAGGCGGACCTCGCTTCCTCCGCAGGAGTTCCTGCAACGTGCACGGCCGCCCTGGCTCGCGCCGAGGCAGCACGTCTGGCCCTGCGGGCAGTCCGCCTCCTCGTCACATTCCATCTCGAGGCCGGCGCCCGGGCAGTTCGCGTCGTCCGGGATGCAGCCGGCATCGAGCACCGAGCGGCAGCAGATCTGGTTCGCGACGTTGCATTCGCTCGCTCCGCACGTGATCCGGCCGGGGTTGGAGGCGCTGCCGCTCGAAGAGCCGCCATCGGCTCCTGCGTCATCGCTACCGCCATCGCTCGGGCCGCCGCTGGTGGTGCCGCCGCTCGTTCCGCTGCTTCCGCCGCTCGTGCCGCCGCTCGTGCCGTTCGAGCCGCCGTCGTCGGTCGTCGCACCGACCGTCGCTCCGTCGTCTCCGCCACAGCCTCCGAGCGCGCCGCCGATCCCCCAGCCTCCGAGCGTGCACGCCGTCACGATCACGAAGAGCTTCCTCATGCCGAACTCCTACTCGCAGCCCTCCGGGTTCCCGCAGACCCAGAGGTCGTAGCCTCCGCACTTCTTCGGGTTGCACGCGCCGGCGTCACCGCAGTCCTCCGCCGTCTTGCAGACCCGAACGCCGCCGGGCCCGCAGTCACGCGCGCACTGCGTCCCGCGGTCTCGACCGCCGCCGCGGAAGCAACATCGCGACGGGCCTCCGCCGGCCGGACAATCGGCCGGCTCGTCGCATTCGATACGGAGGGCGCCACCGCCGACGCAGACGTTCTCCGGAGTGCACGCGAGGGACGCGCCCGCTTCGCGAACGCAGCAGACCGCAGCTCCGCGCCCGAACCCGGCGTCGCACTCGACGTCCCCGCACGTCAGCTTGCCCGGGTTCGACACCGGCGGGTTGGCGCCGCTGCTCGAGCCGCCGGCGCCGTCGCCGTCGGTCCCGCTCGATCCCGACGAGCCGCTCGTACCGGACGAGCCGCTCGTGCCGCTGGAGCTCGCGTTGCTCGCCGATCCATCGGGCGACGTCGTGGTCGAATCGTCGTCGTCGCCGCCACACCCTCCGAGCGCTCCGAAGAACCCCCAGCTCACGAGCACGGATGCCGTTACGAGCAACGCGAATCGACGCATGATGCCCCTCCGGAGAAAGCCGCGCGGCTCACGCGGCGTGACTCCCCATCATCCACCCGCGGCCGGGTCGAGCGCCAGCGTTCGATGCGGCAGCCATGTGCGGTCGGCGGAGCTGGTCGGACAGCATCATGGTCAGTCGACCGACCATGCCGGTCCAACTTCGCGACTCGCAAGCGGATCGTCGCGGCGTTCCTTCCGCGCTTCCGTGCGCAGCGTCAGAACGCGTATCGAAGGGCGACGCCCCCGTCGACGGCCGCGGGCGTATCGAGCGAGGCGCCCGTCTTCGCGAAGCCCTGCGCGAGACGGATCCCGCCGTTCAGTCCCAGCGCGAGGTGGCGATCGATCTGGTACCACTCGACGCCGAGGCGGCCGCCCACGTAGAGCCCGAGCGACTCGGCGTTCCGGAATCCGAGGAGGCCGAGCGCGTTGGTCGCGACGTCGGCCTGCATCGCGCCGAGGCTCGCTTGCCCGTAGACGCCGAACCTGTCCGTGAAGCGCACGGTGAAGCGCGCTCCTCCGCCGAAGCCGAAGAGCGGGAACGCGCGCGTCCTCGGCGGCGGCTGCCCATTGGACGTATCCGTGAATGCGAGCTCGCCCTCGCCGAAGAGCATGAACCACTTCAAGAGCTCGTAGCCGAGCTGCACGTGCATCCACGCTGCGGGAGGCGCGACCTTCCCGAACTGCCCGAGGAACGCCATGGCGCCGATCGACGAATCGATGACGAGCGTCTTCTTGTAAGGCGGGGGCGGCGGCGCCTCGGCGATCGGCTCTTCTGCCGGCACCTTCGTGTCCGCCGTCAGATCGATCTGCGCCGCGCTCGTGACCTCGCGCTCCTGGGCCGGCACCGCCTCCTCTGCGCTCGCGACCTCGGCGAGCGAGAGCGCCGTGACAGCGGATGCGACCCCGACGAACGCCCTCATGCGCGTTCCGACGATATCACGCCTGAGGCCCGAGGCCTGAGGCCCGAGGCCTCCTCGCTAGCGGAAATTCTGCACGCTCCAGATCCCCCGCCCGGTGTCGTAGACCCCGCACGCGACCTTCGTGTACCGCGTGCTCGCCATCGCGTCGTGATGACCGCCGCCGGGCCCCTCGGCCCACATCGCGGCGAGGCAATCGACGATGGCTTCTTCCGGCGTCCCCGGGGTCCCCGGGCATTCGTTCTGCGCGAACTCGCCACACCGAGGGAACGAGCCGTGCGGCCGCCGCGTGGCGGCGTCGTCGCGCGCTTGCCCGTCCGCGCATGCCTCGCCGTCGTCCCACCGCTCGTAGGGAGGCAGGCCCGCGCGCTTGCGATACTCGTTGATGGTGCTCCAACAGAGCTCGTGGAACGTGCTTCCCGTTCCACTCACGGGTCCCGAGCTCGAGGCGCCGCCGCTCCCGCCGCCCGAAGAAGACGAGGAGGAACCGGACGAGGACGAGCCCGTGCGGCTCGTTCCTCGCCGGACGCGAGTACCGCCCGTCAGCGAGTCGGGGTCGTCGCCGCACGAGAGCAACGCGGTCGAGAGCACGCAGAGCAGCGTGCACACGATGCTCGACGATCTACCCCGCACGAGCTCAGCGTATCACCGCGCCGGACGCGGGCGATAGCTGCGCGGGCAGGTGCTCACTTGAGCAGCCAGCCGAAGAGCAGGTGCTTCGTCGTCTGGCGCGAGACCGACGCGATCGAGTCGACCAGCGGGATTTCCTTCGGGCACACCTCGACGCAGTTCTGCGCCTTTCCGCAGTCGGCGACGCCGCCGGGACCCATCAGCGCTTCGAGGCGCTCGGCCGCGTGCATCTTGCCGCTCGGATGCAGGTTGAAGAGGCGAACCTGGTTGATCGCCGCGGGCCCGATGAAGTCGGAGCCCGGGCCGACCTGCGGGCATGCCTCGAGGCAGCAGCCGCACGTCATGCAGCGCGAGAGCGGGTACGCCTCCTCCTGGTTCTCCTGCGACTGGCGCGGCCCCGGGCCGAGCTCGTGCGAGCCGTCGAGGTGGATCCAAGCCTTCACGCGCTTGAGATCCTCGAACATGCGCGACCGGTCGACGATGAGGTCGCGCACGAGCGGGAACTTCGACATCGGCTCGATCGTGATCGTCTCGCCGTTGGGGCTGATCTTGTCGATGAGCGTGGAGCAGGCCTGCCGGACCTTCCCGTTGATGATCATCGTGCACGCGCCGCAGACCTCTTCCAGGCAGCACGACTCCCAGACGACCGGCGGGACCTTCTTGCCGTCCGCGGTCACCGGGTTCTTCTGGATCTCCATCAGCGCGCTGATGATGTTCATCTGCGGATGCCATTCGACCGCGAACTCCTCCCAGCGCTGGGTCTCGTTCGCAGTCGGGCCGTCCTGGCGCCGGACCTTGATCCGCACGATCCGTTTCTCGGGCATCGGAGCCGCCATTCTGGTGCCAATGCACCCGCGCGACAAGCTCATTAGTCGCGTCTCGCGCGAAATGACCAGACAAGCGCGAGCAAGAGCGCCGCGAGCGTGACGCCCGCGACGACGTCGAAGGCCGCCGTCCAGCCCGCCCGCTTCGAGACGCTCCCGAGCACGACCGCGGCGAGGCTCGCCCCCACGTAGCCGACGGCGTCGACGAAGCCGGCGGCCGTCGCGCCGCCGCGTGTGCCGGCGACGTCGAGCGACACCGCCCCGGCGAGGAGCGAGTAGGGCCCGAGGAGGAACAGCCCGCACAGGCAGACGCCGACCGTCGCGACCAGCGGAGAACGCACCCCGGCGTGGGCGAGCGCGAGCGTGCACACGAGGAGCAGCCCGAGGGAGATCGCCATGACCGGGGCGCGTCGCCCGGGGCCCAGGCGATCGGACAGGCGGCCGGTCACCACGGAGCCGATCACGCCTGCGACCCCGAAGAGGGCGCTCTTCGCGATCGAGCCCGACATCGGGGATGCGACCTGTGCGGCCACGCTGACGTCGTAGAGGAAGCGCACCGTCCACGTCATGAAGCCGGCGCGGACGAAGGTGAGGAGGAACGAGAGCGCCGTCGCGAACCAGAGCGCGGGCTGCTTCGCCAGGCGCCGCACGACGGCGGCGAAGCGTTCGTCGTCCGGTGCGTCTTCGCTCGGTCCGTCGCCCTTCGCTTCCGTCGCGCCTCGCTCCGGCACGCGCAGCGCGAGCGCGACGACGGCGGCGACGGCGAGCACGATCGACGGATTGACGGTGAAGAGCGCACGCCAGCCGAAGCCCGCTTCGACGAGCGCCGCGCAGAGGGCGAGCGCGAGCACGTTTCCGACGTCGTAGCTCGTCGAGAGGATCCCCATCACGGTCCCGCGTCGCGAGGCGTCGAACGTGACGCCGACGACCTGCACGAGCCCGCCCCAGCCGCCCGACTGCACGAAGCGGTTCGCGACGACGAGCGTCCCGACGACGACGAGGCCGGCGCTCGCGCCGAGCCGCCGCGGCGCATCGGAGAGGCCGATCGCGAGCGAGAGGAGCGCCGAGCCGACGAGCGACGCGACGAGGATGCGCTTGCCGCCGAGGACGTCGGCGAGCGGGCCGAGCACCAGCTTGCCCACCGCGTAGGCGGCGAGCGCGACGCCCAAGACGACGCCGAGCTCTTCGTTGTCCCAGCCATGCTCGATCGCGAGCAGGTTCAGCGCGGGCTCGACGTTCGCGCGGCAGAGATAGAACGCCGCATAGCCGACGAGCAGCAGCGGGAGCACGCCCTTCGTCGCCTTCCCGCCCATCGCGGGCGAGCATAGTGCATCCGCCGCGCTCGCCCGAGCCGATGCGACGCGGCCGTCTCGCGCCGAAATGAAGACGGCCGGAGGCTGCGCATCCGCAGCGCTCCGGCCGCATCCCGAGAGACGGTGCTCGCCGCGCTATTCGGCGGTCGCCGTGGTGCTCTGCTCCTTCGGCTTCTGCGCCGCACCCCCGTCGACGGCGCCCTTCGCCGCGGCGCTCGCGGCGCCGGCCTGCTCGTAGCGGCGCGGGCGCGGCTTCACGAGGCTGACGTCGACCGCGTCCGTGACGTGGATGGTCTTGTCGAGCATCGTGTAGTCGAACGAGCGCACGAAGTTGACCGCGCTGCGCTTTCCGTCGGTCTGGTAGAACGCCATCGTCGTCCTGAGCCAGTTCTCGTCGTCGCGCTGCTTGAAGTCGGGCTTGTAGTGCGCGCCGCGCGACTCGTCGCGGTTGCGCGCGCCCGTCGCGATGACGCGCGCGATGACGAGCATGTTGCGGAGGTGCCGTACGAACTGCGCGCCCTGGTTCGCGCGCGGGGTCGTGTCGGGCACGCCGATGTCGTGCCACCGATCCTCGAGCTCGTCGATCTTCGCGATGACCTTGTCGAGCACGTCGTTGTGACGCTCGATGGTGCAGTCGCGGAGCATGACCTGCGCGAGCTCCTGGTGCAGGACGTACGGGTTCTCCTTGCCGTCCATCTTCAGGATGGCGTCGTAGCGGTCTTGCTCGCGCTTCGCGGCCTTGTCGAAGATCGACGACTTCAGATCGAACGAGCTCGTCTTCAGGTTCTTCACGTAGCTCGCGATCGCAGGGCCCGCCACCATGCCTCCGTAGATGCAGGAGAGCAGGGAGTTGGCGCCGAGGCGGTTGGCGCCGTGGTACTGGTAGTCGACCTCTCCCGCCGCGTAGAGGCCCGGGATGTTCGTGGCCTGGTTGCGCGGCGAGCCCACGACGAGCTTGCCGTCGGCGCTCTTCTCGAAGTCGACCCAGAGGCCGCCCATCGAGTAGTGGACCGCCGGGAAGATCCGCATCGGGTTCTCGTACGGGTCCTCGCCGACGAACTTCTCGTAGATCTCGAGCACGCCGGCGAGCTTCTTCCGGAGCAGGTCCTTCGGCAGGTGCGTGACGTCGAGGTAGACCTCGAGCTCGTTCTTGCCGCTCTTCGGATTGAAGACGCCGCGGCCCTCGTGGAAGCACTTGAGGAAGAGCTCGCGGCTGGCGATGTCGCGCGGGACGAGGTTGCCGTAGCCCGGGTACTTCGCCTCGAGGAAGTAGTCGCGCTCCTTCTCCGGAACGTCGCGGCCACGCCTCCGCTCCTTCGGGTCCTTCGGCACCCAGATGCGCCCGCCTTCGCCGCGCACGCTCTCGGAGATGAGGCGGAGCTTGTCGGCGCCGGGGATCGCGGTCGGGTGGACCTGGATGAACTCGCCGTTCGCGTAGCAGGCGCCCGCCTGGTACGCGGCGCTCGCCGCGGTGCCGGTGTTGATGACGCTGTTCGTCGACTTGCCGAAGATCATTCCGGGGCCGCCCGTCGCGAGGCAGACGGCGTCGCCACGGAAGGCCTCGATCGCCATCGTCTTGAGGTCCTGCGCGACGATGCCGCGCGCGCGGCCCTCGTCGTCGAGCACGAGCCCGAGGAAGTCCCAGAGCTCCCACTTGCGGACCATCTTCTCGCCGCGGATGACCACGCCGCGCGCGTCCTCGACGTCGACCGTCTCGTAGCGGCGCACCTGCTCGTCGAGCGCGTAGAGGAGCTGCTGTCCCGTCGTCGCGCCCGCGAACGCCGTGCGGTGGTAGAGCGTGCCGCCGAAGCGCCGGAAGTCGAGGAGGCCCTCGGGCGTCCGGTTGAAGGGCACGCCCATGCGGTCGAGCATGTAGACGATGCCCGGGGCCGCGTAGGTCATGCCTTTGATGGGCGGCTGGTTGGCGAGGAAGTCGCCGCCGTACGCGGTCTCCTCGAGGTGCACTTCGGGCGAGTCGCCCTCGCCCTTCGTGTTCACGCTCGCGTTGATACCGCCCTGCGCGCAGACCGAGTGGGACCGCTTCACCGGCACGAGCGAGAAGAGGTCAACGGGGATGCCTGCTTCGCAGAGCTTGATGACGGTCATGAGGCCGGCGAGGCCGCCTCCGACGACGATGACGCGGCGGACCTTGCCGGATTCGGTGACGATGCTGCTCTTCTGGGCCATGCGCTCTCGGGGTGCCGGACCAAGGGAGAACGGCCGAAGCAGCCGCCGTCCCTGATCGTCGACGGGGTACAACACATAGGGCGATCGCCGCTCAGTTGGAAGTGTTGGATCCGGCTGGACCGCACGGGGCCCCGGAGGGGGCTCGGGCGGGCCACTCGAACAGCCGGGGCCCCGTCGCGAGCCCGACCACGGTGGCGGTCCCGACGCCGAAAAGCGCGAGCCCGACCGCGACGGCGCCGATACGGAGCCGACGGCGCGCGGCGGCGGGCATTCCGGGCCGCCATGCCGCGGTCGCGGCGAAGAGGCCGTTCGAGAAGTGGAACGTGGCCGCGCCGACGCCGATCAGGTAGAGGAGCGCCATCCACGGGACCCCGAGCCACGACGACGAGAGGTGAGCGACGAGGGTGGTGTGGACCGCCTCCGTCGACAGCCCGAACAAAAGCCTCTGCCCTCGCAGCGAGAGGACGTGGACGACCACGAAGACGAGGACGACCGCCGCGGTGATGCGCTGCGCCACCCAGAGGCGTCGATCGCCGTACCGCTCGACCATGCCCTCGGGCGCGCTCTTGCGGCGGAGAAGGCGTACGCCGTGCACGGCGTGGAAGGCGAGCGGGACGAGGACGATCACCTCGAAGAGAGGCCAGACCTTCGAGCGGATCATCGCCCCGACGATCGACTCGTACGCCTCGACACCGCCGAGCGCCGACGCATTCGTGAGCAGATGCAGGACGAGGAAGACGCCGAGGAACGCGCCCGACGCCGTGTGCAGCCGTCGCCGGCGCTCGTCATTGGACGGGCTCGGTGCCGGCTCCGGCGAGGCGGCCTCTGGCTCGGCCTCTCGAGCCTCGGGGTTGTCCGGCTCCTCCATCGACGGCTGGAGTATACGAAGAACGGATCCGGGTGGCTCGGTGAAGGACGGTCGCGAGCCCGGCGGAGCTCGGCCGGCCGGTGCGCCTCCGCGGTCGCGTCCGAGGCGTAGGCTATGCTGGGCTCGTGACGGCGCTCCGCGGAAAGCTCCTCGTCCTGGCGAGCGCCCTCGCGCTCTTCGCGGGTGCCGCCTGCTCGCGCGCGGCCGGGAAGGCGCGGCCGGCCGCGTCGCTCTCGGACACGCCACAGGCGGCCGCCGAGCTCGAGACGCTGCGCGAGGCGTGGGCGAGGCACAAGCTCGACCGGCGCGACATCGAGGCGTTCATCGCGCGCAATCCGCAGGACGGCGGCGTCCCGCTCGCGAAGGTGTACCTCGCGTTCGCGCTGATGAACGAGGGGCGCGTCGTCGAGGCCGACGGCGTCCTCTCCTCGCTCTCCGAGATCCCCGCCGGGACCACGCGCGATCTCGCGACGGTGGCGCGTGCACGGAGCCTCCGTCTCCACGGCGCACCGCAGTCCGCGCTCGACAGTCTGCGGCCGCTCGTCGGTCGCATCGTCGACGACGCCGATCGCGAGATCTTCCTCGAAGAGATCGCGCTCTGCGCGATCGCCGCTCACGTCGACTACGAGGCGATCGCCTACCTCGATGCGTGGCTTCGCGGCGTCGGCGAGGACGACCGGGACCGCGTGCGCGCGAAGGTCACGAGCATCCTCGAGACGATGCCGCGCGAGGTGCTCGAGCAGACGTATCGGACGATGCGTACGCGCGGCTCCGCGTCGGGCTACGGAGCGGAGACGCAGAAGCTCGTCGCCGAGAGGCTCGCGCGCATCGCCGTCGAGAGCAACGATGCGGCCCTCGCGCGCTGGCTCGTCGAGATGAGCGGCACCAGCGCGGCCAAGGCGGGCGGCGCGGCAGGCATGGAGCTCGGTGAGCTCGCGGCGAGCCGGCGCGGCCTGTCGACGGTCGCGGGCAGGACCGTGGGGCTCCTCCTCCCCACGCGCGACCGCGAGCTGCGCGACGAGGCCGCCGACGTCGTGCGAGGCGTCTCGTGGGCCCTCGACCTGCCGCGCAGCTCCGGACGTGACGACGGAGCTCGCCTCGTCACGCGCGACGACGGCACCGATCTCGCCGGGACGCGCGCGGCCATGGAGGAGCTCGCCGGTGAGGGCGCGGCGGTGATCCTCGCCGGCCTCGATCGCGCGAGCGCCGATCGCGCCGTCACCTGGGCCGAGGAGAGCGGTGTTCCGGTGCTGCTCCTCGCTGCGCCGAGCCCGTCGAAGATGCCGAAGAAGTCGGCGATCGTCCTCGGCGAGCGGACCGAGCGCGAGATCGCGATGCTCGCGGACGCGCTCGCACGCCACGGCGCGAAGACGGCCGCGTTCGTGGCGGACACCGCGGACGACGAGGCGGCGGCGAGCTCGATCGAGACGCGCTCGGGGCTGACGCTCCTGCCGAGCGTGCGATGCGACGTGCCGCTCGCCGAGGCCGGCAAGACGCGCTTCCCCGTCGAGAGCTGGTGGAAGAGCGGAGCGCGAGGCTGGCTCGTCTCGGGCCCTCGATCCTGCGCGCGCGATCTGCTGCGCGACATCGGCGCCTCGGTGCGCGGGCTCGCTGCGGCTCGACCTGCGGTCGCGCTGACGCTGGAGGCGGGCGTCCCCGTCAGCGAGGTGCCGAAGGGCATCGTCGTGCTCAGCGCCTCCGCCGGCATCGTCCCCGTCCTCGCCTCCCGGCCCGAAGAGGCGAGCGACGACGAGGTCCGCGCGTTCATGGAGCGCTTCGGCGTGCGGCCGAGCTACTGGACGGCGCTGGGACACGACGCAGGAGCGCTCGCCAAGGCCGCTCTCGCGGCGCTTCCGACGGACACGACGGTGGACCCCAAGGCCGTCGTGCAGCGTCGCGCGATCGTCCAGGCGGGGCTGCTCGCCACGCGTGTGAGGCTGTGGACGACGGACGAGCGCGGCATCGGCGAGAACCGCGTGCTCGGCCGGAGCCTGCGGCTCGTGACCTGGGAAGGCGAGGGCGGCCGGCCGTAGCCGAGCTCGGTCGCGCGTCCGTCATCGGCACGCGGGATGCGTGCATCGACGGCCGACGAACCCTCGTCCGTGGCTCTGGCGTTCACGCCGGAGCCCACGAGTGCTCGGGTCGAGGAGCGCGCGATGAACATCGATCAGACGAAACGTCCGCAAGGTGAGGAAGGCGAGGAGCTCATCGTCGAGGAGCTCTTCATCGAGGACTACGGGGACCTGCCGTTCTCCGCGGAGGCCGAGCAGAAACGGGGCGTGAGGGCGCGCGCGAAGAACCTCGTCCAGAAGGCGCCCAAGCGCTCGATCTTCGGCTTCGTCGTGGCGTGCATCGCAGTGGTGAGCGCGCTCTTCGCGCGACGCCGACGCCACCACCACTCGAAGCTCGCGCGGCTGCTCGGACGGCGCTGACGGCGGCGGGAGCGCGGCGCCGTCGCGCGCCCCGTCGGGGCGCCTGGCCGAGCCTCGTTTGCGCGGCGCCGGATCGGCGGCTACTACGACGCGGTGGCCCGCGCCACCGGAGCTCTCCGTCTGCCCTTCGTCGTAGCCCTCGCGGTGGCGGCTTGCTCGCCGTCGAGCGCGGACGACGAGCCGAAGCCGCCGACGCGCAGGTGCGGGCTCGTCGTCTGGCATGCGCCGTCGAGCGCCGATGCGCACGTCGAGATCGTGGGGGACTGGGACGGCTGGAAGCGTCCGGGCAAGGTGCCCGAAGCGCGACCGGACGGCTGGCGCGTCGCCGCCATCGACGTCCCTCCGGGGGAGTACGCGTACGCCATCGTCGAAGACGGCAAGTGGCTCACCGACAAGAACGAGCCGATGACGGGCGAGCACGAGGGGCGCGAGGTGACCGTCGCGATCGCGCCCGACTGCCATCGTCCCGCGCTGCGCGTCGAGGGCGTCGAGACGACGGCCGAGGGATCGGCGATCGTCCGCGTGGCCTTCGAGGCGGCCGCGAGCGGCGCGAAGCTCGATCCGTCGTCGATCGTCGCGACGGGGCGCGACGGCGGCACCCTTCGGGTCGCGAGCGCCGATCCCGCCACCGGCGCGATCACGCTCGAGGCGTCGAACCTGGCGCGTGGAAAATACACGTATACGCTCCACGCCCGGGACGTCGCCGGCGTCGAGGCGGAGGACGCGCGCGCGACCGTGTGGATCGACGCGTACTCGGGCGGGAAGGAGCCGTGGGATCCGCGCGACGCGATCGTCTACCAGGTGATGATCGATCGCTTCCGCTCGGCGGACGGTCCGCTCCCGCCGCCGTCGTCCCCGTCGGCACGCGCCGGCGGCACGCTGGCGGGCGTCCGCGCGGCGCTCGAGAGCGGGGAGATCGAGGCGCTCGGCGCGACGGCGATCTGGCTCTCGCCGCTCTACGCGAACCCGGAAGGCGAGTTCCCCGGGAACGACGGGCGCATGTACACGAGCTATCACGGCTACTGGCCGATCGCGTCGCGCGCGATCGACGAGCGGTTCGCGACGGAGGCCGAGCTCGATGCCTTCGTCGCCGCTGCTCACGCCCGCGGCATTCGCGTCATCTTCGACGTCGTGCCCAACCACGTGCACGCCGAGCACCCGTGGGTGAAGGAGCACCCGTCGTGGTTCCGGGAGGGCTGCATCTGCGGGCAGGGCTCGTGCGATTGGGGCGCGCACATCAAGACGTGCTGGTTCGCGCCGTACCTACCCGATCTCGACTGGACGAACGTGGAGGCCGCGCGCGCCGCCGCCGGCGAGGTGCTCTGGTGGTTCGATCGCTGGGACGCGGACGGCATCCGGATCGATGCCGTGCCGATGATGCCGCGGGCCGCGACCCGGCGCATCGCGGCCGCGGCGCGCCGCAGGTACGCGCATCCGGGCAACGCCCTGTACATCCTCGGCGAGAACTTCACCGGTCCGGGCGGCTACCAGAGCCTCCGCTACGACCTCGGCCCTTACGGGCTCGACGGCAGCTTCCACTTCCCGCTCATGTGGACCATCCGCGAGGCGATCGCTCTCGAGAGGGCGAAGCTCTCCGCGATCGAGGAGAGCTTCCGCACGGGCGAGAAGGCATGGGAGGGCTCCGGCGCCGTGATGGGGCTCATGATCGGCAATCACGACGTCTCGCGCTTCGCCTCCGTGAGCGCGGGCAACGCGGACGGCGACACGTGGTCGTCGCCTCCGCAGCCGATCGATCCGGTCGTCTACGCCAAGCAGCGGCTCGCGCTCGCGACGGTGCTCACGCTCCCGGGCGCTCCCGTCATCTATTACGGCGACGAGGTCGGGCTCGCCGGACGGAGCGATCCGGACTGCCGCCGCGTGATGCCGGCGGAGCAAGAGCTGATCGAGCAGCAGATCCTCACGCGCGATCTCGTGCGCAGGATCGGGCGCACGCGCGCTTGCTCTCGCCCGCTCCGTCGCGGAGCGCTCCGCACGTTGCTCGCGGACGACGAGCACCTCGTCTTCGCGCGCGAGGTCGACGACGAGATCGCGATCGTCGCGCTCACGCGCCGGCCGACGCTCCCCGTCGACGTCCCGCTCCCGCCCGGGTTGACGAGCCTCGTCGACGTCGTGACCGGCGAGACCGTCACGCCGAACGGCACCCTCCACGTCGGCGCCGAGCCGTTCGGCGTCCACGTCTACGTCGCGCCCGAGAGCGGATGCGCGCCTCGCTGAGCGATCCGACCCGACGGCGTAACTCAGGCGTGAGTTGACAAAGCTGGACCATCGGTCATCCTGGGCCACCTTAGAGGTCTTGACGGAGGTCCGTGTCCCACATGTCGTACAACCTGCGAGGTCTCGCCGCTGCCATCGCTCTCACCGGCGTGCTCGCCGCCGCCTCTGCCGCGTGCGGGACCTCGGACGCCGACAACCCGGACTACGGACAGCCGCCGGATCCTTCGAAGTTCGATCCCGGCGCCGGAGGGAACGATCCCTACGGCGGTTACGGCGGGCCCGGGCAGGTCGAGTGCCCCGCGGAGCTGAAACGCTGCGCGCACACGATCACGTATCCGTACGGCGGCGAGACCTCCGTCGAGCTCCGTGGCGATTTCGGCGGGCCTTCGACCTGGGAGGTCGGCGTGCCGATGACGCGGCAAGGGGACGTCTGGACCGCCGAGATCCGCATCCCGCTCGGGAAGCCGATTCAGTACAAGTTCGTGATCGACGGATCGATCTGGAAGGTCGACGAGTCGCAGCCGACGGTCACCGACCCGAACGGCAACGTGAACAACACCTTCGCCGGAAAGACGTGCGAGCCGGCGATCTGCGAGGAGGAGGGGCAGCTCCCTCCGGGCGTGTTCGATTGGCGCGACGCGGTCATCTACTTCGTGTTCGTCGACCGCTTCTTCAACGGCAATCCGTCGCTCGACGACGGATGCAAGGTGCCCGGCGTCAGCGGCGCCATCGCCGACTACCAGGGCGGCGACTGGGCCGGCGTCACCCGGAAGATCAACGAGGGGTACTTCACCGAGCTCGGCGTCAACACGCTCTGGATCACGGTGCCGTTCGACAACCCGAACGTCCCCGGTCGAGGCGTCGGCGAAGACAAGATGTACTCGGGCTACCACGGCTATTGGCCGAAGCTCGACAACCTCGATCCGACGGACATCCGCCCCGAGCCGTGCTTCGGCTCGCTCGCCGACCTGAGGGCGCTCGTCGACGCCGCGCACCAGAAGGGCATCAAGGTGCTCATCGACTACGCGATGGTGCACGTGCACTCGAGCTCGGCGATCTACACGGCCCACCCCGATTGGTTCTGGCCGAACAGCAAGAACGGCTCGCCGAACTGCGTCTGCGGCGGTGCCTACTGCTCGTGGGAGGGGGACGCGGAGCGCTGCTGGTTCACCGACTATCTCCCGCACTGGAACTACACGAACGCGGAGGCCCGCGCGTGGTCGGTCGCGAACGCGATCGCTTGGATCAAGCAGACCGGCGTCGACGGCTTCCGCGCCGACGCGATCAAGCACGTCGACATGTCGTGGCTGACCGAGCTGCGGGCGAAGATCCGGACGGAGATCACCGCGAGCCAGGACCCGCCCCAGCGCTTCTACATGGTGGGCGAGACCTACGACTTCGGGAACCGCGATCTCCTGAAGAAGTACGTCGATCCGGCGACGAAGCTCGACGGTCAGTTCGACTTCCCGCTGCGGCGGCACATCGTCGACGCCGTGCTCATGCGAAAGATGGACATGAGCTCGCTCGCCGCGTTCATGGACTCGAACGACTACTTCTACGGCGCGAGCGCCGTCATGAGCACGTTCGTCGGCAACCACGATCTGCCGCGCGTCATCCACCTCGCGGCGAACGAGCCTCTGTGGAGCGACCAAGGCTCGGACGGGAAGGATCGCGCGTGGACGAACCAGCCCGGCCGGGTCACCGAGCGCGAGGCGTACGAGCGCCTCGCGAACGGCTTCGCCGTGCTGTTCACGAATCGCGGCGCGCCGCTCGTCTACTACGGCGACGAGATCGGCATGCCCGGGGCGGGCGATCCGGACAACCGCCGCTTCATGCAGTGGGACGGGCTCGACGCCAACCAGACGTACCTTCGCGATCGCATCAAGCGGCTCGCCGACATCCGCGCGAAGCACCCGGCGCTCCGCCGTGGCATTCGTTCGACGATCCACGCGGACGCGGACACGTGGGCTTACGTCCGCTCGACGACCGGGGACACGCTCTACGTCGCGATCAACCGGAGCGATTCGCCGAAGCAGGTCTCGGGGCTGCCGGCCGGATCGCTCGAAGACCTCGTGACGTCGACGGACGCCACGGGGCCGACCGTGACGATCCCTCCGCGACAGACGCGCATCTTCGTCCAGAAGTGACCCGGGCGCCGCGCGCATCTTCTCGTCGCGTCGATGGACCCGATGGTCTACCCTCGCGCGCGATGCGCTCGGAACTGGCTCTCTTGGTCGCTCTCGCCACGACGCTCGCCGCCTGCGGGGAGAAGGAGCCTGCGAAGGCCCCCGAGTCTCCCCCGGCCGTCCCCTCGCCCGAGCCGGCGGCAGAGGAAGCCCCCGCGGCCGAAGAGCCCGCGCCACCTCCGGCTCCGGCGAGGAGCCGCAAGCCGTTCGAGGTCTACAGCGCGTGCGACGACGTCGTCACGGTCGTGTTCGCCGAGGATCCCAAGGCCCCGGACGCCGGCGGCCGAACGATCGCTCCGGGCTCCACCATCCTCGGCCCGCGCGACAACGAGGGAAACCAGACCGTGTGGCTCCTCGACGAGAAGGGCGAGCCGCTCATCAAGGTGAGGGTCACGCGTGGGATGAAGCGTGTGGAGATCGGAAAGAGCTGCCGCACGCTCGATGCGAGGTGAAAGAGAGGCTCCAGGCTCCGGGCTCCAGGCTCCAGGGGCCAATCCTCAGTCCTCGGTCCTCAGTCCTCAGCAGGGCCACGGTTCCCGTCCCCGTTCCCGTTCCCGAATCGGAGCCGTCGACGAGCCGAGCCCCTCGCACCCCCATGAGGGAGCGTTCCGACAACGCGTGGGCGAGCTCGAGAGGAGCTCGAGCGCTGATCATCGATGAACGTGGAGCTCTCCTCGAGCTCTGGAGCCCGAAGCTTTCCAGTGATCCTGGAGGCTTGCGCCACTGGAGCCTGGAGCCTGGAGCCTGGAGCCTCCCCGACAGGCACTTTCCGGACCAAGGCTGAGCCGCCAGTCAAGCAAAATCGACCGGGCAAGTGGATTGTCTACTTGCCTGTACAGGCGGTTGCGCTATGCCGGCCGTCTCGACGGTCGGCGTCGTGGGACCACGCCTAACTTTGCGAAAGTAGGCACCTCCCGACCTACCCGTCGAGTGGAGACGAGCGAAGGAACCTGACGAGCACCCCGAAACGACAGCACGGCGCGATGCCGTCTGCCGACGGGAGAGGAGGACGCGGAGTGAGTCTCACGGAGTCGAGCAGGGTCGGGCGTAGCCCGACATCGAAGCGGGGGGCCTTTTCCACCGACATCGGCGCCTGGTCGAACGAGCCGAGTGTGTGGGGCAAGGTCCCAAACTCGACGCGCCGCAAGAAAGAGGTACACTCTCGTTCTCTCGTGCCTTCTTCTCGCAAAGCTTCTGAGCTCACGATCGAGGCCATCTACGCATCCCGCGCGGCGTCGGGTGAGCGTTCCTTCCGAGACGATCAGATGCCGGATGAAGGCGAGCGCGCTCGCCTCATCAGCGACATCACTCGCTTGATCCGCGAGCCGCACATGCCGGAGACCACACGCACCGCCGGTCTCACGCTCATCGGGTGGCTCGCGCGTCGCATGCCGGGCGAGGCCCCGCACGCGATCGGCGTCGCCGAGGCTCGCCAATCCGAGCGCCGGCTCCGCGCGGCGCAGCAACGCAAGCGCTGACGGTGTCCCCCGGCGAAGGCTCCCGCGCCGTACGGGCCCAGGAGGCTTCACGGATCGGAGAAGCCTCGAGGCGGCGCCGTGCCGGCGGGAGGCTTCTGACGAGTCGGCCCATTCTTCGCGCCGTGCCCATCACGGTCCTCACCGCGACCGTGGTGGCGGCCGTCGTGGCGCGGAGAGCGCAGCGGCCCATCGCGCCACCGAGCTCGAACGACACGATCACGACGTCTCTCGGCGCCGATCGCGGCATTCCGGCGACGCCGTTCGACATGCCGCTCCGCGGGCCGTCCCCGCCGCCCAGCGCGCACGTCCCGGCGGGTGCGCCCCGCATGATCCACGGCTCCCCGCGTCACGTGCATCGTGCCGCGGCGCGCGGCCCACGCGCTCCGAACGTCGGCTTTCGCGTGTCCGTGGGCGCGCCGGTCGCCGCGCAGGTCACGGCGTCGCCGGACGAGCAGACGCTCTACGTCGCCACGCTCGGCGGGAAGCTCGTCGCCCTCGATCGCGCCGATGGGTCGGAACGCTGGACGAAGAACCTCGGCGATCGCGCGTACGGTACGCCGCTCGTGCACGACGACGGCACGATCTACGTGGGCAGCGACGCGAAGAAGATGATGGCGTTCACTCCCGCGGGTCAGCCGCTCTTTCGGCTCGAGGTCGACGGAGAGGCCGACACGGGCGCCGTCATCGCCGGCAACGGCAACATCCTCTTCGCCGCGGGCAAGCACGTCTACGCGATGCGGCGCCGCGGCGAGGTCGCGTGGCGGTTCTCCGCTCGCGGAAAGGTGTTCACCTCGCCGGCCGTACGGGACGACGGGCTCGTGGTCTTCGGCTCCCAGGACCACAAGGTCTACGCCGTCGATTCCGCAGGGAAGCTCTCGTGGAGCGTCGACCTGGGCGCGGACGTCGACGGCGCGCCGGTGATCGGCGACGACGGCGCGATCTACGTCGGGACGGACGCCGCCGAGGTCGTTCGGCTCGACGGAGAAGGAAACGTCGTGTGGCGGACGAACGTCCGCGGCTTCGTGCGCGGCACGCTTTCGATCGCACGGAACGGTGACGTTCTCGCTGGAACGTACGGTCCCGTTCCGAGGGTCGTCCGCCTCGCCCCCGACGGGACGGTGCTCGGCGCTTTCGCCATCCGTGGCACCGGCGCGCGGGAGTTCGGCATCCACGGCGGGCCGCTCGAGGATGCGGACGGCGTGCTCTACTTCGGCGGTCAGGACGACGCGGTCCACGCGGTCGGTCCAGACGGGCTGGAACGGTGGCGCTTCGATACCGGTGGTGACGTCGACGCTCCCCTCACCATGCTCTCCGACGGCAGCCTGGTGGTCGCTTCGGAAGCCGGTACCGTGACTTTGCTTTTGCCGTGATCTACCGTGGGAAGCAGCGAGTCCTGAATGCTCGAGATCCCGCCTGTCAAAGACACGGACGCGGAAGACGTCGTCTGGGGCCTCCAGACGGCGGACACGCTGTGGAAGCGCGGTGAGAGGATCGACGCGCTCGTCTGGTTGCGTCGTGCGGCGCAGGCTGCGGGAGACGCGAACGACGACGATCGAGCCCTCGAGCTGGCACGTTACGCGGCCGAGCTCACCGAGTGGATGGCGAACAACGACGACTCGTCCGAGGCGCGTCCCGCCGCGGAGGAGGGCGAGGCTGCGGCCGCGGTCGAAGGCGAGGCCGAGCTCGACGTCGAAGCCGAAGAAGTCGAGGAGATCATCGAGGAAGCCGACGAAGAGGTCTCCGCGTCGCCCGCTTCGCCTTGGGCGGAGGTCGCTGCTCCGGTGCCGCCGCGGCCGCCGCCGCCTCCTCCCGCCGCCGCGTCTCGACCGCAGGCGCCCGAGGCTCCGCCTCCCGCAGAGCCGTCCGAAGGACAGTCCGACGAGGACCGTCCGAGCCGCGCGTCCGTGCCTCCCGCGGAGAAGGTGCACGCGGGCATGTTCGATCCCTGGGCGGATCAGGCTGCGCAGGGTGCGGCGGCGCCGAAGCCGACCGCCACCGTGGCGGCGAGCTCGACGGACGACGACGAAGAGGTCGTCACGAGCGTCCGCCCGCAGGCGCTCGCGCAACGCCCCGAAATCGTCGCCGTCCCGCCGCCCCCGCCGCCTCCTCCGCCGCAGCGTGCGTCGCGTCCGCAGTTTCCGGCGGTCTCTCCGCCCAAGCCGCCGCCGCTGCCGCCCCGTCCGCGACCGCCCGTGCCGAAGGCGCCCGAGGCGAGCACGCGCGAGACCGAGAAGGGCACGGTGCCGCCTGCCGAGGTCGCGACGATCCGGCCCCCCGTCGACGTCGCCGCGAACGTCGCGGACGACGCGATCGAGGAGGAGGTCTCTTCGGTCGAAGTGCTGGAGGCTTCTTCCGAAGCCGAGCCTGCGGTGCCTGCCGAAGCGGCGAGCGACGCGGACGTCGAGGTCGCGGAAGCCCCGGTCGAAGCGGAGGCGGCAGCGCCTGCCGAAGCGACGAGCGACGCGGACGTCGAGGTCGCGGAGGGCTCGGCCGACGCCGCGGTGCCGGCCGAAACGGTGAGCGACGTGAGCGTCGAAGGTGCAGCGGCGTCCGGCGAAGCCGAGGCCGAGGCCCCGGCCGGCGCGCAGAGCGACGCGGACGTCGCGGTGCCCGACATCGAAGCTTACGTCCCTCCGCCGGAGGAGCTGAGGAGCGTGGCTCCGCCGGAAGCTGCTCCTGCTGCGCCTGCTGCGACGCAGACGCTGAACCTCGACGACGTCGAGGCGTTCGCCGATCTCCCCGACGACGTGCGCACGGAGTTCGCGGCCGCAGCGACCGTCCATGCGCTCTCGGAAGGCGAAGAGATAAGCGCGTTCGCCCTCGCGTACGTCGTGTCGGGCAAGTTCGACGTCGCGGCGACCGTCGTCGACGCGCCCGCCGTCCGCCTCGGAGAGGGCGCCGTCCTTCGATCGCGTGGCACGACGGACGAGAACGTCCCGATGCGTCTCATCTGCGCGGAGGGGAGCGGCACCGTCGCGACGTGGTCGGACGCGGCGGTCACGGAGGCGTTCCGCACGACGCCTTGGGTCGAGGACGATCTGCGCGCCGCGGCCGACAAGGTGCAGACGCTCGTCGGGATCACGATCGGTCCGCTCGGCGAGCGGCTCGATGTCTCGATCCGCGAGGAGATCGTGTCGCGGCTCGAGATGCGGCCGCTCGGTCCGAACGAGATCGTCGTCAAGGCGGGCGAGCCCGTGCCCGGGTTGCTCCTCGTCGGCATCGGCGAGCTCGAGCTCGTGAAGGACGACGTGGTGACGGGCGTCGTCAGCTCCGGCGACTTCTTGTTCCCCACCGAGGTCCTCGGCGCAGGGTCGGCGCCTGCGACGGCGCGCGCGGGCAAGGGCGGCGCGGTCGTCATGTTCGGCGATCGCCGGATCGCCCAGGAGCTGCTCGTGACGTGCCCGCCGCTCCTAGAGGTGTTCGCGGGGATGTAGCGCGGCGGCCCCGCGTCCGGTCACCGGTCCGGTCTTCTGGTTCGGATCGATCTCCCAGCGCAGCTCTTCGTTCCCTTCCGCTCCTGCGAAGCGGAGGCCGAACCAGCGTGCGTTCGGGCTGATTGTCGGGCGGCCGTCGGGTGTCGTCGTCGGGAACTTGATCCGGAAGACGTGCCGCCACACCGTCGAGTACGGGAAATACCGGACCTCGAGCGGCCCTGGCCGCGGGATGAGCTCGATCGACGTCGGTGCGGTCTCGTTTCCTTCGTCGTCGATCAGGCGGACGATCCACGCCGACTGGGGTTTGGTGAGATCCGCCCAGCGGACCTTCGTGCCGTAGAGCGCGACGTAGAAGCGGTGGCTGTCCTGCGTCTCGGCGAGCGTTCGCTCGAGCAAGGTGCGTCGCTGCTCGACGGTGAGGCGATAGTCGTTCGCGTACTTGACGACGTACGCCCAACGGAAGTCCCACGACTCGAACGTGGCCGTGACGGTGAGGAGCGTGTCGAGCTCGCTGATCGCCACGAGGCTCTTCGAGCGTGTCCACCGCTCGAGCACCTGCGGGTAGTCGCTGTCGGTGTACTCCCGCGGACCTTTCGCGAGCGACACCTTCGGCTCCGAACAGGCGCTGCTGCCGAGGAGAAGCAGGCTCAGCAGGCCCAGGTACGCGCGCTTCACCCCACAACTCTGTCCCAAGCAGGTGCGCAGCGGCAAGTAGGGTCGCGCGTGCGACGCCCTGACCGCATGGGCCTTTGCGCGACGGCGCGTAGCGCGTTGACCGATTCACGTGTGCAGGTCACGACGCATGACAGCGGCGACATGGTCGCGGGACGACCCTGCACCAGCCGAGCGGTCCCGATCGGCTCGTCGCGTCCGGGCCCGGCTTTCGGTGCACGGCCGCCGTCCACGTTCGAGGCGTCAATCTTTGCGGACCCTTCCGCAACGACGTTGGCTCCGCGAGCGGGACCGTCGCGGCGCGGGCGGAAACTTTCCGCGCTCGTGTCCGTCCAACGCATGCACGACGTCCGTGGCATGTGCTTCGCACGCTCGTGTCTCGACGGTCCCGCTCGAAGACGTGACACCTCACCGGACAGGGTGCGCCTTGATCGACAAGCTCGACTTTCTCGTTCGCTTCTGGGAGCTGAAGGCTCGCAACGCGTCGCTCGGGGAGCCGCTCGACGCGAAGGAGCAAATCGAGCTCTTGTCGTTGATGCAGCTCGTCACGGGCGACCTCGACGTGCCAGCCGCCGGCTTCTACGAGCGGCCGAAGCACGCCTTGCCGGCGCAGATGATCGGCGATGGGACCATTCTCCCCGTCGAGATCCGGAATGTGGCGGCGGGCGCCGTGATCGTGAGCTGCGCGTCGACCGTGCCGGTCGGCGCGCAGGTGATCCTCCGCACGGCCGACGCGATCTCCGGTGTCGAGTACGCGCTCCCTTGCAAGGTGCTCTGGGTGTATCGCGGCGCGCCGACGATCATCGCCCTCTCCGTCGACGGCATCCCGACGCGAAGCGTCTTCGCCGGGGTGCCCGAGCCTCGGATCGCGATGCCCCTGGCCCTCGGAAAGCACGCGCGGCTCGTCGGGTGAGCTCCCGCCGGCGGGGCCGGTCCGGGGGGCCGGCGGGCGGGTAGTTTGGATCGCCAGAGCTTTCTTGTATCCCACACCCACCCGTCCGGCGTATAACCGGGCCCCCAACAGCCACGGGAGGCCCTGGATCGATGCCCCTGAAGATCACCGTCCGCTCCGTGTTGCCGGCGCGCGAGGTCGGCGACATCACCGTCGTCGGAACGCCCTTGCTCGGCGGCCGTGCAAAGAAGAACCAACGCACGACGCTCGACGGCTTCGATCGTGCGCTCGGGGGCGCGCTCGGTCGGCTCATCAAGAAGGAAGACTTCAAAGGCAAGAAGGACCAGCAGCTCTCGCTCTCGACGCTGGGGCGCATCAAGTCCGATCGCCTCGTCGTCATCGGCCTCGGCGACGTCTCGAAGCTGAGCGCCAGTGACGTTCGCACGTTCGCGGCGAAGGCCGCGCGCGTCGCGAACAACGACAAGGCGAAGCGGCTGGTGCTCGGGATCCCCGAGGGGCTCGAGGACCGGCTCCGCGAGATCGTCGAGGGCCTCGAGCTCGGCGCCTACCGGTTCACGAAGTACATGACCGGTGACCGGAAGCCGAAGGCCGAGCTCGCCCAGGTCACCATCTGCCTGCTCGGCAAGGTGCCGAGCGACGCGAAGCAGATGGTCGAAGTCGGTCAGATCGTGGCCGGCGGCGTGAACCTCGCGCGCGACCTCTCGAACGAGCCGCCGAACGTCCTCTACCCGGAGGCGCTCGCCGAGGCGGCGAAGACGGTCGCGAAGGACTCGAACCTGAAGATTCAGGTCTTCGACTTCAAGGAGATCCAGAAGCGCGGGATGAAGCTGCTCCAGGCGGTCGGCCAGGGCAGCGAGCGCAAGCCCACGCTCGTCCACCTCTCCTGGGTCCCCCCGAAGCCGAAGCGCCGGCTCGCGTTCGTCGGCAAGGGCATCACGTTCGACTCCGGCGGTCTCTCCATCAAGCCCGCGGCCGGCATGGGCGAGATGAAGCACGACATGAGCGGCGCCGCGAACATCGTGGGCCTCATGTCGATCGTCGGGAAGCTGAAGCCCGACGTCGAGGTCCACGGCGTCTTCGCCGCCGCCGAGAACATGCCCGACGGCGGCGCGTACCGCCCCGGTGACGTGTGGCCGTCGTTCGACGGCAAGACCGTCGAGATCGTCAACACGGACGCGGAGGGCCGGCTCATCCTCGCCGACGCGCTCGCGTACGCGCGTTCGGTCGAGCCGGATCTCCTCGTCGACAACGCCACGCTGACCGGCGCGTGCGTCGTCGCGCTCGGCAACTCGTGCTCCGGTTGGTACGCGAACAACGAGTCCACCGCCGAGGAGTTCGCGTCCGCCGTGAAGGCGAGCGGCGAGCAGATGTGGCGCATGCCGCTGCTCGAGGACCTGAAGGACCAGCTCAAGAGCGACTGTGCCGATCTGAAGCACACCGGCGAGCGCTGGGGCGGCTCGATCAGCGCCGCGCTCTTCCTTCGCGAGTTCATCGGGAACGTGCCGAACTGGGTCCACTGCGACATCGCCGGGCCGGCGATGGGCGACCGCATCCGCGGCTGGGACCCGAAGGGCGGCACGGGCCACGGCGTGCTCACCTTCCTGAAGCTCATCGACCAGGCGTCGCGTGCGGCCGCCGCCGCGCCCGCGGAGGAGGCTCCGGCGGAGGCCCCGGCCGCGCCGTCGCTCGCCAAGGCGGCGCCGCGCGCCGAAGCGGCCGCCGCGAAGGCGGCGGCGAAGAAGCGCTCGGCCCAGCCCGCGGGTACGCGGGACGGGACGAAGCCGGCGCGCGCAGTGGGCCCGCGTAGGTCGCGAGCCGGCACCGGCGCCGGCGACGAAGGCGCGCGTCAGCCGCAAGGCCGCGCGAAGACGGCGGCCCGCAAGCGCCGCTAGCGCGCGCTCGGTCCTCCATTGGTCCAGCCCTGCTCTCGTCTCGCGCGCGGTCCGTGCGACGAGCCGGGGCGGGGCGCGCCGAGGAGGAGCACGAGCGACGACCCGGCTCGTCCGGCGCGGCTCGGGCGGGCTCGCCTTGCCGCGCCGCAGGTGAGCTGCTAGCCGTCACGCGCGATGGATTCCGCGAGCGTGTCGGCAGTCGAGCGCCGTCTGGCGAAGGGGCTCGCTCGCGCGGTTACCGACTTCGACATGATCGCCGACGGCGATCGCGTGATGGTCTGCGTGAGCGGCGGGAAGGACAGCTACACGATGCTGTACCTCCTCCGTGAGCTGTCCCGGCGCGCGCCCGTGCGGTTCGAGCTCGTCGTCGTCAACGTCGACCAGGGACACCCCGGCTATCCGGCCGATCGCCTCCGGCGCTACATGCGCGAAGAGGGGTACGACTTCACGATGATCGAGGAGGACACCTACTCGGTCGTCAAAGAGAAGATCCCCGAAGGAAAGACGTACTGCTCGCTCTGCTCGCGCCTGCGCCGCGGCATCCTCTACACGACCGCGCGGCGGCTCGGCTGCACGAAGATCGCGCTCGGGCATCACCGCGACGACATCTTGCAGACGCTGCTGCTCAACCTGTTCTTCTCGGGACAGCTCGCTGCAATGCCGCCGAAGCTCGTCTCCGAAGACGGGCACGTCGTCATCCGCCCGCTCGCCTACTGCGCCGAGGACGACATCGAGGTCTTCGCGAAGGCCAAGGCGTTCCCGATCCTTCCGTGCGACCTCTGCGGCTCGCAGGACAACCTGCAGCGGAAGATCGTCGGGCGCATGCTCGACGATCTCGAGCAAGCCCACCCGGGCATCAAGAACGTGATGCTCGCCGCGCTCCAGAACGTTCGCCCGAGCCACCTGCTCGACAAGGACCTCTGGCGGAGGCTGGGGCTGTCGTCGGCCATGGACGCCGAAGAGGCCGGGCTCGTCGCGGCGACCCGTCTCGTCCGCGCCGCGTCGGCCGCACGGCAGGACGGCCTCGGCGAAGACCGGACCGGATGAAGGACGCTCCTTCCGACGCGGAGCTCGGAGCTTCGGGGGCCTCCGGTCCGGCGTCCGCTCGCGCGCGCGCGCGAAAGCAGAACGTCGTCTTCGCGAAGATGGCGAGCATCGGGGCGTCGGCTCAGGCCGCCATCCCGGGCCTCTACGCGTGGGCGATCACGGTCGCGCCGGCGGCGTGGTCCCGCGGCGCGCCCATGCTCGCGAAGGTCGCCTCGATCGTGGGCGTCGTCGCCCTCGTGACGGCGCCGCTCGTCGAGGGCGCCGGGCCTGCGGTCTCGGCGGACGCGAACGAGGCGAGGGAGCCGAAGGAGGGCGCCTCGCGGAAGAAGCGAAGCTTCGCCGAGACGGCTCGATCGTGGACCGGGCCGACCTGGGCGCGGGCGTGGTCCGTCTGGGGCTTGGTCCTCTCGAGCGTGATCGTCTGGGCGCTCGTTCCCACGGCGCTCTCGTCGGCACGGCTCGACGCCGTCCGTGGCGTCCTCGGGATGGTGGGCTGGGCGCTCTTCGCGTTCGCTTCCGCCGGTCCTGCGCTTCGCCCGGATCCGGACAGCGCATCACGCATCGTCGCGAGCACCTCGCTCAAGCCGCGCAGCGCGGTGCCGCGAGGCGACGCTCTCTACGTCGGCATCGGCGTCGTGATGGCGCTTGCGATGCAGACCGTCGGCTGGGAGGTCGCCGTTCCGGAGCGCGCCGTATTGGTTCGACTCGTCACGGTCGTCTGCGGGATCGCCGTCATCGGCGCGACCACGAGCATCGCTCTCGCGCGGCACGGGACCAGGGCGCGTGCCCCCTCGCGCATGCGCCTCCGGCGAGCGCTGCCGTGGCTCCTCATGCTCGCGCTCTTCGTCGTGTCGGCCGTCACGTTCGGGACGCTGCGCATCGGGCCGTGAATGCTCGCGCGGCGCTCGTGGTCGTGGCGTCGCCGGTTCTTTCCCGCTGAAGCCCGAGGTATCCTCGAGGGTCGATGCAGTTCGTCGACGTCCTGGCGGCGGCGCTCGTCGTGGGCGCTGCGGCTGCGTTCGCGCTGGGCGCCGTGGCGCTGTCGCACGCGAGCGACGTCGAGGCCATCTACTATCTCGTCGTCGGGATCGTGGCGCTTCGCGCGGGCACCCAGCTCGCACGGCCGGGGGTGGGGGCATGACGGCGCGACGGCTCGCGGGCATGATCGTCGTCGGCACGAGCCTGACGCTCTCGTGCGATCGCCCTGAGCCGGCGCGGGAGGAAGCGAATGCCGCGCTCGGCGGCGAGATCGCGGCGATGGTCGGGGCCGAGGCGATCCCGCTCTCGCTCGTCGCGAGCGTGGCGGTCGCCCAGAACGTGACGCCGCAGGAGGCTGTGCGCCGCATCGTCGACGACGAGATCGCCGCGGCCGCCGCGCGTGCGCGCGGGCTCGATCGGCAAGCGCCTGCGTCGTTCCGCCTGGTGGCCGCGCGCGCACGCTTGGTCACGGACCGCCTCTTCGAGGAGGCGAAGCGTCGCGGTCCGCCGACGGACGAGGAGGTCGCCGAGCTCACGGAGAAGCACTGGCAGGAGGTGGATCGACCGCCGGCCGTGCGCGTCATCCACGCCATCGCGCTGCGTCCGAAGGACGAGAAGCTCGTCGAGGCCGCGCGGCGCGTCGCAGAGGAGCTCCATCGCGCCGTCGTGAATGCGGCGGACGCCGCCGAGTTCGAGAAGAAGGCCAAGGAAGTGCCTCACGCTCCGGAGATCGAGGTGCGGGTCGAGAGGCTCCCTGCCTTCACGGACGACGGCTGGGTGACGGAGGGGCCGGGGGCCATGGACGAGACGTTCGCGAGAGCCGCGCACGACGTGCCGTCGATCGGCGGAACGAGCCCGGTGGTCGAGACCCGATTCGGGTTCCACGTCATCCGGCTCCTCGAGAGAATCCCCGAGCAGAGGATGCCCCTCGAGACGCGTCGAGTGGTGTTCGCGGAGGAGGTGTACTCGATGCGAGCGCGGGCGCTGCTCGACACGCTCTTGAAGCCGCTCCGCGAAGCCAAGTCCGTCGAGGTGTCGCCCGCAGCGGAGGAGCTCATGCGCGGCGTCACCACGAAGCTGACCGGAGCGCAGCCGTACGCCGAGTCGGCGAGCGGGGGCCCGTGAAGCCGTCGCCTCCGCAGATGCCGGGCTGGTCGCCAGACGACGATCCGCCGCGCACGAGCCGCGACACGAACCCGCCTTCGTCGCGCGCTCTTCGCGTCTTCGGCCCGATCGCGCCGAGGGATACGGACACGACGGCTTTCACCCAGATCCTCGCGGACCTGCTCGATCGCGTGCCCGGCGCCGTCGCCGCGGCGCTCGTCGATTCGGAGGGCGAGACGGTGGACTACGCCGGCCGAGGCGATCCGTTCGATCTGCGGGTCGCGGCGGCTCACCTCCAGCTCGTGCTCCAGGGGATCGCCCGCGTCGGCGCGCTCGGCGAGCCGCGCTGGGTCGTGGTCCGCGGTCAGCGCAAGAGCGTCGCCGCGACCGCTCTTCCGGATGGCTATGCGCTCGGGCTCCTGCTCAAGCCGAGGGCGGCCTTCACGATCTCGACCCGCGCGCTGAAGGTCTGCACGAGGGCGCTCGCGGCAGAGGCGGGGTGGAACGATCTCGAGAAGCACGACGGCGTGAGGCAGCGCTCGTGGTTTCCGGTCCTCGTCGAGACCGATCGCCGAGGTCGCCCCGCGCACGTGAGCAGCCCGGGAGGCGGAAAAACGCCGGTCGAGGTCCTCGGCGTCGTGATGGGCCTCTCGGTGCGCGAGCGAGGCTTTCGCGTTCGGACCGCGCAAGGAACCGAGCTCATGCTCGTGCGCGAGGCGAATCAGCGCTGGTACGCCGACGAGCCCATCTGAGCGGCTCGGGCAGAGGCTGCCATGCGTGCGTCATACAACCTCGGTGCGTGCGCTATACACGCGAAAATCCTCAATGAGATCCGAGGCGTGCGACAAAAACGCACATGGCGCGCATTTTCGTTTTGACACGGATGCCTCCCTGACTATGTTCCGCGGCCCCTCCCGCTGGTGACGGCGGTGCGGCGAGACGTCCTTCCAGGCCGTCGGCTGCCCTCGCCGAGCCCAAGGGGGAAAGGTTGTGGAGAACCTCGTTCTCCCCAGGGACGATGGTCGCAAACGCGACCGAAATCCTTGGTAGAACCCGGCCTCCACCCACCGCTCTTTCACATGTGGAGAGTCCCGCGGAGCTACCCCTGGCGGTAGCAGCCGTGGTCCTTCGCGGAAGCCCCCCCCCCT